>JAAUXT010104845.1_pt1 | contig 15367 bp, 18 predicted proteins | sample 7278171 | NCBI WGS metagenome assembly JAAUXT01 (sample SAMN14350112, study PRJNA611818) | marine sediment metagenome | isolation source: surface marine sediment (1.8m) | place: French Polynesia: Moorea | collected 2018-08 | reverse complement strand
TGGTGGGGGAGGTTTGTTTTTGCTTTTCCTTTTGGTCCAGATCTATCTCGCTGAAGTCTTGCAAGGGCCACAAATCCTGCAGTCATGAACAAAGCGTACACTCACTGGGTTTCTTCAAGCTGTTCGAAATTCTCTTCCACGCAGCCGCTTGCCAGTTCTGATTCTCCCGTGTCCTCAAGCTTTTCATCCAAATTATTGTTTCGACTTCCACCGCCTTTGCAAGTGTGATCAGCTCCGCAAAAGGAACATGTTAATCTTCTCCACCATCTAGACTTTCACTATCGATACATGTGTCGACGCTCTGCTCCTCAAATCCATCATTTTTGCTGTTTTTCTCCTTGAAATTCTCAGCCATGTTTCTCTTCCAGGATTTGTTTCTTTGGCACTGGTGGGAAAGCATACATCCAGGCACTTTGACCTTTCGGTGATGGTGTGATACAAATCTTGGTGATGGTGTGAAACAAATCCTGACAGCGTCAAAAATCTGAAGTTTGTGATGCCATCACCAACTGGAAAACCAAAAAGTGACTGCGTCAAAATTGCCATCTGCTTCAACTTCATGCGTCAAAAAAATGCCGCAGCCGTCAAAACTGCCGTTGACGTCCATGAAGTTGACGCGGACGTCAGTCTACGTGAAAACCGCTTCAGCCGCGCCTGTTGGGACGCAACGCGTGAGATGACCCAGTGGGGGGAAGAGGGGAACTTGAAGATTGTTGTGATTTGAGACAGTAACAGTGGGGGTTGACGTCCGTACATTTCTTTCAGTGAGCTGGAAATGCACACGGAACTGCGTGTGTTTCAGGCCTGGGTTGGGGACAGAGGGGACATGTAAATAGTGACAGGGAGCGGGGGTGACGTTCGTGTTTTTGCGCACGAACTACTAATTCATACGGAAATGCGTTGCGTTTCAGGTCTGATGGTGGCGGTTCTGGTGGGCGTGGTCTTGGGCGTCGGGTTGGGCGTCGTTCTGCTGCTCAGCGTCATGGTGTGTCAGCGCAGGTGAGTGGGCGGGGGCGGGGTAGGCGGGGCGGGCGTGGGCTAGGCAGGATGGGTGTGGCGGGGTGAATGAGCGAGTGGGTGAGTGACTGGGTGCGGGCAGCTTGGAGACGGGTGGAGATCTGGTCGGTTGGTGAGAAGGTGGGAGAGGGTCACGAACGCTCACAGTTATGGGGTCCATTGGGACAACCCTGGGTGGTGTTCACAACAACCAGGGCCGTCTTCTTGACAACCGCGGCTCCGCTTAGTGCGTTTCCTGACACGTCTGCAGATGCGCATGCGTGGTCCACGTGCACTCTCAGACACTCGTGAACTTGTCACAAATGAGTAATGGGTATGGATCTAACGCCACACCTGTCAAATTGGGGTCGCTTCAATACAAGTACGAAAAAGACATTGGAAAAGAGCAGCGCTGATGCAGGGCGTGACCCGAACTCCTCTTCATTCGTTCTTCAGTTCTTTGTGTGTCAAATGAATCTGAGGTTCCTGTGATGAGACCACATTTTCCAATCGTTTTCTTTTGAGGATTCAGGGGGCGGGGCTCACGTGATCCTCCTCCATTGAGGCAGAGGGACCCAGGGACCTCCACTCTTGAATGATCCACATGACCCAGGACCTTTTCCTTCCCCAGCGGATACAGGTGGCCCAGGGCCTGGCCTTTCCCCAGGGTTAATTTGCAAACCAATGTGCTTTGCACGCCACTGAACAACGCAGTATTGGTTGACCTGCTCTGAGTAGACGTGACACAGGCTCCATCGTTGCAGTGTGAAGGAGATTGGCGCATCCAGCGGACGCAGAATTAAGGGCAGTGGGCCCAGGATCAAGGCCAGGGTCGAGGTCGGCTGGTGGCTGACCATTGTGGGTTGACAATTGGGGGGGGGGGGGGCAATGCCTTTTTCGGGCTTAGAAACCGGGTCCATATCCATGTACACCAGAAGGCGCAGCGGCCGTTTGCTCGGGATGGGACGCGTCGCGCGTGAACCGGATGTCAACGCTTCCAACTCCTGCGCATGCGTGTCGGTTTACCGCGTCTCTGAGCGGCTTTGTAACGCAACGCGCGCTGTTGCTTCCGAACCTGTTTGTTCCACCTGGAGTTCGGTGTTGAATAAGAGGGGTGGAGGCGCGGACCAAGAGTGGATCCAAAGAGCCGGGGACCTGGGCCCAAACTGACCTCGGGACAATTGGACTCTGCCCCACCGTGCAGTACACACAAATGTTTTTCTTCGCAGGAAGGTTGACAATAACGAGTTGGGAGCACATACTTTGACAGCAAGTTTCTCCTCTGATCACGTCCTGCATTTGCACTCTGTTTGGGATTTCGAGTCGCGTTGCGAAAGTCTCATTCACACCAAGGCTGGGAAGGGACCTTGGGTCTTGCCCCTGGATGCTCCCCTGAACCTTCCCACGAGTGTGAACTCAACACAACGGAGACTGTTGACGTCAGAAAGTTCTTGTCAGGTTCCCTCAGAGAAGCTGCAGCCTCCGTTGAAGCTTGTGTCTCGCGTTGGGAGGGCGTGGTGGTCCTGTAAGGAACAAGTTCTCCCCTCACACGGAAAAAGAGGGCCAAAGCACACGTCAGTGTTGAGGTGAAAAGCGGACATGGTTCGGGTCAGGGTTGACATGGACGTGTTGACAGGTCAGAGCCTGGAGCGGGAGCTTTGTGCGCGAAGTTCTGAATCTTCGTAAATCCACAAAAAGACGGGACCGTGGACCGAACTGCTAGGCCCTTGTCACACTGGTTGCGTCACGCGCTGCATCGCTGTACAACTGGGTGTTGCGTCGCAATGATGGTGTAATACACACGAAATGTAACGCTTGGCGCACTTAGTGTGAAGCAGACCCTGATCTCTCTGCCTCCTGCCTCAGGTACAGGATTTGAAGCTCGATCCACTTTCAAGTTCTTTGGACTCCTTTTCTCCCTTTTCTTTTCCAGAATCAGAAGAAGAAAGAGGAGCCTGCAGAGCAGTGGAATTTTCCTCACGGACACGTCAAGGAAGGAGCGGTGCCACCATTCCAAGATGGCCGCCGCCGGAAGTGCCCAGGACGGCGGGACTTCCGGAATGGTGCACATCAGTGACTATGGCTTTGCGCATGTGTGGGAAATTCAACCAATGAAGACGGGAGCAGGAGGAGGGTCCGAGTCCATGATAGAGAGCCAGGATACCCTGTCGACCTACATCCCGTTGCCGTGCCCAAATGACAGGGGTGGTACCCCTCACTCCCTCTCAGCCAACAAGGACTTCGTACCCCTGTGCAGCTTTGGAAACGAATGCTCCAGCAAGGACCCGATCCTGTGTCACCATGGAGACAAGTTGTCAGGCAGCAAGGAGTTGTTGTCAACGTGTTGCCATGGCACGGACATCATCGTTCCTGTGACGGGAACCGGAAGTGAGGATATGTTGGCGCTGTGTGACTACAACGCTGACACTACCATGGTCCCCTTGTCCTGTAGCAACGCCAAGGACGCGTTGGCAAGGTGCAGCGGTTGCCAGGAGCAGACTGTTTCTCTCATCAGTTACCCTGGATGCAAAGACAGTGATCTCGATTCTCAACAGTGCTGACTTGTGTCTGTGGATAGGTTCGGCCCGTGAACGCCGCGCCGTTCACTGTGTCCGTGGCGTTCTGTGTCACGAAGGCCTGCATCAAGCTGAGTCACTGTCCATCACGCGCTACGCTAAATCCGGACGCAACGCAGATCGCCATCTAGCGTGAGCACGGTTACGCCTCGTCGCACCACACACGCCACCGCCAACGTCACGCAAACATTTGCCGCCAATACGTGCGACGTGACGTGCGTCAGAGCCTTGCTGTGAGGACTCGTGTGAACCTGTGGCGCCACCTGCTGCACAACGAGCAGCTCGCTCACGTCAAGAGTGGAAACAGGCGCCCTGCGACGGGAAGGATGGTTTGCTGGGAACTTCCCAATGGGAGCACGTTACGCCACGGATACGCAAGCGTCACGGAGTTGCGTTCTTCATGACCGCTGTGTTGATGCACCGAGTCACTGTTTCACGAAGTAGGGAGTTTTGGCATTGTGCCTCAGTGGCCCGTGGCCCGTCTCGGTTCCGCACGCAGGGCTGAAGTTGAGTCGCGTCTTGACCGTCAGTGAACTCCAGAAACTCGGAATACCGCCACGTTCTGCGGGACCGGAGCTAAAACTGCCTGAAATCCTGGCACCCAGTCATCCTTGCCGTTTTTTTCACGCTGTTTGAAAATCGGACTCCAGAAAATTCAACACACTCGTCCTCGCCCAATCCGAACTCTGCCAGATCCAAACACTGCCACGTTCGAAAAGAAACTGAACCCTGCACTCGGCCAGCTCGAACCAATGGTGGGTTCGAAGGAGGCGGGGATGAGACACAAGCTGCAGGCCGCTCGTGTCTTGATTGTTTGGTGTTTTGGTTTGCACGTGTAAAACACGTTTCAATTGCTTCAGTGAACCTCGTCGTTTGTGTTGTGTTCGTTTCATTCAGTACAATGAATACGCTCGTATGTGCGACCTGAGGTCCAGACTCCAAGGAACGAACCCATGCAGAGGGACCCGAGCAGCCACAAAGTGGAATCTTGCCAATGTCCAACAGATCGTGCATTGACTCACTGACATAATTTCATTTCATGAATTGCACTGAGGTCCATGACAAGACAGAAAAATAAATTTAGTTTCAACAAACTTTGGTGGCTTGTTCGCTCTGCGGAGAACGACTGTTTTCCAAGGTCGGACCGGACGCGCAAAGATGAAGTTTGAACGCGCGCCGGAAGGTGCTGGGCGGGCGGGGCGGGGGTGGGTAGCAGAGTCACGAGTTTAAAACGTGCTTGTCTCCTGCTGTTTGGCACAGGGCATTCAGTTGTGTGTGTGTGTGTGTGTGTGCGTGTGTGTGTGCGTGCGTGTGTGTGCGTCTGTACATGTGCGTGTGTGTACATGCTTGTGCGTGTGTGCATGTATGTGCGCTTGTGTGTGTGCCCTCGCCACTGCAACAAGAGCCCCCTCCCGCACACAAGTTGCACAGTTAATTCCGGCGGTTCGGTGAGGGGGAGGGCTGAGGGGTCTTCAAGCGGCCCTCAGACCTCCCTCTCCAGGTGAAGAAGTGAGTCTCAACTCGCTACTTCCGTCACGTTTGCTCCACTTCACATTCCTTCAAGTCAATTCCCGTCTGCTTTGCAGGGACGGAGAACAAAAAACAAAACCGTCTCGCAAAGCTCAAACAAAAAGAGCAGTAAATCCATTGCGAACAGAAAAAAATATGAGGAAAAGCTACAAATCCAAGAAAACGCGTCGCCTTCTGGGTGAGGCGGGTTTTCCTTTGTTCCACTTTTTCACCAAAAAAGTTTGATCTTCAGATCTACCCAATGAAGGGGGTCTGTGAAGTTTTTTTTCAAGCTTTTTGTTTTGTTAATGGCTGAGCCTCTCTCTGCTCAATGGATCCCGGTACATGTGATTCAAGCAAAAAATTTTCTAGGGGTTTGACAAAAAGGTAGAAAATCTAGGATGACAAAGAAACAGTTTTTGCCTCTTTCATGTGTTTTTTGCTGAAGGCGAACTTGTTTGGTTTTTTGCACATGTAAAAATGCTCCAAAATTGTGCCTTTGTCTGTGTATTTCAACCTTTGGAGGTTTGGTCACGTGTGGGGGCGAGCGGCTCCTTGGGGTGAGGGGGTCTGATTCAAACTTTCACAATGAAATCGTTCCAACACACGCCAACTCGGCAGGCCCCCTTTTTCTTCAAAATAACTTTTCTGGTGCCATGGGAGATGCATTTTCCTTCCAACGAAAAAGTTTTCTGTGCCCGGCCAGGAGCCTGAAAAACACGCACACGCAGACACACACACACACACACACACACACACACACACACACACACACACACACGTCGTCTCTGATGTGCTCTGGTCTGACTAATTGGTGCAAGGGCATTGACAGTTCAGTGCCCCTTGACACAAATCCCTGAATCCACGCCCTGGTAGGGTGGGGCTTCAAGTCACACCTTCACATCACTTGAGTCTGCTTTTGCTTTGTCTTGAAGACGCGACTATCCAACCAACACTCGTATTTTTATACAGACGAACGACGAAACCGAAGTTTTGTCTGTGGATTCTTCCACAAAATAGTTCAGAAAGTGAATCGTTTCTCTGATGCCTTGACTGCCAAAAGAAACGTGACTCCAATCTGAGCAAGAAAGAGGGGAGGGCGGGGAAAGAAGACAGGCAGACAGACAGACAGACAGACAGACAGACAGACAGACACACACACACACACACACACACACACACACACACACACACACACAGACAACCTGACAGACAAACAACCAGACAAACAGAAACACACATAAACACACACACACACACCCTGAACTATCTGGGTTTGCATCGCAAGTGTCGTCAGAAAAAGAGAGACATTGCCAACCGATCCATGTTTTTTATTTCTGTGTTTCTTTGCTCGGTCTCACAAAGGGTCTCGTGCTGTGTTCCACCCGGATATTCTTCTTTTGGCACAAAACAAGACCCCGTGCTTCCACTGCAGAGCCACTGTGTGTCACGCTTTTGGGAGGGTTTGCCCCAGGGCTTTGTTTCATGTTGACAGATACGGAATTTGCATTCATAACGTTGACAGTAATTTGACGCAACAGTCAATGTCGCACCGGGATAATGGAAGCATTTAGGAGCCGAACTGCCCACCAAGGTCACTGCAGGCAGAACTGTGGGACAATAGGGAGGTTTAGCCTGGAGTCTCGTGGAAACCAGACGTGTGACGACTGCGGTGTGGACCCAGTGTTCCAAAAACACGTGACGTGTGCTTTGTCCAGGATGCAGCCTTTTTGCGCTTCGCCTTTGATAAGATTTCATGACATTCAGCCAGAAGCACCTCAACTGATCATCGTAAGACCTCAGAGGGTTTTGTTTGTGTTAAAACAAGAAACGAAGAAAACTTGAGAAATTTACCCCAGCACACGCCCACATTGACGGCGTCTTTTTCACGACGGAGACTGCAACCCAGGAGCCCATTGCAGGTCACACAGAACTGGAGATCCTGGTGTCTGGCACACACTGCACTCGTCAAATTCCGAGTCGTGTCTGTGTCTCGTCATTACATTCCACCTGCACCCTTCAAGGGATTCACAACTGCACCTGATGGAGACAGAATCTCTGGGGCCCAGACCTGGATCCACTTCATACCTGACTGGGGCCCTACACCTGACGGGAGACAAAGCCCCGGAGCCTGGACCCCAGAACTGTGCTATGTCTGACGGAGACTTACACCCCTGGGGCTCTTTACCCTGGATCCACCCTGCACCCCAGGCTCAGACCCTGGATCCTCCCCTGGATTCACACCACACCCGACGAACACCACGCCTCTGGGGTCCGGGGCCTGGATCCGCGGCGTCCGCACCTGACTGAAGCCGCTTCTCGATCCCCTGCGGCGGAATCGCGCATTGACCGCTTCCCTCACAGTTCGCCGCGCCAACACACGCAGTGTCGCCCCGCGTCAATCCGCGGGGAGGTCGGGTTCACCCGGGACGCGCCCCGCGCTGCGCAATAGGCAGGTTCGGCAAACACGAAACGTAGACGTACGCGTGAGCGTACGCACAGCATTTCACCCCCTGGGAACAAATACTCCACAAAGTACTACACTATTTATCCTCAGAACATTTTGTCTCTGATTGGAAAGACCCTGATTCTTGTTTTGAGCTAAATGAAACAAGAAAACTCAAGAGAACATCAAATTCTTGCTCACCCAAGAAAGACAAATATTTTTGTCGGTAGCAAGTCCTGCAGGGTGAGATTGTATCTCTACGGCTGCGCGTACCTCTGCATTTCATGTTTGCCGAACCTGCCTTCTGCGAGGCACGTTGCGTCGCTTTGCGTCGCACGGGATGCGCCGTGCGCTGCGTCGCAATACAAGTCACTCGGTGCTGTGGCATGGCGGATTTTTGTGCTGGATGCAAACAGGAAGGGGGGGAGGTTATTGTTCGGTTACAACCCAGGTCCTATTGAAACGTACAGGCACAAGTGCGCCTGATGCATCCAGTGCGAAATAACGACTCACAAGCGACGTAGCACCCACAGCGCAAGCATTTTTCATTGGACCCAGATCTGGTCATGTTGACCGTTGACCCTGAGAATCAAAGTGGAGAGAACAATCTCCAGACTCGTTGTGGAAGACCTCCAAAAGGGGGACACTCACCTTTGAAACAGTCAAATGGCTCAACTGCAGGGTAAAAGAGTGTTTTCTCAAGTCATGAGGTCCCCCCACGCATCTGGATTCGCCCCGTCGCTTCACTCCCCCCGCCCCTCGACCCCCCCCGCCCCTCGACTCCCCCAGCTCCTCGACTCCACCCTCCCCCTCCACCCTCCCCCTCTCCCCCCCGCAGTGAGAGAAAGACGTTAGTGAAGTGTCTTCTTTACAATGGGGGGCAATCCAGGTTTCCCACGAAGTCGGTTAAGTGGGTTCTTGATGAATACATTTAGAGGATGTGTATTCAACAGAATGACATTTTCTCTTCTCTCGCATTTCTCTGGTGTTTCTGTATCTCAGAGACGACTTGGCCTCAAGTGTTTCCTTCGCACCTCTGTCGGGGAGAGGCTGCCACAGAACCTCGGTTGAGGGAGTGCAACCCCAGAACAGGTCGATTCCAAACGAACTTGGCAAAATTCCACACTTGAAAATTACAAAACAGGAAGTGATTTGACTTGTGTCAGGAGGTCGGGAAGAAAACCTGGGCCCCAAGCTGCTCACTACAACACACGCACACATAGGCACACACACACACGCCCTCACGCACACACACCATCCCCTCACACACACACACACACGTACACACACACGTTTGATTCACGTTTGATTGTGTTCAAAACCCCAAAAATATTTACACCATAAATGGAGGAAAAGGTGAGATTTTGTGCGTGTACGTTTTTGCTTGTGTGTGTGTGTGTGTGTGTGTGTGTGTGTGTGTGTGTGTGTGTGTGAGTGTGTGTGTGTGTCTGTCTGTCTGTCTGGGCTTCGCGACACAGCCAGTGCAGAGCCTGTTTCACTGCAGTTCGGTTGGATGTGAAGCTTCCAGGGACAGAACCACCACGAGCACCGCACGTACAGCGCTATTGAGTCAGTTCTGGGGCAATATCGACGTCCAGGGGCCCGGTTCACACTGGACGTGCCGTGCGCTGCGTCCCTGTGGGAGCCAATCAGCGGATACGTCGTTCCTTCACGCAGCGTCCATTGAGGTGCGCGTGCGCGTGACGCAACACGCAGCGTGACGCATCCCTGAAGCAGCCTTGGTGAGTCAGAGTTATGACGCAGCACATGACGCATCTTGCAGCGTCCATTGACGTGAGCGCGTGACGCATGCGCTGTGACGCAGGCCTCGGGCTCAGTGCGCACGGTTCGCCGCAGTTGTAATGGCTCCTGTCGCAGCGACTCGCGTCAAAGTGATTCAAACCGCACGGTTCACTGGGTCACGACCTGAAGGCATTTTGAAAGGTTTTTTGCAACGAATGAATCAGCTATAGATGAAAATGAAACGTTTTGCGGAGCATTTGTGTGCTTGTGCTGGAAATTTGAGTGTGTTGGTAGATCAATGAGTGGGACCCAATCCCTGTCCCCCGAAAAGTGGAATCAACACCACAATTGTGCACAATTTGTGGCAAGCAAACCGACTGCGTGAGAGTGTTCGTTTTACCGCATCTGGCGCAACAAATTTTGAAGCCTCTGGTTTGTTCGCAAAAGGTGACCATCAAATTGACGTGTCATACTGAGCGCACTCGTTCCTACCCATTCGAGAAGAAACCTGTCTGAATTGCTCGACTTTGAGCTCAGCTCTGTGAGTTAACACGTGAGTTCTCAATCACTTCAATAAAGCGGGAGTTGAAATGTGTCTAAATTTACTGGGGTGAGGTTCAGCATGTCTATCGGCGAACAAAGCAGAGCGTCACCTGGCCCACTCCACATCCCCCCCATGTCCCTGTCTCCGCTCACATAGAGCGTCTCCCTGAGTCCAGATCGATCTCCCCTCTCAGAGCCTTGAGGCACCGTTCTCGCGAGGTCCTGCACTGCGCACAGGAAGGGGCGCAGCCAGGGGCCGGTCAGGGCAACATTTTCTTGCAGAAAATGAAAACAATTGAACCAGCTGGTTGGCCTTCCCTCAATTGCACGCAAAGGAGAAAACTTGCTCAGTGGCTCAAAATTTGGGGGGAGGGGCATTTGTTTGTTTCGTACCTCAGGAGGCCGGACCCACAGGATCCCTGGATCTCCCAGGGCTGAGGTTCGGGGAACAACGATGCTGTGTGAAAACCACGTGTTCTGTTGACAATTTACGTGAAAGTCTTCAACTTGAAAACTGCCCTGGGTTCAAAGTACTGTAGCCAAGCAGGTGGGGACTCGCGTTGTGGCATCGCCAGCATTAAAAATTTGCCCTCTCTTCTCAGATTGTTCTCAGTGCCTGTCATGGGTAATGTGGCAGGGTCCCTTCTTGTACCGAAAGTGACGTACCCATCCGTACGTATCCATGGGACCGGAAGTAGACCCAGGTGAAAGACCTTGCGCACCAGACGTGCGTGGCTGACAACTGAGAACGAGAAACAACACGTGTGTGATCCTTCTCCATTGGACGTGTCGCGGCACGGAGGCAGCTCCCATTTACTGTGTGTGAATGAAGTAAGGACGCAAACTACCGATTGAGCAGGGCCCCGGTTCCTTTGACGCGAGGCGGGTGGAGTCACACGCCGCGCCTCGTCACCCCGTCAGACGCAGCGTCACGAAACGTCGCGTGACGCGACGTCAAAGACGCGACGCGGGGAGCACAAAAAGTAGGTCACCCTGCGCAACCAGCTCCACGGGGCCTGGATCACATCAGTAGTGAGTTTTAGCAAAAGCCGCACGTTGCGCGTACACGTAGGTGTAGGAATTTTTGGTGCGGACTTGCATGTTACGCCTTCGGAGCGCTTTGTTGAAACACCCCACTGGGTTCACGTCTAAATTTTGTTGTCTGGATAGAAGCTACAAAGCCCCAGGTCAACTCCATGTTCCATGCAGTCTGCATGCTCATCGAGATTTCAGTTTCGTGCTGCAATCACATGGAGGCCATTTTCCCGTACAATAGGATGTTTTGATGTGGCGTTTTCCAGTTCACCGATCCGTGTGCCCATGGTCCACTGCACATGACGAGACTATATCCAAGTGGATATTTGCTGCTTTGAGATCCACACACAACAGTTGAGTCGAACCAAAATCTGCTGCATTGATTGAATTCTAGCTGACTGTAAAATGGTTCGTTTTCCCTTGAGATTCAGACATGTAGCGGACCATTTTTACGACACACAAGAAAAATTGTGTGAAAATGACTGAAAACACGAAGAGTTCCAGACGGTATCCATGGTCACAGTTTCCTTGGATTGGTGCACGTGTTACCCTTGTCCTTTTCTCAGCAAACCTTTCCTTGTGCTTTTCTGAAATTAGCTGCACATTTTCAGGGCCTTGAGAAAGCTTTCCATTCGTCGGATACAATCGCCTCAGTGTGCCTCTCTTTTGATAAAAGCGCCGCTCCCTTTCTTCCTTTTTTCCCCCGAACCCTCCCTCAAGCCATTGATTCTCTGCTTCGACTGAAGTTTCTATTTCTGCTTCTCTTTCATAGACTCGTTTTTGAATTTCCTTTTCCTCTTCCGGGGGTGGATCCACCGTTTGGTTGAGAGAGATTCCGAAACAGTGGTACAGGCGGGGGGCAGTTCCAACGTGACAAAGACAACCACACACGAGGAGAGCACGCGACAGAGGGGTCACTTCACGTTTCAGATGTGGATGTTCGGGGGTTGGGAAAACTCCCATTTTTGTGTTTGGTAGGATGCGACTTGTAGGACGGGCCATTTCACAAAACAATTTTGGCAGGGGGTCGAGGTGTAGATCCTCTCAGAGTTTGAGTTGCCCGTTGAATTTTTGAAGCCGCGTGTTCAGGTCCTTCCCACCGCTACACCCCGACACACATGAACACCAATCCACAGCGCAACACTTGCTCTCTCTCGTTCAAGTATATATCTCTGGATCACGGTGTCTCGTGTTAATTTATGGGTCAATGAAAATTGCCGTCCAAATGCACCAGAACAATACACGTGGGGACCATTGTACTAGAGATTCTGTTTTCATTTGCCGAGAAGAGGCACACTCCAACCCGGCTTGTTTGATGCGTGTGCGAGTTGTATGAAAATATGAAATATTCACCGATTCAATTTTGCACAGCAGGCACATTTTTCTTCCTTTTTCATTCTGACACGACAAAGCATCCGCTGCTGTGTAGCGCCCCTCTCTTCCCTCCTTCCCTCCTCTTCTCCTTCCTCCTCACTGGTTCCCTTCCATCCCTCCTTCCACCATGCCTTTGTTCGAGCCCAGTCCTCTCCCTCCTCCTCTGCCTCCACACCTGCATCCTCCCCTTCACTCCACTCCCTCCCCTTCCTGCCCCCTTCATCCTCCCCTCCCCTCGCCCCACTCCACCCCTCCTCCCCTCCCTCCCTCCCTCCCTCCCTGCTCAGCCCGGATACAGTCGGAAGCGGGTATTGTTCGAGCCCACTCCCGGACACAGATTCGATTATTCACGCTCCGTGGCGCTTCAAGTGCTCTGCTCGGGTCCGGGGCTTCGGCGGATTCAGGGCGACGTCACTATCGCTGCGTTCACACGGGGTACGTGCGTCGTGCGTGACGTCGTACGTGCGTCATGCGTGTGACGTGCGTGACGTCGTACGTGCATCGTGCGTGCGTCATGCGCGACGCTGTGATGACGCAGGGGGATGTCGTGACGTCACGTTGACGCGCGGTGCGTCATGGGTTGCGTCGTGCGCTGTGTAGTCGTGACACCGGGTTTACGCGTAGTGCGTCACGCTTTGGGTCATGTTCACGCGTGGTCCGTCGTGCGTCGCGTTGTGATGCCGAGTTAACGCAGGGTGGGTCAAGTGTTGCGTCATCTTCACGTAGGATGCGTCAAACGGCCGCGTCCACGCAAAGTGAATCGTGAACCGTCGTCACACATTCACGACAAGACGCGACGCATGTTGAATCCCTGTGAAATTGTGCTTTTCAGGTCACAGGGCCTGAATCCCACGTTGTGTCCTGGTTGGAGGCGTCACTCCCAATCGGTGCGCACTGTCTCGCGGAGCGAATCTAACCCTCATTGATCTGCCCCGAAACGTGCACGTAGAGTGTGAACCCAAAAACCATTGAATGTGCATACGAGCGTAGAGATGCACAGAAAAGCAATGCGACGCGCACACATCAACCTGCGTGAGCCCAGTGTCTGATCCTTGAAGAGGGGGCCGGCACGCATTTCTCCCCCAAAGTTCTGATCGTATGACCCCGACTTTGGAGCTACATTTGCCTGCAAATATTTCAACCTCCTCACGGAATAGGGTCCTCTCCGACCGAACCCTGGATCCACGCCAGGACCTAGCCTCCATGTTTGTGTCGTCTCTGGTAGACCCTGGATCTGGCTCCCGTGGTATCGGATTTGCCCGGCGGTCCGGCGGACCTGTTTGTTTAGCTGTTTTCAACGCTCGTCTCCAGAGAAGTGTGGAAATGGGTTCCTCCGGGCGAGTTTTCTCCCTGCGTGCGTCCCTGTGAGGCCGGGCTCACACCGCGTGCGTCACGTGCTGCGTCCTTGTGTGTGGCCGGAAGCTCCTGCTAAGTGTGAGGCTTCTGTGACACACGATGCAGGTCATTTGAGGAGAGTTCGTCCCTAGCAGTGCAGTAGATGTGTGTGTGTGTGTGTGTGCGTGTGTGCAAGAGAGAGAGAGAGAGAGAGAGAGAGAGAGAGAGAGAGGGCAAGAGCTGGAGACTGTGTGTGTGTGTGTGCGTACGTAGTGTATGTGTGTGCGTGCGTGTGTGTATGTGTGTGCGTATGTCTGTGTGTCTATGTGCGTAGTGTGTGTGTCTGTGTGTGTGTGTGTCTGTGTGTGTGTTGTAACCCGTGCTCCAATCAAGGTTGACAACAGCGAATTCCCCGACCAACTTGCCAGGGACGCAACGAACGACGTCTGCGATCGAGTGCCCCTGCCTTTGTGCACACGTGATACAGCACGGACCCACAGGGTACGGGGACGCTGCGCGCGACGCGTCCAGCGTGGAACAGGCCACGGCCTGTGCACGCGTATTCATTGGGGTGTTAACTCCGTCTCCACGCTGCTGCAGAATCAAGAGCCCCACAATCATTGAGACCGCGCGTTGCCCGGTGGGGGAGGGACACTCCTCAAAAACGCGGTGCTGATTAGAACAAGCAAGTCAGGGGCGGGAGCCACACCATGGGATGTCTGTCGGCGTGCGCCAGGGTGTGCGTGCCTTGGGATTGTCAACCTTGTGTGTGTGTGTGTGTGTGTGTGTCTGTCTGTCTGTCTGTCTGTCTGTCTGTCTGTCTGTCTGTCTGTCTGTCTGTCTGTCTGTGTGTGGTGTGTGTGGTGTGTTTGTGTGTGGTGTGGCGGATCCCTACTTTGGTCGTGTGTGTGTGTGTGCATAAATAAATTGAGGGGATTTGTGTGTGTGTGCGAGAGAGCGAGAGAGAGAGACAGAGAGAGAGAGAGGGGAGAGAGAGAGAGAGGGGGGGGGGGAGAGGGAGAGTGTGCGTGTTAGTGTGTGAGATCATGTGTGTGTGGATCTCACTTTTTGAGAGTGTTTTCTCGCGCAGGGGCATTTCGTGTGAGATTGAAAGCGCTGCGTCGCGCGGCGAATCGATCACTGCGCTCATCACGTGGTCCGATCACACCGGATGCGGCACGCCCTGCGTCTCCCTCTGCGTCATGTGCCAGAACCGTTGATCGTGTTTTGTGTGGAAGCTTGACACACTGCGTCCGTGCCCAAGGCAACAACGTGACCGTATCACTCCTCTATTCGCGTACTTGCGTGTTCTCTGAATGGGCTGCAACTTCCCAGTTGTAGTTGAGAAGATCATTGCTGTTGTGGCCCGTGGGGACTCAGCCTTGCCACACCCCCTTATCCCACCCTTTTGCAAAGAGATGCATTGCGAGACACACAGTGTGTGTTGACGCCTGGGTTGCTGGGGAGGGGTGCAACCCATGAGACACTTCCACGGTATGAAGACGCACACCTGCTGACAGGGACGCCTCGCGTGACGCATCCAGTGCAAAGCCGCCTCAGCTCTTAAAGGGGTGCGACACATGACGCGCGCCGTGTGAAACCATCCCAGCTGCTGAAGGGGGGACAGCATGTGATGTACCCACTGTGAAACTGTCTCAGCTGCTGAAGGGGGGACAGCGTGTGTTGTACCTGCTGTGAAACTGTCTCAGCTGCTGAAGGGGGGACAGCGTGTGATGTACCGCTGTGAAACTGTCTCAGCTGCTGAAGGGGGGACAGCGTGTGATGTACCGCTGTGAAACTGTCTCAGCTG
>JAAUXT010111249.1_pt1 | contig 15369 bp, 13 predicted proteins | sample 7278171 | NCBI WGS metagenome assembly JAAUXT01 (sample SAMN14350112, study PRJNA611818) | marine sediment metagenome | isolation source: surface marine sediment (1.8m) | place: French Polynesia: Moorea | collected 2018-08 | reverse complement strand
CTCTGCATTTCACACTCTACATTTCTCTGCATTGCAAAAACCACAGAGAAACGCAGAGCATCGCAGCAAAATGCAGAATTCTGCGTTTTCTGTGGATAAAAGAATACACCCTTGGATTCGAGACCAAGCGTGCAACCAAAAAAGTTCGCAACAATTAATTTTGTGAATTGTCACAGAAAGCTCAATAAGCCCCCAAATTTCAAAAATAATAATTTCCTTTGCACAGATAATTGCACAATTTCAGTCGTACCTTTGCGACAGCCTTCGTGTTTAATTGCAAAAGTGTCAAAGGACCAATCTTTTGAGAGAGAAATTGAGACAAGAAAACGAAGTTGCGCGGCGCTGGTTTTTAATTGCCGCAAGAAGTGACACACCCAGGAGTGAAATACGTGTTGGGGGCACAAATTGCACCGACTGTTTCAATGTTATTTCACCTACAATTTCTACAGGCATCGATTGGAGAATTCAAACTTGTTGATCTGTGTTAGCCGCGCTTGTTGGTGTGCATGCACGCACGCACACACGCACGAACACACACACACACACACACACACACACACACACACACACACACACACACACACACCATCCCTTGAACGAATTCACGAGTGATCCAGCGAAATACGAACATCAAACTCAATCCTTCATGTTTCAAAGACAATCACACGCGATGACAGCTCCCCAAAGGTCTACCCCACTCAGAACCCTCCCGTGACGCGGGTCAGCCGTTCGCGCTGACGTCCCCACGGCCCATCCACGACTCTGAATGCACCGTCACAATTCCGTATTGATGTGGGAGTCGCATGTGGAATGGGAGTGGAGCTTCAGTTTCAGCGGAACGAGGCTCCATCGACGCTGCTGCGCGTGTTTCGTGATGCGGATAACGCGAGACGCACAAGTCACACAAAACAGCGATTAGAGCCCGGTCCACGCTGGATACGCCAAGCGCGCTCAGTCGCTATGAAGGTCAATGGGCGAAGCGCCCAAGACGCATCCAGTGTGAAGGAAGGTGATATCCGCAGCGATGGAACGTGTGTGTTTGGACAGAAAGAGAAAGTCGAGTTTCAAATGTCACTGACGTTTTCATCAAGTATCACTTTCTCAGTTGTGTGCAGTTTCCGTGAACGACGTTCTGCAACCCTGCAGTTGTGTGAATGAGAGCTGTATTCCTGGTAACGAGGGGAAGGCTCCACGACACCGCCCGACGTTTTACCTGCATTGCTCACCATCAGGCAAAAACTAAATGCCAACAGGTGCGAGAATTTTGCCCGCGAAAATTCAAATCTGTAAATGTCAGGCAAGTCTTCGGCGAGTGCACCAAAAAAAAATTCTTCACCGAAAACTGTTCATTTTCTCAGAGATTGGCAATATTTGCAGTATGCACTGACTCCCAAGATCAGTGTTCTGACAGTGACATGTGAGGTTCAAATTTAGACCTGTCCCTCTGCTCTTCCAAGCAAAACTGCCCCCCCCCCTTCCAGCTACTTCAAAAAGTTTCCCTCGAACAATTCTATTGACGTTCTCTTTGATGAGAATTAGTTTTTAATTTGAGTTTAATTAGAATGTGAAAGGCTGGCGCATGGAGCTGTGTGCGCTGTTCTCGCTGTGTCTGTGACGGGGGAATTAATTACGCTGAGACGCATCACAGACGCCTTCGCGCCATAACCGTACGTTACGTCTCCGGACCTTCACGGCGCGTTTCTCGCCTCACACGTCTTTCCCCGTGAGGCTCGCGCAGAAACTGCTGAGATTGCAGGTTTTTTTTTCAGAAATCGTGGTGGGGGGGCCTTCCTCACACCGGTCATCAAGCGTTGCGTCAGGGCAGAATTCAATCATGCAAAGAATCGTCTTTTGAGAAGTCGGTTGCAACGCACAGCGCACCCAGTGTGAAGCAACCCAGCGATGAAGCTTCTTTCAAAAAAATTCAAGTCCTTTTACTGTTCATGAGCTTTGGCTGTTTGAAGCTCCAAACAAAGTATCTCAGTCGCAGTTTTTGCCTCTGTCGTCCAACTTCTTTCAGCGAGTTGCAAAAAGGATTGTGAAAGCATTTTTGTTTGAAGTTACATCCAAGGAAAGACGGAATATTTTCTGCTTTGCAGTCAGGAATGACACAACGAAGGGAAAACGTTCACAAATGCATGGGCTTGGAAGAAGGATGGAACCTTTTGTGTGTGTGTGTGTGTGTGTGTGTGTGTGTGTGTGTGTGTGTGTGTGTGTGTGTGTTTGTGTGTGTATGGTTGTGTGTGTGTACGGTTGTGTGTGTGCATGTGTGTGTGTGCATGGTTGTGTGTGTGTGTATGGTTGTGTGTGTATGGTTGTGTGTGTGCATGTGTGTGTATGTGTTCCTGAACCTGTTATTTTCTTTTGTTCCTTCATGAAATTTGTGCGCATTCCCAACTTTGATTGCTTGTGACACACACACAGACACACACACACACACACGCACACACACAGCGCTGAACTCACCGTGGTCGGCCTCCTTGTTCCTGTAGTCCTCCTCCTGCTGCCGCTCGATCTCCTCGCGAACCTTGCGCATCTCCTCCTGACGCTGTACCTTCCGCACGTAGCTGTCCCTGCAACACGAGACGGGAGGTGGTGGTGAGCCACGGTCAAGGTGCTGGGAAGACCCAGGTCATATCGCACAGCACTCATCCTCGGTCCTTTCCAACTCGGTTCACTCGAGTCCCACTGAATCTTGAAACTGAGAGTCAGTTCGTGTGATTTTTGGTCAATTTGGATGTTTTCGTGATAACAAACGCGAATTTGAATCAACCGGAGAAGACTGTACGAAAACAGACGAGACGTCAACGTTGAATCTTCAGGCTTCGTCGGATTCAACAGCAGATTTACGGCTTTGCTTTCAACGTCTTGTCACTCCTGACATTTCAAATTTCTTTGGCATCATTCAAAAGGAGTAAAATGTCAGGGAAATTGCAGGAATGTTGCTCCATATTTTGAACACGTGAGAGAAACAACAAGAATTTCACGCAGACAAAAGATTTTTTCGTGTCTCATGTCGTTTACGCTGCATGAGAACAAAGCGAAGGGGAGACAGCTGAACAGCTCTGTTTAACGCGAGGTTCACGTGTTGAACACGAGTTCTGAGGACAACAACACATCGTGTGGAACTGCAGCTACCACTACTTCTACAGCGTGAAATAAGAAGAAAACACAACGTGTTGTGACGATGACAGCCAAACAAATTGGATGCAGAAGCTGGCTTCGTTTCCCGAGACGCTTTCCCCTCGATGAAGCCATCCATGCAATCGAAGCCACACAACAAAAACCTCCACAGATTGCGACAATGCTTGGAGATTATTTGACAAAACAACTCAACACAACGCGCGCTGCAGCAGCATGCAATACAAGTGCAGAATCCATCGCAGCGCTGCGAACACATAATCTCGTTCCCCCTCCTCCTCTTCCCCCGAACAAGAGGAACGACGCAAAGCTCGTTTTCCGTGTTCATCAATGACGGACGATAATTGGGGAATCTTTTCATGACTGAATGAGTAATGGAAGGGAAAACTCAAACTGTTTGCTTCCATGCAGTGTTTTCGTTCCAATCAAATCAAATACGTCAGGGGGGAATGTTTGCAGACGGGACTGGGTCGGTGATTGTGGCATGATACCTGTCGTGGCTCCAGGGATGTATCGGGCTGTGGCAGGAAAACGCAATGCAAATCCGTTAACCCGGCCCGAAGCTCAAACACGAGGAAATCGTGTTTTGTAATGCGAAAAATCTCTATTGCAGTCTACAGCACAAGAAAAGATCTTGAAGTGTAGAACCGTGAAAGGCGTCCTGTGTGCTTCTAATTCGTATGTGAAAAAGAATCCTGAATCTAGCTGTGTTGAGAACGAAACAAAGTCACCAAGAAACCTGGCTTCGCTCTCCTCTTCCCATCACGAAGCAGTTCTCACTTTTCTCGGGATGGTGAGGGGAGCCAGGTTCCTTGAGGCCTGTTTCACACTGGGTGCTTCACACATTGCCGCCTCGCACTGATCAACAGGCGCTCCGTCACCAACTGAACGCAGCGTCCATTGGCGAGTTTGAGCAAACAGCCCGCAACCCTGGAAACGCAAACGCAAACGTAACTTTTGGTATGCTGTGATAGTCAAAAGTTTCGTTTGCGCTTCCAAGTTGCAGGCTGTTTGCTCAAACTGGCTATTGACGTCAACAGAGACGCAACGCGTGACTCACCCACGAACAGGCTTGACTTTGTGACTCTCCGCAAATGTGCGCGACGAAGACCGACTCTTCAAGTCGATTTGTGAAAAGTCGATAAATTTGCGAAAAGTGGCGGACGAGACAACAAGAGACGCGGGGTCCAAACATGCATCCATCTTTCAATGGGAGAGTACAAAAAGGGCAGAAATTCAATGGTGTGATCTCTAACTGCCTGTGAAGTGTGTGGCACGACACTGAGAATGAAGAAAAAGTTCAATTCGCCGTCATTTCACCAAACACAGGTGCGTCTTTTCCAGCAATTCCCCTCACCCCCAACGCACTTGGCTTTCCCCTGAATTTATGCAGGAGAGAGACAGATGGGAGATGCGTCTGTCAACGTTGATCGAGTCGGCTTTTATCCAGGAGAGACGGCAGTGTTCGGTGAAATGACAGGACTACTGCGTGGTGTGCGCGGACTGACACTACGGCCCTCTAGTGGGCGGACGTGGGTGGGTGCCCGCCCGGCGGGAGGGGTGGGAGGGTACCTGTTGCCGGCCCCGGCGTGGGAGAGGTTGGGCGAGGAGCCGGACGGCCCGTGCACGATCGTGGCCCTGTTTCCAATGCAAAAAACAAAGGCAATGCTCAGTTACATTCGGCGACAAGAGTGAACGAAGTCAGTCGACGGAAGTCAGTCGGTGAAATGAACATTCTCAAGACCCACGGCATTCGTTCCAATACGCACACACACAGTGATTCCACCTTGGCACACACCCAGATCCACACACGCACATAGATACACACACAGACACACACACGTACACAGATACACACACACACACACACACACACACACACACACACACACACACACACACACACACACAGCTTGTTTTCCCTTCTGTACAGCGCCAAGCAAACGCTTCTGTTTGTGTCCAACTCGGATACCTTCTGACTGACGCAAATCACGCCAACTTCGAATCAATCCTCTTTCCAGATCTATCTCCAAACCCCTCTGTCCACAAACGATTCCAATTGCAATGCGTGAGCTCGTTCATTGGCCCCCGTGAAACTTCAACCAATCCTCATCAAGCAATTCCGTTGCGGCGGTCTTGAACTGGAGGCACACAACATTGTGGTCAGAGAGCTGTTTCACACTGTGAGGGTCTTTTGTTTGACTGGTCAGTTCCAGTTGACAGGTCCTGCGTCGTTGAGTGGGCGCAGCACTTTCTTGCGCAGAGACGCAGTGCACGACGCACTCGGTGTGAACCAGACCCTCCTCGCGCGAAGAGACCGCAGGTCGGACCGGAAATGAGAGCGGAGACAACCTGACCGCTCAATGGCCATTTCTGTTTTCTCTCTCTCGCCCGCGTCTCGGGCCGAAGCTTTGAGGCGACACAGGAAACGTCGCGTTCGCGTCACATCCGCGTCACGTGCGCGTCTCCCCGGCGTCTCGTCACGTGATCAGCGGATCTGGGTTGACACACGACTGATGTCAGAGCAGACGGATGTGCTTCCGCACGGCGACACTTCCTTGTCCAGGATCTCTTAATTGGCAGACGCCTTTTCAATTTTCAGGGCATTGTTTGAGTGAGGAACACAGATGTTAAATGTTGGGCGCATTTTGGACGCGGTTGGATTGTGTTTCCCGGTTTTGCTGCGAATTAATATTTCTCGGCATCACAAGAACTACACGCCAACTCCCAAACTGCCCAAGGTGATCTGTTTCAGAGACGTGGTACAATCGGAACCAAACAGCCGGAAAACAAGAAAATATCAAGAGAGAAATGCTGTCAAGACAAAAGAAACAAAGTGTTGCTTTGGGAACATTGTCACTGCGGTCGTTGCCAACCGCAACGAGATACAATCTGCACCGAGTAACACCATGGCAACACAGCGGCTTCGTCGCTGTGGAGACGGCAGCGTTTGTTGCCTCGATGTGCTGTCCGAGCCTCAAAGCCTCCTCACTCCGACAAAGAAGATCCTCTTAGCGCTGTTTTTTCGCTTCTCCCAGACTCTGTCTTGTTCGTCTGATGTTGCGCGGATTTGTTCCAGCAGCAGCAGCAACAGATGGGAACCATTGTGTTGAGAGAGAAACCTCACAGCTTTGCGACGAAAATCAAAGCCTTTTCTTTCCTTTTCCAGCCCATCTGCAGGCTGAGTTCAAGGAAAAGAGAGGGGCGCTTCAGAAAAGCAAAACGCCACTTTGGATCCAAATCTCGTCCATTGGGCTGCAGCAGCATTGGACGTTACAGAAAAATAGAACAACAATGACGGATCATTTTATGACGAACTCGAACTGAAACTCATGTTGAAAAAAGAGCTTTGAGTTGTCAGATCAGAACCCGAGACCTGAGGAGGAGCAATGCGAACCCCCGGCCTCTCTCTCTGACAGCGGAATCCTCGCAGGCCTCGCAGGCAGCACTTCTCCAGTATCGTAAAGACGACAGCACAACACAGAGAATCGTGTTAACAAAGACGGAGCTGCACCTGTATCAAAGGCCACTGGGAAACGAGGACAACTGTTCGCTCTTCTACCTCGGGCGATGGAGACACGGCTGACGAGGCTCCACCGGAATCATCCGCGATCCGCAGAAGGGCCAGGCCCCGCCGCGCTGGGTGCGTCGCGCATTGCGTGGACAACTCCTGCCGTTACTTTGTGATGCTCACGGACTTGTGGAGGGACACAACGAGACTCGTACGCAATGTGAACTCCGCCAAAGCGCGCGTTCGAGAAGTCGCGCTTTTTCCATTTGCGCGTTGAATTGCACCGGAAAATTAGTCGAGGCGCAGACTTCAAGAGAACAAAGAAAATGGTAATGTGTGAGGCAGTGGATCTGTGAGCAGTGGTTTTCCCCCTCAACACTCATCTCCTTTGGCTTGAAGTTCACGTCCAGACGATGAAAAGAACAACGTGAACCTGAAGCTCAAGACCTCGTTCGTTGCACGCGTCTCCAGTTCATGCTCTTCCCAACGTGTTCGAACCACCTTTCCTGTTCCGCATGTTTGATTCAGACGTGAAACCGTCGTTTTTGTCTCCATCATCATGTGATGCGGCTCTCCCTGTAGACCGCTCCCCCCCCCGTCCCTTCCGCTTCCAATGACGAGCCTCGTCGAGCAAAGTTTCACCAAACCACTCATTCACCACCAAGATTTCTTTCCCAAATGACACGTGTCTAGACACTAAATTATGCCCAGATCTACCGTATCATTGCCACTGATGCTGAAATACAAGAGCGGACCGGACCGGACCACCAGGCACGGGTGCTCAAAAGCATGTTGTTGAGCGGCTGGCCAGACATGAGATTGTGGATTCTGCAGTGGACTCACGTGAACGAATAACAACGTGTGGGGAACGAAGAGACCTTGATGGAAAACCTTGTCACTCGGATCTGGACACAGGGAGTCAAGATAAGCAGATCACGTTTGAACGTCGGCGACTTTGTGAGTGAGAGTGCAACTACCTCCATGGGAGACCCCACGTGGCCTCAAGTCAGTATCACACTTGACGCCTCACGTGTTGGGTCACGCCCGGAACGCCCGACACCCAGTGTGTACCCGGCCTCACATCGCCGCCCCCTGGCGTCACATAGCGTGCTCCCGCCTCACTTCGCCCCTGGGCCTCACGTCGCGGGCTCCGGCCTCACGGGCCTCGGCCTGACGTCCATCACGTCCCACCACGCTGGACGCGCTGACAGGCCGGCCACTCATAATTCAGCTCACCTCACGTCCAGGCCCCTCATCCTGCTCCCTGGGGACGCGCACTGCGAGAACAACCGCCCAAACTCAGGTTGCCTTGGAAACCTGCGTCACCAAGGCAACACCCGCAGGTTCACTTCAACGACGGACAAGTTTCAGGGAGCACGGTGTATCGCAGCACAAAGCCTGTGTTCCAGCTATGCATTGTCAGTGCACAAAGTCTCATCCAATTTGCTCGCAATATACTTTTTTCACATCCGGGCCCTGGTGCCACTGTCCAATCAATTCATTAGGAGCTCGTCCCCCGCTCCCGAAGCACGGACTGCGTTATCTCTGCGATGCACCCTCCCGAGATACAAACGCCATTTGAGTGAGTGGGATGATGGGAACCTCCGCGTTCGGCTCCACTGGGATGAACGCTGCAATAAACCACCTGCAATTTGCGCCACTGTGAGAGCGCCAGTAAAAGGAGACAGACACCACCACCCGGATACACGGCGAAAAGGCGCAGTGACGCGTTATGTTGGCGCGCGTGGTGTGTGTGTGTGTGTGTGTGTGTGTGTGTGTGTGTGTGCTGGGCGTGGAGCGTCACGGTCTGACAATTGACTCGCTGAAGCCACTCAACATTTATTCCAGAACCTTGCAACGTCCTGCGACGCTTGACAGGAATGCCTTTCTCTCTCCGCTCGCCACTACGGAACAGCTCCACGTAGAATAGTGAGTTCGTCAGTTCCAGGGGGCTGCAGTCCCGATGGCTTAAAATGACGTTTTCATATTGAACATAAAGTTCCAAGACACCTGTGTGTCAAGGTTTGAGTCCAACCTGAAATCGTCAAGCATCACCTCAAATAACCAGGCACCCGTGTCTTCTGGTCCGGTGTGTCTACCCACCCCACTACACCGGATCCTCGGGCCGGGGCCGCCCCGTCCCGGTGTGATGGATGCCTCGGCACCGTTGTTTTCGCCGCGGCCGCGTCTCAGCGTCATTTGCATGCAGGGCGAGACTCACGCACCAATCTCTAGCCGCCCGAACAGCGCGCTCAGCCCCCGACTCGAGTCGGCAAATGTCGCGGCTCGACAAACACTCCACGGGACGTCTGCGCTGAGGATGGGCCCGGGCCGCGCTGGAGGCGTCATCGTGCATTGCGTCTGTGTGAGTCAATGGACAATGCGTTGACAAATCCACACAGCGTCCGCTGACGTGTTCTGTGACGTAACACGTGGTGCATTCACAGCCAATGAGCGGTTGGCCAAACCCCAGCACCAACCTCGTGATGTTTCTGGCGTTTTCTGACTCCCGGAATCTGGCATTTGAGACAAGCATCGTAAGTTCAAAGAACCTCCCTGAGACCAAATGTCACACACTTGACACGTTCTGACAATGTCTGCCACAGCTAGGAGTGTGTGTGTGGCTGAACGTGCGCAAAAGGAATCGCGAGAAAAGCTGAGCAAAGAACGGGAACTTGGCTTATCTCTGAGAATCACAGCTGCCATCCATTTGACGTCAAAAGCTTCGTCCGAGGTTCCGTGCTTTGCCTCAGCATGACAAGTCATTGCAATTCCCTGCAGGGAAAACGTCTGACAGACAATCCTTCGTTCGTGCCCTCTCCTGGACTCGCAGATCTCCATGTTCTCTGCTCCGTCCCTGCCTCCCACAGCATCACAACAAAGACACGTCCTAATTACCTTGGAAACGTGCAAGGTCTCCAAGACGCAGCGGGTGTGGAGGTGAAGAGAAGGTTTATGCGCGTGCGCACACGAGATGAGTCCACAGAGTACAAGAAGCGAAAGGCTGTACGAATACCTTCAAGCAAATCTCAAAAGAACCTCTGCCGTCTGAGTGTCTCAAGCCTTTGGGTTCTGCTTCCGCAGCCACAGACGCAACAGTTCTCGAGATGAGATTTTTGAACTGAAAGACGGGGCCGGAGACTCAGACGAATAGCTCAATTCAAAGCCGTAGACACCGAGGACGTCGGACTGATCCATCAATTTCCCTGCGACGTGGCCGCAGGTGAAAGGCGCTGTATTAGTTGATGACGTCCGTAAGAAAGAGCGGATCTGAGCGGGACAGCCAGACCTGGGTTTTTCTCCCTTGATGGAAATTAAAAATCATTCGTCCCGACGGATATCTGTCGCCTCTAAATGTCAACATCTCAGTGAAATGGAAACAAAAACAATGCAGAGCAGAAGCTCCTTGTCTACGCAGCGCCTATTGACTGGCACATACGATACCCCACCTGCCTGGGGCATCACAAGCTCGTTGCACTGCGTTGAAACCAAAACTGGCACCAGGCAACGAAGAAAACGGGTCACATCACACAGCACTTGTAACGTCCTTCCTTCATCAAACTTTCGCGTGCCTCCATCCAATTTTCTCTCGAAACTCGGGCGGCGGCGGCTGCAATTTCAACTGAAAATGAAGTGGAATTGAGCGGAGTGGCGCTTACCGAGATCTGCAGCAGGGGAACTGCAGCAGGTACGAGTTGGGGCCCTGCTTGAGCAGAAAGTACTTGCCCCTGCAGGGCCGGATGTCCGGGGGGAACTGGGTCGGCACCATCTCATTGGGCCACGTCGTGATCCCGACGTTGTTAATCTGTGGAAAAATCCCACTTTGCTTTTGAAAAAACACAATTCTCCTCCCGCCGCCCCCGTCAAAAGACACTCGCGAACTGACCAGACTGCGAACAGCATTTTTCTTTTCTTCGATAGAAAATACAATTCTCCCCAGCCCCAACCACCAAACACCTTCATCTCAAATTGCCCGTGCTCAGTATTGCGTTTTCCCTTTCTTTGTTCTCCCCTCCCCCACAAGAAAAGAAACCCTCAAATTGCCCAGATACAGAATTGCGTTTTTCCTTCCGTTGCTAGCAAGTGGGATTTTTTCACTCACTCGGTGCGTTGTTACAGCACTGCTGACGGTCAGATCCCCCTGCGACCAGCGTCGCGCCATTTGTTCCAATTTACACTTCACGCATCCATTGGTCGCAGTGACGCTGTGGCCATTACTCTGCATCGTAATGGTGCCATATGTCGTCTGCCACTGGTGATTTAGCGACAGGGTACTCATATTTGAGCAACTTTTTTTTCTTCGTTTACTCTTTATGCCGCACTCGCGTCAGCCCGTAAATCCTGGGCTCTGACGGTATCCACTGTATCGCCTCCACCTTGTAGATATATACACGGGCTTCCGCAGCCCATTTTGTCGTGTCCTTCCCGTGTCAATCTGAGCTCCATTTACATTGCTTATCCAGCTAAATCCAGGTCACATGATAATAGCGATCCTGCCTTACGGATGAGTGATCTTGTTCATCTGTGCACCGGTGTTCACACAGATCCTGAACAATCCAGTCTGGTGCTGACGATGTACATCCAGTTCTGCGCCCTGTATCCATCGTTTTGGCTTCTGTGGAAGTGGAACCACGGAACGCGTCGTACTTTTGCCTTATATTTTGTGAAGCAAAAGGATTTGTTTTTTTCATGTCGTCCCCAGAACCTGTGTTGTTGAGCGGAGGCGGATCTGAAATGCGATCCTGTTCAGCATGAGGCGCAGTCCACACCTGCGTCCTCGTCATCCAACATCACAATAAATCTGAACGTTTCGGGCAAAAAAGCTGCACGTGGCGTTCGCTGTGATTCTCACACGCGCGTCAAGCGTTCTGTCCTCCGACGGAATTTAGCCTTGTGCTGTTGTCGGATGTCGTGGACTCCATGTGTAAGTATCGCCAAACAACGCAGGCTTTGGGAACGCAAAACTCAGTATCCAGAGACTCATCATCGCAACAGAACTCTGTGACACTCGGAAGCGATTCATTCCTGCACACATGAAACAAAGTGCGCTACGTCTTAAACAGACGTAACGTCGACTGAAAAGCGCAGGGACGCAACGCGTAAAGCATCCAGTGTGAAAACGAGTAATCCTCTGCAACGAGCAGTCGACAGACATGCTGTGTATCCGCCGATGTCTCCTCCAAGAGTGACTCGTTCTGAAGCAGTGCCCATGTCTTCCGCTCCGCTACACACGCTGTGGGCCTCGTTCACGTTGGAGACGTCAAGGGTAACGTCGCTACGCGAGTCAAAGGGCGCTGCGTCCCAACCAATGCCGCGCAGGTCAGTTTGTCTCGTGACGTAACGCGCTGCATGACGCACGGCTCCAGTGTGAACGCGGCCTCACTTCAGTATTGTGTGCGTGAAGCAGGCGAGGGCAGGAGGCCGGTGTCGCAGCGCTGCGCCCCTCTCTCTATGGAGACGGTGCGTGTGTAACGACAGCCCGGCGAGAACGACGGACGTGACGATACATCTCCGTCCGTTCACCGTCCGTCCCGCTCCCCACAACACAGCACAACAACAGCTTCCCGCATAGTCCCACCGCCGCTTCTTTCATCCCGCTTCATCCAATATCACAGGTACAGCTGGGGCCCTCATTCGCTCGCTCACTCACTCCTAGCCCTGAGGAGCCGATTCTCTCCCTGTCCCCCGTCCTCCTCCTCACTGACGGTTCAGACAGATCGAACGAAGCCTATTCTCCTTGTCGTTGATAATAATTCGCAATGTCAGGTGCAGACAAGACCAGCTCATCACGGTAACACGCGATGTCTTTTGATTAGCTCTACTCGCCGGGAGCCCCGCTCGAGGCACACGCCAATCACGCAGCCACAATAGCCGTGATCACCTTCCCAACACTCTTCTGTACAGGTGGATCAGGCAAAATCCAAACCCGTTTTGTTCAGGTTTCTGTATCGGTATTTGGCTTCAATAGACATTCTCTTGACCACATGAAAACTCGTGCAGAAGAATCTGGTGTTTTCCAAAGACTCAACAAAACCTTTGGCTTGAATGACCTTGCGCTTCAACGTCATCACCTTTCGACAACAACACGCGTCGAGGAACGTGATGGCGAAACAAAAAGCGCACATCTCTCGTTCCCAACCGACATGACCTGCAGTCACGATGTCAACCCGCTGTGTATCTTACTTTCTCATTCAAATGAAACGTGAGTGGGTTATTTTGCGGGTTATTTTCAGCCCCAAGAAAGCGTGGAACACAACAGCGGAGTCGGAAGCTGTGCGGAGTGCGTGAACGGAGATCATCTCGCCTTACAGCGAAGAGATGTACGTGAAGATCAAGTGACAATTAGACTTCTTCACTGCACATCCAGCTTGCGAAATAATGGCAACCAACCCACAGATCTTCTCCTGGAAAAAGCACTTGCGTACAACACAAGGACATCACAGAAAGGCTTGGTGCTGTTTGAAACTCTTTTGGACGCGGACTGCAGACGAACCCGCGACCCGCGCTGCCGTGAGATTTGAACGGCGACGACGCGCGATGACGTCACGGTGCAACAGTTGGCGACCTCGCAGCCCCGCGATTCCCGCAGCTGGGCGCGAGATTTCACGGCTCCACATCTCCACTGCGACTTCCGTACAGACTTAAGGCTGTGCGATGCAGCTGATCGCGTTGCACAAAGAGGCAATGCACTTGGCACGCAGTCTTAACAACCTCAACAGCTGACCACAAATACCTGTGTGATCACTGTGTGGACCACAGAAGATCCAGATTGAAGATGAAATTTCGCCAAAGATCCCTTGAAAACGGTCCCTGGTCTCTGCACCTGAATGTCGCGCACGTTTTTCTCTGCTTCATCCATCGAATAGTCTCGTCACATGGGAGGAGCAGCACGCATGCGCAGTTCAGGCAGAACACGACATCGCCTCGGTCTGGGAGGGACTGAGTCCCAGCGCAGGTCTCGTGCCGTGTCCAGCACCGGACATCAGCGTCTGATGTATGGCCGACCTGCGCGCACTCCCTCTCTCCACAACCTCTGCTTCAAAACTCTTATCATCACCAGCCCAGAACAGTCTGCGGCCTCGTTGGCCAACACCTCAGTTCCGGTGTGGGGCGCTGCGACGAAAGACCCAAAAGATGCGACAAAACCAGTGAAGTTGCCACAGTGCGACGTTTTGTTGTTGCTTGAGTCCAGAAAGCAGCGTCTCGCATTGGCGCACTGCCAACATGGCGTCGCCAGTAGCGGCACCTTGTACTCTGCCCCGGAGCACTCCTTCCCACGTGCTCCTCTCCCCCACCGTCTCTCTCCTCCACCGACCGGTCCCCTCCCTGCGCACACCGGCCCAATCTAATCATTTTTCTTCGCCGCAGATATTACGGCCAACAGCTGATCCATATTCGACAAGCAACAACTCGGCAGCTTCACCTTGGTGACTCCCGACCGCCATAACTCACTCGAGATAACCGCTCAGACCACGGACGGTGCCCATCCACACTCGCCTTGCGTCCCTGTGCTTTCAGGGGACGTTGCGTCTTCCACAAGACGTAGCGCCAGATACAGGGACGCACCAAAGGATGCACCCAGTGTGAAGCTGGCCTGTAACCTGGCTTCTTTCATCAGTCAACCCGTTGCACCGCAGTCAAGTCTATTTCCGGTGGAAGAGGCTTCCTGAGTGAAAGCAAAACGTGCTGAGCTTTTCTCAGACCGAATCATACGAAAGATTTTGCGAGATTGACCAGAAGTGGTCCCACCTTTGAGGCCTGGTTCACACTGGATGCAACAGGCGTTGAAACCCTCATTCCCTGCACGACTCAACACGTGCTGCAACAGCCCCGCAAAAACGAAGAAATCCTCGGGACTCGAGCAGGTCCCGCCACGGGGAGGCGAGGACTGGTCAACAAACACAACATAAGCCGCACATCTCACTAAGCTGCTTTACTGCGGGACACCGACCACTGCGTCAAAGGAGGCAAAGGGCTGTTTGAGCTCTGCAGATATTTTTTCATGATGCCAAAGCCAAATGACGCAGAGACAACAACAAGAGGAGATATTTCCCAGCGGGGGAAATAAAGCTCGACCTCCTCCAGACAAAATCCCATTGTCAACGTGTCCGTCATGAATGATGCTGTGAAAACGAGGCACATGCAACTTCCGTCAATGTCCACAGCAACCGCATCGAATTCTAGACACTGCACACACAAAGTAAGGAGCCTAAACCACAGACAGATGCGAACACATGTCGCATGTCAAGTTCCTTCCCACAAGTGTTTCGGGCAGCGGGTCAAAGATATCGACGCTTCTTTTCGACGGACCGACACAGGTGCCCGAGAGTGCGTCCGTTTCCACAGCCCGCGCCTGCGCCGAGGAGGAACGAGGGGCCGGAGACCGATAAACCAACACCAGCTTTTCGTTCCATTCTAATTTTTTTACTTCCCGCTTCAGCAGTTGAGCAATTTCCCGTTTGAGCCTGATTCATCGTCCTTTGTGCGGTGGAACGTGGCCTGCTGCTCCTCCTGCTCCTGCTGCTGCAGCGGAGATTGAAGTTGAGGATTAACGTCTTGAGTCACGTACGTCGTAGGTGTGAGGCGAGGGGCGGCGGGCGGTGGGGGTGAGGCGAGGGGCGGCGGGCAGTGGGCGTGAGGCGAGGGGCTGCGGGCGGTGGGAGTAAGGAAAGTGGTTGAAAGCAGTGGGTTTGAGGCGAGAGGCTGCGGGCGGAGGG
>JAAUXT010051771.1_pt1 | contig 15370 bp, 11 predicted proteins | sample 7278171 | NCBI WGS metagenome assembly JAAUXT01 (sample SAMN14350112, study PRJNA611818) | marine sediment metagenome | isolation source: surface marine sediment (1.8m) | place: French Polynesia: Moorea | collected 2018-08 | reverse complement strand
CTCGGCGGTGCGTGCGCTGAACAACGCCGGCTTTAAAGTCATGAGTATCTCTGACGTCACGCCGATTCCCCACAACGGCTGTCGTCCGCCGAAGAAACGTCGCGTTTGAGCCAGGAGGCTGTTTTGGCTAGGTATATCGGTGCCAAATGTCGCTTGTGTCGGAGGGAAGGCGAGAAGCTCTTCCTGAAAGGTGAAAAGTGCTATACGAGCAAGTGCCCAATCGAGAATCGGCCTTTCCCGCCGGGACAGCATGGTCAACGTCGGTCGCGGCTGTCCGACTACGCGTTGCAGCTGCGCCAGAAGCAGAAGCTGAGGCGAATGTATGGCGTCCTCGAAAAGCAGTTCCGCCTCTACTACAAGGAGGCGGACCGGAGAAAGGGTTCCACCGGAGAGAATCTGTTGAAAATCCTGGAGGGGCGCCTTGACAACGTGGTTTACCGCATGGGCTTCGCTTCATCGCGAGACGAGGCCCGGCAGCTGGTGCGCCACAACGGCATCACGGTCAATGGTCGAAAGCTGAATATTCCGTCATACCAGGTCCGGCCGGAAGACGTGATTGCAGTGGCGGAGAATACCCGCAAGCACCTCCGGGTGCAGAGTTCGGTCGAAATGGCGCAGCAGCGAGGCATTCCGGACTGGCTTGACGTGGATGCCAAGGGAATGAAGGGCATCTTCAAGTCCGTACCTGAACGCAGCGAGCTTCCCCCGGAGATCAACGAAAACCTGGTTGTGGAGCTCTACTCGAAGTAAGCCGCTGGAGGCGAGGGGGGATTGGCCATGCAGTCCAATGTTACCGACCTGTTGAAGCCGCGCGTAGTCGATGTCAAGCAGCTGACCGGCAACAGCGCCAAGATTACCATAGAGCCGCTAGATCGGGGCTTCGGCCACACGCTCGGCAATGCCCTGCGACGTGTGCTGCTGTCCTCCATGTCCGGATGCGCCGTCACGGAAGTGGAAATCGACGGGGTGCTCCACGAATACACCACCATCGAGGGCGTGCAGGAGGACGTAACGGAGATCCTGCTCAATCTGAAAGGGCTGGCGATACGCATGCACGCCAAGGACGAAGCCACCCTCTCATTGAGCAAGAAAGGACCCGGAGAAGTCCTCGCCAGCGACATTGTCCTGGACCATGACGTAGAGCTGCTGAACCCGGAGCACCTTCTGGCTCACCTGACCAAGGCAGGTGCACTCACCATGACCGTCAAGGTTGAGCGCGGCCGTGGTTATCAGCCGTCGGTGAGCCGCGTCATTGAGGAAGAGGGCGAGCGGCCCATCGGCAAGCTGTTGCTGGACGCCTCGTTCAGTCCCATTCGGCGCGTTGCTTACGTGGTCGATAGCGCCCGCGTGGAGCAGCGCACGAACCTGGACAAGCTGATAATGGAGATTGAGACCAACGGCACGGTCGATCCCGAGGACGCCATTCGCCAGGCCGCTGCGGTTTTGCAGGATCAGCTGTCCGTTTTCGTGGCGCTAAGCGGGGAGAAGGAGCCCAGGGAGGCCGAGAAGCCCGAGGCCGAGATCGATCCCATCCTGTTACGCCCCGTGGACGACCTGGAGCTGACGGTGCGCTCGGCGAACTGCCTCAAGGCCGAAGGGATCTACTACGTGGGCGATCTCATCCAACGGACCGAGGTGGAGTTGTTGAAGACCCCCAACCTTGGCAAGAAGTCACTCACTGAGATCAAGGACGTGCTGGCATCGCGCGGTTTGTCTCTCGGCATGCGTCTGGAGAACTGGCCACCGCCGGGGCTCCATGAGCAGGACAAGGCATCATAGGCAATAGTAAGCGCTCACTCGACCGGGCCTGAGGTACGAAGTATGCGACATCGAAAAAGCGGTCGCCATCTAAACCGCACCAGCAGCCATCGCCAGGCGATGCTGCGCAACATGAGCGCGTCGCTGTTTCGCCATGAGCTGATTCGCACCACCGTCCCCAAGGCAAAAGAGCTCCGGCGCGTGGCCGAGCCGCTGATCACCCTAGCCAAGGAGGACAGCGTGCACCGACGGCGCCGGGCATTCGCGCAGCTTCGGGACGCGGAAACCGTAGGCAAGCTGTTCACCGAACTCGGTCCTCGCTATCAGAATCGCCCTGGTGGCTACCTGCGGATCCTGAAAGCGGGTTACCGGACCGGGGACGGCGCACCTGTGGCGATCGTCGAACTGGTGGACAGACCCACGCAGGCGGAGCCAGCGTCGGACTAAGCGGTTTGCCCGGCGGTTAGGTCCGGGTTTTGCCCTGAACGCATGTCGGGACAGCCGGTCGTGTCCGCGAGCGGCATCCGGCAAGCCCGTGCTTCCACAGGCACGAGCGGCCAACGTACCCCAGAGAACCGATAAGGCTTCGGGTGAGCGTCCGCAATCTCCAATTCCTCTTCAAGCCGCGTGCCGTGGCGGTCATCGGCGCCTCGAACGAGCCGCAAAGCTCGGGCGAGATGGTCATGCGCAATTTGCTCCGAAGCGGCTATACCCATCCCATTATGCCCGTCAACCCGGCCTATGAGGCTGTTGCCGGCGTCGTCTGTTACCCCAACGTGGCGGCGCTGCCGAAGGTACCCGATCTGGCGGTGATCACCACGCCAGCCCCGATGGTGCCGCAGCTTATCGCCGAGTTGGGGGCGCTGGGTACGCGGGCCGCCCTGGTGATGAGCGATGGTATGGAAAAGGCTGGGCCGGAGGCCGGCCGCTCGTATCAGCAGCAAATGGTGGAGGCCGCCCGGCCCCACCTGCTTCGCATCCTCGGTCCGGATCATGCTGGCCTTATCGTTCCCCCCTTGGGCCTCAACGCAAGTCTGGCACACACGGACGCGCTTCCGGGCAACATCGCCTTTGTCACCCAGTCGCGGACTATCGCTTCAGCGGTTCTCGATTGGTCGAGGGCCAACGGAATCGGATTCTCGCATTTCGTTCGGCTTGGCAGTCGGGCCGACATCGACTTCGGTGACCTTCTCGACTACCTGGGCAGTGAGTCCTCCGCACGCGCAATTCTGGTTTACATCGAAACGGTCAGAGACGCCCGCAAGTTCATGTCGGCGGCGCGTGCGGCGGCGCGCAACAAGCCGGTGTTGGCCATCAGGGGGGGGCGGGTCCCGGAGGCAGCCACGACGGCTTCCCTGCACACGGGCGCTCTTGCCGGCGCCGACGATGTCTACGACGCTGCCATCCGGCGCGCCGGCATGCTGCGGGTGCATGACATTGAGGAGCTTCTGGCGGCCGTAGAGACATTGGCCAGGGCACAGCCCCTAGCCGGTGACCGCCTGACGATCCTCAGCAACGGGGGTGGCTCCGCAGTGATGACCACGGACAGTCTGATTCTTGCAGGCGGCCGCCTGGCGGAACTCTCTGAGAAGACACGCAGCAGGCTGCGTCGGCTGCTGCCGGCCAACTGGTCTGGGCAGAACCCGGTGGACATAGGCACTGACGCCCCTGTGGCCCGATACGTGGAAGCTCTGAAAGTGCTGCTGGAGGATCCGGAAACCAACGCCATCGCTTTCATTCACGCGCCCACGGCGCTGGTGCCCAGCGAGCAGATTGCTGAAGCGCTGATTCCGGTAATCAAGTCGTCGCAACGGAATGTGCTGTCATGCTGGCTGGGCGTGGGCGCTGCCGCCAAGGCGCAGCAGAGTTTCGCTGCGAACGGCATTCCAACCTACTACACGCCGGAGGGCGCGGTGAGCGCGTTCATGCAGATGGTGGAGTACCGACGCAACCAGGACATGCTGATGGAAGCTCCGCCGTCGCTACCCACCGACTTCCAGGTAGACAGGGACACGGTTCGATCCCTGGTGAAAGACGTGCTCGCGTCGGGCAGACAGTTGATGACGGAACCCGAGGCGAAAGCGGTGCTGGCCGCCTACGGCATACCTGTGGTCGACACTCGGGTGGCTGCTGACGCTGAAGAGGCGGTCGGGCATGCCCAGGCGATTGGGTTTCCGGTGGTAGTCAAGCTCATATCGCACGGTCTCAGCCACACATCAGACGTGGGCGGCGTGGTCCTGGACCTGGACACGCCGGAGGCGGTGCGGTCCGCCGTCGAGCAGATGACCGGGCGGCTGCAAGCGCTGAGGCCGGGCGTGCGGATCAACGGTTTTGCGATACAACGGATGATGGAGCGCCGGGGAGCGCGCGAGCTGATCATGGGGGCGACCACCGACGAGGTGTTCGGGCCGGTCATCTTGTTCGGTCGGGGCGGGACGGCGGTGGAAGTGATTGCCGACCGGGCCGTGGCGTTGCCGCCGCTCAACCTTAATCTCGCCCGTGAACTGGTTTCGCGGACCCAGGTCTCCAAGCTCCTCGCGGGCTACCGGAGCCATCCTCCGGCCAACCGCGATGCCGTCTACCGAACCCTTGTTCAAGTCTCCCAGCTGATTAACGACATTCCCGAGATCAACGAACTCGACATCAACCCGATAATGGCAGACGAACACGGCGTAGTGGCGCTGGATGCCAGAATTTACCTGGTTCCATGCCCGGTTACCGGGCCGCAACGCCTCGCGATCCGTGCCTACCCCCGCGAGTTGGAGGAACTCATCGACTTGCATGGACGACCGGTTCTGTTGCGGCCTATCCGACCCGAGGATGAACCGGCTCACCGGGAGTTCCTGTCGCGCCTGGACGAGGAGGATGTGCGCTATCGGTTTTTTCACGTTTTGCAGACGCTGCCGCGCTCTGAGCTTGCACGCCTCACACAGATCGACTACGACCGGGAAATGGCCTTCATCGCCACGGCTGACGACGAGACGGGGCAGCCGGAAACCCTGGGCGTGGTCAGAGTCATGGCCGACCCAGACAATCGCCAGGCCGAGTTTGCCATTGTCGTTCGCAGCGATCTGAAGGGAAAAGGTCTGGGTCGTCGGCTGATGGAGAAGATGGTGCGCTACAGTCGCGACCGCGGCACCGGTGCGCTGGTCATGAGCGTTATGGCAGACAATCGGGGCATGCTGGGTCTTGCAGAGCGGTTTAATTTCGAGCGGCTCAGCACCGAGGATGGTGTCAGCGAGCTGCATTTGTCCTTGCATTGACCCCCGGGCCTGCGCTGCTCCTGGCGAGCCCCCCTTGGGAATCCGCAAACGGCCGCCGACCGAACGGCGACCCGTCGAGCCAGCACGGGACGTCCCCGATCAACGAACAGCGGGCGGTCTTCCGATGGCCGTGCGCTCACACCAAGCATTCAGCATCCGGACGAGGCATCCGGAGAAATCCAGGCTAGCCAGGCTGCGCCCCTACTCAGAAGACCTTCTTTTCCCACGGCAAGCCTGTCGTGCACCTAATCGGTTCTTAGGGGCCGCGATGTCCAGGTGCTGATGAAGCATCCCCGGGAGACGCGTTGGCCTGTGGCGCTGCTTCGACAGGCGATTATCGATCCGGGCACGATCCCGCCTTGACAGGCGCTGTTGGTGGTAGGCGCTTCGCTCACTTTCCTACTTGCCACAAGGTGGGTTGTTGGAGAACCACGGACGCGAGCTTGACCACCGTTTCGGAACAGTGCAACCTCTGACGCGCCAGGGACGGTAATGTCTCGCACGCGTCATATATCCTTTTTCTCTTCCCTGGCCGTCCTTCTCGCTTGCCGGTGGCCGACAGCACATGCTTGTCTGGCGTTGGCGGGCGTCGCGAGGCTTACGACAGTCTCATTTGTACGAGGCCTGTATCAGGCGAACTCACTGCCAAGGGAGATAGAAGTGAGAGCAGGAGCCAGGGATGAACGGCGCAACGCCGCGAAGTGGAGCAACCTGTTCTTGCTCCGCCATGGAGAGTCCACCTGCAACGAGGTTAATCGCTTTGCAGGCACCGTGGACGCCCCCCTGACATCGCTTGGCGAAGCACAAGCGGTTCGAGCCGCTTCCCAGTGGCGCGGCATGCCGCCCGATCTCATCTACGTATCCCCTTTGGCGCGGGCCCGGCGGACAGCGGAACTGTTATGCGCCCGCGTCGATGATACAGAGACTGCGACACCAATACTCCGCGTGGTCGACCGTCTTCGGGAACGGCATTTCGGCGATTTCACACTTCGAAACAAGGCGTTCCTACAGCGCGACGTGGGACTCCGATCCTACGAGCAGGTGCTGTACGGCAACTCGGAATCATTGCCGGACGGCGAGTCCTTCGGCAACTTCTATGGTCGCATCCTGAGCTTCCTGCGCGACGAGATTCATCCGCTGTTGCTGCAGGGCAAGGGCGTGCTCGTGGTAAGCCACAAGTACGTTATAGAGCTCCTGTCCCGCCTTGTTCTACGGATGAAGGCCGAAGCGGCTATGACATTCGACTCCCGAACGCTCGGTTGCTGAACGCGGCCAGGCTACGCTCTTACCTGGTTCACGAGTCCAGGACATGGAACTACCTTCAAGACCGGATAGTTCTCCACCACGCCTCGGTGCTGTTCGCAGGCGTACTCATAGGCGTCGGCCTGCGCTTTCTCAACCTGCTGCCTCCGGTCTCGCCTTTGGTCGGATTCGGCCTGCTTGCCACCGCCACCGCTATAAGCCTGGCGCGTGTCGCACTTCTGGACTGGAATCTGACACTGAACAGTGGCGTCATCCCCGTGCGGCGCATACTGGTCCGCTACGCGCTGTTGCCTCTCGTCGTGGGCCTCGCCGCTCAGGCCGGCGTGGCGGGAGCGCTTGGGGTTCAGGACATTTGGATCTTCACCCTGGCGATTCTCCTGGCCGCGCCGTCGGCCATCACGGCGTTGACCATCAGTCGGATTAACGGCGGCGTCGTCTTGCCAACCGTATACATGATCCTCTTGTCGACGGCGATCAGTACCACAGTCGTTTTTCCTCTATTGCAGTTCTACTTCAAAGAGCAGCTGGCGGGACTTGTGGCGCTTCTGGTCGGCCTGTCGGCGGTCGGGCTTCTGGGGCCTCTGGCGGCTGTCGCTTTTCTCCGCGTGCGATACCCTATCGAGACCGCCATGCTGGCGGAACGCAGTGCCGCTCCTGCCGTCCTGGTGCTCACGCTGTTCGTGATTCTCTCCTTCCAGAGCATTCAGCTGAACACCTTCTTTCCTTACGGTGTCGTCGCCACGCTAATCGGACTGGCACTGCGAATCAGCGCTCTGTTGCTGCTTCGCCGGAACAGCCTTTATTCAATCGACGACTATCTATCCATGAGCTACCCGAATATCTTTCTCGTTATCCTCCTGGCTTCCCTTCTGGAGGTGAATGAATTGCTCTACGTATCAACCTGGTTTCTTCTGCCGATGTTCGCCCTGGCCCCGCTGGACGAGTGGTTGTGCCGGCGTATTCACCTGTCGGGCTACGATGTGCGGATGTTGTCCTTCCTCAGGGTTGAACGGCCGGCGTTCGAGGAGGAAGACTGAACTCACGCAACTGACTCAGGTTGTGCCCAGCACCTTCGCCTCGCGTCTTGCGTCGCCTTCAGCACTTGTTCCTCACCGTGCATCGACGACGTTTTGCCCGAGCCCTGCGCCTTTCGGGGTGAAATGGGCGCCTGAGAATTCCGACCAGATCTAGGCCGGATTTCTCACCGGGATTCGGAATCTTGGGTCGCTCTGGCAAAGCAGATTGGCCGATCGCCCGCAGAAGCATAGCCGTAGCTATGTCTCAAGGGGGATCGGTCAAGATGCAAAGTCAGAGTGGGCCAAGAACCGAATAGGACAGGCTGTTCACAGGGAAGACCGGCTCGGTGAAGCCAATGCGCTGAGTTTGCCAACATAATCCGCGCTCCGAGTCCGCCTGGTGAGAGATCCGAGCTAAAGACTTGACTGCCAGTACGCGCACCAGCCGGGCGGCGGTGACGCGGCAGGCATACCTGCTCTCCTGCGTAAAGTTTCCCGGGGCGCTGCCGACTTTAGCATACGGCGCATTGTGGACGAACCGGCGTGTGAGACGGACCGGCTGGTCGAGCGTGCATGAAATAAACGGTAGTCAAAACATGTTCAAAAGGTCCTGTGCCGTTGCTGCCTTCTTCGCTTCGTTCGTCGCGCTGACTGGGACGGCGTCTGCTCAGGAACGGCCTGCCCGGGTGATGATCGTGCACAGCTACGACCAGCACCACATCTGTGGCGCACCCCAGGCGAAGGGAATCGTAGAAGCGCTCGCGGCCAACGGCTGGCGGCAGGGGCAGAATCTGATCATCGACTCCTTTTACATGGACACAAAGAAGACCTACACGACACCGGAGGCCATCCGTAACCGAGCGGATCTGGCCCTGGCGGCGATTCGGGAGTTCAACCCGGACGTAGTCGTGGTGCTGGATGACAACGCCATTCGCGAGGTGATGCTGCCGCTGGTCGGTAAGGATGACGTGTCTCTGGTGTTCAGCGGCATGAACGGCCAGCCGGAAGACTACAGCCGGAAAACCCACTTCATGGAATCTCTTTCCATGCCCGGGCAGAACGTCACTGGTGTCTACGAGAAGCTTTACGTGCATAAGTCGCTGGTGGTCATGAACGCGGCGCTGGCCGAGCTGCCCAGGGGAGACAAGGTGGTTGGCATTACCGATTATTCGCCGACGGGTAATGCCATCACTCGACAGTTCGAGATCGAGCTAGAAAAGAGTAGTGCGCCATTGCGTTGGGAGCTTCATCGGGTGCGCGACTTCGAGGAGTACAAGGCCCTCATCGCGGAGCTTAACGGGGACGACAGCGTGAAAGCCATTTACCCGGCCGCGCTGCGTCTCGAGACTGCGGACGGCAACACGTACACGGCGAGGGATATCTTTGCCTGGACGACCGCCCACAGCCGTAAGCCGGAAATGGCACTCAACTACTACTTTGCGGAGATCGGCCTGTTCGGTGGCGCGGCGGTAGACTTCACCGCCATGGGCAGAAAAGCCGGTGAAAAGACGGCGCTGATCCTGTCCGGTACTCCCGCAGCCAGGATCCCCATTGAGGATGCGCCCGACTACGCTATCGTGTTCAACCTGGAGCGTGCCGGTCAACTGGGTATCGATATACCGAAGCCGTTGCTGACGGCCGCCGATCACGTTTACCGCGACGACAAGCCTGGTCAGTAAGCTCCTCGTCTTACAGGACGGGACTGCCGGTGTCAGGTATCAGCCTCCGGGACGTGTGCCCGAAAGCTGGCCAGCTGAAGGTCAGCCTGCTTGCGGGAGCGGTCGTGATCCTGCCGGCTCTGCTGGCGAGCACAGTGCTGTGGGAAGTGCTTTCCCAGCAGATTTACTCCAGCTATGAGAAACGACTTTCCGCGAGCCTGGAAACTTTCGGGCTCATTATGGAGAACCGGCACAGGAATCTCAGCGACGCGCTGACCAGAATAGCGGCGGACAACACAGTTCAGGTTACGCTCAGTCTGGACATCCGCCCGCAGCTGCGTCGCTACCTGCACTCTCAGTACAAGCTGACCGGGCTGGACTTTATTCATGTCGTAGACGGCGAGCATCGGCCCCTGGCGTCAATTGGCGAAACCGCCACAGGCGCGACCATAGCTCCCGGCGTCTGCGCCTACTCGGACACGCTTCCATCGGAAGATCTCATCTACCGCCATGACAGGCTGCTTCTGACCCGCTCTGTGCCGATTCGACAGAAAAGCCGCCTGGTCGGGTATCTGTGCGGCGGCCTCACTGTGACTGACGAGGCATTCATCCATTACCTGAGGGATAAGCTGGGCGGCGTACCTCTGTTCGGCTGGGAAGACCTGTTCATCCGCCCGACTGGTCCTGAGGGGCCGGCGCTCGAGTCGCGGCCCGTTGGCCAGATGTTCGACTACCGGTCGGCCGACGGCAGCTTCAAGGGAATGCTCGGCGTCGCCGCAGTCGGCGACAGAGAAATGACCCTGGGCTTCCTCGTTCCTCTGGAAGATCTGAAGCAAGGCATCGGTCGTGCGATGGACTCGGTAGGCATAGTGCTGCTGGCTGTGGCGACGATCGCTCTGTTCGCCCTGCGCACCTTCTATCTGAGACGTCAGGCAGAGTCTCAGCTGCAGCAGGAGAAAGAACGTGCCGTCGTCACCCTCGCCTCGATTGCCGATGGGGTTGTCACCACTGACGGTGCGGGAATGATCACGTACCTGAACCCTGCCGCTGAGCGAATGACGGGTTACACCTCGGCTCAGGCCGTGGCGAGAGCCTGGCAGAGCATACTTCATATTCGCGAGGAGGAGACGGGCGCCGTGATGACGGATCCCCTTCTGTTCGAGGCGGGATCGACTACGTACGCTGCCAGAGAATCCGTGTTGGCGAGACCTGACGGCGAAGAACTTGCCATCCATTTTTCCTCGGCACCAATCGATCAGCACGACAGTCAGGCAAACGGAGTGGTGTTTGTGCTCCGGGACGTGGGACCGCAGCGTGAGCTTCAGCGTAGGCTCGAGTGGAAGGCGAGCCGAGACGACCTGACGGGTCTCTACAACCGTGCCGAGTTCCGGCGTCGTGTTGCTGCGTCCATGAACGATGCAAGAGTCCGGGACCTGGAACATAGTCTGCTGTACCTGGATCTGGACGAGTTCAAGGTGGTGAACGACAGTTGTGGCCATGGTAGCGGCGATCAGCTGCTCAAGCAGATAGGCGCCACGCTGCTTTCCCGAACGCGGGTTTCCGACACCGTTGCCCGGCTCGGTGGCGACGAGTTCGGCATTCTCCTGCCCGGCTGTCCGCTTAACCGCGCCGTCGAACTGGTCAATGGCCTTCTGGAGTCTTTGAACGACCAGCGTTTCGGCTGTCGGAACCGGGTCTTCGATGTGGGCGCGAGCATCGGTTTGGTACCAGTCAATGCAAAAACCCAGGACCTGGAAGATCTGATGGCATCTGTGGACGCGGCTTGCTACGTCGCCAAGGAACAGGGTCGGAATCGAGTGCACGTGGGCAGGCTGGATACACAGCAGATTGGGCGTCGCCTGGGCGAGCTCAAGCTGGTTTCTAAAATTCGCCAGGCCCTTAAGGAGGATCGCTTCATCCTATACCATCAGCCGATCGTGTCGGTTGACAGCGCCGATGACCTCTCGGACGCCCACGGCGAAATCCTCCTGCGGATGCTGGACGAACAAGGGAAAGAGCTGCCGCCAGGCGCATTCATTCCGGTCGCCGAGCGCCATGGTCTGATGCCTGACATAGACCGCTGGGTAATCGCGCGGGTGTTCTCCACCCAGAGCCATTGGTACCGCGCTGCCGCGACCCGGCTGCAGACGGCAGCGGCCTCGGGACCGGACGCCCGCGATATCTGCGTTTTCACCATCAATCTCTCAGGCGCATCGGTGGTCGAGGAAGGATTCTTGTCCTACGTCGTCGACAAGCTCCAGGAGCACAACATACCGGGCGAAGTCGTATGCTTCGAAATTACCGAGACATCGGTGATCACTCACCTGGACAAAGCGATCCACTTTATCGCCGAGCTGAAGAAGCTCGGCTGCCGCTTTCTGCTCGACGACTTTGGCAGCGGCATGTCCTCTTTCGGATACCTGAAGAACCTGCCGGTCGACTACTTGAAGATAGACGGGCTGTTCGTCAAGGACATGGTCAACGATCCCATCGACTACGCCATGGTCAAGGCCATCAACGACATCGGCCACGTGATGCGTCTCAAGACCATTGCCGAATTCGTGGAGAACGATGACATACTCCAGGAGCTCAGGATCATCGGCGTCGACATGGCTCAGGGCTACGGCATTGCTGTGCCGTGTCCCCTTGACGAGGTCAGGAGGACAGAGTCCGCGCCGCGGGCCACGGCCTCGCGGAGCGGTTGACTGCCGAAGGCAGCGGCAGGCATCCGGGAGGATTCAGAGACAGTTTACTTCCGGGTTACGCATACAGAAATCGTGAGTATAGTCCTCGAAGCCCCGACGGGGATCCAGTTGCCCGGGTACGCCGGAACCGCCTGTTCCACCATTGAGCTCGACGTTCGGCCGGCCCAGCAACCCTTGGGCGGGACCGCCCTCATAGCCCCAGATGCCCGTGTTCACATCCAGCCAATAGCGCCCGTCGGGAATGTATTCCCCGTGCAGCCTTTCGAGTTGCAGGATCTGGGCGGCCGATAGCGATACACCGTTGACTACAACGTTTCGGCCCGCGCCATAGGCAGGGGCGTACGCTGCGGCGATTGCTCCGATGACCACCGCCAAGGTCCATTGAAGTAGCTTGGCGTGCACGCCGGCTATGCTGATCTTGTGTGGCATTGTCCGTCTCCTGACATCGCTTCTCGGAATATTGAAAGGGCTACTTGACGAGCCGCTTCCTTGATATCCAGCATAATCAGTCTGTCAGGCACTGCATGTGTGGTGGGACGCGGTCCGCCTGTGAAATCTGCACCCTGCTGAATGGTTCCGACTGCGGCTGCGGCTCAGGGCAAGAGGCCTGGCGCCAAGCGCGGACCGAGGCGGGCGAGTATGCTTTCCGGAGGGCGGCCGCAACCGGGCGGACGCCAGCGTGGTGGGCAAACCAGGGGAACGTGAAGACCGGCTGCACCGGGCATTGGTGTTCGTTAGAGCCGTGCCGGTATGCTCCCCACCGCGAATGCTAAGCCAAGGCTGCCGCACGGGGCCACTCAGCCCCACGCTGTGGCGAGGCCGTGTATCTCGTTCACTGACTGCTGACCGCTATGATTGTTCTATTCACGGATTTCGGCCTGTCGGGACCCTACACCGGTCAAGTCAAGGCGGTGCTCTACCGGGTCGCCCCGGGGGTGCCCGTGGTTGACCTGTTCGCGGACGCACCCGCCTTCAGGCCTCGGGCAGCCGCCTATCTGCTCGCGACTTACGTGGCAGAGTTTCCTGCGGGTACCGTTTTTTTGTGTGTGGTGGATCCGGGGGTCGGCACGAGCCGGCGTGAGCCGGCGGTTATAGAGGCGGACCATCGTTGGTTCGTGGGGCCGGACAACGGTCTGTTCAACGTAGTGGTGATGCGGGCCGGGTCGGCACGCCGCTGGCCTATCGCATGGCGGCCCCGGCGCCTGTCGCAGACTTTTCACGGCAGGGACCTGTTTGCGCCGGTGGCTGCGAGGCTCGCCCGGGGCGAAGCGCCGGAAGGCGAGAGCGAGGGCATTCCGATACCCGCCTGGTCGGATGATCTGGCCGAAATCATCTACGCGGACCACTATGGCAATGCCATGACCGGTCTGCGGGCCAGCGCGCTGGGGCCAGAGACCAAGCTGGAAATCGACGGGCGGGTTTTCTCCTGGGCGCCGACCTTCGGCGCGGTGGCAGCCGGCGAAGGTTTTTGGTTCGAAAACAGCAGCGGGCTCGCGGAGGTCGCAGTCAACGGTGGCAGCGCCGTGTCGGTCTATGGACTGCGCATAGGTGACCGTGTGTCGGTGCTCTGACGCCACTGTCCGAATGCCTTTCGGACAGAGACACCCGTTCAGGGCATACATGCGCCCCCGCCATCCAGACGGCTGCGCCAACGCCCCTTACGGCCTCCTACTCACGAGCTGACCTGCCCGTGACCGGCTCTTGCGGGCAGCGACTTAGCCGGCCAGCTTGCGCTTCAGAATCTCGTTCAGCTGCTGGGGGTTGGCCTTGCCCCGGGTGGCCTTCATGACCTGCCCCACGAAGTAGCCGAGCAGTTTGTCTTTGCCGGCACGGAATTGCTCCACCTGCCTGGGGTTGGCAGCGATGACTTCATCCACCAGCGCTTCCATGGCGCCGGCGTCGGTCATCTGTCTCAGGCCTTTCGTTTCGATGATTCCATCGGCCTGACCTTCGCCATTCCACATGCTTTCGAAGACCTGCTTGGCAATCTTGCCGGAGATAGTGTTATCAGCGATGCGCTGCACCATCTGTCCCAGCATCTGGGCGCTCACGGGGCTGTCGGCAATCTCAAGGTTCTCTTTGTTAAGCGCCCCTGCCAGATCCACCATGACCCAGTTGGCGCAAAGCTTGGATTCGCCCTTCGCTGTGCGCACCGTCTCCTCGTAGAAATCGGCCACGTCGCGGCTGGCCGTGAGGACCCCGGCATCGTAAGCCGATAAGCCGTACTCGGCCGTGAAGCGGCTCTTGCGGGCGTCCGGGAGTTCGGGCAGCTCTTCTTCCATTCTGGCCACGAAGGCATCATCGATCTCCACCGGGAGCAGGTCGGGATCGGGAAAGTAACGGTAGTCGTTGGCTTCTTCCTTGCTGCGCATGGGGCGCGTTTCGCCCTTTTCCACGTCGTAGAGCCGGGTCTCCTGGACGACCTCACCGCCATTCTCGAGCACCTCGATCTGCCGCTCCATCTCGTAGCTCAGGGCGCGCTCCACGAAGCGGAACGAGTTCAGGTTCTTGATCTCGGTACGCGTACCGTAGCCGTCTTCGCCTTTGCGTCGCACGGAAACATTGGCGTCGCAGCGGAAAGAGCCCTCCTGCATGTTGCCGTCCGAGATATCGAGATAGCGAACCAGGGAGTGGACTTTCTTCATATACGCGATCGCTTCCTTCGGAGAGCGCAAATCCGGTTCGGAGACAATCTCCAGCAGGGGAGTGCCGGCCCGGTTCAGATCGATTCCGCTCATGCCGTGAAAGTCCTCGTGCAGGGACTTGCCCGCATCCTCTTCCAGGTGCGCCCGCGTTACGCCGATTCGCTTGCTCGTCCCATCGGCCAGCTCGATGTCCACGTAACCGTCGTGCACTACGGGAAGCTCGTACTGGCTGATCTGATAGCCCTTGGGCAAATCCGGGTAGAAGTAGTTCTTGCGGGCGAACACGGAGCGCCTGGCCACCGTAGAGTGCGTGGCGAGTCCGAACTTCACTGCCATGGCAACAGCATTTCCATTCAGCACTGGCAGCACGCCCGGAAGGCCCAGGTCCACAGCGCACGCCTGGGTGTTGGGAGCGGCGCCGAAGCGGGTTGAAGCACCCGAAAAAATCTTACTGGAGGTGGAAAGCTGGGCGTGTATCTCAAGCCCGATGACGGATTCCCATTCCATTATGCGTGAACCGTGATTCGTGACTGATTGCTGCTGCCGCGGGGTGCTATTCGAATCCCGGTGGCACGCGGTTGTGCCAGTCGGTCACCTGCTGATAACGGTGGGCGACGTTCAGTAATCGCGCCTCGTTGAAGTAATCTCCGATGATTTGCAGTCCCACGGGCCTGTCCTGCACGAAGCCGGCGGGAATGGATACCCCCGGAAGTCCGGCCAGGTTGACGGCGATGGTGTAGATGTCAGACAGGTACATGCTGACCGGATCTTCAGTCTTCTCTCCCAGCTTGAATGCGGGCGTTGGGCTGGTCGGCCCCATAATCACGTCCACTTGCTCGAAAGCTTCGCGGAAGTCATCGCGAATCAGCCGCCTCACCTTCTGAGCCTTCAGATAGTAGGCATCGTAGTAACCGGCGGAAAGCGCGTAAGTGCCGATCATGATGCGGCGCTTCACCTCCGGCCCGAAGCCCTCGCCGCGGGAGCGTTTGTACAAATCCTCCAGGTCTCGCGGTTCATCGCAGCGGTAGCCGTAACGCACGCCGTCGAAACGGGACAGATTCG
>JAAUXT010005668.1_pt1 | contig 15370 bp, 14 predicted proteins | sample 7278171 | NCBI WGS metagenome assembly JAAUXT01 (sample SAMN14350112, study PRJNA611818) | marine sediment metagenome | isolation source: surface marine sediment (1.8m) | place: French Polynesia: Moorea | collected 2018-08 | reverse complement strand
CCTCCCCTCCCCTCCCCTCCTTACATCAGCAGGCCTCAGGTTCATCCTGCTGTAGCTGAGTCCTCTCTGCAGCGCCACCGTCTGCAGGGCGTTGTCAGGGCGACTCGTCACCACGCCCACTACGTCCGGGGCGACCGTTGCCAGGCAACACGTTCCTCGCGCATCCAGGTCATCAGGGCGACGTTCCCTGGAGACAGATGACGTCAATCAGGCCACTTATCATTACACTCAGTACTCACCCCCTCTGTACTCGCATACACACAATGCACGTACACACACACACACTCACGTGTATCTCTCTCTCTCTCTTGCCTCCAGTGGAAGAGGTATGACCAGCCAATGTCACGAGTCGCATGGACGGCGGAGCTGTTGATGCTGGGTCAGTGAGTGCCCCTGACCAGTGCAATATCACGCAGCTCAAATGAAGGACCAGAGCCTCTGCACGTGGGGTACTCAGTCCTGGAGCTGGTTTTGCAGACACAGCACAAAAGCTCCCACACATACACACACACACACACACACGCACATTGACCACCACTGTCTCAGTGCTCAGAGTCAGTATTCACTCACGCTCAGTACTCACACCAAGCCCACGGGTCTGTAGAGGAGAGGTTGGTAAATTCAGGAGTTTTGCATTGCAGAACCCGGGCCTTAGACCCCAGATCACCCCACGGTACTCACCCAGTACTCACACTTTGTACACACACTCAGTACTCAGAGTCAGTACTCACGGGTCTGATGCTGACAGGTCAGTGAACTCAGGAGTCTTGCAGCGCAGGACCCGGACCTGGGAGCGGAGGTCCTGGTTCTGAGCCGCGGGGCCCGTCGGGTCCAGCAGGACGGCGACCCGGTAACTTCCGGTGTAGAGGAGGCGGCGCAGCCGGTAATCTGGAGAGAGAGGGGGAGAGATGAGCGTGCGTGTGAGGGAGAAGCGGAGAGTGGAGATAGAGAGGCAGAGAGAACAAGAGAGGGAGACAGCCAGACAAACAGACACACACACACACACAGAGCACACACAGAGATAGAAACAGAGACAGAGAAAGGCAGAGAGCGATAAAGAGAGTGAGAGAGAGGTGGAGAAATGGAGCCAGGGAGGGAGGGAGGGAGAGATAGTGAGTGAGAGAGAGGGTAGACAGAGAGAAAGAGAGATAGAGAAAGAGAGAGAGAGAGAGAGGGAGAGAGACACAGACAGACAGACAGACAGACAGACAGACAGACATAGAGAGACAGAGAGAAAGTGAGAGAGAGCAAGCTGGCTGTGAGTGGTGCGTACGAGTATGTTTATCTGTGTGTGTGTGTGTGAGTGTGTGAGTGTGTGTGCGTGTGTCTGTGTGTCTGTGTGTGTGCGTGTGTGTGTACTGCTCACACGCACCCTTCGGCGCGCTGTAGAGCGGATCCCCTTGCAACACCATCCCCTGTGGGTCCAGCAGCCGCACCTGGTTCCCACGCTCTTGGAGCACCGCCAGGTACTTCCGGTTCGGGTCCCCTGCGGGAGAGACGCGGTGGCTCAGTGGGTAGAGCGCCGGACTCCGGAGCCAAAGATCCGGGTTCGATTCCCGTCTGGGTTGATGAATAAATTTTATCACGTGGAGTGCTGGTACCCGTCTGATACGAACATGATGTTAGTAGGGGGGCGCAAAGGGGAGTCCTGACCCCCACGCCCCCTGATTGGGGTTCAGGGAGCTCGAACGACGCCCCTGGATTAACCTCACCTGTGAGACAGATTTCAGTGACGTCCAAAGGTTGACCAAAGTCCTCGGGAAGCTCGTGGTGCCACAACTCCATCTGCGGAAGAGACGAGGTGCGTGTGTGGGAGTCAGGTATGCGTGCAACATGAATGGGTTTCTGTAGCCCGCTCTACCCAATTTTGTCCGGGTCTGCGCCACCCCGCCCGCACCGCCACCCGCCGTCCTGCCCCCGCACGACTTCTCTCACCTCTCCCTCCAGACTGGGTCCCAAGCTCCCAGCTCTCCCCGCCCATTCTGCCCCTCCTCCCCGCACTGGCCCGCCCCAACCCGCCCTGCTCTACCTGACCCGCCCCGCCCACCATGCCGTGCCCCCACCCCGCCCCCCCTCTCTCCCCTACCCCTCTCACCTCTCCTTCCAGGCTGTATGCTTTCAGCTCCCAGCAGTCCCCGCCCCGCGCCGCCCCCTCCCCCATCTCCCCGGCCCTCTCACCTCTCCCTCCAGACTGTAGGCCCTGAGCTCCCAGCTGTCCGGGCCCCTCCTGCCCCTCCTCCCAGTCCCGCCCCGCCCCGCTCCACCCCCGTCCTGCCCTGCCCCACCCCTCTCCCTACCCCTCTCACCTCTCCGTCCAGACTGTGGGCCCTGAGCTCCCAGCTGTCCGGGCCCCTCCTGCCCCTCCTCCCCGCCAGGATGAGCTCGCTCCGGTCGGTGATGCAGCAGAACGGACTCAGCTCCTCGTACTCCGGCAGCGTCCACGTGCGCGTCAGCGTCGCCGACGTTACGTCGCGTGACGTCACCACCGCCGCCTGTGGAGAGACGCGGTGTGTGTGTGTGTGTGCGTGTGTGTGTGTTTAGTTTGCTTGCGTGCATGCTCGCGTGTATGCATGCGTGTGCGTGACTTCCACGTCAGCGTCGCCGACATGACGTCGCATCGCATGACGTCACCACGTTCGTCTGTGGTCTATGGAGAGACCTGTGTGTGTGTGTGTGTGTGTGTGTGTGTGTGTGTGTGTGTATATGTGTGTCTGTGTGTTTGTTTGTTGCTTCTCGTGGCATTTATTTCTTTGTCAAAGTTCCCATGTTGCCGGTTTCCAAACAAAGAGATGTATAACACAGAAAACACCCGGCATTTTTCTGTTGATATTTTGTGATTGAAGGGAAACGTAAGCTATGCTGTGTGGGCACACAGGGAAAGAAGAGACCACACTGCAAACACTGTGAGTCTGTGGGTGTGCTCAGAATATAACAGAAGATGTTACAGTGGAAAGCTGAAAGGAAACAATCCATTTGATTCTCAAAGAACAGGATTGTGAAGTTTGTTGCTTTTCCAGGCTTTCTCTCCAGGTTTCACTGATATAATTTGCTCCTGTCAATTTTTGCTCCATTCTGACAGGAAAAAATACTTGCTAAGTGGAAGGCAACCACAAGAGTGTCACCACGCATACACGCCCTCACACACACGCCTGCCCAGGCACACCCACACACCCACTGAATCACACACACACCAGATCCAGGACACGAAAAATAACCCATTTTTACCCAAAAAATCCCAGATTGAAGAGTGTCAACCAAGACAATGCACACCATCGCTGCTGACAATCGGAGCGGAAGGAGACAGCTGGTTTACAAGGCGAGGCGCAGTTTCAAACATCACATAAACCACATGCTGTTTTGTGAACAGAAATCCAGATGATAAAACAAGTCAAAATTCTGTCACAGCTGTTTCACATTTTTGCACTTTCTTCAGCTGAAAATTTGGTACTCCCTTTTCAGTGACTTTGGCAGCATTTTGTAAGGTCAGGTTTGTCTCCAGGTTTTAGCACAAACACCAGCACAAGTCAATTTGTTGGTGCAATGAAGAATTGGCTTCCACTGTTGGTGTGGCCTGGTGAGTTGAACAAAATCTTTTTTATCTTTCTGAAATTTGTATTTTTGGGAATGAGATTTTCCAATTTTCTGTGTGGGAAAATGGGTGCAGGTCTTTGGATCCACCAATCATCCCAGTCCAGAATCTCTACCACACACAGATGTGTTCTGTTTTATGTTGGCACCTTTGAATGTATTTTCCCTTCCTTGGACTGTGTGCGTGGTTCTTGTCTGCTTCACCTGCAGTGAATGTTGGTCTTTGCCCTCCAGCTGTAGCATCAAGCTACTCATGCCATGGAGTGAACATTGTCAGCAAGTTATTGATCCTTCTAAACAGTATTTCTATTGTGCTGGACACAATACATGACATTGAGTCACTTTTTCGCAGTTGTGTTGAAGACCAGTGAGACTGTGCACTGCCCTGAGGGAAAATGGAAGTGCATGGATGGTGCAAAGTGTGTTTATCACTCATGGGTGTGTGATGGAGGCAGTGATTGCACTGATGGGTCAGATGAGTGGCAGATAATATGTAAGAATTGGAACTGTACTGAAGACAGGTGGAAATGTGCTGATGGTTTACAGTGCATTCAATCATGGAAGACCTGTGATGGCACTGATCACTGCACTGATGTATCAGATGAGTGGCCAGCATCCTGTGAAAACTGCACAAGCAACAATTTGTGGACGTGTGCTGACAACAAAAAGTGTATTTTGTTCAGTGAATTGTGTGATGGAAACCCACAAGTTGACTGCCTTGATGGGTCAGATGAGTGGCCTGATACTTGTCATGAGTGGGACTGCCCCAAGGGTCAATGGAAGTGTGCAGATGTTGAAAAGTGCATACCAAACAGTTATGTCTGTGATGGATATCCAGGGGGTGGTTGCAATGATGGTTCTGATGAGTGGCCATCAACATGTCAGAGCTGGAACTGTAGTGAGGGCCATTGGAAATGTGTGGTATCTTTAGTTTGCATCAGGGATGAGTTTTTGTGTGATGGGCATGTAGAATGTACTTATGAATCAGATGGGTCAGATGAGTGGCCTGAGACATGTCTGAAATGGACCTGCCCTGAGGATAAGTTGAAATGTGCTGATAATTTACAATGCATCAAGGAACAATATTTATGTGACTCAGACAGGGACTGTAATGATGGATCAGATGAGCAAAACTGTAAAGACTTTGTTTGTGGACAAGGTGCCACCAAATGTGCTGACTTCACATGCATTGAGGTAAATGTTATTTGGAGAAAAGCACCAGGGCAAAGAGATTGTAACCAGTTTCAAATTGAGCAGTGAAAAAGGAGAGTTTCAGAGTTTAGCAAAATCAAACTTTTTTGGTTCTGTTTTGTTCCGTTCTTATTGTGATTTTTAAAATTCTCCAACAAAATACAATCGTCTCTGAAAATTGGTCAATTTTTTTCACACTTGAAAATGTTTACCTTTTCACAAGGTAACAGTCAACTTCCATCCAACCAAAGTAGCCCTCAGATAGGAATTGGGAACACTGCCAACAAAAAATTAGCCTCCATGCTGAAAGATAACCCTTGTTGTTGAACAAGTGAAGAATTCAGCAAACAAAGAAGACACAGGTTTTATCTTTTTCAGAATTTTTTTTCTATTTACTCTTTTAGAAGGAGAGGGTTTGTGATGGCTACAAAAATTGCCAAGATGGATCAGATGAGCTGTGTTCTGATCCTTGTGCTCCAGATAGCTTCACAGAAAGGCAAACAATGAAAGTAAATGTTTCTTTCCAAAAACAACACATCCACAAATTTGTGAAGCTGTGTTTCAAAAAGCACTAGTCTCTTGCAGTTCACTATCTTGTCTTCAGAGATGTGTGGAGGACTCCAGACAGTGCATTCCTTTGGTCTGGATTTGCAATGGTCAGGCAGATTGTCCCATGGGAAGTGACGAGCAAAATTGCTGTGAATCATACAATATGAGGGACTGCACAACATTCAACAACATTTCATTCTGTGCTCCTGAAAGCTTGCTATGCAAAGAAAACACCTGCATGCAATATGAAAAAACAATTTGTGAAGCTGGTATCTTCATGTGTAGTGTAGATGAATTTATGTGCCATTTGAATGAAATGTGCATTTCGCTTCAAAGTGTTTGTGATGGAACGCCACAATGTCCAGAAAACGAGGATGAACTTTTTTGTCATGGTAGGTTTTTGTGTGGCAATTTGGCAAACAATAAAATGCAGAACAGTCTTCAATATGTTATTGACACCATGTTCTATTTTCCAGAAGGGAATGTGAGCAACACCAGGCAAAATTGTGTGTTTGTACCTGGTGTCGCCAGTCAATTCACCAGTGTCTCTGAGCCACACTGCCTGCTTGAATCTCACGAATTGCAATGCTCAACCCTGGATTGTGTACTGAGCACAATCATCAATCATCACATGTTTTGGATTGATTCATTGTATATTAATGGTTTCATGAAAAGAGAAAACCAAACAATCTTTATCCCTCACAAAACCTCAGCAAGACCAAGGAAAATTAGTATAATCTGCTTGGACTCATGTGTTTTGAACAACAGTTTCACCATTTTTGCCATGACTTTTCAAAGAAGTTTGGTAATTGAACTGGAAAGCCTGTGGTTTCACAATTGTACATTGTCTGTTGGCAATGTGCACCTGCTGTTCAAGAAAATCTACTTTGTTGATTCCCTTCTTACTGAACACGAACCAGCAAGAGGTGATTTGGGACAGCTGGAGTTGCACTTTTCAAACATAAAATTCAACTGCAAAAGTGGGATTTCTTCTTGTGGCCTGACCTTCAAGAATGTGTTCACTTTGAGTATATTTCTTCTGAGGTCCAAACTGACCAACATTGTTACTCTCCTGAATGTTCCAAACTTGTTCTTTGACATCGGGGAAACAACATTTGTGGGTGGTCAGGTAATGCTTGAAAATACCAAGCTTTCTTTCTTGTCTTTGCAAAACATTCTTTTCACTGAGCCCAGTCCAATCTCTCAAAAGTTCATCACCTTGAAGATCACTGGATACAGAATTGATGTGACTTTCACCAACTGTGTGTTTGAGAACACTGGAGGGTTGGAGTTGGTTCAGAAGGATTCTGAAGTGCTGGATTCTTGGATAAAGTTTGATATTCAAAATTGCACCTTCTACCAGTGTGTGAAATTTGAATCAGGAGGGGCCCTTTCTCTCACCTTTATTCCTCCACATACCAGTTTATCAAAATCTTTGAACTTCATAAAAATTACCAATTCCACATTCATGCAAAATGGAGCTCTCAAATTTGGTAAATTTGTGTCTCAAGGTGGAGCACTTCACATCAGCAGCCAGAAAATAGCAAACACTTGTTTCTGGATACAGGTAGAAATAGTGGGCAGCAAATTTATCAATAACAAAGCAACAGATGGAGGAGGGGCCTTGTTCACTTCTGGAGAATGTGTAAATTTGAAAATCATCAACTCTGTCTTTGAGATCACTGACATTGAATTTGATTCAACTCCAGGTGCTTTCATCATTGCCCATTCTCAGGTATCTATTATTTCCTCTATTTTGTCAAGAGTTTTCAAAGGTCAATCTTCATCACTGGTTGAATTGGAAATGCTTTCACAAATGACTAATATCAGAGATTTTGACATCCTCCTCCAGTGCCCTGAGTGGTACAAGGCTTCTTTGAAAACAAAGTTTGTGCAGTTTCAAGTAAGAAAGTTGCTATTAGCCTGCAAACCATGTCCTGTTTCTTTTTATGTTTCTACTGAAGGACATTTTCTTATTTCACTTGTCTCAAATGAAAGTGATGTGTATGTGGAAGATTCAACAACAAAAGCAATCCATTTCAACTGCCTACCATGTCCAGCTGGAGCACACTGTCCGGGAAATGACCTGACTGCAAGTCCTAACTTTTGGGGCTTGAGATCAGATAGTGAAATAGCTATGTATCCATGTCCTGTGGAATATTGTTGCGCAGAATGCACCAGTTACAATCAGTGTTCAGGGCACAGAACTGGTATGTTGTGTGGAAGCTGTGAGCAGGACTACTCTCTATCACTGCTTTCCTCAGAGTGCATTCATAAAAGTTCTTGTAATGATCATTGGTTGTGGCCAATGGCTGTGTTGGTAATGTTCCTCTATGTGTGTTGGTACACTTTCAAAGATGATGTGCTCACAATTCCAGCCAGATGGTCTAACATTATACAGAAAGTTTGTTCAAGAAAGGCATGCAAACCTGAACAAAACAACATAGATAAGGGATACTTTGGTATTGTCACAAACTTTGTACAAGTAAAAGCACTGTGGGTGATACCAAAACCAAACAATAACACAAGAGTTGTTTACAGAATTTTTCATCAAATAGAGTCTTACATTCAACTAGTGTTGAACTTTGAACTGAATAATATCTCACATGATAGCTGTGATATGCAAGACATAACAGCCACAAGGAAAACTATGTTGCATTTTGTATTCTTTTTTGGAGTCTACTTTTCTTGGAACCTTGCATTTTTGTGTGTACTTATGTTGGAATGGTGTGCAAAAGTATTCTATCATAAGACATGCAGGTTTGAAAATACAAAGATAAAACTAATATCTGGCCTGATTGAAATTCTGAAGTACACATACTTAGGTTTAACTTCCATTGTGTTCTATTCTCTAGTCTGCATGTCAGTTGCAGGGAATTGGGTATGGTTCTATGATGGTTCTGTAAAGTGTTATAGCAAATGGCAAGTTGCAATGATAATTTTTGGTCTGACATATGTCCTTCCCTATCCACTTCTGATTGGCCTTGGCATGAAAATGATAATCAAAAAGAGAATTTCAATATATCATTTTTTTGTTGCATGCTGCTTTCCATTGCCTTTTGTTGTGTGTTGGCTCTTTGTTGATACAAAACAACAAACTTATTTCAAGCAGCAAAATGAAAATCAAACTTCACATCAAACTTCAAGCAAAATGGAGAAAGCAATTTGTGATGGAATCAGAGGAGGATTCAGAGAATCCAAACATGGCACTCAATATTGGGAATCAGTTCTGATGTTCAGGAGATTGTTTACCAGTGTGACAATTCTGGTACCTAATCCTTCTACTCAACTTTCTCTGTGCTTTACTCTTTGTGTTTTGTCTTTGCTTCACCATGCTTACAGAAATCCATTTGTGCACAGTACATCAAACAAAGCAGAAACATTATCTCTATCTCTGTTGTGTGGAATAGCAGCCATCAATTTCAACAAGGCCAGTTATCTCTACACAAACATAAATCCCAACAGTTTACAGGCAAATCTGATGAGAAATCTAGAGTTGTTTGAAGCCATGTCTGTCTTGGTGCTAATTGCTTTCATTGTTGCACATGAGATGGGAAGCAGATTGCAAAAATTCTTACACAAATCAAACTTGAAGCAAGTTCAAGTGCTCAAGGTATCTGCAGGAGCTCAAGCACACACTAGGTTCGTTACACCCACCCACAGGGCCACGTGTTGAACAGGATGGGTGTCATTTTACACTCCAGAGGTCTCTTTGGAACAAAAGCACAAGAATTGTCAAAAAACAGAGAAAATGATGTATGGGGCGACTCAGTGTGCTTAAAAATGGACAAGAACATGAAGCTTTAAACAAACATGCAACATACCAACATGTCCTTCTCTGTCCTGCAATTCTTGAGTGTTGCTGCCTCAAGCAAATGAAGTGCTGCTTTGTGCCCACACCAAGTAGCTCAGTCATGCACATGCAATTCCTTCTCTTGGCAAGATTTGTACAAGTGTTCACAAATTAAAAGCAAAGACAGCAAAATGTTTTGAGAAAGTGAATTGGTTTGCAAATAGAGCACTCTCCTGCACTAATGGACTCCGAAAACATAACGTCCAAAACTTTAGGTGATTTGATGACGTAAAAATGTTTGGGCTTGAAACCAAAACTCTCGGGCTCCTCCATTGCACTCAGTTTTAACAGACCCAAAAGAACAGAAAGTTACAAAAATGAAAAGCTTTGTAAGCAAAACAAATGACCCAAATCTATTCTCCATATCTATTTTGAACACTTATCAAAAAGTCTCAAATTTCTATTTGAGAAGCACCAAAAAATACTGAAATTCACAACAGAATTTTTTCAGTAATTTCAAGCATAATTACACACAAAGTAACACAACTGTTACTTTCTGAGATATGAACCCATTTCTACTCCATACCCCAAATTTTCAGCCCTTCCAAGTTTGAACTTTTTGGCCTCAACAACCCAAAAATTTGAATGTCCCAAAATCCTTCCCAGCACATTATCCTGAAACCACATTGAACCACAACAGACCAAAAGATCTCAAATTGATCCTCATCATGACCATGAAACTGTTGTTTTCATACTTTTGATTGACCCTGCCTGTAGGTGCTTTGATTTGGGTGGCTTTGATTTCGGTTCCTTTTTCCAAAAGCGCCTATATCGCGCAACCTCCTCAAATCATCTTCAAATGCAAAGGCACTTGTTCTTAATTGTTCCTTTTCACCATAAATCACCCAATATTTCAAAGAGTCTCATTGTCTCAATATCCTTTGTTCAATGCAGAAAACACCACCCTGCCAAATCCTTCCGCGTCTGTACTATTCCAACACACAGGCCAAGGAGCACCCTGTCTCCGGTCAGCATTCAAGAAACACTGTGTTGTGTGTTGCAGATAACCAAAACATACAAGTAGCAAGTAAACGTCTATCAAGTTTGACCATTTGGGATTTGGGTGTACAGTAGTCCCCCAATGTCCGGACCACCCAGCCCAGATTTAAAATCAGCATTTTCCTCCCTGTGCAACAAACATTTTTCCATCCTCTTTATGGAAGCTAATAAACTACCAAATCTTCTTCCTTTCTGAATAATTTATGCAGCCACACAATAAATATCTTTCAAATAAACTGAGAAAGTAACTCTAAAATCAGAGTACCTCATGTTACATTTTCTGGAGAAGGTCACACTGTGTTACTGTCATCACAGTTTAATTTTTTTGTCATTTTTTCAGAAAGAAAGAGACACTTCAGGGAATCTTTTTCATTCTAAATTTTTGTAGTGAAAAATTGTCTGGGATAGAATCTGGGATAGACACATCTGAGATGGATTTGCAGTGTGGGCACAAAATGAGAGCAGGACAGCAGAGACGTCTGTCAGGCCTTCAATTTCATGCAGGCATCAACAACTTGACAATCAGTGGGACACAAGACAGAAGCATTCTAGTAAGCATAAAGGCCACACTTGAGATGGATAGAATTCACTTCACCCTTCCTTTGATTATGGAAGAGAAGGGATATTATGTTATGGTTTTCTGCTCCTCATCATCAAGGTCAAGGTCTCTTGATTGTGTGCTGAAGTCATTGTGTGCTCAGATTTGTCATTGACCAAGAGGGCACAGTGTAATGCGTCTGGTCTTCAAGTCTCCAGACCAGGTCGGAAAAACATCAGTTCTGTCAGTGCCTTAATCAGGTACAAGAGGCTGGTGCCAGTCTCCACTGCACATGACATTTCTAGAGAAGGTAAATATCCCGAGATTGATGGGCATGGGCCAGTAGGAGGCATTCCCTAACTTACTGAAGAACTTTCCAAGAACAGCTCACAAGAAAATAGGCAGTACCTTTTTTTGGGAACTGTGTCCACACTGATGTTGCATTGAAGATGGAAAGCATTGGCTGTCTTTCTGCTCAAGGTGATAACAACAGGGCAACTGCTGTCCATCAAAGGAAACTGGTTGTCAACACATGGAAGGCCAAGCCCAGGTGTGCTGCCTTCTTTTCTGTGACTCAGGAGGTTCTGAGTCCAGGACAACTTTGCCATGGTCAACTCAAGCAGAATGGAGGCATTCTGGCTGCCCACATTGTGTGTGCAGGGAGGCGAGGGGGCTGTCTGGAGCTTGGAACAGGGTTGGACTTCGGCGTATCTCATGCCGTTTCTGTGCGTGTGTGTGAAGTATGTCGAGATATCTGTGTGTTGCAGGAGAACCAAGAGCAGGATTGGACCTCATAATTTCTCCCACCATAACTCTGTGTGTGTGTGTGTGTGTGTGTGTGTGTGTGTGTGTGTGTGTGTGTGTGTGTGCAGTCAAATAGGATACGCTGGCATTGCTCCACAACTAAAGAATCAGTGTTACCAGCTGGACGGCAGATGTTTGTCCTCACACACAATCACACACACATAATCACACACGCACACCCACACACCACTCGCACACACTCACACCCACCCACACCCACATACACACACTCACACCCCCACCCACATACGCACGCACTCTCACACACACGCACTCTCTCTCTCTCTCTCTCTCTCTCTCTCTCTCTCTCTCTCTCTTTCTCTCTCTCTCTGTCACACACACACACACACACACACACACACACGCGGAAGCCACATTCGCTCGCACACAAGAGCACTGCAAACAACATTAGCCTCCGGTTTGTGTTCTGAATGGGGATTGAGTTGCACTCAGGTCCCACTGCGGAAGCGTTCCATTTCATTCACAAACAATAGCAGCGCAAGGATTCCACTCCGGTATGCGGAGTCATCTCTGAGCGCATACGATACACATAAAATAGCACAAAGGATAGGCGCTTTTTGATTCACACTCCACGACCAGCATCCCGATTCCAAAACATCTGGATTTGGTGCTTGAGATTTCCATGTGAAAGGAAAGGCAGGGCATCTGGAACTATTTTGCAAATGGTAAATTGTTTGATGTCTATATTCCCCTCGCAATTGTCAATCAACGTTGCGAAGTACATACTGTTTAAGATACACCATTTTTATCAAGTTTGAAGATGAAATTACTTTCAAAAGTGAGAGGTAAAGAATTCATATTTGGATGTTTGGACAACCCTTTTCATTTTGGGTTGCCTGGTGGAGCACCTGGATGTTTGGGTGGTTGTGAAAAGAACAGGAATTTGTGGGCACCCACAAATTCCTGATGTCTTTTGTCAAACAGGGTAAACTTTCTGAAGCAGATGCATGTTTGTTATTTGTTGTGTCCAGGAAGGACAACTGCACTGCTGGTGAAATAGTTGTGTACTGTTCTGAATATCAACAGGTTACCACACACCTTACAAACGCCTGTAGAATTGGGCGATTTTGGAACTTGGCCTCAGTTTTCATGCCTGCCTGCACACAAAACACCTGTCTCGAGTTATGAGGACTTTGCTTGTACTGACGATGTGGGCTGGTGAGTCAACTGACATCATACATGGATACACCTTTCTGAATTCACAATGAGAAGCCTGGTCAATTGCTGAGGGGCAACATGATGTGGTTGGGGCGAGATGGCTCTACATCATATCCCTCCATCTATGCTTGTATGTCAGGCCAGATTCCTACAAATTCCCTCAAATTCTGCAACAGTTAGGGGTGTGAGCTTGTAAAATGACACAGTACAATGTCTACAGCACAAAATCACACAGGCTGGAATAAGAGTGCATTTGTTTGCTTGATATTTTAATTCACACAACAGTGTGTGAGGATGGGAACAATATAGACCTGTCAATAAAAGAAGATCTATGTCATCCCAAGCGTAAGTTTTACAATTGCAACATTTCTCTTGCAGCAATATTGAACACCAGTGAGAGTGTGGACTGCATTGATGGAAGATGGAAATGCAAAAATGGTGGAAAGTGTGTTTCCACCAGTTGGGTGTGTGATGGAGCAAATGATTGCATTGATGGATCAGATGAGTGGGTGGAGACCTGTAGGAACTGGAACTGCACTGATGGCAGGTGGAAATGTGCTGATAATTCAGAATGCATCCGATATAATTGGGTGTGTGATGGAGGCAATGATTGTGATGATGGGTCAGATGAGTGGGAGGAGACCTGTGAAAACTTTGTGTGTATTGAAGGTTTTTGGAAATGTGCTGGTGACAGAACACAGTGTATTATTGATTGGAAAGTTTGTGATGGGACATACCACTGCAATGATGGGTCAGATGAGTGGCCTGTATCCTGCTCAAATTGCACAATCAATGACCTGTGGAAATGTGATGACAATGTAAGATGCATTTTGAGCACAAAAGTGTGTGATGGAAACCCATGGGAAGATTGCAATGATGGGTCAGATGAGTGGGAAGAAACATGTGAGAACAGGCCTTGTCCTGATGGTCAATGGAAATGTGTAGATGGACAAAAGTGTGTCTCAAATAATTGGGTGTGTGATGGGAATTCTGTTTTAGGATGTGAGGATGACTCTGATGAATGGACTGAGACTTGTGAACTTTGGGACTGCCCTACAGGCTTCTGGAAATGTGTAGTTTCCTTCAAGTGTATTCCTGATAGATATGTATGTGATGGAGGAGTCACTTGTCGCAGTAGATCTGATGGATCTGATGAGTGGCCAGAGATATGCAACAACTGGAATTGTACTGAGGGGTGGTGGAAATGTGCTGACAGAAGAAAGTGCATAAAGAAAGAGTACTTGTGTGATGGAGATGATGATTGTGATGATGGATCAGATGAGCTGAACTGTCAGGATTACACTTGTATGCAAGGCTACATTAAATGTGCAGATGACACCTGTGTGCAGGTTGGTTGCCATTTGGACCAGAGAAGAAAAGCACAAGACTCAACTAATGTAAAATCTTGTCTGCCATCTGGTGAACTGAAATACCGTGATCATGGTTGACTTGAACTTTGGCTCTGAACTGAAACTTTCAACAACTTCAAGATTATTCCAAACCGCTAGTCTTCCTCTATTGCCCTTTTCAATGTACAATAATAATTCATACAGCTTCCGTGACAAAGGGCAGAAAATTATGGAAGGTGGTCACCCGATTATGAAAGCAAAATATACCTGAGCAACAGAAAGCACCACCAACAAGCACATGTTGTTTCCTCACAACAGAATACAGACAATGCAGCAAAATGAGGTGCAACACACTTTCAATTATTGAATAAGTAATTCATCTTCTTTCAGAAATACAGAGTTTGCAATGGTCATGTGAATTGTCCAGATGGATCTGATGAGTTGTGTTATGACACTTGTGCTCCAGAAAGCTTCACAGAAAAATACACAATGAAGGTAATTGCTTGTTTTGATGTTATTTTGGAACACCCAGCTTATTTTCAGCCCTGTATACAAGAAGCATCAGATATTTCTTTTTTCTTTGCACAGAGGTGTGTGGAGGACACCAGACAGTGCATTCCTTTGCTGTGGATTTGCAATGGCCAGGCAGATTGCCCCCTTGGAAGTGATGAGGAAAATTGTTGTGAATCATACAATATGAAAGACTGTACAACACCAAAAATCCTTTCATTTTGTGTTCCTGAGAGCTTGCTGTGCACAGAGAATACTTGTCTGCAATATGAAAATGAGACTTGTGGAGAACGTAGCATTGGTGAGGGGAACTGTGCTAATCATGCATTCTTGTGCTCAGAGAATGGAATGTGCCTTTCTCAGTCAGAGGTGTGTGATGGAACTCCACAATGTCAAAGTAAACAGGATGAATTACTTTGTCAAGGTAAAATCAATCAAAAGGAGAACTCAGACTTTCCAATGAAATTTGATTCTCTCAGTGTTTCAATGAACTCAACATTTATCTTCCCTTCAAAATCATTTTCATTGCAGATGGAAATTATATGAACAACAGCAGGTTTAATTGCATATTTCTGCAGACAATCACTGGCCACAACAAAACAGAAAACCCTCAGTGCTTTGTCACACCTGAGGCATTGAAATGCTCAACCCTTGACTGTGTCCTTATTACACTCATGACAAATGAGATGCTCCAAATTGATTTAATCTATGTCAGTGGAATCATAAATTTCAAAAATGAAACAATTTTCATACCCAGTAGTGTATCTGCAGTCCCAAGAAACATCAGCATAGTCTGTTTGGATTCATGTG
>JAAUXT010125936.1_pt1 | contig 15371 bp, 20 predicted proteins | sample 7278171 | NCBI WGS metagenome assembly JAAUXT01 (sample SAMN14350112, study PRJNA611818) | marine sediment metagenome | isolation source: surface marine sediment (1.8m) | place: French Polynesia: Moorea | collected 2018-08 | reverse complement strand
GGGGTCTGACCATGCCACAAAACCTATCACTGTTGCATAACACACGCCGCTTCCCTTAGGACGGCGTGTGTAAAAACTCCACGCGTCTTCCGTGTGTGTGTGTTTTTTTTTTCAAAGGTGGTCTTTGTACCGAGGAACCTACAAACATGCAGGCCGTCCTGTGCACCGGACAAACGCGCACCTGCGTTGAACTCGGAGGTAGTGCTGAGGTAAACGCGCAGCACAAAGTGAGCGCGTCCATAGCTGAGGCTGCGCCAGCCCGAGTGAACATTGCAGACGGTGGCGTTGATCCAGAGCGGCGTCTCCGTGCCGATGTACACCTCTTCCTGGAACGGGCCGAGCGACAGCGAGAACGCCCACAGCGCCAACTTGTCTGAAGCAAGAAAGGAACGCGAGTCACAGACCGATGTTTCTTTGGCTGCAGGTAAAATTGAGGCGCAAATAAACATGTTCTGTTTCATTTGCTATCAGGACGCTGAATTTGTGACCAAAACAATGTCCGAAGACCAAACGTTGACGCTGTGGCTTCTCTGAGCACCGCCTGTTTCGTCACATCAACGCCAGCAATTTTGAACGAGTTCATGATCTCCAGGCATTTGACTTGATGCGAGCGCCTGGTGGGACACAATGCCAGCCGTCAATGTCAAAAATCAAAGGTCGCATCAAACGCTTCAGGATGCTCACACCGTCGTTCTCTGTTCAGCAGACTTCCTCGTGCATGGAAGAAGCAGAGGTCAACGCCTCCACGCCAGAAGGTTCGTGTTATATTACTCTCAGCAGATCGCGATCCAATCAAGTAAACCTCTTTTTGTTGACACGGTCCGGCTCGCTCTGAACAGGAGGCAACGTTCACGCCGCTTTGTCCAGATTCAAAATGCTTTCGGTATGTTTTCTTCGCGCTGTCTGTTTCTTCGCATTTCGATAAATCTACTGTTCACGCAGACTCGGGGAAATGCATCTTCTCACACACCGCTCACGGGGGCAGAGCCTGGAGAATAACAGTCTGTCTTCCGACGGATTTCTCACAACTTCACTTGAGCAAAAATCACGTCAAACTCACCTCCGTCACAAATGACCTTCATGAGAAAATACACAACGTTGTTCCACTCGTCTGGCTCTGGTACAATGCCAGGGTCTGAAAACAGATCCGCCACACTCATCACTTTGGCAACACAGCCAACGTGACTTTTTCAACAAGTGAGTCTGGATGCACGCACTATCGGTTCACGTCTACCTACACGACGGTCCATCCAGGGATATGGCGAGATAAACTGGCCCGCAGAAAGTTTGGTGTTCCGCCAGCTCGTGGAGAGGCGGGATGTACAGTCCAGGGCCACTCAAAGTCAAGTGACCGGACACGCTGAAACTCACGCTCCTCATGCGCTCAAACTGACTCGGCACAACAGTGAGCTGCAAAAATGAAAAAGGTCGTCAGGAATACCACCACACACCAAGAAAATATCCCCTTTTTGTTGTCATTCTCAGGATGCGTGGCCTCCGACCGGAGTAAAACGCTCAAAAGCACGTTGAACCTGCAAACTCGGAGCATCGAGACGTGGCTCTCGGGAGAGGAACGCAGACACGGCGCCGGCGTCGCTGAGCACGGCGCCGCCGTCCAGCTCCACCTTCACCCGAAGCGACACCTCGGCGAAGCCACCGGCGTCAACCACCGGTTCCACGACGTGCATCTCCACCACGCTCAGGTCCACCCAGTCTGACGAAGAAAACAAATGCTGTGGCAAACCTTCAGCAACTTGCCCCGTGAATCTCTTTACCGACAACTTTCATCTCTCGTCCCACCCAGACATGTCCATGTTCACGCTGTTGATTGTCAAGACCGCGTTGTATGTTTTCCGTTCCAACCGTGACCCCGGTTTCCGCCCAGGGCGAGGCAGTGAGTGCACGTACCGTCTGAACAGTGGATGATCCCGTCCTCAGTCACATTGATGCACGCGTGGTTGTTGGTGGTGACGGCCTCGCTGAAATCGACGCTCAGCTTGTTGAAAAAGAGGCAGATGTGCGTGATGGAAGTGCACACGTCGGCGGGAAGCGTGATGTGTGCATCTCCCGACACACTCAAGGTGCCGCCGTCACTGATCAAAGCCGCCAGCTTCATCTGTGAAATGAAACGTGACCATGAGCACTTCGGTCCGAGTTTTCACCCGTGAGGAAATGTGTGTCTGTTGGCTCACAAACATGAGTAAATCTAGTTCACACATTTTTCTCAAGCAATCGCAAATTTTCGCTCCTGTCATATTGGTGAAAGTTTGTGGGACATCAACATGTGGAGGCGTGAACACAGATCTTCGCAAGAGTTTCAGATTTGACGTGTGCTTCTGACTGTGTCTGCATACATGTGCGTCACGACACCTGTTCGGCGTGTTCCAGTTGCGCGGGGACGGGAGGAGGCTGCGGATTGAGTGACGATTCGCCTCCCACGAATCCGAGGTGCTGGTTGGAAATCTTCCATATCAACTCGTAATTGTAGCTTCCTTCAGTGGCCGCGGGAATTACGGTTGGTGCTGCAACAGAGGAACAATTCCGGAATTCATCCACAATAATTCACCCGAACCTCAAGCAAAGGAAGCTGTCGAGTCCAGAAATAAAATCTTACTCAGTCCTTCAGGATCATTCACGGCTGTGACAGTGAATGAAATGGTCACTTCTTTCTCCTTGTAGAATTTGGCCCCTGACAGAGTGAAGTCCAGACCAGTCACCTGAAGATCTGCAATCAGCAAAGGCGTTGAGCTGTGCGGGAAAGGCCGCAAAGAACCTCGTCCTGTTTGTTTTTCGCAGCTGTCCTCTGTTTTTCCCCACTCACGGTGTGCTTCCTGCGTTCAGCAAATGTGCCGAAAGGTAACTCTGCATGGAAGCTGCAAAACTTTGGTGTTTTTGGTCTTTCAAACCAGCCGACAGTTATAATTTCATGATCACAAGATGTGTGAACTGAAATGACTTCTTGTCAGTAAAGTCTCCAGACGCTGTGTGCGCCCACACCAATTGCACTAAATTGCAACCAAATGTGTGTGTTCTCTGAAACGTGCAGCTGATTCCCTGTGTCTCAGCCCTGGATAGTATCAGGTGTTCCTCACTGTTCAATACTTTGGAAGATTTGAATGGACAGAATGCACTGGAGAGTTGAAATCACACAAGTCAGTTGTGCACACGCAATGCGTACTCACCCACATCTCCCTCAGCGGCCATCGCGCAGGGAAAATTGATTGCCACAATCAGGACTGCTTGAGCCACGACGTGCAAGCAGCAGCGCAAGCGGAACAGCCCCTCCATGCACCGTTGTTGTCAAAAAGCACCTCTGAAAAAGACACCTGAAGTTCCAAACAAAGTGCGGGAACTCAATGGTCGAGGTTTCGGACAAGGGTAACTGAAGAGGGGGGTGGTTGAAGAGGTCGGGTTGGTTGAAGGAGGGAGGTTCACTGTTGCATGAGTGTTGGTTGAAGAGGGGCGGAGTAGCTTGGGGGAATTGGATGAAGACGGGGATCAACAAAAGAGGGGGGGGGGGGGGCTGAAGGACGGTGTTGGCTGAATAGGCAGGCGGGGAAGAGAAGAGTGGAGAGAGGGTAGGTTGGCTGTAGAGAACAGGGGTATACAATTGTGGGTGGACTCACATGTGGGGTGACATGAAGCTGAGAACCACGAGCCACTCACCTTAAATTTGCGAGAGATGAATGCTGAGTGCTAGCCTCACAACCAATGTCCAAAAGGAATAATTCCACCCCAGCGCCCCCTGGTGGTAGAATTGTACAACAGAGTCAATCACTCCTAAACTGAGGGGCTGCAACCCTTGTCTGTGAGCCTCAAAATAGATGTGCTGCACAATTTGTTGACGAAGAAACAAAAAGGCTTTGACCTCGATAGCATCCATTTTGGAAAGAGAGGGAAAACCCTGGTCATGTGATCATGTGATAACCCTGTGGGGCAGGGATGCAGGCTAAAAAGCCAGCAAAATAGTGATATTGTGCTATTTTCTATTTTCTATCTAATTAATTGTTGTAAAATTATTCAGAATATTAAAAATTGTCTGTAGAGGCCAGTACCCCCTGGTTGGGGAGGAGTGTGGTATGACACACCAGCTGTAAAAGTTAGAACCACTGCTCACCAGATGGCGTGATTGGAATGAGGTCAATAAATACGGAGGTTCCCACCCTTGGGGACAGTCTCTCCTGAGATACCAACCTGTGTGTTTGTTATATCACTACACAATTGTGGGTGGACTCACACACGTGTTGCATGCAATTGTTTCCAATAAGACAAGCTGCAGCCTGTTTTGTCTCAGTTTAGTTCTGCATTTCGGCAACTTCACAGTTTACTTTGCTTCGGGATGACTCTTGGGTGTGACATGCAACTTCAGCTGCAACCGTTGGGTGTGACACAGCAAGTCGCCGGCACTTTACCCAGCTGGACTAGCTCTAATATCGCCCAGCCCAAAGTTTTGTTTCATCACAATGCTCAAAATAAGACTCACTTTCCACAAACATCGTACATTTCGCATGAAGAACATGCTAAAAACTGCAAACAACATCATCGCCAGTGCATAGTTTCAAATTATTCTGAGTCAATTTAGTTTTGACAAATTTCAAAAAGGCCCCCAAAAAATCATGCAGTGGTTTTCCAATAAAGTTCGCTGTTCAAACTGCACTTTTCGTGACAAAAATGCGCACACTTTTGTCCACATTTGACATTGACCAGCTGTGCGTGCACGCGCCTGTTTCTCAAAACACAACATTTTGCCACAATGAAAAAAATATATTTCTCACGTCGAAAGGCAACAAAATCCCTGAAAGTTTCAAGTGGTTGAATTGGTTCAACCAAAACTTTTGGACTTCCAATTTATAATTGAGAGCTTAAAATTCATTTTGCGTTGCGCTGATTCCGCAAAATTGTGGCCCACAAACCTTGAAATTCATTTGAGTTTCCGTGCAGACTGTTCTCAAGTGATTTCAAGAAAACTTGCACATTTTCCCACATCCCCTCACACATACACATACATAACACACCAAACAGACACTGACATCTGGTCTCACTGAACAGTCTGGAGTGACATGAAAGAACCACCAAAGGACTTACCTATTGGTTCGCTGTCACCTTAACATCCACAGCAATCTGCAATATGAGTGTATTCAAATACTGATTGGGCACCAGGCCCAAGTTGAAGAACTGTGCACAGGCCTGCAGGACCACCAGGTGGTCTGCCTCCAACCCTGCCCTTGTTCTCCCCATGATTATGAAGCATGCAATAGACTGCCTAAGACAACTAAATGCTTCAATTTCTATCACACTCTGAGCACTAGCAGCCATTTTTGTCAAACAGATCACATGATAGGGACTTTCCAGTCATATAACTAGCCTGCGGGCTCCCCCGGCAGGGGAGAGGAGCAGGCTAAAGCTTGCAAAAACAGTGTTATTTGTGTTATTTGTTCCTAATTTATTATTGTAAAAAATATATACATATATTAGAATTGTCTACTGAGGCCAGTGCCCCTGGTAAGGGAGGAATGTGGTGTGACACACCTTACCCAATTGTAAGAACCACCATTCACTAGATGGCAGGATTGTACTCAATAAATAGGGAGATTCCCGCCTCAGAGAGCAGTCTCTTCTGAGATACCAAACCGATCGTTTGTGATGTCACTATACACAGATCAGTTCAGATGTTGCATCCTTTGAATTATGTGGAAAAAATTCAAATGTGCTGAACAGGTCAGTTCAGATGGTGCATCCTTTGAATGATGAGTAGAAAAATATTCAAATGTGCTCTCGCTGAACAGACCAGTTCAGATACGATCAATAGGCAGCCATAATTTTTGGGGATACTCTTAGAAGTGAAAGGAATTCCCTTCTACTCAGTTGGGAACAGTTTACAATTGTTAAAATCCAAAATGATTCCCTCCAGAAGTACTTTCTTGTCATAAACCATAATTCACCACCAAACATTCCAAACAAGACCAAAAAGGTCACATCACAAAACCTACATTTCAACACAATTTCAAAGTTTGGGTTTGACCCCCAACCTGACTCAATACCTTACGAGGCATCAGTTGCAACAATTCCATTTTCAACCCATTATTCTCTTTTGTGTACAACATTTTGGACAATGTAATGTGGGATACTTTTTTTCAAAAAAAGACAAACGTTTAATTCAGCCACTTGAAAACCTGTGAAGATCAAATGGAGATAAAATACCCTTCACCTGATAGCCCCTCCAATATGATAAAAATCATGAAGACACACCCTTGCTTGCTTTCAAGATACATCATAAAATAGAAACCCTATGTATCTAGAGATTATACATCAACCTTCTTCACTGTTTATCCTCAAAATGAAAAACAAAAATATTTTGTTTTGTTGTTTCAATACCTTGGGCGGGACCAAAGACACAAAAATTAGACCATTGAACCAAAAACTTGTACTGAAAACCTTGCCACTGGAGCGTCCACCAAAATTAACTTTATTATGCCTCTAGGTGAGAAAAGGTTGCTACTCCCGGTCGCTCTTCCAATCACCTGAACATGCACGACAACAATTTTTGTGTGGATAATGCTCAGACTGGTCGGAATGGTCGGACTTTGCCTCTGGGCTTACCACGGGAATTTGCTTGCGACCTTCTCTGTGCTTGCAACGCTGATTTTCGGGTTGTTTCCGTTCAAACAATATAACGTCTTGTTTTTCCTGTGTGTACGGTTTCTTTGTTGCCTTTGTTACGAAGGAAAGAAATCAATCGTGTGAAGCGAGTTTGAACAAAAAGGTACATTTGTTGATGGTCAGGAATGTCTGTCCGGCGGGATCCTCAATATCCGCCAAGAACGCAAGCTTCCTCTCTCCCACATTCCACAACAACCAGACGCATTTTGTTGTTTCTTTCTTGAAGCCACTTTGGGCAAGTGAAACAACACACAGCTGGGTCTGAAGCCCCGTTTGTCAATTTTTGACAACTTTGACATGCAGAATGATGTTTTCAAACGCCTGATCTTTCAAAAAAATCTTTCGGGCTGCTGAATTTAAAAACACACCTAATTATGAGATGTTCTTCCACTTTTTCGTTCTGGTTCGAGTTTCATATTCAAAAGAAACCAATGTTCCACATCAGCACCTACCTTGGGCTTTGGCGGAAGCAATAGCTCCCAACAAATTCAAAAATTTCCTCGCTTTTCTTTGATTATCTTCCGCGATACATGAGTGGAACTCCCAACTGAAAGTGCTGATAGACGTCAGTAGTCGATTCTTCGTTGCAGCTCTTGTTGTGTGATGTTCTCAGGTAATTGTGAAGTGCCACAGTCCCGTGGGACTTGTGTCACATATCGATTGTCATGTTATCCAAGACCTCTGTCGTCAACTGACCCTGGGCCTAGTTTGACCTGAACCATGGGGAGCAGACCTGTCTGTCCACAATTTTCTATGTGGCCAAGCAGGGAATTCTTGAAGCCTTCATACCCAAGCCCAGCAATGCATTTTCAATACATGAACTGCTCCTTGTGTACTTTCTTCAAATCATGCCTTGGTGTCAAACTCTGCATGCAAAAAATGACCAAGCTACACTGAAAATTTTATTCAATTGCCTGTTTTTGACCATTCAACAGGTGTTTCCAGGTCACCAACACAAGTTATATTTGGGCCAGGCCAAGGCATGGCTGGGTGTTTTTGACTCAATGACATGATGGAACACATCGTCATCGTCGTCATCATCACGGACACCCTTGTGTGTTTCAATTGGCTTACAATGGGAATGCAATCAGCCTCAAGAAAGATGAAACATCTGGAGGTGTACACGCCAGACACCATGTTGAACAACATTACTCTGAGCCATTTCTGCCTTCCTCTGCGTGATGCATGTGGGCCGGGACATGACATCGTGTGGGTTATGTTTTCTCCCTGTACCACATTTCGTTTTGTTTTGGGCAATGAAAGAGCGACAAACTGAAAGTTTCTGCCAATTTTTTTGTGAAAAAAGTTTCCAAACTAACTTCGAAACAGAACAGGGCATATACAAAAGAAATTCTGGAAAAACCAGAGACGTTGCCTGGGTTCTGCCCGACGGATGGACCTACAGTTTGTTTTCAGTGAGGCCAAAAGTGCAGTTTTGTGTGCCAGTCGTCCTGGCTACCAACAAAACGGAATCGAGCTGGTTGGCCTGACTGTGTATTGCACCTTTTGACCAACTGAATGTCATGAATTTTACAACGTGTGACAACAAAATGTGTTCAAGTTTTTGGTAAATAAGTGATGAAGCAGCTTCAGAAGTGAAATGTGACGAAAGAATGATCTGGTGCTCTGTGAAAACGAACAACCCTGACTTTGCTTTGGAAAATCTGAATGTTCAATTCACTTGGCCGACACCACAAAAATCGTGTCTACTGTTTGAAATTTTCATGCAGAATGGAAATTCTGTGGACATTAATGAATGAGAAGCTTCAAATAAATTGTTGGGTTCCACTGTATTCGCAAAAAGAGTGAATGATGCGATTTGCAACTGCCGGCAGAACCGTGGAGGTTGAAGTCTGGGCCGTCCACAAGGCCTGGGTCTCTTGCTGACCTTAGTCTTGAACCAGAACGGGAAGACAGAAGAAACACACGCGAGCAAACGAATACACAAGCAGTTTTCTACAAGGTTGTTCCACCAAGTGAATACGATGTTTGGCACGCAAAATACTTCACAGTGCAACGTTTCTTCAAAGCAACGCTGGACGTCGCCACGAGGTTCTTTGCATTTTGGGGACCAACGAATGTGTTTTTCAAGTGGTTGCCCCAAAAGAACATAATTGTACAAAAGCTGTTCTTCTGTTGGTGAAAGTGGAACACCTCAGTCAAAGGGAGACTTCGTTGAGATGGAAAACTGAAGGATGTGTCAGGAAAACTTAAAAGCAGTCGCGGTGAGTGTTTTTGTGTCTTCGCACAAGTTTCTCGTATTCTTGATAATTGTCAACTCTCAAATAATTGTCGCACTTTGTCCGGTCAGTGAGAATATTTGTGAACAAACGAGTTGATAAAATCTCATGAAAATGTGGCTGTTTAAGGAACACGGCGGCTCCAAGCTTGCTGGGCCCAACCCAAGTGGGTTCTGTTCTTTTGCTGTGGACACCAAATGAACAAGACTCCTATGCCCTTGCAACCACATTGTACTTCTACACGTCCAGTTTGAACCAGAAAAGGGTTTTGGTTGGAACAGCCAGAAGTAAACACAGGGTTGATTGCTCGAGAAGTACTCTCGATTGTTGTTGTCACAGAGTCTGTCTCTTTTGAAGTTCCATGTCCTGCGCTCAAGTCCAAGACACAAACTTCTCTGTTGCCCACCCTGATTGTATTTTGTTCATTTTTTTCAGAAATTGAAAAAGTAGAATGCTGACCCGGCGCTGCGCAAGGCCACTTGCCGTTGTTGTCATGCACTTTTTTCTTCAAACTGTCCAGATCTCAGGTGAGAGCTCTCTCAGCGTCTGCGTATCCTTCAGACAGCGCTCCATCGGTTCGGAAGTGCACACGTAGATGCTGTGGATCCACGTCTCAGCCGATTCTCATCAATTTTCGGACTGACACACCAGTGGATATATATATAAATCTGGTGATCATTCGGGAGTGCTGCCTCAACAAGGGCAAATGTGACTTGAAACATTGTGTGCGCAGGTACAGATGCATTTCTCAATTCTCTTCTGTGGCATTTCAGGACAGGGAGATGTGTCACTGACTCTGACTTCCTTTGTGAAGGAAATGTCCGCTGCCAAAATCTACCAAGACGTTCCGGTCCACGTTGGCTTCGACATTGTCTTCAACAATCAAGGTTCGGAATACTTGATGGCGTCTGTATGAGAGCGCGCGCGCGCGTGTGTGTGTGTATGTGTGTCTGTCTGTCTGTCTGTCTGTCTGTCTGTCTGTCTGTCTGACTGTCTGTCTGTCTGTCTGTCTGTCTGTCTGTCTGTTCGTCTGTCCGTCTGTTCATCTGTTTGCGTGTGTCTGCCCTCTGCATGCGTGTGTGAGTCTTTGTGTGTGCGTGTGTTTTTGGTCTCGATCGCTTCGAATTCTGACTGATTGTCATGTCAGGAAGCGGCACGGTGGAAGCCCTGACAACAGGAGCAGATAACTATGACGTTACGCTGCATGTGTCCGGCTCGGAAACGTGTGATCCCAGCAGCGTGTTCTACACCTGGTTTTCAGAACTGGAAGCCAACAAACTGTCACAAGGTACAGAGTTCTGCGGAGTCCTCTCATTATCTGGTGCCAATCATTGTGTTGCGGTTGGTAAAATAAACCAAACTCCGCACAATCTGATCGTGGTGCGCGAAGAGAGCAGAGACAGAAGTTGCGTACTTCAGTAACATGTGTGCGCTTATTCGCGGTACAGGTCTGCTCGCCGGCGGGGCGGACAGCATCAGCGTGTCGGGGGAGGGGGAGGTGTTGGTCACCAGCGCCGCCTGCGCCGCAGCGCGTTTCCTCTGCGCCCGCGTCAGCGCCGTCCACCCCGCCGTCAGCGACACGCTGGGCGAGAAAAACTGCCTCTGTCACTCCCTCGACATGACACTCGAGTGCAATGATGGTAAGTGGGTAATTTTTATGGCTGAGGATGTTGGACACCAATTCTTGTGTCATAACACAAACGGATGAACCGAAACATAAGAAGGGAAAATCTTGTGTGTGTGTGTGTGTGTGTGTGTGTGTGTGTGTGTGTGTGTGTGACGAGCGGACAGGAAACTGTGAGGTTTGTACTCGTACTCGTGTGCTGTGTATGGCCGAATTCTTTTGAGATACAATGAAGGTGAATTTTGTTTCTTGGTGTTGCAGTGACCCTGCACCAGATCCCTTTGTGGTCAGTGCATGCAAGACTGAAATTGCAGACTCGGTGGACCTGGCTGTGCAGTACCTGGAGGTCCCTGGAGGGCGGCTCTACTCGGAGGACTTTGCGTCTCTCGTGTTCGTGTTGAGCATCGACATCCGGGGCGAGTTCGTTCTTCATCCGGATCCGACGACCGGGCGCCACAACTACCGCGTCGAGCTGTACCTGTCCTTGGATGACCAGATCACTCCCGGACAGGATCTCAAGGTCAGCGTCCTGCTCGAGTGGAAACATCTGTGCATCATGTCATAGATCTGTTCGTCTTGCAATAGAATTTTGACGCGACTCTTTTCCACCCACACTCCAATTTCACGAGAAGCCCTGTTCCTTCCTGTTGCACGCTCTTCTGTTTGGTGCAGCTGTCCGACGTGCCGAGCACGTTTGACGCGGTCGGAACTCGCGTGGACACGTCGCGGAGCCTCTTCCTCGGAGGCCCGGATCTGTGGGTGCCACGGCTACACTCCGACCTCAGCCTGCAGCAGTACTGCGGCGCAGCGTACCTGGGCGTTGTGATAGACGATGGTGCAGGTGTGTGTGTGTGTGTGTGTGTGTGTGTGTGTATGTGTGTTCAATGTGCTGCCTCACGATTCGGACGTTGGTGCTGTCAAGGTGAACGAGAAATGAATGTGGGCACCGATGTCAAAAACAAGGCGTCGTGATAGAGAGAGACAAGACAAAAAGAGACAGAGACAGACAGAGACATTCAGAGACAGGCAGAGACACAGACAGAGACAGACAGAGACATTCAGAGACAGGCAGAGACACAGAGAGAGATGCTTAGGTTTCACAGTGAGACTGACAACCTCATAAGGGCTCTGTCGCAAAACAGACTGCACACGCACAACCTTTCTTGCAATGCACGCGTTTTGTTCATTGCAGGTGGAGACGTTGAGGAGACGGACGAGACGAACAACATTCAACTTATTCCCGTTTCGGTCATCTGTCCAAATGGTGAGATTTGAACATTGCAAATTGTAACTTTCGAAACAAATTTAGGCTCTGGAAGCAGTGCTCAAATTCTCCACACGGAAATCTCTCGCGTTTCGTTGCAGACGGGATTGGAGTTTCAGATGCGCACATAGATGTGGGCTTTGGGCAGACTGTACTGTACCCAGGCACCGAGTACACGGTGCAAGTCTCCGCGCGCATTCACAACCACCAGAGGACGTCGTGGGCGGCAGGCCGAGCCAACTTCAGACCGAGGCTGCTTCTCCACTCGTCGGCCAATCCCTATCAAGGTCCGTGCAGAGGGCAGACAATGCCCACATTTGCTGTGAGTGTGCAGAGGTTGTCGCCATTTGGCACTTTCTCAGAAAACGATGAAATGACTGATGTTGAAATTTGTGTCTCAACGCCACTGCCACGATTACTGTTGCAGGTGGCATTCCCTTGGACCTGACCCAGGTTGGCGGTGTTAGTTTCCCCTCTGGGCCCAACACACTGAACAAGATTCGGAGTGGGAGATTGCTGCATGTGACGGACATGGTGTTCACGGTTCCAAACGATGTCATTCCCGGTCAGTTACTCAGTGCGCGAACAGGGGCAGATTCGGAAACCTGAGAATTTAAAGTCCCAAAAATGGGGCGTTTTGTCTCTTCCATTATTCCGGGTGCATTACGTGACACATTTTCTTGTGTCAACCAGTGAACAAGGAAATTCGTGGAACTCTCTTTGTTTCAGTCGGACCAAACATTTTCACTCATCTGATTCTTGTGGTGGAACCAGGTGGTTTCATCCAGGATGAGGTTCTCCACAACAACTACGCCTCCGTTCCCATCACTGTCGCCGAGAGTCCGTCGAGTGAGTTCCATCCTCCTCCGCTTGGAGGCCATATGCTTGCTGTTCAGACCAAGAACTCTGCGTGGGATGACGTCCATGTCATGTCAACAAAAGCCATGAAGGCCAAAGAGAAAGTCTTTGGATAAACAGCAATCGATTCCTGCAGCGAATACTCAAAGCTGTTGCTGTTGCTTTTGCGGTGCTCTGGGTTGAATTTTCTGTGAAACGCAGCCAGGCAGAACCACCAGTGATCAATGTGAAATAAATGTTTAATTCTGTTGTCATCAAGCCAAGGGAAACGAAGTTCGATGAATAAATACTCAAATGAAGAAAACAAAACAACAAGAACAAAAAAGGATGCAACAACAAATTCCAAGAAAATACTTTGTTGTTCACCCAACAAAACACCAAACGAGTCTTGAAATCCGAATGATGTTTCTCCTTGTAGGTGTCGATCTGAGTGTCAGCACCGTATCCTACACCGAGACTGTGTGGGTGGCTGACGGCCTGACTTCATTAAATTTTAACATCTCACATGATCTGAACTTGGACGGCGCAAATCCTGCAGACGTAACGGCGCGCATTTTGTGGTCCTTGGATCCCGTGCCGGACGAAATGGACGAAGATTCGGGTTTGTAGGCAGTGCATGTGAACAGCATTGCAAAGTCTGAAGACCACCCACGCGCATGAAAGAACACACTGCTGTGTTTTTTGTTGTTCATGAAGCGACAGGTATGAGTCTTCTCTTTGACAGGAATGCAGTTGACTTTGACCTCAGACGGGAGTGGTGTGAGTTTAACACGTGCTGCAGGTCCAGTTGGCACCCCAGCTGATGCCAGCGTGTTCTGTGGGCATGTCTATGCTGTGCTGCTGGTGGTGCAGGCTAACGGCGTTCCCGACGCCAACCAGCGCAACAACCACGCAGCGCAGAGTGTCGTTCTGCGTTGCAGCAACACAGGTGATGCATCGGGCAAAACGCGCATGTGCTTGATCCCAATGGGACGACTGCAAACAAAATGTGGAAATAGGTTAAACTGAAAAGACTTTGTGTTCCTTGCAACTCGCAGTGAACATCTTGGTTCTCTGAATTCCAGATCAATTGGCGATACGCGGATTCCAGCTGCTGGCTCCAGTGCCGCGCTTCACCTTCACTGACGGCGCCTCCAACATCGTGGCGGCGGCGGCACTGCAGGTGTCATGCACAGCAGCGCCACCTGGCTGTAGCGCCCTGTCCTCTGGTCAGATCAACTTCCGCCTGAGCGCCTACCTCGACAGCGATCGCCTGCACAGCGGAACCGAGCTGGCGCTTGGGGAAGTGTCCGTCTTCACTGGGCTCTACGAGGATCGCACACCTGCAAACGAAGTGGATTTGACGTAAGATCACAATTTTTTTCTGCATGTCGTACAAGTCTGCCTTTGATGCCAATGCAGCAAGTCCAGTTTGGTACAATTTCAAAAGTGAAAAATTGTTTTCTCGCAGATCTTCTTTTGTTGAGCTGAACGAAGTGAATCTGGAGATTAACACCAGCAACATCGTCCCGTGTTCAAGTTCTGTGCGCTACCTCACGTTGAAGATACTGATATCTGACGGAACCGAGGACAGCTACTTGGCCAACAACGTTGTAAGCGCGCCCATCCAGTTCCACTGCGTCTTCTCAGGTAAAAATCTTTTCTTTGAAAATCTCAACTCAGGTGATGTTGTCGGACGCTGCTGTGGTGTATTCTTGAATGTGACCGAGAAATGCTTGTCTATTGGGACATAAACCCTTTCTGATAACTACCTCCACCCCAAGCAATTCATTTTCAGGCGCAGTGGACTGGAGCGACTACACGACTGACCTTCCCACGACGCTGTCGGCGGGACAGCTCACGACAGGCTTCACGCAGGGTGTGCGTGCGCATCTGTACGAGCCACAACAATTGCAGACGCGATTCTGGCCGCACGTAGACATCAAGTTCTACTTGTCACAGGATTCTGTGTTCAATATCGAAGATGATGTTGAGGTGAGTACATCCTTGTCTGCTGTGTTATGCGTTTGACCTGTGTATTTTGTCCCGAGAACGTTTGCGCACTTTCAGATCTCGCACCTAATGAGCGAATGTCAGCGCCACGCACTTGGAGCGGGTGCGTCGGTGACACCAGGCGCCGGCTCCAGCACAGTCGCGTTTGACTTGAGTCCTGAGCCTCCATGTAAGTCGGTGTTGCCTTGTTTGAAGACGAAAATTGAGCAACACACATTTTTGCGCCTTGGTTTTGTCAAGAAACCACGCAACGGCAAACATCAGACACAACCAACATTGCTTGGGGCCAAATCAACATCCTCATGATCAACTAAATTCAGATGGTCTTTTCAGACGGGTTGTTGATAGGAGTGAGCGACCTGGAGGAGTTTTGCGCAGCTGCGCCGTTTCTGTTCGCCGTGACCGACGCGCACAACTTCGTGCAGGAATCTCGCGAACCGGACAATGTGGTGCACGTCGGGCAGGTCACTCTGACGGGTCTCAACTGCAGCACCATCTCACAGGCGCAACAGTGTACGTCGTTGATACGGCATTCGTGTGGGCCCATATACGAGGACCGTCTCAAAATAGACCGATTGGAGGACCGTACATCTTTGTGTTTGGTCAAAAACAAAAACTTCATCTGCCACATAAATGTATCAATGCAGCTTATCAATCCCACAATTCAGGGACCTTGTAACTACAGCAAAATGACCTCTTTTAACCCTTTAATAATTGGGGTTATCTATCTGTC
>JAAUXT010025598.1_pt1 | contig 15371 bp, 19 predicted proteins | sample 7278171 | NCBI WGS metagenome assembly JAAUXT01 (sample SAMN14350112, study PRJNA611818) | marine sediment metagenome | isolation source: surface marine sediment (1.8m) | place: French Polynesia: Moorea | collected 2018-08 | reverse complement strand
TTTTTTTTTTCTAAATGATCAGTGATGAACTGCGAACGTATAGACCACACGCTTTTTATGCGTAGCATTCTTGTTTGACGGGTGGTGGCCAGACAGCAGACTGACGCAGTGCTTGCGAAAAAAGCAAGTAGTTTTTAGCAGCCATTTGTCAGCTGAGGCCACTTACAGTGAACACCGAAACTGGAACAGTGTATTTGTTCACGCATCTTTGCACCAGCGACCAATCCTCTTTATCCACAGGCGAGTGTTCGTTCTTCGGGTCTCAGGTGGGAGACCTGGATGAAAGCATGACCGGAGCAGTCCGAGTGAGCGAGCACGAGCTGGAGCAGTTCGACAACAACAATTACTTCAGCGATCACGACTCAGACGACGAATCCGACTTGGACGCGACTTGTGACGCCCCCTGTGGGCCGAGTGACGGAAGCAAAGAGGCGCCGAGTGCGCCGCAAAACATTGGGAATGCGCCACACAGTGGATCCAGCAATCCGACTCTTGAAGCTTCCGGCAGTCGTTTGTTGGAAGGTGGTGAACCCAACGTGGCATTCGGTGGTGCAAGTGGCGCGCTCAGAGAATCCTTTGTCATCGAAGCTGGCCATCTCAAAACGGAACACGCAGACAACGTGACTGAAATCATGAGTGGAGGAAGAACTCAGATTGATGTGGATAATCTGATCAGTTTGGGGGAAGGCTCATCCTTCTTTGTCGCAAACCATTCCGACATGAGAGACAAACCGAGCTTCCACGGGGCTGGCGCCACACAACCTGCCAGTCAACTTGAAAGAAGTGGTGGTGCATACTCCAGGCTCCGGGATCCTACCTGGAACTGGACTGAGGATACGGACGCGGGCACACGCCGAGACAGCGACGGTCTGAGTGTTGGTGATGGAACCCGGGGCGATTTTCAGTTTGTGGTGCCGGTGGTGCCACCTCTGAGGGACCATGAATTCTCCGTCCCTGCGGCCGCTCCGAATCGAGACTCGGGAAACGGGTCCGCGACGTCCCGGTCTGATGGCGACGACGCCGAAGAACCGATTGAGGTGAGTGTGGATCATGCGAGTCACAAGCTGAAGTCCAGGTTCGCAGGCACATGTGTTCTGGCAATCTACTGCAATCACACGTGTTGGTTCTGACGACTTACCAGTGACAAACAACACTTGAATCTGATTCACTGGGTGCTTCGCGTGGGTGTGAGCAAAGTGTCGGAGAATGGACGCAAGACACCACCAGCTTGAAATACAGCGCGTGACTACTGTCAACAACACCCTGCATGTTTCTGCAGGAGCTGGGTGAGCGGACGGAGGCCCCTGGAGAGCGCGCCGAGGACCAGGTGCACGGGCGCGACGGCGTCGGCTCCGAGGACCAGGGGTTGCACGCGCGCCTCCATCGTGCCGCCGCGGCGCACGCGCACAGCGCGCAAGATCGTGAGTGTCTTGTCTTTTCTATCAGTTTGGATTCTGTCTTTAGTTGGAAGCAGTGGAGACTCATTCTTTCGTCATTCCAAAGCGCCAATGGGTGGTCATGACTTTTTGCATTAGATTGAGGAAACTTGACGCGCCTTCAAGTCAGTTGGGTTTGGTTGGAACTCGTTCTGGTGAAGTTCCTGGTGTTCTGATGAGTTGAGACAAGCGATCTTTTCTCCACGTCGTCTTTTGTTTTTGTCAAAATGTTACACTGAAGGTGCAAACCAAGACTTCACTAAGATCATTTTGGAAAACTCTTGGATTCGCGGCGTTATGCAGCGATAAAGTTTCTTGAGGGTGCATCGCAGTGGGAAAATGTCCCTCGTGCAGTTGTGGCCAGTTTCACTTCAACGCCATTTACTTCCTTCGGTTTGGAAAAAAGTCTGAACCGATGAATCTGTTCCAAACCGCCAACACTTGTGTCAGGCAGCTTGTTGTTCGCTAGCTGCCAGTCTTGAAAACATTCAATTCCACGCAAATGTGCCTCAGAGAGGAAAAACGGGGAAGCGATATTGAAATGATGTTTGTCAGCCGCGTAGCTGATAATGGCTCGTACCCGTGGATCCTCGGGTCATCTCAGTCTGTATGTATCCGTGGGGAGGGTGGGGGGAAAAGTTTCCAGCTGGAAACCCAGGGGAAAAATTTCCAGAAGAAATGTTTGCTCGGAATTTGATGTTGATTCCAAGCAATGTCTGGAAACTCCCCACCCCCTCTGTGGATGGAAACTGAGGGTAAGTTTCCAAAAAAGTTTCGCTCAGAATTTTGATGCTCAAGGGCCTTGGTCTCATATCAGTCTGTGTGAGCGCAGCGAGTGGCGCGCGGCTGGTGTTCTGCTTGAAAGTCTGGTTGCAACTGCATGACATTGTGAACAGAATGGCCTCAGCACACCACTGTGCTTGCTGTACAGCTGCTCCAGAGTAGAGTTCAGGGGAGGGGGTCAACTTCAATCTGGAACACACGTATTTGAAACAAAGTAAAAATGTTGGGGTTTACGGAGGTCCTGGGGCAGTCCTAACAGGCTGCAGGTGCTTTTGTGTGCAGCAAACCACTCTGAGGTGGTCGCACTTTTCACACATTCGCAAGGCAGCGGTGATCCAATTTTATTGGCCGATAAGAGAGCCATTCAATTCGAACACTCATTGTCAGCGTTTGATGTTGACACCAAACACAACCTTGATCTTCGACGAGATGTGTGATGCAAGTGACTTTTGGTCGGTTTGCATTGGTGAAGGATGTTTTTCTGTCATTTGGGACCAGATTCGATGCACTTTGTTTGGCGCATTCGAAGTTCAATCGAAAGCAAACATCAAATTGCCGTGCTGTGATCAACAAGCCCAAGCTTGTGTTTTCCTTTTGTTTGCACGTGGGTGTTTTCCTCACAAACTGAATCTGACGGATGCTGTTGACAAAAGAGGTTTTGGATAAATTTGAGGACAACGGAGTTGTAACGCATGGGCACACACACTGATACTGCAACGAACTTCAGTCAGCGATTGGCTCGTTTGCAGATTCGAGCCGACCAGACTCGATGTTCTGGAGGGAGTCTCCGTTGATGCACGGGGAGGGAGACGGACAGGAGGACGTCGAGCAGGCGCCCCACCCGACCAGCCTCCTGCCAGGTGCACACGATGCGAACACTGAAACTCGCGTTCTTCATTTTGTGGCCGAACTTCGTTGAGTAAACTTTTTTGAAATTTGCAAGAAACAATCTGACCAAATTTTGATTCAAATGTCAAGACATTTCAATTGCGTCTGAACTGCTAACAAGTGGATCTGCCAATGACAGCAAGGAATATTCGCGAGTCACAGCGAGTAACATCGCAGTTTCAGTTACATGTGAATAAGAACGTGCGCGTTACGGTTTGTAGACGACTCGGGCGTTGCGGCGAGTCTGACCCGGGCCGGCGGCGTCGCGACGCACCCGAGACCAGCGATGGTGGCGCAGGGGCGCAACGACATGGAGGCGCTCGACTCGAGCAACGACGAGACGGACACCGAGGACGAGATCAACGCCGTCCGTCGGGAGAACGCCGTCCACGACGTGAGGCGGCGTGGCGTCGGGACGAGCGCCAAGACGGGCGGCGTCGGGTCGCGGCCGGGGATGGACGGCGGCAGCAGTGAAGAGAGTGACACGCCGCACAGCAGCGCAGCGCAGCGATCGAGGCGCCTCGAACCGCGACAGTCCGCGGAGGGTGACGCCATCACGTCCCCGGTGCCGGGAGACGGCGGCGGCGGTGGCGACGGCAGCAGCGGCCATAGCAGCGACGATGACCAGGCGTCACTGGGCGCCACGGCGGGACGGACACCGCGGCCTCAAGACTTCCGACGCCTCATGTCGCCCCTTGGTGACGCAGGGTTCTTCCCGCAGGAACCACGCCGGGTGCGGCCACAGGGCGATGATGTGGGCTCCCGCAGCGGCGGCGCAGTGCAGAGACAAGTCCGCTTCAACAGCCCTGCGAACAGGATCCGATTTCTCTCCGGCGCGTCTGAAGATGACGACGATGACACACTCACGAATCCTTTTGAAGCGGAAGGTGTGTCCGCGCTTCCGGAGGATTCCATGCAGAGCGAGTCTCCCCACTTGTCCTTGTACCTGGCTCCCACTCCACTCGCTGCAGCTCCGCACAACGCCCTCCGACTCGGCGGCGCCGACGACAGCCTCTTCAGTCCGTTTCGTCCCCCGGCGTCGCGCGGCAGAGACCCTGACGAGGAGAGCGGGATCGCGAGTCCACAGTCCGCGCTGTCCGCTCCCGCCTCGGCCGCCGAGGAGGAACACAGCGCAGCAGCAGCGCGTGCAGCCAGGACGCAGTCTGAACGGGCCTCGTATCCCGAGGACGACTCTGTGCACGTGTATAGAGACGAGGACGGGGCGGTGGTGACGGACTTGGCGTACAAACAGCCGCTTGGAGACAGCGACGCGGCCGCGTCGTCCTTCAACCCGTTCGACTGGAGCAGCAACAGCGTCGCAGCGGACTTCAGTGAGTACTACAGAGGCTGCTCAGGCATCTTCCAACAAACCACACACACACACACACACACACACACACACACACACACACACAACGCGCACAAATGTGCGTGAAACAGAATTCAACACACAAAAGAGCGAAGAGACGCGGATGCTTTCGTTTGGGATCACAGCCGCAAAGTTGCGCCTCGTGTGCAAGCTTCTGTCGAGGAATCGGAGCTCTGAAATTCCCACTTGCAGCTGGTGACGGTGGATTCGAGTCGGACCTCGGGGCGGCGGCGTTTGACGACGACCTCGGCTCAGTCGAGTTCGAGGCGGCGGAGAATCGCCTCGCGATGCTGGACGCGGACGAAGAGGAGTGCATCAAGGAGCACATGTTCGACGATCAGGCCACCGATCAGGTAGCGATGGCTGAAAAAGGCGGAATGATTGACGAAACGACAGCAAAAGTGGCAGCCGAGCCTTGTTGTGTTCAGGTAAGGGGGTAAACTCCAGCCTTGAACATATTCAGCGGCTTTTGTTGAAGCTTCATTTGACGTGTTCGCTGCAGCTGAACGCGTCGCTCGCGAGTTCGCTGGGCCTCCCGGACGGGTGGACGCTGCACACGGCGCTGTCCAACTCGTCGCTGCAGAACGACTTCTCCTGCTCCCGCATCTCCATCGGAGCCTTCATGACGCACAAAACGGAGACTCTCGGCTCCCTCAGCGACACGAACAAGACTGAGAGGGTGAGCGAACCTCTGAGGATTGACCTTTCTGCGGCTTTCATCGATGGTGTTCCGCCGTGTCAAATCAAGTGTTCCTTTTCTCGGATTTGCTGTTTCTGGTCCTCTCGGATTGGGCGAACTTTATTTTGACCAACAAATCAATGCTGCCTTTCTGTTTTGTATCATCAGCCTCATTTCGGGATCGACAAGAAAATCGTGACTCCACCGAGCCGCCCGCCGCTCGCGCTGTTCCTTCACGACCCGTCTCCGACCTCCATCAGTGACCTTGAAGGTCAAGGTCAGAATGACGTAAGGGGCTCCGGTGTCGGCAGTGACCTGGAAGGTGAGTGAAAAGGAAATTCTTATTGTACGTTGATCTCAGACAGTTGTGTTTGAAGCTGTTGTTCGATCTGTTTTCACGCAAAAAAAAAGAGATTTTGGGGGGGGGGGGCTGTGATTTCTTGAGACAGAGAAAGTTTGTTCTGAAACACCAGCAATTGCACTTTTCAGGAAACGCACGGAGTGGGCCTGGCAGCGCAGACGTCGGAGCTTCGTTTCTGAGCAGTGAGTCTGTGCCTGTGTACAGCGGAACCGTGCGCAAGAAGGGGAGCCGCTCCGGCTCCAGAGAAGCAGTGAAGCCGACGACTGAAGTCGCCGCTGATACGAGGAGCCACGTCGAGAAGCCTGCAGGGCCTCAACAGGAAAGTTTCCTGGAACAGACAGACGTCAATGGTGGCAACAAGATCACGGAGACAGAAGCTTCTGGAGGCGAAGGCGTGAAGCATAAGCCGCCTGTTGTGGACGTGATGGACATAACGAACGCCATTCTGACGGCATCAAAGCATGCGACACCAGAAGAACTGAGTGAGTACATCATGAGTTTGTCGAAAGGAACGTCCTTGAGCGAACGAGAGAAAAACGCAGAATCTACGGTGAAGAAAACATCTGTGACGATAAATGCTTCTCACGGAAGTGGCGCCGATGTGTTGATGACCGTTCAGCCAGAACCGGTCGAACCAAGGTCGCTGCGCTCTGATGACACTGACGCTGTGGATGGTAACTTCAACGCAGAAGAAAATGCGACGTACGTGAAGTTTCAGTCTCGGATTCCTCGTCTTCTCCCGAACACACAGCCACAGAAGGGACAAGAGAAGAATCACAGATCGAAAGCGTTGAAAAGGGGTGATTTGAAAGGCACTAAAATCCCCGTTTTTCGTCCTGGTCAGAGTGCCGATATCTCAGAGAAACTGGGTGCAGATGAAAAGAGAAGGATAATGAAGGAGAAATCTCCGCCAGTTGGTAAAGTGCTTCCAATGCACCCGATCAGTGATGTCCAGAGTTTCCCCGGCGGCGGTGATGTGGAGCCAGCAGGTGAAGGAAAGTTGGAGGCCGGTGGTGCGGAGGAGAGGAAGTGGCGCAGCCTTGAGGCGTCTCTGCTGCAGCTGCACGACCCGAGACCCGCCCCACCCCACGCTGCGCCCGCCGTGGTGTCCGCCGCGATGGACGCGTCGTACGACGTGCGAGTCGTTGACGGTTTGTCCGCGAGTCAAGACGAACGCCAGAGGGCGCGAGCAGCGGCAGCCGGAAATGCGTCTCACACTCACAACAGTCCGCTGGACACTCGAGGGGCGGGTGACGAGAGTCAATCGAACGTGCTTCCAAACAGTGCGGGTGTGAACATCAATATGTCTTCCAACAAAGACGCAACGGAAAATTTGTCAAAGGATGTGAATCGAGCTGAATCGGGCACGCAGAACACAGGGATGGATGCGCGTGAACGTGGAGAGGAAACAGCGCAGTTTGACAGTGAACATCTTCCACTGAAATCTTCCAGTGCGCCTGAGATGGCGATTTCAGATATCACAAATCATCCGGTGGAGGAAAATGCGTCTCACACGAGTGAACCTACCGCTTCCAAGACTCATGGAGAAAAGTCTTCCAAAGTGACAGGAAACATTCAGCATTCGACCCCAATAACACACACGACGCGCGTTTCCAGCACGCCTCTGAATCCACAGGGCGCTGCCGTGAACATCACTTTAGCCGCGTCTTCTGCAGAATCCGTCTCCCTGATCAATCCTCCATCTGACGAGAGGTTGAATCACCACGTGTCTTCCAGTGGCGGTTCTGAAGGACTGACGCCCGCGGTCGAGGACCCCCTGCCGTTCCACAGTCCCCCGCGCAGACCTCGGATCGGGGACCAGTCGCCCTATCACCAGAGCACGCCGAAACGACCCAAAACGAACTCGCGTCCTCGTCTTCTTGAAAACGGTCACGTCAACGAAATAAAGAATTCTCCTGACGATGTGAAGAAGTTGTTAGTGATGCACAAAGAGAGTGAGTCGCGTTTGCCTGCAGCGACTGAATTGACATTTGCAAGGAATCTGCATCTCGACAATGAAGTAGAGACCAATACAACGAATCTTAGGGGCGCCTTCAGTGCGCCTGTAGCATCTCAGTCGAGGGAGCCGCACGGACACGGACAGTCACGGAGCGAACCTCTTTTGAGGGCGCCACACAACGGACTGCAGCATGATGTGCGATCTGAATTTCAACCCAGTGGATTTGAGGCTGAACACAAGTCTTCCAGTCAGATTGCCTCTGCTGCCACACATAATGTTCACAGCCCAACACGCGCAGACACTGCCCAGTTTCAGAATTCGTTTGCTGACGCAGCGTCGTTTCACATGTCTTCCGTCCAAGGGTATTCCTCGCTGCCCAGTGCGCCGTTTCAGTCTTCCAGAGCTGCTTCCAGTTCCCCTCTGAGAAACACCGCATCTGCTGTGCAGCAAAGGTCGAGCTTGCCACCCGACCTTGACATGGATCGCACAGCTGCTGCGAAACCCGGCGGAAGACACGCAAGGGTGGACACCGCTGAGCTTCCAGTTATTCACAACCAACGCGGACAGACAGACCTGGACGTTATGTATGATGGTCTACCCACTGGAGTCGTGGAAAGTTCTCCGCGTCAAAGATCTGCGTCCCACCAAGAGCGAACAAACGTTTGCTCAGCCACTGAGACTCGTGCTGTTGGAGGTCGATTTGCTATGGCAGAACAACACACTTCCGGTGTGTCTTCTCACAGTGTCAACAGCAGTGCCGCAAACTCCAAGACCAGGTTCTTCACCCCGACACAAAGCCAAAGGGCGTCGCTAAACAACGCAGAAAATCTAAGGCCAAGCCGTTTTGCTGCAACATCAAGCCTCGGCAATGGACTCCGATACAACGATGGGAGTCCAGTGCGTGGGCGCGTGACATCCGGTTTGCACGGCGATCGTACGCGCAGTGATGCGGAGACGTCGCCTCGGGGTGCAGATTCGTCGACGCTGCTGCAGTATTCGTTCAGCAGCAATCGCAAACCCATTGACGCCAAGACGCCTCCTGGTGGTGTAGACGCGTCAACGCTTCTGCAGTATTCCATCAACAGCACGCACGATGCAGACGTCGTCACCATGGCGGAGGAATCGGGTGTCACGATGAATTTTGCAAACACCTTCGACCTTCCGTCCGAGCTGAGAGAGGACTTGACATTGACAGGTGCGCCGCTGCTGTTCCAACCTTTTTGGTCTTTCAGTTGATCCAACTCATTTGCGGATGCTTGTCAGCTGAAGTCTGAACTTGCAGCCCACTGTCTTGTTTTTCCTTCAGAGAGAATGGCTGCGAGAATCTCTGCGACGTCACCGGGGACACGAAGAGACATTCAAACGTTCTCCTCACCACCGTTCACAGGGCACGACGTTCGGATGACGCGCAGAGGTTCGTCTTGTCACCAACTGATGCGAGGTGTGTGTGTGTGTGTGTGTGTGTGTGTGTGTGTGTGATGATGATGAATTGTTTTGCTGTATTTATATTGAGCTTGGACTCTTTCTCTTTTCAGACGATTCGCTGGTGGTTCCCTCAGAAGTGACCTTCACTGAAGTATCTTGTGTGGGCCTGTCCAGCCAACAGAGTCTGGCAATACGGTACGTGTATCATTGGAAAATTGTCCAAAAAAAATGTTCAAGTCGAGGGAAAGTGAAACCACAGAACAAGTGTATGTTGGTGTTTTGTAGGAATCTATCCAAAAGCCATCTGGTGGTGCGCGTTGAGGTGCAGTCGGTGGAGCTGAATGGCAGAGCGTTGGGCCCCTTGTGCCCCGTTCCGTTCGTTGTCAGACAGCGCTACATTGTGTCCCCGAAGAGCACGGAGAATGTCGAGGTGCGTACGAAATCCACAAGTGTGTGTGTGTGTGTGTGTGTGTGTGTGTGTGTGTGTGTGTGTGTGTGTGTTGCGGGCATGATGTTGAGACATGTGGAACGTTGGTGTTCGTACTCAACTTGCAAACGTTGAGAATGAGGCACTGCATTTTTCAGGTGATATTTGCGCCGCGCGAGCCGGGTCTGTTCGTCGCCCGACTGGTGGTGTGTTCGGAGAGTTCCTTGGCATTGCCCAGTGTGGCTGTGATCAGGGCCGCCGCAGAGCTGCCGGATATTGAGGTCAGTTCCACTGTAAACACTCAACCGGTCACGCCACAGCAGAAATGCACAGAAAAGCGGAATGCAGGCACTCTGGCTGTTTCATGAGTCGGGGTCCCTTCCCTTCGAATCACACAAGAAAATAGAATTTTGCTTCCTCGGCAAAACCCGTCGAAGACAGGCTATTGCCGAAGAATCAGTTAGCTTTGGTGCCGGTGCTCTTTCTTGATTTTGTGCCCTGCGTTTTTCGTATTCCGCGGGCTCGGTGCAAATCTGTGTGTTTTTGTGTGTCGAGGAAGGGGCCTTCCTGGTGCTGATCGGCGAAACTGTAGCACCAGGTCAGGTCCCAGCTGGGACTGCCTTTATTCTACTACTGGACCCCTCCCCCGGGTAGGCTGGTTGCACCAGGTCAGGTTCCATTTCTTAGGACTTGACTTCGTACCACTGTCAGACCTCCGCCCCACACCTCTGGGGTGGGCAGTACCAAGTCAGCTCCCACCTAGGACCGCTCACTGTAAACCCAAGGGCTTTCTTGGCGCAGCCTTCTTGTTCAGTTGAGTGGGAGTGAAAATGTGATGTAACTTTCCCCCTGATAACTGTCTATTTTCTTGCTGCAGATACTGCACGACAGCGAGGTGGGTCTGGACTTCGGGGAGTTGGAGCACGGAACGTCGCGCAGTTTGCCGCTGGTGCTCATCAACAAGGGGCGCGCGCGAGTTCCGCTTCGACTCGCCGTCACCTCGGTGAGTTGCTACCAGATGGAAAATCCAACTCAGTTGACGGGAATCGACGCTGCCCTTGTGAATTTTGCCTGCGTGTGTTCGCCGCAGTTCACATGAATTATGGCCAAGGCGAAAGGCTAGTGAATGCACTGACATCGTTTGTGTAAAGCTCGAGGGTGCTGTTTGTTTCAGTCGTCGTGCTTCTCGTTCGAGCACGCCTCTTCCCGGTCCGCCCGTGCTTCGCTCACGTCGTCGCGGTTGTCGGCGGCGTCGGGCGCCTCGAGTCTGGCTGCGCCGGCGGCGCTGCTCGCCGGCGTCACGAACGTGGAGCTGCCGCCCGCGGACGGCGTGCGCATCGAGCCCGTCTCCGTGAGCGTGCTGTGCCGAGCGCCGCCCGCCCCGCGCCGAGCCTGTGAGTTCGCTGTGAAAAAGTTCAGATTTCTGAAGTAATTTTTTGTGCACTATCCAGTCTTCTTGGCTGCGAGAAAATGAGTTGACCTTTTCAAAATGTGTTCTGACAGCGCTTGGCACTGCGGAAACGTACACAGCGCTGGTGACGGTCGATGTGGACACGCCCACCTACACGCACGCGCAGTTCTACGTGAATGTTCAGGCCACGGTGGGCACTGTGAAGCTGCACGTTCCTGTCGCTGTCGAGGTGCGTTCATGGTCGTGATGATCCTGGTGCAAGTGAAGGGTCAAGTACTCATTGGTTCGTTTCGTTCGTTAATCCGTTTGCTCGTTCCTTCACCACAGACCATAGAGTTCAAGGCGTTGGCAGGACGCGTGGCAGAACACGTGTTTCCGGTGAGAAACGCGGGGAACCTGCCGTTCCACGTGCGCCTCGAGGTGGCCGAGTTCTCGGACGTCTTCACGGTGACGCCAGAGGAGGGTCGTGTGGATCCCGGGCAGGACTTGGACGTCACTGTCAACTTCAAACCGACCACACATCATGTGCACAAGATCAACAGGTAAAAATTGTTCTTGGGACCTGAAGTGCTGGTCGACACAACAATTGACTCAGTGGAAGGCTGACGATTTTCTTACATTTGTGCACATTTCATCCTGGATTCGAAGTTGATCGTGTGTTCATGAAAAGGTTGGTCATGTGCGAACGGCTATGATCGACCAACGGAAGAAATGTCTTTCTTTTCGTGACGGTGACAGGTTTGTGAGACGTTCAGGGTTTCTCTTGTGTTGCAGTGCGCTGCTGCTGGCCGTGAGAGAGGGTGCGCGCGGGTACGAGATTCCGCTCCGTGGGGAGGTGCCCACCATCTACAGCAACCGCAACAGCCTCACCTGGGGCGCCGTCCGTCTCTCGGACACTGCGTGAGTGATCCGAGTCTTGTGCCGTTTTTACGTGCACGGGGGAAGGGGGGGGGGATTGCAGTTGTGACTGTTATATTTCGGGCAACAGGACGCATACACTACGTTGTTCGCGTCCGAATGGTCTTTTTGCGGTCAGAGCAGAGACCCGTGCAGTGCAAGTGACGTTGTTTGTGTGTCTGGTTGCAGGGAGCGAAGTCTGACTCTGCGGAACATGTCGGGAGAGACAACGCATCTGCGTCTGATCCTCAAATCCACAGAATTCAAGGTGCCATGGTCGATTCTCGTGCTTCATTTGCCATTTCTTTTGTTCAGGCTTTTGTTCTGGAAAACGAAAAAAACACTGTGCAGATGGTCTTGGTGCACTGTTCTTTCGAGGTCCGTTTTCTTGTGTTGAATCAATTTTTTCAAATTCCTTCACAGCTGGTGAATGAACGTCAAGATGTGAAGCTGGACGCTGGGCAGGAGGTGGCGATCGCTGTTCGCTTCACCCCGAGCAGAGTCGCCGCGTTCAAAGACACTTTGGTTATTCAACACCCGCGCGTTGAAGGCATGTCCAAATACAAGGTCAGAGCACTTCGCAGAAAGAAGACGTTTTTCAAACTGAAACACGCAAAATCAAACACGAAGCCACAGAGCACAGCCTTGACGTTGTATCGTTCTCAATTCAGAGTTTGTCGAGCAAGGTAATTCCTTCAGTGATGTCGCGCGTTTTCTGTGGGATTTGGTTGTTCGGATGTTTTGTGTTTGACGTTTGGTCTCTGCTCGGAGATGTCAGGGTGTTCGACTTCAAGTTTGGCGGACCCAATCTCGGTTCACACAGCGAAGCTGTGTGCAGCTCGCACAGCACAGAACACACCTGAGAACAGGACATGCCCCGACCGGCTCGTCGAAAACACACAGCATCGTTTCCAATTCAATCAGACTTCCCTGTTCCACTCTCACAGATTCCGCTGAGCGGCTACGGCGGCGTCAGCGATCTGACGCTCGACGGTTTGCAGAAGAATCCGCTCGGAGATTTCTGGACGAACGTGGGACACCCGGAAACCGGAAAAATCATCCGCCTCGTCGTGACCCTGAGAAACATCGGAAGCAGAGCTGCCTTCGTGAAAGCCTTGGCATTCAAAGGTCTGTTTCCCACATGGGTGACCCGTCCCTGTTGTGCTTTTGTTCGCTCTCGAGCACTTGACAAGTAACTCGTCTCTTTCCGTTGTTGTCAGATCTGGAGCTGTCGGAGCAGTTGCCTGTCTGCTCGACGCTCGTAGTGCGACCCGACGCGCTGTGTCTTCGCGCCGCGCAGGCGCAGACAGTCACCGTCGAGTTCACGCCGAGCGCGGGTCACGCGGCGTCGTGTCGCGACGCTGTCGCCATCGTCGCTTGCGTCGTGTTTCTCTTCGGCGAGGAAGTGATGCGCCAACAACACAAGAGGTACGCAGAAAATTGATGTGACCTCACTTTCATGATTCTCTGCCTGTGACAATGCATTTTTCGGTTCATCCGTGTTCGTATTCGTCTGATATTCAGATCCCGCGCGTTGGACAGCAACGTCACTCTCCCCCAGGGTCACACTTTGCGAAACGTCAACTTCAGTCACGCATTCCAGGACGAGCATCTGGCGCTCAAAGGTGAGCTACGCTACGACAAAACATCAGCTTGATCATTGGATACTGACCACAAGTGGCAGAGACTCGCTTTGAAAACTGTTGAATTTGAGCATGTCATCCAGTTTTACTCTTTGTCATGAAGCCTGTCTTGCCCTCGACTGATTTGTTTCATTTTCAAGGTGAGAGTGTGACGGATTCAGTGGAGAGTTCGGTCACGTTCTACAACTCGGTGCGGAGAGCCAAGTTGGTGCTTGTTGGAGACAAACCGAGCGCGGTGCCGTCACTGGAAATGCCCCTGTCGAGCGCGCGAATTGGGAGCTTCCCGCGCACCTCGCAGCCGACGAACCCTGTGCCGACAGGCACTTCACTGAGGTGAGCACTTGTCATTTTCGATCGCGATACTGTTCTCCTTGTGGCCAGTTCGGTGCATTTGCGTATCGCTTCCTGACAACTGTACACGTCGCTGATCCGAAAAAATACTCACACCCAGGAACGTGCTGGACACGCCGCCAGTGCGGGACCAACCGTCGTCGTGGGCGTCAACTGCGGGCCCCCGCAGCTTGAGATCCGCGTCCACCCCGGTGAAGCCGAGTCCCCGCGCCGCGAGGAGCCTCGGGCGCGACTTCTCCGCACCCGCAACTAACGCGCGGCACGTTTTCGCCGGAGCCGCAGCCAGTCCCGTGCGACCCGGAGAGCAGTGGACGGTGCGACCGGAAACTCTGCGCCTGGCAGCACCAACTCAAGGTGAGCGGTGGTGTGAAATTTTTGGGTGTCTTCGGTTGGACACTGTGTTCGAAAAGTTTCTCGCATCTCAAACCCGGACCTCACAGTAGATAGCACGCTTTGTGTTGTAGATGACGATGCAGAAGTCAAGAGAGTTCAACTTATCAACTACAGCGACCGTCCTGTGCGGTGAGGGCTCTCAGAATCGTCTTTCTCCTTTGTCCGAACAACGAGAAGGGTTTAATTTCTGTGCAGTTATTCGGTTTCTCTGCCTTTGTGCAAGTAGATACGAGTGCAGCTGGCCGGGCCACGTGCTGACGGTGACCCCCGAGTGCGGAGAAATTTTCCCGCGCAGCGCTGCTACTGTCTGTGTGAGCGCGCAGTACTCCATCGCGCACCGCGGAATCCCGCTGCCCTGGGCTGGAGACGTCCAGGTCAAGTGCGACTCCATCATGAAGGTCGGTGTCATCGGCGCAGATTTGGCTTGAAATTCTTTTGACTCGAACTCGGAGCAGTGACCCCTCATTGCCTCCCTGGTTTCCGGTAGTAACTCAGGAATCAGTTGCCGTTACTCCTCAGCGAAAGTTTATCTTGAAGGCATTCCTTTGAGACATCATCTTTACTCATGCCAATTTACTTTCAGCTGATCCAAGTGCAAGTCCACGCTGGCGCGCGAGGACACTCGCGGAGTGCGAGTGAACCTGAAGCACTGTCAGGCACATTGCTACGCGTGTGTCAGCTGAGACCTGGCAGCTCCTCGGGAGCCAGCTCTGCAGTCGGCGCGGGCGCCAGCATGGTTCAGTTCGACGACACGAAACTCGGCGCAACTACAGGTCAGTGCAAGAAGAACAGCCCTTCCTGCCAGCCCACTTCCTCGACAAATTCGAAACCCGATAATTGGTCAGAATTTATATTTTTCATTCCTGAACCCTGGAGGACAAATTCTTCGATCAAAAAGTCTTTCCCTAGTTGCGTGCGAATGAAAAAAGTGTGCGGCGTCATTCTGTTCTTTGTCTCAGCCGCTTCCTTGGCCCTCTTCAACCTGTGGATGTTGTTGGTGCGTTCTCGGCACGTGAAAGGCGTCTACATTGCGACACTGCTGTGAAAGTGAACCAAGTCCTGTGAGCAAAATTTCGGTCAGGCATTTGATCTTCTGATGCTTCGAATGCTGTTACAATCTGTGCAATGTCAGTGCTGAGGGAGACCGTGCAACACATTGCGTCTTGCTCAACACTGGTGTTCCGAGAGCAATCTTTGCACCAGTCGCAGCGTTTTTAAGCGTGTGGTCGCCCGGCGGGCCGTGTACCACACGCTTAAAAACGCTGCGACTGGGGCAAAGATTGCTCTCGGAACACCAGTGTTGAGCAAGACGCAATGTGTTGCACGGTCTCCCTCAGCACTGACATTG
>JAAUXT010113122.1_pt1 | contig 15373 bp, 14 predicted proteins | sample 7278171 | NCBI WGS metagenome assembly JAAUXT01 (sample SAMN14350112, study PRJNA611818) | marine sediment metagenome | isolation source: surface marine sediment (1.8m) | place: French Polynesia: Moorea | collected 2018-08 | reverse complement strand
TGCAAAACTCCTTGGCAATGAGATACAAATAGGTAAATCTCAGGTTCTTTTTGTGATAGAAACATGATCTATGGCTCATATGAAATGTATCTGAAAGTAGTTTGCACTCCAGTTTCAAAAGAATGTCCATGACAACTTCCCCAGCAATCAGATGCAAAATACCCCAGCAATGAGATGCAAATGGCTAAATCCTGAAGATCAAAGGGGGACATCGCACCTGCAGTTGCCTTAGCACTGCTTCTCTTGTTTGGACAGCGACGGTAAATCTTCCAGTCGACTTGCCCTTGAATATTCTCTACGACGCGTGACACACTGACAAAACCCACTCAGGGTCAGTCCCTGATTTTGTGTTGAAGATCCGATGGCGTGTATTCATCAAATGCAGTCATCTAAGTTGTCGAGTTTTGAACATTCCGTTCGATTTCAATAGACTCGTTGAATTGGCGGTTACACAGACAACAGAATGGCTTACCGTTTCAAATTTCAAGCATCAAATCAATGACTGTATGTGAAGCAACTGTAGAATTGCCCTCTTGTCACCATTGTGGCATTGAATGACCAAGTTTTGAAAATTTCTTCAAATTCGTCCAGCTTCAGGGAATTCCTATTGAACAAACTACGCGTTGTTCGGGCGAGGACAAAATAGGTCCAGGGACCTTGCCGCGATTTGAATCAACAAGATTACAGCTGTAATTTGGACATTTATGTTTTCAAAACAACCTGCTCTGTCCACGGAGGAGAATATGAACACAGAAAACGATTTGCACTCCCCCTCCCCCCGAGGATAAATTAGACCACCAGATTGCGATGGGATAGCGCCATCAATATTTCACAGATGAACTTAGGAGTACCCACTGAAAATCATTCTTGTTCAGTTGTCGTGCAACAACCTCAAACCCGAACAAACTTTGCTCCTCTTGTTTTAGTCCATCGAGCTGTACCCTCGTTCCGAATCAGGACCGGGTGCTTGTCCTTTGACCCAACCTGGATTCACTTGAGTTGACACCCTGCAGCGACAGGGGAATGTGCAACTTCGAGTGTCCATACATGTGCACTTGCATCAACACAGTCACGCGTAGGCTTTGGCTTCTGAGAGTGGCTGGATTCTGCTTGCACACGTGGGAAAGCATCAAGAGTCCGCGAAAGCAATGTCTGTGCCGGAAGGTTGCAGATAAGAATCCTTATTCCCAAGCACAACGTCTGTTCACCAAAATGGTTGTTTTTTTGGCTTTGGCATTTTTGGCGGGGCTCATGTGAACAAACTCAGTGCTTGTCCGGTTCGAATTTGAGAGCGGCACTGTTTATGCAGAAGCGTTCATTTGTGGGTTGAGGCCCGTCGTCGAACACATGTCCAAGATGTGCGTCGCACTGAAACCACAAAGTTTACGAGTTTACAAACATGGCTGCTTTGCCTTTCAACACGTGAGACCTTTTCTATCAATTTCACGAAGTGTTCCAATTTTGGTTCTGACCTGTTTGCAGGTCACCTCAACTCTTCTCATCCCGTGGCTCATGTCTGCTTTGCGTGTCACGTTGGAGTTTCCCTTGTCGTTAAGCACAGCCTCGTAAAACGACGGCCATCCACTTCCACTGTCATATTTCGACGTCGAGCTGAGACACATTTTCCAAATGAGAAAGCAAATGTGCAGGTACTGCCCGTGAAAGTGCTCAGTCAAATGTCACATCAATTGCAAGGTTTCTTGTTTGTTTGTTTTGTTTTATGGCAAACTTCAAAAGAAAGTCACAGAGTCTGACCTGAAAAGTACAGCGCCGCAACAAACACAATTGTACGTTCCCTTCTCTTTGTGATACACGTATTCTCCAGAAAAGGCCTGCAAAGTCACCAAAGTATTTCAAAGCGGAAAAATAACCAAAACTGTTGCGTCAAAATCAAGTCACTGACGGTCAAATGGCAGCGAGTTTCGTACCCTCTCGGTGCCTCTGTCCCGGGTGATGGAGTACTGCTCCGGGGTGAGACGTTCTTGCCACTCGCGATCCGACACCTTCAGCGGGTCCTCTCCCTCCTGCAAGACTCCTCCACCCAACACACCTGAAATGGAACTTTGGCCCTTGCTGTGTGGTACACGCACGCACGCACGCACACACACGCACATCGGCGAGAAACCGTGTGGTCACCTGTAACAGATTTGGCTGTCAGAGAAGCAGTCACCCAATCCACATCAGAATTACTGACAAACAGCTATTTTAGTTTTCCAGTTCGCAAAAGGAAGTTCGAGCTGTGTGCTTGTTGACATGGAATGTTGAACTTCCCGAAATTTTGCGTTTACCTGCGCACGAAGCACCAAGCAGCAGCAGAGCTGTCAGTGTCATCCCTTCCATCGTGCCCACAAAGAAGTGCACACAATCATGCTAAATCCACAACGATCGCACTGCCAAATAAAACTGCTTTCAAAGTCTACGGTTGTCATCCAAATCTACACTGTGAACACAGCTGCGCGAAGATTGATTTCTCATCTTCCCCAGTGTTGATTTTCTAGATCAATGATGTGAAACAAACTGAAGCGTATTAAACAGAAAACACAGACCTGCAGTTGAGTGGAAATCTTGTGAACCTCTGGAAAACCAGCCTCCCACGATGACTGTTGATTGAATTGGCCTGTAATGACTTAACAATCGGACAGACACTCGGAACACCTGCTGCATACTTCGTGCAGTTTCAGGAAGTGCTCTAGTTTCCGCTCTAAATTCGATCCTGCCCAGGTGGCAACTAGGCAGCACGTCATGCTCACGTATTCACCAGTGGTCACAATTCATGATTTTGTGAGGTGAGGATTGTGTGTTGACAAATTCGACTGCACGAGGCTTGTGTTGGACAGGATACAGGCCCAGTGAGGAGGGACAGGGGGTCGGTGTGCAAATTCATGAGAAAAAGCAAAACATGTCGAAGTTTTTGCACCTCGTCGGCGTGTCCAGAAATCTAGCTGAAGAGCACTCGTCCCCCCCCCCAACCCTGAAAATAAATTTGCCCACTTTTCTGTGCCGAACGCGGTATTTTCATTCACACACACACACACTCCACCTCCAAGTAAATGCAAGCAACCATCACAAAAAAGACATCCATGGAAACTGAACGTGTATTTCACATTTTACGAGAAGCGTTGACGTGTTTGTACTTCAGTCATCGCTCACATAGTCAAATAAACGCACAGGCACACAGCGAGCCAACAGAATCAGTAACATTCTCACACTCGCAAAAATAATTTCGTTTCCACATCACAATTCGCCTTTCTGACATTTCTTGAGGTATTTCATTCCGTCTCGCATCACAATCCACATTGCCCAGATTCTCTGAGGAAAAAAAAAATTCTGTTTCATTTCATTCCGTTGGTCAACATTTGAATTCCGACCAAGAATAGTGAAATGGAAGCCAGCCCGAAAAAGGAGAATATCCCAAAACATCCAACCTTCGTTGGAAAATTGTTCGAAATTGGGAGATAGATTTTCTAGCAACACATTTTCTTCAGTTTCTTTCGGATCCAAGGAGTTGTCAGGAAAAATAACTGCTTCATTTCCACAGCCTCCAAACTGAGGTACGAGTGTCACGCCAATGGCGAAATAAAGAAATCAAACAAGGATGACTGACAAAAGTCTTCACACTTCTAAAAACACCTCCCGAACATGAACAATGCATTGAAGACACGCGGCTTATTTGCCGAGTGTCAAAAAGTGGCAAGCGAGACACTCCAAAAAATGCTGGAGAGGGGTAACTGTCACACTTTTGACCAAGGACGCTCACCACTGTGACGAATGGGTGTGACTTGTTGGGGTGTCGGTGAAAAGAGACCCCTTCGCCGAAACGCTTTTTTTGGGCGTCACACTTGTGAAAGACAGACAACCTGGGTCGACGCTCTCTTTGCAGAGGGCAGGCACAACACTTTCTGGGGTTCTCGCTTTTTCGAACGCTTGTCACTGTCGACACGTATTTGGCTTGAGTGGTGGCCATTTACGAGTGAGGCACCTGCCACCCTTGACTGCACACAGACATTATTTATTTCGCGCTCCGCCCCCAAGGATGGCCACGCGAACAAAACTCCCAGCTTTTTTTTCGGCTGGTAACCAGTCAATTCAATTTCCTAAGCATCATTTTTCATTCAATTCGCTCAACAAAGGAGTTGCCTCCACATCTTGGTTGAGGCCGTCTCAGGACTGCCGGCAGAATAAACGTTGTGAACCGCGGTCTTTGTCCAAGTGGGACTGCCTGCTCGTTTCCATGTATTGGCTGCTTGACAAGCTGCCAGCACGAGAACCGGGAGCAAATAAAAGCTTTTGGATGGTCCCAACGCGAAAACGGCTCAACACAAGTGTGGCCAGCGTGGGAAAAGTTCTGACGAGCCCACTGCCATTTGAGGCTCACGCCCGCTTCCGTTCTGTACCTTTTCCAGGTCACCTGTCCGCCCAGCACTGTTCCAGTTTTGGGCAACATTTACACCAAACAGACGTCGCTTCCACTTCACTGGTGGTGCCACACAAGTCAACTTCACAGTAACTTCTATGTTTGGTGTGTGGTCAGTCTGCTTTCATTCACTCTCAGCTGTCCCGTGAGGAGCAGGGCTCTGGGTCCACGTAGTGAATGATGGCTGTCGTCATGTTCCGATCGTCTGACACCAGGGTGCTCACAGTCTGTTTCCAATAGTCGAACGGCACGCGCGAAGACTTCTCTAGTGCACTGCAGTCTTTATCCTTGTGGAGGTAATGATCCTGCCAGAACATCAGCAGATCCCTGCGGAAAGAACGCGTCAGTGAAACAAGCGATCGGAGATCAGCAATTTCTTGTCATTTTGTGACTACCTATGAAATTTGCTGGTGTAGACTGCCCCGTCAATTGCCACTGAGTCGCAGAGTGAGACTGGCTGTACCTGAAGTTCTTCATGAGGGGGCTGGAGCTGGTTTTGCAGGCGCCCTCCACCGGCGCGCGCGCCATCTCGCGCAGGAAGCTCGGCAGTTGCGCCTTCTGGTTCGCGAACATGAGGAACACGAGCGACGTGTTCAAACAACTCACGTTCTCCTGCAACGAGAGCACAAGGTACTCAGCGGAATTACTCGTGATGTCGCACAACAAGCAAAGGGTCCAGATGACTGCAAGACGCATGCACCGACTTCGCAGATTTGATTCTTCCTCTTATTTTACTTCAGAGTGACAAAGGGTTCGGAGAGTGGCTGGATTCCAACCTGTGTGAGGTTCTGCACGTTGATGATATTGATGAGTTTGGTGAGGTACGCCATCTGCTGATCGAACTTGCTGATGTGCATCAACACAGGATTCTTCTCAAGCGCGTATTGCTGCAATAAAGAAAAAACACAATTTGGTCACTGTGAACAACTTTAGGCTCTCCGTCATCATTAGTGGGGCAGCTGGAAATTTCAAACTTTTTGTGCAAATCATGTATGCTTCATTGCACACCACCACCGAGCCCTCCTGCAGTCTTGCCGCAAAGAACTTTCGAGTGCGTTCGGTGAACGAGGCAGGCAATAGCACACGATTTCGGGGAACACTGAACTTACCTTGTGTTCTGTTTGTACCGTGATGAAATGCTCGAATGACAGAATCAGACTCCTCAGAAACATGTTGGAGTCCACCAAACTCCGGTTGACTGTGGCGACAAACTTCTCGAACTGCAAACAGGTTCACACACCTTTGTGTGAGTTGACTTCACCCAACAAGGTTCTTTCCAAATAAAGCAGCATGACAATGCAGAAGTTCCAAACAGCAAAACGAACAGCTGTTTCACACAGTGAGTCACACATGGTGTGATGTCAAACTTTGACTTTTCACTTGATTTCAACACGATGTTGCGCTTACCCTGGTCTTGTCCTCGAAAACATGATCGAAGAGGCGGAAGGCTTCAACGTTGAACTTGATGAGTTCGCCGAGCAGGTCGAAGCTGCTCTGCAGAATCTCCTTGGGTCGCAGGTTTTGTTCTACGATGTTGGCGGTGATATGCTACAAGAAGAGAAGCCTCTTCAGGTTTGCTGTCCTTGGTCATCCACACTGAACATGTGGCTGAAGCGGTCAAGCACAGTGAAACTAACCAATCCAGCACTCACCTCGAGCAGACCTCGCCTCAACAGAAACACCTGATCACAGAAAGATGTTGAGCCTCGCAAGTAGCTTTCCACGGCGCGTGCCAACCAGAACCTGCAGCCAGCAAATAACATGACAAACATGAACACCGGTCACAAGCACTGCCTTTGAGCGTCACCCCTCAAACGCAGAACTTTGACGAAAACCTGAGTCGGTCAAATATGCGAGAAAGCCGTGAAAATAACCTGAATGTGGACGCGTTCGGCTCTTTCTTCATGACGTCGATGATTTTGCTCAACAAGCCTTTGCTGCCTTTGCACATGAGACCCCTGCACGAGAAAAAAGGCAGCGTTGATGCAATGAGCATCAACCAAAGGATGGGACTGCCGTGCATGGTCGATGACAAACTCTCGATGCCGAGGAAAAAGAACAGTTTGTCTTGACGCAATTTGCCACGAAATGACCACTCACTTGTGCACCTCGTCCAAGCTTTCCACAGTCAATGATCCAGCTTTCGCTGAAAATAAACAGCTTGTTATTGTCTTTCAAAGGGTGACTTTTGCACAAATATGTCTTACTTTGAAGAACCTAAGGATGCCAATCACGAAAGCAACTCACTATTTATTCTTCTGATTTCAAGCAATTCACTTTTGGACAGCAACAAGTGTTTGTAGCTGAAACAGAATGAACAGATGAGTTTTCTCAAAGACCAAGCAGGGAGCAAAGGTGGTGACAGGAAGTAGTTTTAACACTGAAAGAATCTTACTCAGAGTGATCACAGAAGCTGTGGATGAGGCGCAAGAACTGGATCTTCAAAGCTACTTCCTGAGAACGAAAGAGAAAAAAAGGATGAAACCAAGTGAACAAGAAACGACAACTGTCTCTCAAGAGCTTCTCAAGAGCTGCAAAACAAACCACTGTTTTATTGCGGTTTGTATGCTGAACAAATCAAGTTGTACTCACCGGACTGCACTCACAGCTCGCATTATGGCCTCTCAGTCTGTGTCGAGGGTTGTTTCTGTGACTGCAAAGAATCACAAAAGACTCCAACTATATCAACAGAAATCAGCATCTGTTCAGCAAGACGGTACTGGTTCACAAATCAAACAATTTCCACTGAGGAACAAATGGAAACCTATTTCTGGACACGATATCGACCCACGGATGTTTTTGACTTACGCGATGCTTTTCCAGATGAACTGATCGAAAACTTCACACAATGAAGGTACGATACCGAGCTCCGCCAGCGCTTTCTGCGTCTGTCAAACAAACTCTCGTTTTATGCAGTGAGACAATCCCGTTTGCCGCTCGTTGCGGGGCTTTGTACATCCAAAACAAATTGAAGATTGAATGTGCGCTATTTTGTTCAAAAGTTTTCTGAAGTCCTTTCTCAACAACAGACCAACTTCCTTCCAGCGCGAGCGAGAGAGGGAATACGTGTACCTTTTTCCGATGTTTGCCGACAAGGAACAGGCCCAGCACGTACACGACCTGCACGCGCTTGATGAGTTCCATCGAGATTTTGAGTCCCGCTTGTTGAATCATGGGGCCGCCCGCCATATTCATCACCGAGATGCCTGCAATACAGAGCCCAGATTCGTGAGTTACGAGAGGTGCGCTAAAACAGACAACTTACTGAACGGCCTGCCAGAACTCTGGGCCTTTTCAAGAAAATGGATGTGTCCAACAGACAGCTCAACAGATGTTTACCTTGGACGTTTGGCTTGACCCAGCCCCTTCAACCAAGCATTTCGTCCACACAACCAACATCCGGACAAGCCCCCACCAAACTGTGCATTGTGTGCTGACCTCCGACAAAGTTGTCGAAGTCGTCTGTGACGGGAACGTCATACGCTGCGTCGGCCATCGAGTTGTCGATCCACGTCATCCACGAGTCCAGCTCATTCGCCACGCCCATGAACCGAGGTGAGTCTGCACACAAGAGAAACGATGTGTGAAAACCGCGGGGCGCCGTCCCAATTCGAGACGTCTTCACGTCAGCTTTTCACGGCACAACTCGGCCAGTGTTTCTGGTTGAGCCTTTCTCAAACTCATTGGACTGCTGAATGATTTGCAATGAAGACACCTTGAATAACAACATGATGCGGAGTGTTGCCACCTGGCAACGTGGCCCCCAGACAGAGTTGTTTCTGTCAAAACTCAAAACTTACAGTCCTTGGTTGTGGCTATCTTGACTAGTCTTTCAAGCAGGCGTGGAACACTGAGCAGAAATTCTGCAAACGAAACAATGAAGCAGCTCAGAAGATGAAATTGAACGCCACAACTGAGAAACAACCTTCCGCAATGTGTTTGATCAAAATTACCCACCTTGGTTGATGTCCCTCACGTTCACGAAGCCTTTACTTCTCTTTTGTTTGTTCTGGTAAAACACTGTTGAACAGAGCGAATATTTCAATGAAACTCAAGTTTCTCGATTCGACTTGTGGACACAGATCGATTGAGGGTGACAGTGCAGCAGCTGAAGTGACTCACGTGAAGATTTGTTTTCGTAGATGTCCAGGTCGGATATTGTGACGGCGAGAACGCGGCAGAAATTTGCGAGTTTCTCGTCATCCATACCGTGCATGATGATGCGTCGGAGATCCGCTGAAAATAAACATACGAGTAGATCTAACTTTGGTGCAAGCAGTTGAAAACCAAAATCACAACGGACAAGAATCTTTGTCAGTGTTGACACGCCTAGGGGATGTCGCGGATGTCTGTACGTGAATGACGTCGGCATTTCTGCACGACCGAGCGGGACGCAGAGTATGAAATGGAAACGGAATGTTGGACTCACGGACGGAGTTGAGGTTGAGGACGTTCCTGCGCGCCTGCAGCATGTCCTCGAGGAACTGGCAGGCCGTCATGTACGTCTTCTTATGCGTGAGCAGCGTGAACACGTATTGCATCAGCACCTCGTCTTGCGTCAGCTTCTCACTCAGCTCTCCACCCCCAGGTTCCTTCAGTGCAAACATCTCATCTCAACATCAAGGCCCTCATTTCTTGAGATCAATCCTCAAGTTACAGTTCTGAAACGTTCAAATCGCTGCTTGCGAGATGAAAATCTCGACGTTCCGCTTTTCACGTGCGATTTTACTCACCACAGAAATCAGCTTTGTGAGGATTTCCAAACACACACTTTTGATTCGAAGGTAGACTTCAGGCTCTGAAATAAAGTTTCAACACATGCGTAACAAGATTTTGGCACTGCAGCGTTCAAAACAAAAGGCTCCAACGTCAGTCAGACGAACGCAAATAACATTTTCTAAATGGCAAGTTATTCAAGGCAAAACGCTCACGAACCTCTGGGCAAGTGTGCAGGATCACAGTACGCCATGATAAAAATGATGAGTCGTACCAACAACTGAAAACCAAACGCTAGGATTTGACAGGCACAATAACGACAACTTCTTTTGCACAAATTGCACAACCAAGTTTTCTCCTACCACTGCTGATTCAAATCATCAGGCTTTGCAAAACACTCACCTCGTCACCTCCATACTGCAGGAACAGCTTGGCGTATGAGATTCGTTGGGTCTCAGCAACAGATTCTTCATTCGACCGCCTGGCCTCAAAATTTGTCAGTCTGACGTGCACATCCTGCATAAACCAGACTCACATGCAGGGAAATGGCAGATCAACAAGACACTTGTCTCTGAAGGACCGCCGGCAGCCCTGTTCACTGTGAAAACCCTTGCCCCAAACAGGCTACGTCACACAATCGTCCTTGGCAGTGGACTTCGTGCTCTGCGTGTCCAAACATGTCCCTTGTGAATTGGAACCTCACTTTGACGGGTTGAATGTTTCTCAACCGGTGATGGAAAGAGCAACAAAGAAGGTTCAGGCGGTTTCGGTTCAGGCGGGTTCCCCTCACCTTGAGCGTGTCGAGACATCGGAGCGAGTCGAGCCTCGGTCCGGCAGACGCCTCGTCCAGAATCTGCACTGTGCGCGGAACTGGCTGCCGTTCGCAGAAGCGCTCCTGCAGCGAGTCCACGAAGTGACCGCGCAGCTGCAAAATAAAACCACACTTTTCAAAACAGTGGACGACTACGAGTATTCCAGAGAAGCTTTATGACCACTTTCTGTGCTCTGCTGAAATCAGATCCGTTGAAAAGGGCCACCTGGGCAATTTCGAATCTTCAAGTTCAGAAGCACTTCAATGTCTTCAGTTGGTACCGGACCACCAGGGCTGACAGCCACCTCACCGCCAGCAAAACTCTAAACCCCACAGACCGCAACACTTGCCCACGACAAGCTCTCGTAAATGGCGGGGCCGTGTAACGTGGGCCTTGACACCACAATTCTGCAGCCTCAAAGTGCAATGGTTCAGCAAAGGGTCATCACATGACAGATAGCTTCCGTGTCCATCAGCGAAACTTCAGCCCAGCACCCAGCTCACTTAACCACAGGATTATTCAACTTCAATTTGAAAACAGCCTTCTAAAATATCACTTGAGAAGGCACATGTTTTGGTGCAAATGTCCAAAACTTCAACCTCAAGCAGACGGGAATTTTTTGTGGATTTGGCGATTGTTTTTCTCTGATGTTGTTGGAGGCTTGCAGGGCATTCTTCACAAGGGAAATGTGTCCCACAAAGGAATGAGAATTTGCTACAGCCAGTTGGTTCTGTTCTGTTGAGAAGTGTGGTCGGACTTGGTTTCGGGAACTGCTCAATACTCCCATTTGAAGCTTAATCCAGATTGTCTGTACCGGAGGTGCAGCGGGTGTTATTGCCCGGTTCAGCAAGGAAAAGAGTCCGCTTCTGGAACTTCCGAAGATCTGACAAACTAGATCTGAATGCGTTTTGGTTCCAGGTACTGAAGGAAGTTAGTTTTCCACTGCAGGGCTGAATGAACACTGTGCCTTCTTCCTCGTACGCCGCAGCGCATCTTTCTTCCCATTCTTGCTTGTACGGGAAACGGGACAGCAAGCAAACAGTTTGAAAGCCAGTCTGCGCCCGTCCACAATTTGACACACACACGCACCCCACCGCTATAAGATCTATGTAGGTCGAGGAAACCCTACCTCCCCCTGTTCTGCCTGCACGAGCATCCCGTCCCCGCCATGAGACGTCTTTTTTGAAGGAAAGTTCAAATAAATTCGAATCTCTTCTGGGATGAGGCGGAAATATGAAACCAATGAGTCAGTGGATTTTGCACGAACTATACATAGATCCCGTGTAGATCTAGATTTTCTACAGATCTATGAAGATGCTAAACAATCACCTGCGAAAGTCTCCGGATTCCAACGCCGGTTGTTTGTGACTTAAATAAACACACCACAGCATTCTCTTTCACAATTCTTCGATTTTTAGTGAAAGGACCCATCTCTAGAGCCTACTCTGTCCACCACAAACATCACATGGAGCATAAAGTCCCTTCCTATGTTAGTCCCCACTGTCCTGCTCTTTCGGATCTAAATAGGTCTACTGCGCAGATTGACGCGCATCTTGTGCCCCATACAACATAGCTTTGTAAATTAAGGTAACCAACAATAACGCATACCTCTCCCCAGCCATCCATGTTATGCACTAAAATCAGTCCCAAACTTTAGCAACGACGTTTGCTGTAATGTTTTCTCATTATTATCTTGATACAGTTGAAAAACATGGGAACAAAACAATTTCTGAAGAAAAACATTTCTCATTGCAATTTTCCTAAGCGGCTGGCTTCATTCGTCTGCAAGTTGCTAGGCTAGAAAGGCTTCATGAGGTACGTTATCAAAGCTAATTTCGAAATTTTACACACAAACTTCGTTCCAGTTTGGGACAAGGTGTGCAAAATGGATCGAAACGTATCGTTGACAGAAATTGGCGCTTTTGGGAACACGAGATTGTGGTCTGGAGACTCGTTTCTCTCAGCCGATATTCAGGTCTGACATGACCATGGACCGCAACAGCGATGGCAGCCCCTCCGAAGAAGATATTCCTCCGACAAGTGAGAGGATGCTGCACGAGATGCCTTCCGGTGATTCTTTTCAATCCGACCAGCAGTTGGAATATGACAGAGATTTTGTCGTGTGTCTCCTCAATATTGGGCAAATGCTTCAAGACAGAGAAACACTGATCAACATGGTGACACCTGCTCAAGCTGAAGCCCTTACCGCTTGGCCAATGTTGGCCCCCAATCCAGACTTTCTTCCTTGCAACCCCGCTCCTCTTCCAAATAATCCCGTGAAAAGGAAGCCGGTGAAAATTTCTGAAGAACAGCAAGGTCACCTTCGAGAAATTCAGTCCAAAGCTGCCAACCAGATGAAGGAAGTTGTGGACAGTGTGTACAGGTATGTGCCAAACAACGGAAGATATCGAGCTGCAAAGGCAGCCGCTGTACAAAGTCATTCTTCTGCGGTTATGAATTGGAAACGAATGCGGCCACTGGACAAATATATGTCTCCGGAACAAAGAGTGTTGCAGAGAGAAGTGCAAAGAGCCATGAAGAGAGACTTGGACCAAAAAGCTGAAATAGAAAAGGAAAAGAGCGAAGTCCCGGCTGCAGCTTGTCCGAAACGAGAGCAGAAAGACAATGAGACGTTGAGACTGGTTGAACCAAACATCAGGTTGAGCACATCTGCAGACGGTCCAAAATATTTCTGTGGTAGGACCAGCACAGAAATGCAGAAGGAAGAAGCCAAAAGACCGATGGTGCACACAAAAATGCACGGGGTAAATGAGCTGCGGACATCAGAAACACCAAATCCAGTTCGTCCGACGAATCACGACAGTACTCTGTCAAAACGGATGAGTGTTTTGGATGAAGAGATGAAGAAGGATGTGCACGTGTTCAGACGAAACAACCTGACTGTTGATGAAATGATGATGACTCGCAGCAAATCCGAGCCTTCGCGTCTTGTGGTGCACGAAACGCTGCAGCGCGTTGCGGACGAAATTAATTGTGGCACTGTATCAGATATCAAGAGAGGAACAGAAACATCAAAAGTTACGCATCGAGACTATGACGACATGGTGACTGAGCAGGGGGCCAGCTCAAATGTTCGTATTCAGTCTCGCCATTCATCTCACAGCATCTTGGACAAGGACGATCTTGGTGGTACTGATTCGCCGAGAAGAAATGCTTTGTTTTACAAAGTAAATTCAGCTCCCAGCGAACGCGGAGCAAGTGGAACCGCGTCAGCTCCGTCGCGGAATGGGCTGTACGAGCGCGCGGTTCCCCCGACGTCGAGTGGCTCTGCGACGAAACTCTACAACGAGCAGCGCAGAGCGACCAGTTTTGACCAGAATATGATGCAAAAGGCCAAAAATCACCGTGACTCCAGACTCTCCGGCAAGGCTCAGGAACAATACATTCGGAACGTTTCCACGGGTCTGAAAACAAAAGCTTCCAGTGGTGGGGGTGTTCCAGTCAGAAAGGTAAAACCCAAGGAAAGCAGTGGCAAAACTGTTGCTTCGGAGCTGCGTGTACCCATCGCTAAAATTGCCACCGACAGTTTCGGCGGAACGAGTCGCCACGTCAAAGCGCCCGAACCCGACCTCATCGACGCGTCGTCCGCGTTGCTTCCCGGGGTGGCCGGGAAAAGGTTGAACGTGTCAGCCGGCAATCACCGTGTGTTGTGACTCTTTCCAGCTGCATGCATGGGTTTGAATGACCCTGTACAATCCCAAAACATTTTTGAGAGCGCGTGGAATCACCAAGTTTTTGTCTGAAGACCAGGTCTGAAAGATCATCTTCTCCACAGTGTTGAGACGTTCAGCGATCTGAAAGAGTTTCAGTACGTGCCACGTGCGTCTCCTTTTTCAGACTCACAGTGAAGGCATCGTGATGTTGATTCTTGCAATGATTCCGTTCGTGCGCAGCAGTGGGAAAGATTTTGTGTATTTTTCAAATGGCATTTACATTGTTTGTCGAGACAACAAGAAGACATATACATATGTATTCCTTCTTTCTTTGTTGATTTGGAGAAAACGAAGTCGTCCAGCAGCGATCGTTTTGTCTTCCTCGAAACATCCTGATCAGGGTCCACCTTACTTTTTGTCATGACACGTTTTCTTGACAACAAATCAGTTGAATAAACGAACTGGGTAAAGAAATACTCCCAGCGATAGAAGTATTGGGTTCAATCGTTGATCGAGTTTGATGAGCACCCATTTGGTCTCTATGTATACGAGGTCGCTGTGCAATGTGCCGCACGCTTCATGATTTGTCAACTCCTGCTTTTCGTGCGAGTACTGTCCAAAGGTGACCAGCTGAAAGTTGATTCTGTGGTCTTGACGACGCGAGTGAACAAAGCCTCGGTATAAAGTTGAGTCACTATTGATCATGCCCCGCTTGTGACCAAAGATCCAAATGTGTTGAAAAGTTCCTGATTTCCAGGGTGAGGCGATAGAAATTAATTAACATCTGTCGAGGAAACTGTTGCACGCGTGGTGAAAATTGCGAGTTCGAGTGCAAAGATATATTTCTCTGATACCAAGTTTAGCAACAGAAAAATCAATTCAGACAGCAGGCAATAATAATCCTTTTGGCTTGAGGTCCAAAAGCACACAACCGATTCAATCGAAGAGTGCAGTTACACTGTTGACAGGAATCGATATATCCATCATTATGCCCGTACGGGAATTTCGAGTTAGTGTCTCATATGGGTGAAAGTTTCGTCACCATCAGATCGAATGGAACACTCTCAGAAGACGCGAAGGCGTGGTGTACGTCTCGTTGCATTTGTCCCAGGTGAAAACACGCGTCCGGTTGCAGACCAACATATGTGTGAGCGACAGATTCTGTCGAAATTTAAACTCGTGAAAACAGACTTGCTGTACTTTCCCCAAAATTCAAGATTGCAGACAGCTTGTGCATGAAAAGAAATGAAACTTTGAGAGGTGTCAAAGAAATGGATTGAGCGTGGGTCTTCATCTGCAGGCTGGAAAGGGATGCACTTGTTAAGGGGCGGCCACACAGAGCAACGCGTCAATAATTGACGTGCGTCAACCACGCGTCAACCACGCGTTAACGCTCCGGGTGGCCACACAGGGATGCGTCAATTTTTGACGCGCATCAATTTTTCACCATTTTTGGCTGCGACATTTCACTCCAGTTTCGGCTTTCGACAGGGAAGGTCACTCGCTCACGTTCGTTCATTCTTGCATATCTTCAAACACATATTTTGCATCATGGGCCGCAAAGCAAAACAGGTCCAGGAGATGAGGAAGACGAGTACGTAGACCTCACTCCCAAGCAATACCTAGCCATTATCGACTTTGTTAAAAAAAACCCACCGCTGTGTGACAAGGAACTGGCCGACTATCACAACAACATTATCACAAGCAAGCTGTACGAGGAAATGGGGCGAATGATACTTCAGTTAGGTGGCACAGGT
>JAAUXT010059805.1_pt1 | contig 15374 bp, 20 predicted proteins | sample 7278171 | NCBI WGS metagenome assembly JAAUXT01 (sample SAMN14350112, study PRJNA611818) | marine sediment metagenome | isolation source: surface marine sediment (1.8m) | place: French Polynesia: Moorea | collected 2018-08 | reverse complement strand
TGGGGCAAATGGCCTTTTGACCAATCAGAAGGCTGTATTTTGAATTCTAGACCAATCAGAAGCCTTCCCGCCCTCATTTGCATTGCCCCATAGTGGGGGGCTCTTCTCTAGAGCCTCAAGTCCTGAAGTCAAGGTTCGGCGTGGAAAGAGAATAAATTCTGAAATTGTCGAGGAAATGGTTGTGTCTGAAGTCAATTTTCACTCGCCATCCCTGCTGCATTCACCCTTTTTTGTCGCACTCAAGTTTTCTTGACATACCCCAACATTTACTTCCATTTCTGGAACTGAGGTCCTTTTGAATTTTGGAAAACTTTGTTCTCCTGCCCAGGGAAGATACGCAGGACATACTTGGGTTTCTATTCAATCAAACAACTTTATTGTCGACTGAATGTCTCGAAAAGTTGTTGCACGATTTCACAGGAACCATTTCTGTGCAATGTGAGCACCCTGTCTTCTTCGAGGGAAAGCTGGAGCCTTGTGTTCAGCTCAAGCAAAAGCGAACTTCAAACCGCTACTCCGGGAAAACGGAGGGCTGCCGCGATGATGTCTCCCCAAAAGACTTTGTGAACTTCACCGAGAAAATCAATCCTTATGACGAGGTGGTCGGTTTTTGTTGCCGTACCAGGAGATGGAGCTCAAGTCTTTGTCAGAGAACAGCTTTCTTGACCTCAGATTATCGTGACCATCACTGTATTGACTCCATCAAAATCCAACTTTTTACTGACCCCCTGACTTTTTGGTGATACAACCTAAAAGTCAGGGGCTCTGTATTTGGTTGAATTTTGCAACAAGGCCAGAACAGTGCAGTGGAAAAGAAGCAACCATCTTGTTGCAAATCAATCTGAAAAATCAGAGACAACTCAATAATATTTGCAAAAAAGTGAGTTTTTTGCATTTGAGGAAAGACAAAGGCTGACCAGAGACAAAAATACCAATTGTATTGCCAATGGAACGTGTACAACAAACAAACCCAAAGCCAAACAAATGACTGCAGGGAAGACAAATAACGAAACAACACGACAAAATATCAATCTGAACCTGATATCTGGCAAGATGTACTGAAGCCTGTCAAGACCAACGGTACAATTTATGAAATGACAAACTGTGTCAGGACAATCCCAACCTGAGAGACAACCAGATAAAACACAAAAATTCAGAGGAGAAGAACCTCATACCTGAAAAAAAAAACAGGAATAAAATAGCGGCTATTTTGGTGAGGTCAAGCCAGACTCTCGGCATGGTGTCGTGGCCAAACCATGCACTCTGCCTTCAGCATCGTGGTTGGTTGGACTCCTGCCTCTTGGGTCTGGTTTGACGTCACTCTCGGGGAAGTACATCGTCCCAAAACCCATGATGGACATTGTTCGAGGTTCTTGTACGGGTATGGTCAGTGGATGCACCTTTCTCACAGCGCGTCGGTTGAGATGTTTGCGCCGCTTTGTCGGACGGTGATAATGATTAGTTGCGGGGCAGCGCGAGGAGACTGACCCGAACCAGGGCTGTTTGTGCGGAATATCGGATCAATACTGAACACGCCTCGTCACCGCGCCACCCGGAATCGCTCACACATGTCGCTCGGACACCAAGCGCCGTCCCTGCAGAAGGACGCCTCGATGCTTTGTGTGAGGCCTGCGCACGAACAGAGGCCGCGACGCCGTCCCGACTGTCTGATGCAGGACAGGTCGAGAATGTTTGGTTTGTCGCGTTTGTAGTCACTGTTGTTGTTGTTGTTGTTGTTGTTGTTGTTATTGTTGTTGTTGTTGTTGCTGCTGTTGTTGCTGCTGCTGCTGCGGCTGTTGATGTCGACATTTCTGTCGAAACCAGAAGAACCAAAATATATTTTGTGCTGGTCCCACTTCGAGCAAAGGGGTGCAGCTGCTCAACTCAAACCTTTGGTGCCATTCTCAGAGGCCACCATCTTCTTGCTTCTGACAGCCTAACTCCGCACATGTAAACTCTGAAAAAGCACCAAAAATGTTCAGCGTGACAGACCCAACATAACCATCTGACACACTCCAACATCAAAGAGCCCAATATGACAGGAATACCATCTTCCCTGAGAGAGGAAGCGACGGAACCAGAAAGGATCTCATCAGCGCCTCTTCTCTGATGCTGCCACAATAGACGAGTCGACGCAGGTGGAATTAATTAGCCAATCAAACGCTAATCAACAGGCGTCTCGGCGAAACCCGCCAGCGAGTCTCGGTGTCGCATTGCGCGGGACCGAAAAGCTTCTCGTCTCTTTGTGCGAACCCTACGTGTCCTGAAGACAATATATGCTGGGGAATGGGAGGAAGCATATCTTTTTGGCACAGATGTCGTTGAAGCCACAAGTTGGCTTTTCCAGGCAGTGCAGACGCGTATGCATGGACATTTTGTCCGTCCGTCTGAGAAGAACTGCCTTTCAATTTTAATCTCCGCGTTTGCGTTTGTCAGGCACGCATCGTGTATTCTCCCTGCGTATGTTTGTTCTTCTTTGGAGATCTGTGTGTCAGATGAATGCAGAACAAAAAGCAGTGAAATCTTGGGAGACGCCGTGATGAGGGGACGACTTCCAAATGCATCAGTCCTCATCAAGTTCGAAATGGATCCTGGGGCAGTTGAACTGGATGTGAGCCGGATTCTGCATGTCGAGCTGCAGGACCAGTATCAAGGGACTCAGTGCCGTTACACAAGAGAATAAAATAACGTTGTACAAACTTGTGTCCTTGTCCATTTTCTTGAGAACGTGGCAACTTTGTTTCTCGCCTTGGTCAATCAATGGCGAGGTTTAGCAAATACGCCCGCTCCTTTTCAGACATGCCCCAATTGCCAGATTAGTGACACAGATACCATTGGCTCACTTGTTATTGGTTCTTGGAGCAAATTCAGGGCACAATTGCTATCTGTGCCACATATTTTAATTGGGGCACCGGACGTCGTGAAAATAAGTGGTTGCTGAAACTCGTCAATTTCCCTCAACTGGACATTTCGCGGACGTCAGTCAGACAACACTGCGCGACAGTCGTGCAGTCTTGCACAAACCCGCCCTCAGGTTTGTCGTAGAGCTGGAAGACGAGCAAGAAAGGCCGATTGTTTGCAAAACAGCATCAAACCTGCACACCTGGACAGAGGCTACTGCGGAAGGGTTCAGGCCATATTATCTTGGCAGACACTCTCCTCAGTGCAGAAAAAAAGCCATCTTTGTGTTGAAGAAACACAGAATCATTCAAGGAGAAAGTCTGGGGAGCGTCTGGAAACATTTGTTCTCTCTCCCAAGAGCAGAATATACACACTGTGCACATCCAGAGTACACAGAAGGCAGTGCGGCGACGCACACGTGCACCACAATACTATGGAAGCTGCCGGCACGGAAACATGCACCGTCGAAACGCTTTTCGAGATCCTCTGCATGCACGCATGCGAACGTGTCATATCCATTTCGCCTGTCAGGTGAGCGACGCACGCGATCACGGGCCTGTCTGGGGACAAGGCAACAAGTCCCTGGGTGTGTAGAAAAAAGTCCACTTTTCCAATCGTAGGAGACCCATGTCAAAATTCACAAAGAAGTTGCGTCACATTGTGTCTGCACCACGTCAAGGTGCGTCACGACGTCAAGTGCGTCGTGTTCTAACTCCACTGCGACGGGTTCTTCTCCTGCCCGCACCGCTCCCCGAGCCTGCGGCGGCCTGCTGCTCCGTCCTGAGGAAGCGCGTCGGGATGACACAGTCCATCCCGCGTATTGGATGTAGTTAACCCCGACACATTCATCTCTCCCTGCTGCTGTTTCTCAGGGGGCGAAGCTTGATTTGTTGGCCCTGCTCTTTAGCCCTCCTGCACTTCTCGGCTCGGGACTTAATGGCTCCACGGCAGATTGTCCCAGTTACTTGTGAGACAATAAAGAGACACGCCGGGCTTCCCGTCATCCTTCAACGGAGAGTGCTTTCCCAAACATGAAAATGGGCAACTGCGCGTCCGAAATTTTCTCCTTTTTGTCGTTTCTCAGCAAACGGAAATTCTGTGCCTTTTCGGCAACTTCAACATGTATTGCAAATCGCCAGAAAAACCGTGCATGGAGTGGGCAGGAGTAACTATCAACAAATACACAATCAAAGCTCGGAAATTCGTTCAGAGGAGAGGGTCTTCTGTGCAAAACTGGTGAAGATAGATGGTGGAATCGGACAGAGTTCTCGACGAAGTCCCGGAGTGGAAGCCTGATTATCTTTTCAGCGTTCTCGTCTGATGAAGACACATCTAGTTTATCATTCTGAACCAAGATGAGCACCGCGTGTTGTTCCCAAGAGATTCCACACCCATCCTGCCCGACATTCTGAGATTTGGAAAAAAAAAAACACCCCATGTCGACGTGTGCAATTGGCAGATCTTTTCGTGAATTCAGCGTGTGGCCATCCATGGGTGCACGGAGATGTCGGTGGATCGCCATGAGAGCTCATTGCGTTGAAATTTCCTTTTTGCAAATTGTGGGTGGGCGCTGAGAGCGCAATGAAAAAGAAGCTCTCCAACAATAAACTATTCTTGGCCTTTCACGTCAAAAGGACTGTTGGCGAGAGAAATCTGTCAGGAGTATCTCTGAAATATGGTCACTCGGATACGCAAAAGTTCACGTGACAATTCACGTTTTGGTTCGTGCGGTTCCTTGCAGATATCTCCCTTTGTTCTGTTCCTTGCTGTTCGCGCGAAACGAGAACAGTTCATGTTTTACTCAAATACTGTTTTTACTGCCAGTGCAGCAATGTTCCACTTGGTCAATACTGTCCTGCACAGACTCCCAACTTCCCAACACTGAAGATCATTCTGCGCACGTCCGTCACATTGAGACGTCACGCAGGGTCAGTGCCAGGAGAAGACGACATGACAGAGAAGGAGGTAGACGGACGCAACGACGTTGGTGGCAACCATCATTGGAAACCCAACTCTGAAAAGAAACGCGCGACAATGGAGGTCCCAATGCCGTTACCGCCGCCGCCGCCGCCGCCGCCGCCGCAGCAGCAGCAGCAGCGCTCACAATCGCGTCAATCACAACCGCGTTCTTTTCGAGTGCGACCTTGTTTTTCTTGAATCACGAAAAATTTCATCTTTGCAAGGAACAAAGACCTGAAGAAGTCGTAGAAGGAGAAGCGGTGGCCGTGAGTCTCAGCGATGCCGGCGCAGACGACGTTACACGACGACCCGATCAACGTTCCGTTACCTGCCGCGCGAGAAGTGTCAGGGTGACGAATTCAGGGCTTCATTTCTGGTCTGATCAGACTCCCTCCTCAGTCTGGATACGTTTTCGAAAGGTATTCACGAACGCCGACGTTGCTCGAATCGGCTGCAAGAAATTTTACCTCCCAAACATGCGCCAAATGCGAGGGCCCAGACCATGGGTTCAAGCGGCAGGTTGAGCTTCGTGTCGCCTGCCAGATTCAATATCACCGGCAGCTGCAATTTAGAACAAGATTGATCGTACAGCGTGTCCAGCATTCGAAAGGCATGTTACAATGGAACCGAGTTCATCATCTCAGTTTGTGAGTAGGTGTTGCGTTCTGCTTGACTCTTGACGTCAGAGGGTATTTTCTGACAGGTGCTACGTCCTGTGTGGGTCCAAGAGAGCTCGCTTCCGAAAACGAGTATTGTGAACAGTTTTGTGCTTTGGTTCCAGCTCATTTTCGCCTTTCTCTCAGTTCCGAACGCAGAGCCGAACCCAGGTGCGTGCTTGTGTGTGTGTGTGTGTGTGTGTGTGTGTGTGTGTGTGCGTGTGTGTGTGCGTGTGTGTGTGCGCGCGCGCTCGTAACTGATTCACCATGGCTGTCGTGAATGGAATGTTGTCTATAAAGCTGGACGCGAGCGCCGACGCCCACTGGATGATGAGGATGGCGACGGGGAGGCGCGCCGACTCGCTCAGGGCCTCGATCACGCTCGACACGAGCACCGTGATCTCGTCGATCAGACCCAACTTCGCCAGCGCCTGCAACAGCGACGCGCGCGTCGAGTGGGGAAGTCGGGGTTCGCGTGTTGTCCGCCACAACGGGAGCGGGACCTGATTGCACGGATGTTGGGCGGTCACCAGACAGTTTAAAGATCAACACTTTTTGGAGTGTAGAAGACGCAGGATATTTCAGTTGGCCGAAACATTGGAATGTGGACAGCAAACAGGGCAGAGTGGAAGATTTCCAGCCCAGCCTCGGGTGCCGCACGACCACGACGATTCCACGCTTCACAAACACCAAGTGCACAGGGTGACGAATTCAGGGCTTTATTTCTGGTCTGATCAAACTCCCTCCTCAGTCTGGATACGTTTTCGAAAGATATTCACGAAAACCCCCGTGGAGCGAACAAATGGACTGGCCCCAACTGGTCTGGTCTGTGACAAATTCCCTTCCGAGCAATTTGATTTTCACAACGAGCAAGACTCTCCACAACAGAAACCTTGGATTTGCTCCTGCAGAACTGATGCAAATTTACTTCCGACTTCTGACAGACAAGCAACAGAACTGCACCTTAAAGCACACGTTCAGTGAAACTGGTCACCGCATGTCAGGCAAGAAAGCACCCAACGTCAGACAAATGTGCTGATCTGAGGCAAGAGCCTTTCACGTCCCATCAGAAAGCTTCTTTGCAGCAGCCGTTTGTTTTAATTTTTCTCTGACCTTTTTAATCCCGAGCCCATCCAAGTGGAATGAGCTTTTAGGAGATGAGAGAGCTCGAGGCGGTCCGTGGCGCCTGTAGGCACGCTTTGACAGGAAAACAACAGCCCCCGCTGCGAAATGTTGTTCTCCACATGGTGTAAGGATCCTGAGGACCCTGAAGGATCACGACCTGTCGCTTGTAGCGTATACCCAAAGGGCGTACAAAGGGCGTATCTTGAACTCGTACGTGCACGGCTTGTGGGTAGCAACATATTGCGTTCAGTGTATTACGAGCGTATAACTGTCTCAAATTCCTGAAAAAGGAACCAGACCTGGGAACTCTGAATCAAAAAAAAAAAAAATCCCCAGGGTCTGGATCGCTCCTACCTCCATGAGAACGAACAGCGCGGCGAAGAAGAGGAGCGTCGCCCACTCGATGCGGTGCAGCACGCTGTCCAGGTCCGAGTGATCCGACAGCACGATGAGCCAGACGGACCCGAGCAGCGGGATCAGACCTGCCGTCAAGCCACAAGCGCCGTCGATTCGCTCAGTCCTTTCGTGATTTGTGTTCACACAGAACAAATTGAGTTCACTGGTCAGGCAGAAGCGACGCGGCGCGAAATGACGTGACGTGGCGCGACTCACCGACACTAACGTAGAGCGACTCGACGAAGGAGCTGAGGAAGAACATGACGATGATGACGGCGAGCACGATGCTGCACTTGAGCAGCAGACACGGGTCCCGGATCCGGTACTGAAACCACCACAGCGCGCGTTCAGAGCGATGCGCCGCCGGAACACTTCCTTTTGTCTCAATATTTCTGTCTTTCTTCCAAATCCCGGCTCAATCAAGTTTCCAGTACTGCGGGGGTTTGGTGTGTGTGTGTGTGTGTGTGTGTGTGTGTGTGTGTGTGTGTCTGTGTGTGTGTGTGTGTCTGTGTGTGTGTGTGTTTGTGTGAATGTGGGTTGCACAAAACTGGAAGACTTACCCTCTTCTCCATCTCAGCAATTTGCAGTTTGACTTGTTTCTCTGCTTTGTGTCTGAACGAAAAGAACATAAATCACTGATGTTCTGGTCACCAAGAAAACGTTTCAGAACAAATTGGCACATGAATTTCTCGCTTTTTCACCACCCTGCGGGTGAACTTCGCCCCAGCTTGCTTCAAACAAAAGTTCAGGGTTCGAGCCTGAATGACACAATCTAGCAATCTAGGGGAGGGAGGAGGGGAGATGTCGTTGGCATGTGAGAAATTCAGATATTATCTTTCCCCGTCTCTCTCTCTGTGCTCTTTCTCCATCTCTCTGTCTCTCTTCTTCTCTCTCGTGGTCTCTCGTTCACTCACTTCTCCCTGTAGACCTTCTGCTGCAGGATGTTCTCGAGGGAGACGACCTTCTGCTTGAGCAGCGCCTTCACCGTGCTCTCCTCGCGCGACGCCACCGCGATGCTGTTCTCCGCGCGCTTCCAGATCTCGATCTCGTGCCGCAGCTCTGAACAAAACCAGGACCAACAACTGCAGACCAAGAAGCGCCAACTCACCGCAGGCCTCGGGTCTCTGCTCGCTTTCCTCCTGCCTCCTCTCTCAATGTGCCCCTGCACTTTCAAATTTAGTTTACAAGAGGGCAAATGTATTTTGCTGCCTTTTGTGGCTGAGCTCCATACCCACGCCACCTTGGATCCACTTGAGGCCCCTTCCGTTGGCCTTCAGACAAGCGATGGATTCGAGGATCCAAAATTTGTCCAGGTCACCGACCCCTGACCAAACAAAGAACTCCAGCACACGAAAACTTCTGACCTCCGGTCCCCACAGTTCTGACATGTGCACATGCAGGAAACCGGATGTGTCCTCACCCGCGACTTCCGACAGCTCCCTGGAGACGAGCAGCGCGCGGTTGCGGTACATGAAGCGCAGCAGCGCGTAGGCGGCGAGCGCCACGAACACGCAGCCGACCGACATGTGCAGCGTGAACGTGCCGAAGTTTATCCCCTGCCACAACACGAAAACTCTGATACATTGAGAACCTGTACAAGACAACAAGATTTGGCTGAGTGAGCCAAGCCCTTTTGGAATTCGTATCGGGCAATGCGTTGTGGGATGCTGATATTTGATCGCAGTGATTACGAATTTGGTTCCAGACAATCCCAACACTGCATGCGCAACTGATAGCAACACTCATCTGGCCTCTTGTGCCAACAACAATGGGGCTTTTGAGACCCACCAGATGTTCAGACAACAACGAAGAGAGAAACAAAAGAGAAAGAAATGGAGACTATTTTCTGCTGATTCTGGTTGCAAAATAAAAGTTGAACCCATCGCCAGTTGCGCGTGATTGCGGACGACGGTTTCATCGTGAAGAACCTGGATCAGCTCGACTCAACCTGGGCTGGGCGCCTCACGTACGTACAGCGTTGGCGATGTTGACGTTGCCAACGATGAGCACGTTGGGCGGGTCTCCGATGGCCGTCGCGGTGCCGCCGATGTTGGAGAAGAGAACCTCGGCGATCAGGATGTGGATCGGGTTCAGACCCAGCGCCTCCGACAGCCTGCACAAAAACACGGCGGGGCTTAGTTCAGCGGCTTGTGTTGTGGTGTTTGAAAAAAGATTTTTTATGACAATGCATGCACTGTGAGACCGACAGGAGGTGATCCAGGCGTAACGAAACTTCAAATGTCAGCAAAAGCGAGCAGAAGGCAGTGCGCACCTGATGGTGACGGGAGTGAGGAGCAGGATGGTGGTCACGTTGTCGAGGAAGGCAGACACGACGGCGCCGAAGACGCACAGCATCGTGATGAGCGGCCACGTCTTGCCGCTCGTCAGCACGAACGCCTCCAAGCACAACACACCGCCATCGCTCAGACGTGTAGATTCGGCACATTTAGTAAAAATATCTTGTTATATACTTGTGTTGATCGCTCGGGGACAGTGCTCCAGAGCGTCTGGGTCCTGGGTCTTACTGGTGGAGGTCCTGAGAACCACGACCGAAATACGCGTTCAATCAAGGTGGACGTCGGACGTTTCTTCCAGGGAAGCAGCGGAACCCAGAAGGAAAGCATTCGCCTGTGGCCCGACCACGACCCCCGGACGTGTGCTGCGCGGACTCTGCGCACCTTGAGAGCGATCCAGTCAAAGACGCCGGTCTCGACGAAGATGGAGACGACGATCATCATCCCGAAGAGCAGCACGAGCGTCTCGTAGTCGAGCCACTCCATGATGCCCTCCAGAGACGGCTTCTACAAACCACGAGCCCAGCGGTGACTGGGAGTCCACGTCACCACGGAGAGACACGGTTCCCAGTCTCATTTTCGCATGAGCGCATCAAGAACCAAGGGCCCACCAGCGAGAGGGAGGGCATGACTGTGGGCGAACGAAGACAACGGGAAACCAAACCCTGCAAACTGACCGGATAAGGAACCATTTTCGGTGCACGAGACAGCGTGTGAACTTGATCCATCTGCCAAAATGAACGCTGGGACGATGCGCCATTTTCCAATTCGCGATTCGTGACAAACGGGTGGGCGGACTGACCTCTCCCATCTCGGCGAGCACGGCGAGCGCGATGACGGCTCCGATCATTGCTGCCAGGGTCCTGTGGATCACCTGCGCGAGAACCGCACCTTGAGCTCAACTGGAGCTTCCGACACCTTCCACAACGGGCCGCTGTTTCCGAGTCAATACATGTTGTGGAGTCTCGCTGACTCCTGCTGACTCTCCAAGAAAATTTATGTGTCCTTCCTACTGGCCCAGTCTCCATAACTGTCCCGAAAACATGTCATGTTTGTCATCTCATGTCTCTGGATCCTCCACTTGAGCAGGTTCATGTCCGATCGTTCTTTGAGACTGCGTGCTCGACGATCCACCCAGAACAGATCTGTTGCTCTTGTGGCTCACCTCGAATATGATGAGGAGGTAGACGCCGACGAGGATGAGCGCCGCGTAGATGACGGCGTTGTTCACCTTGGACGACAGCGGCAGAAAGCTCAGGTCCACCGGCTGCGGGTCTCGGATGTTCGACGTCATCTCGACGAGCCAGAAATCCGGGATCCTGCGGGAGAGACGGAAGCGTCACGTACAGCGTGACACGGGAGCGCATGGTACCTTCGAAGTTGCCAAACGAAGATATTTCAAGCAATTGAATGATCTCAGGGCTTGGCTGCGATGAAAACCCAAATTCGTCGAAAACAACAGTGGGGGGAGGATTTCGGAGACCCAGAATCCACTTTCAAAGCAGGACCCGCCCACGTGATTGCGTTACCCAAGCTACTGTGTCCACCAGAGCCGACCTGTGTGTGCGCTTGCAACTCCCCGAACTCACGTTTCACCAGAGAAATCGAACGTGTGCGACTCGATGATCTCGGGCGTCTCGTCCTTCGAGTCGGTCGCCAGGACCCACGTCTTGTTCTGCATTGCGAATTGTGGAAATCGACTTCAAGCACCTCAGATACGTATTGCCCTGACGCTCGGGTACCGGTGTACTCTGCAGGGTAACCCACGGAGAGGACATCTGGTCACATATGATGTGTAAAGCAAGGCCTGTTGTTCCTTGGTCAACTCGGGAGTCGTCTATATCCACTTTTGAGACAAAGCCTCTCTCAGGAAGGTTCCATTCACCGCATCCAGAAGCTTTTGCCGTTCAGAAAAGCAGTGTGCGTGCACGCGGTGGGCAAAACTAATGTGAGCTTCACCTGGACGGTGCTGGAAAGGGGGTTGAGGACCGAGATGTGCATGTTGTCCGTTCGTTCTGACGGGTACTTGTAGAGGAACTTGGCTCTTGCGAAAACCTTGAGAATCTGCATGTGGTCCTTCCCTGAGCTCACGTTGAACCCTGAAACACAACGGGACACGAACATTTGGAACCTCGTTGAGGCCAACAAGACCCATCTCGGGGAAGGGAAATCTCCTTTTCTTCTTTTCTTCTTCTTATTTTCAACTTACTGTTGATGTCTTTGGTGAAAGCTGTGGCCAAGTTCCACTGATATTCAAGCTCTGGATACACTGCAAACATTATCTGCAATTTCCAATGTCAGACACACTCGAGTAAAAAGGTCCAGCAAAAACAGGAAGAATCGTGCTCCTGTAGATTCACGAAAAACGGTGCGACTGCATCAAAAAATTCGTCACGATCCTTGGGTTAGTGCACCATCAAATGAAAAATTTTCCTCAACTTTGACAGCAATTCAGAAGCGTGTTTTTGAATCTCAATGTCGAGAGGTTGCGTCTCATACGAATCGCTTTTGTGACCTAATTCAGGCGGAAGTGAGTGTACTCACGGAGAAGCCGATGACCAGGAGGAAGAGGAAGGAGACCTTGGCCTGGCGGGGGAGGCTCCAGGGCGGCGCCTCGAGCTGCGACTCGAGCCGCTCCACCGCGCCGGGGTTAGCCGTCTCCACCGCCGCCGCGCCCGCAGCCGTGCTCCTGGGAACAAAATGCCTCTGACAAAACTGCTCGAAATGCAAGAGGAGAATTTTGCCATGAGAGCCAGAGAAGCCGTTCCTCTCCAGGAACCATGCATTGTGCACGTTACCGTGTCTGCTACTTAGAATTCAACAATTCTGCCCATAATGTGCTTGGTCCTTTTGTGTGTGTTTCAGACCTGTGTACGGGCGTGCATGGGAATAGAAAACTCCGCTGAAACATTCTCATTACAAAAGAAAAAAAGACAGGACATTGCGCAATTCATGTACACAAGAGGCAAGAACATCTCTCGGTCGGTCGAATTGTTGGTGAGCAGACAATTTTTGTGAATTGAGTCTGCGCGCACGTTCGACAAGTTTACGTATTTGCACAAAATAAAGCAAATATACCCACGAGTCTTGCTTCCCGTCAGGCACGACGTTGCGAGTCCCATTGCCCAGAAGTGGAGTCTCTTCACTCAGTGCATCGTCATCTGAGTGGAGCTCTGTCCTGCGCGGGTCCGTTCTCCGATGGGGCCTCTGCAGGCAATTGTAGTCCCGCTCCTGCTTCTCCTCCAAATCTAACGAAGTCGGTCTCTCCATGTTTCAAATTGCACTGTCTTTTTTTTCTGTCAGTCATTTATGCAGCCGTTTTTGTATTCGTCTTCCTGAGCATGTGGTGCACCTTTCTGCGTCGTATATATATATGGTTGCCCTCCGGCACGCATGTGCCTTCACAGGAAAGATTCATCCACTTTCGCAAGCGTCCCTTTTCATAATGCGTTGACCTGCCAAATGCAGAAAATGCGTGGTGGCACGCATTCTACAAAGACGCTTGTTCTACAACATCCATAATCAGTGCAAACATGCACACTGAAGTGCAACCATAAACTCGTTGTAGTTGTGAACAATTTACACTCCCCAACTCCTGAGGATCAAAAATGTTCAAACGCATTTCACCATGCACAAAAGGTTGGAAAGTGTATACGTGCAAAGTCAGGAAGTCCGTTCAGAAACAGGTGTCACATGTTGAAAGAACCATAAATTTTTGGCAAGTAATTTCTGCTGATAACTTTGTCCTGAATTCACCATGGCATGTGATGCCCTTCTTATCACGTGCCGTGTTTGTAAACGTTTTCTCAAGCAGAACCGGAGGTTCGTCTCCGCTTTTCTCGCGATCAAGTTTTCACACAGTAAATTGTGAGTTCGCAATCAGTCAAAGCGGAAATTATTCGAACAAGCGCAAAACAAAAGTGTCTTTTGCATAAACATCTTTATTGTCTGTGACTAGAACTGAAAATCACTTGGCCTCTGCAGTAAATTCAATGACAACGGTGTCGCACCAATCACCTCATGAGCATCAATGGAAACTGCTCACATCATTTCAACACCGGCACCTGAAACAGCAACGTTTCTACTTGATTTCGATGAAGAAAAGCAGCTTCGCTTCGCAGCGTCTACAAAAATTCTTCACGCGCTTTGCGCCGTTGCCTCCTGCAACGTGTGAGCCCCACATGGAGCAGACGCAGCCAGCAGTTCGCGCCCGTACCTTGGCAATGAGCGCCTCGGACATGAGATCCTGAAACTCTTCGAGCGTCACGGCGCGAGAGCCACTCCCCTTCTGAATGATGGCCTGCAAACAAACAAGACAAGTACACGAGGCATGCATGAGCGAGAAAACTGTAATGGCGTTGGGACTAGCGAGTGACGGCCGGTTTACGCGAGAATCATGCAAGTGTCACATATGATTTGCCTTGTAGAACTGAGAACCCAAAAGCCAATTCACCTCAGCAATGGCTTCGTGCAAGGTGTTCGGTGCCAACTTGTACACAGCCTGCAGAACCCTGCAATAACAAACAAGAACAAATGAGTTTCAATATTTCTTGCCATCTGGGAGAGACTTCTGGCAAAATGAAACCAAAGTCTGGTGCAGCATCAGTGTCGTTTCAAAAGCAGAATAACCGGTTTTTTTCTGCTTGCACGCAACCCTCAATGCAGGAGAAGCAACAAGCACTGAAGCAGTGGATTTGCAGCGCGCACACCACGATCAACATGAGCGTGTGTGCGCACTCACACGCACAGCACTGAACGCTGCTCACGCGGAGGGGTCGACGGCGTCGGATTTGATGGAGTCTGCGAGCTGGAGACTGAGGACCTCGCACACCGTGTGGTCCACCTTCCCCACTTCCTGCGTGTCGAGGGCCGAAAACAGCGCCCGACTCTGCTTGAGAAAATCTGCAATGGGACGGACCATTGCAACACACGTCAGAGAATCAGAGACTGCAAGAGTCCAGCAGAAAGCGTTGTGAGTCCTTCAGGAGGAACTCTGAACGACAATACGGTATCTGCGTTAATTGTTGTGGTCTCGTCATGGTCTGCCATTGTCCACGCAGTCTCCTTTCCGACTGCTGCAGAAAAACGCCCCGCATGCCACAGACCTTTGGACTCCTGCAGCCAACGTTTTCTTCAGAATGACCTCATTGCCTTTTAACTCTCCGAACTCTCAGTCGACGCACCTTCGAGCACGCAACAGGTGAAGACGGCCGCGCGGTAGATGTCGTACTTGACGACCTCGTGCTCACGCGCGCTGATGCGCCGCAGGAGCTTCTCCTTCACCGACGGCGGGAACGACCTGCACGAAAAAGGACCTCAGCGCACAAGAGCTCGACACACACGGAGTGATGACATCGTTTTGCGGTTGACAACCGACACACACCTTGTGAGAAGCTGAACAAGTTCGTTGTACACAACGCCATTCACACCCTTGGCAGATTTTCCAGCTGCAAAGACAACAACGACCATTTCAACGAGTGCTCTTCGTTTAGATACTGAGCCGCCTGCAGATTCTTGAAAGATACTGATATACCCGAAACACACGAAGGAATGTGTGCAGTACCTTTACTTTGGCTGATGATGTTGTAGGAAATCCTCACGTTGGTGTCGAACGCTGGTTTGCTGTGGTGCGTCAGCCGGATCTGCTGGTGAGCCTTGGCCACTCGGTCAACTTTGTCTCCCAGGGTCTCAAAACTGAAGCAGTGTCTCCGGGTAACGATGTTGGCGGGTCAGAAGTACCCGGTGTTGAAACGTAACTGTGTACTTTCCACTTGACGATCATCCAAGTGAAAACTACCCAAATACCAGGGTCAAAAGGTCAACATGTGGTGTGTAGTGATATCACAAACACACGGGTTGGTATCTCAGGTGAGACTGACGCAGTGGCGTGAATCTCTATGTTTATTGTATGTACAGTGCTGCCACCTGTCAAGCAGTAGTTCAAATTCACAGCTGGTGTGTCACACCACACTCCTCCCCCACCAGGGGGGGCTGGCCTCAGCCAATTAATTATATTCTAAATATTTTTATATTAAATTATTAC
>JAAUXT010028976.1_pt1 | contig 15374 bp, 18 predicted proteins | sample 7278171 | NCBI WGS metagenome assembly JAAUXT01 (sample SAMN14350112, study PRJNA611818) | marine sediment metagenome | isolation source: surface marine sediment (1.8m) | place: French Polynesia: Moorea | collected 2018-08 | reverse complement strand
TTTTCCAAAAGCTCACAAATTGGACCAAGCTCCTCAAATCGCCTAAAAATCACCCCAAAGATTTTATGGCTATTTCAGAAAATTTTGAAAATTTCCATGTTGAGTCTACCAGGCAGCCCATGTTGAGTTTCCAAGGGGAGGGGGGCAACTCAACATGGCCAAAAAATGAAAAATACTCAAAATGGCCTGAAAATGATCCTGGTTAAATTTCACCATATTGAGTTAACCTCCCCCCATTTGGAACTCAATATGGGCTGGCCATCTCAATACAGGCAAAAAAATCAAAAATGCTCATTAAATGGCCTGAAAATGATCCTGGCAAATTTTCAGCATGTTGAGTTGACCCCCCTGGCAACTCATGTACACACAGACAGGTGTCATTGCAATAAGCGCGCGTCCCATTGGCAGAGCCGGACCGCGCGCCTAAAAAGTGTACACCAATTACTTCTCAGTGCAGACAAATGTGAAGTCAAGATACGGGAAAAGAACAGACGCCAGTCACCACCACTACACTGCAACAGACACCAACCAACCAACCAACACACACACACACACACACACACACACACACACACACACACAGCGGGTGAACCCTAACGTTAGTGTTAGCAGACAGTGTTACTGCTGTGAGTTTGGTGCAAGGACGTGTTTACAGAGGTTTACCACCCAATGTTTTCCAAACAAGAGGCTTTGGATCGGATGCCATGGAGCGTTTCTTTACCCTTGGTTACCTTGTGGATTGACAAAGGCGTCCTCGCATTGCGCATCAATTGGCCCGAGGCATGATTCTTTCCGGCAAGAGATCTCATCGTTCCACAGATCAATTCCCATGAACAAACTTCCTGTGTTCTTCACTGGCTCGACCAGCAAACTGAATGTCCACATTATGGCAGGGTTCAAGTGCAATTCAGGACGCGAAGGTTTCACAAACCATACCTTCTGTTTTCCAGGAACCCAACGGCACGTGTGTCGAGAGACTGGGACGCGCTAACTTCAGAACAGTGGCTTCACAAGGTGGAGGTTGTCATGACAACGGACGTACCTGCGGCGTGCTGCCGCCGGCGGAGCGCGCAGCGGTGTCGCCCCCGCGCGACGCCAAGCCGAGTTCGAGCAGGTCGGCGTAGTCGCACTTGCCGTCCTCCTGGCCACACGCCATCGTCAACACACGGTTCCAGTTGGACAGAGGGTGCTGCAAGAGACACGGACAACGCTACGGATCAAGGACTTGACTTTCGCACACATTGGAACTGCTCACTGTGTCCTGGAGGGGTTTCGTTGTGCCGACTTTATGAGTGTATGAGCCCCCGAGCAAGACAAAGTGATCTTTGGCTGTTGTTAGGTTCCGCAACATTCTGAAACACACCACGGTCCAGCTGGCACACACGCAGAAGGACGTGAAAACGACGGGTCATCGCTCTGACCTCGACGGGTTCTCGCTCTAACCTGTTGGAGGTACTCGATGAGTTCGGGGAGGGTCCTGTGCACCTTCGGCTCTCCGATCACGATGTACTTTCCAGCGACCGTCTGATCGATCATGTAGTGTCGACAGCGGTCCTCCGCTCTGCGAGTTGAACAAAGTCAGTTTTCTTGCGTTTTACTTGTTCTTTTTTCGTGAAAATAAATGATTTTCTGAACTCAGTTCCTGAGTCTCGTCAACTTGTTCCACAGATTCCAAACACAAGACGGTATCAGGCCAATGCAGGACGTCTGCACACCTGCACGTACATGTCAATGCGACTGCCCGTGGCCGGACCTTTGTGTGGACATACACATTAGAACTGGCGACACTCACTTGAAGGAGAGGGAGTATCCGAATCTGCTCTCGCTGACGCGCACCAGGAAACAGCCGGGACTCCGTTTGTTCAGCAGCCGCTCAGCTTCCCTGTCGGGCGGAATTTTACATGTCAAAACTTCCGATGACATCATTGCTTCACGGGGCACAGACCTCGAGACAAGAGCTTGACCTCCACATTGAAACACACACTAAATCTGGGGAAGGAACAACAACACACGTGACAGCATAGAATGGACAGATAGGTATCCTGTGACCGGGGTCGGGGTTGGGGTCCCTGGGCTCTCGGACTCTGCGCTGAACTCAGGTATCTGAACGCGTCTGACTGATCGGACGGACGTACCTGCGGGTGATGATGCCGTGGAACCACTCGTGGAAACCCCCGTTCGACAGCCGCAGCTTGGTTGACTGTGTCTGTTTGAACCAGTTGACGGTGGCGTCCTTGGTTCCCTCGGGTCCGAATCGAGACTTGTCGCTCTTCTTGCCCCTGAACGTGTCCTCAGCATCAGGATCATCGTCCTCCAGCTCGTCGTCCGTGTGCTGTGCGGGAAGCAACGCGAAATCGTCAACGGCCGCGTTCAAGTTGACGTTGATGGTGTTCTCTTTGTTTTGCGCAGGAGAATTCTGACACCTGAGATTTTTAACCCAGAACTCCCAAGCCTTTCTTGGATTTTCTCGGGTGTCATCCAAGATTCCAAGAGAACCAAGATTGTCCGGCACAAGAAGACTTGTTCCTTTCTTGAAAGAGACTTGGGGACTTTGGCCAAACGTAGCGTTGACACACAAACCACTCGCTTGCAGACACATTTGTCGTCGCAAGGCGTCGTTTGACCCCCTTTCGGACCGCACTCACCTGCCCCGGACCGGAATTCGCGGCTTCCGCTGCCAGTTGCGCGCCGGGAAACGTCATTCTGCTCATCTTGTTGAAATAATCTGTTCAACAGCAAAAGGGACAAAACTTCAAGTTGGGTAACGCTGGGAGGTGCAAAATGAGATCACTGAAATGAAAAGGTAGGGAAACTCAATCACTCTATTTGTTCTCCCTGAACAGTATGTTTTTCGCTTCGCACGCAGATATCTTGTGCGAACCTGGTACCTTTGGGAATGTTGGAGTCGTCTGTGATTTTTTGGATCTGTGCGGCGTGGTGAGCGAGAGATAGAGAGGAGACGGTCTGCATCAGGTCACCCAGCTGCGCCGCCTGCTTCTGCGCCTCGGCGCGCATGCGCTGAACCCGCCGCCGTCCAAGGAACCCACGCGCCACTGCAGCAAAGAGTGCAAAAAATAATTGGTTGGACATCACACAAGGGGACGTGTACATTTCTGTAAACTTGTTTGCCTTTAAATTTTGTTCACATCGTGCCCGAAATTTGAACCATATGTCCTGAAATCAACGTGAATTTGCACGCGTTAAGTCTGACGGTAACGTACCTCTCTGCAAGTGAACCGCTTGTTTGCCCATCACAGCCATCATCTCCACCATCTTATCAATGTGCTCGTACTTCAGGAACACCTTCGTTTTCCTGGACGACAGAAAGTGACGAAGTGAAGTACAAGGGACACAAGTCACGTGCTTAGAAAGTTCTGCACGCTGGGTTTCAGCGGTCACATCGGGTTTTCAAGCAGGAACCCCAAACACCCGCAGCTATACTTGAATTCTTTTGCGGACTCTTACACAAAGGTTGTGGATCTATCTTATTCAAACTGTAAGAATGTGACTGAAAACATACGCACCCGACGTGCCATCCTGTCACTTTGGCGGAAGTAAGAATCTCCCGACAACTTTCTGCGGTGGGTGGACATTTGTTGCTCTTGGCCAGCAGCTTGTATCTGTGAACAAGAGAACAAAAGGGCATCCTCAGATTCTGTGATTACGGTAGTCATTCCTCTTCTTTGATCCATTCTGAGAAAACGAACTCACTGCGCTTCCACATCACCACAAATTTTTCAAATTCGTTTTCAGGATTACGTTTACGAAACGAAACCAAACTGAGTGAAATTGGTTGGTTGCCTTCACCACAAAGATTTTTGTTTTGAGAATCAGATCCTTGAGAACATGCGTACTTGTCGACGAAGTCAGCGAAGGTTGGTCGGATGGCGAAGCCTTTCCGTCGGATTTCGGTTGTTTCTAACATACCCGTGTACAACAACTACAGGGTGGGTGCAAAGGAACAGAAAAACAAAAGAATGATACATGATTCAGGCAAAATCACGTCACACCAAGAAAAAGAAACCAGGATGTCGGTTCTAGAATACACTGCACACAAAGGAAGGAAAACAAACTTTTGCAGTGGTCCTGCCTGACAAACCAAACAATACACCACACCAGGTGGGGCCAAAACAAGAATGATCAAGTAGCAAAGAACCGCAAACCCACGGCCTTTCACGCAATTTCTTAACACATTTCATTTTTGCTGTGCTTCTGTGATCCACTCAATAGTGTGATTGAGTTGAAAGGGCCCCACACATGCTCCTGTCATGGGCTGTGACATGCCACTTATCGCACACGCTAGTTTCGATGGAATAACGTGTGCCAACTGTTCCTTGTTCTGCGTTGTGCTTTTGTGGTGTGTTTGTCACACTGATCAACGAGGAAATTTCTCAGTCAACCCGAGAATTCAGCCATGCGCGGTCAATAACGTGAACGAGCGGACTCACCTGGGCCTGGACGAATTCGTCCTGGAAGACTTTGGGCTTCTTTCCCTCGTTGGGTTTTATACAGCGGATGAAGACAGGCTGGGAGCTCGACATCTTCTCCATCAACACACCCAGCGAGTTCTGCAGCAGATTGATCCGGCATTGGTCAGATCCACCCGAGGAAACGGGCCAAGTAAGAACCACAAGCTTCACACGTCGAGGCCTTTTTTGCAGTTGGAACGGTTTGGGATCCCTGGATCTGTGTTTGCGAGTGACGTAGTTTCCAAACGTTCAGAGGCGAAAGAAATGCAAAGGCGTGAGCGGATGCCACTGACCCTGAACTGAGCGCCGACCGTGAGCCTTCGCTGCAGCGTCGCCTGCGCAGCCGCCTTTACCTGAGGGAAAACAAATGACTCTTGCAAAAAAAAGAGTTTTGAGAACAACACAAACAAAAACAATCAACCTCAATCAACATCGATTCACTGAATCACGTTTTCCTTGTTGCTTGAACAAAATCTGTGAAGCATTCTGAATCAGACAGCCCTGATACTGGTCTACTTGATCCTCAACCGCTTTAGATTTGCACTGCAAAAAACCTGAAACAGACAAAGCCCGCAACAACCACCTTCTCTCCTTCAGAAAACCAAAACAAGCATTGGGCTTCTCAAAAAAAAAACAATTGCCTGACAAAGCATACTTGCTGTCCAATCCAGGCCTGTCAAGCACTCTGAACCCTCTATGAAGAGAGTCTGTGCGTGTACGGCAAGACAAAGAAGCGACAAAATTCTGTCCAATATGCAGCCGAGTAGCATCCATAAAATTGCTAAATTTCTTCTGGAAATGTCATTTTCGCTTCAACTTTTACAAGAATGCAATTTTCGCTGTGGTAAATCATCCAGCACAAATTGCATTCGGCAACTGATACCAGATCGAAAATGACTTTTTCAGCTTAAATTTCTACATGCTGACTGATTTTCTAAATTCTAGCTCCTTGATCAACTCCACTGTTGCAGCAATCTTTGGTAATGATGGATGCAACGTTGATACCAACATTGTACGGTCTGTACAGCTCGTACTCCGATCCGGGAGGATAGTCAATCAACGACTCCGTGTCGTCAAAGTCAAGCTGATTCAACAACATGCAAACGCATCAACTACATATCAAACAACAGAGATTTGAACACAACAATCACACACAAAAAATACATGCAGGTGCTTCTGAGAGAATTGTTCTCTTCGCAGTCGAAGTGTGCAAACAAGCCTGCTCTTAAGATCATGCGTGCGATACTCCAATGGGGCAACAAAGACTCCAGTCTCCGTTGCGCATGTCCTGCACTGCACTGTCAAAGTAAGAATCAGACAAGAGACAGGTGGGTCGACAGTAAGGTAGGCAGCCTTCAGACTGACCTCTTTCGTGGAGCGCCTTGCCTTGCCGGAGACGTGCCTCAGCGCCAGGGTTCCCGTCCTGCTGATTTTGCCTGCAACACATCGTTGTGACAACAGTTATACCACTCGCACAGAATGCCCCCTCCCATTCGCTTGCCAGGCAACCCACAACAGCTTCGAAGACCAAGCGAAAACTTCAGGAGGAAACATTCCAACCATTTCGTGACAGTTAGAGTCCTGTGGAAAAAGTGTGAAACAGGTGTGAGTTCTGTGCTTTGTGTGTGTGTGTGTGTGTGTGTGTGTGTGTGTGTGTGTGTGTGTGTGCTGACTGTTGTGGGCGAGACACGTTTGTGTGGTGAGTGTTGCGGACTCGTGACTCACCTCTGAAGATGAGGCTGAGCAGCGCCACCTTGCTCTGCTGCAGCATCTCGTTCACTCCCGCGGGCAGCGTGTCCCTGTTCTTCTCCAGCCAGCCAGTCGCGGTGTACACCACCTGCAACACACCCACAAATACAGTGAAGAAAGATAATCGACTGGTGTCCGTTTGCTGACAAGTCTTCTTTGGGACCAGAAACTCAACATTCAGTTCACAATCATGAACAAGACACAAACTGAATCACACACGACATAAAGTTCGTTTTTCTGCTGGACTAGGGCAGACCAAATTGGTGGACAATACCGGTGTATGAGTGCAATCAGGCCGGAGTTGACGGACAGACAGCAGGGCTAAACTCTGTTTGCTGCGCCTCGGACTATTTCGCTGGACTCTGACCTTGCCGGCGTAGTGGTGAATGGTGAAAGTGCCTGAGTTGGCGTGCGCGGACTTCGTGTAGTGCGGACTCTTGTCGAACTTGGCGTTCAGTTTGTCGACGAATGACTGGTCGGTTCCCTGCAAGCCAGAAAGAATCGTTCTGCTGCTTTGTTGTGAAAGACAACATTGTCGTTTGTCTCTGCTTCACAGAATGATACATGTGTGTCAGTCGTCCACGCAAGAAGTTCTTGTCCTTGATAATCAAGTCCGTAATCCTTTGCAATTCATTCGTGTTTCTCGTACCTTTGGAAAGTGCGACTCTTCGTCGAGTAGGGTGAGGAGCCCGATGGGCTTCCCCAGGAACAGATCGAGGAGCGGCTGGTTGTCCACGAACTTTATCTCGTTCCAGTCGACCCCTTCGCGTTTGTATTCTTCCTGCTCCAGCATGAATATGTGCTGAAAACAAACATAACGGGATCAGTTTCAGGTGTCTTCCCACAGTTGTTTGCAAAAAAGTGATTGCGCGATTCCGACCATTTAGACTAAATACGTGAACAATGACGTGGCGCAGTACCTTGTTGAAGAAGAACTGAAGCTGCTCGTTGGCCAAATTGATGCACGCTTGCTCGAAGCTGTTTTTCTCAAAGTGCTCGAATCCGAAGATATCCAACAGACCTGGATGAAAAGGAACATTTGACATCACGCCACAACGACCCAAACAACTGACGAGCAATAAACTTGTACAAAAGACTGAACATTCGACGATTCTGTTTTGGCCTTCGATAAAAATAGAACACCAAAGATCAACAACAGAGAGGACAATTCCGTGCACACAGGAAATATTTTGGGACTTTGAGTTGTCACAATGAGCATGCTTTGCTTGAATCCAACAACAAAGTGGACAAATTCACAGTTGCTGTCTTTTTGTGCAACGTGCAACAAAGGAAAACGGAAGAGAAGGTGTTGACTTTGAAACAAGAGCTAAGACCTGATATTCTCCGTGCACCAGTTTGCAGCAAATCAAAATACTGTTTCATGCAATTTTCAATGGTTGATTGTTGATTGGTCATTGACAAATCTGAACTGAAATCAGTGCAAAGTGGATTTTGCGAAATTTCAGAGAAGCATTTGGTGAACTTTCCCTGTAGAATACGTACCAATAGCTTGTTAGGGTCACAAAACAAAACACGCACAAAGGTTAGAGCATTGTTCTGATCCCACAGGACCGACGTTTAACAAATTAAAGCATTGATGAGTCCACAACCTCACGCCCAACCGCCCACTTTCAAACATCAAATTGAAAGATTCCACAATGGCACGCGCCCATGTATACCAGGTAAGCTGAATGCGAGGCGCACCTATGTCTGAGGTTTTGTCGAGCCTCTTGGCGTCGGCGGTGGTGGGAGCGAGCAGCGTGTTGATTTTGTTGACGATCCAGCTGAAGAGGCGGCCGTACACCGCCTTTGCCACCGCGTCCCGCGAATCTGCCAAACCGGAAACAGTTGTTTCACCTTTCTCGCGTCAATGATGTCAGAATTTTGATCAGAAGTCACAGAGGCCAACAGGTTATTGATCCGCTCAGCAAAGGCCTCACCTTCGAAACCCAGTGTGTCCCAAAAGTTTTCGCGCTGGACTTTTCTCAGTCTTGACAGACCTCACTCACCGATGGCCTGTGCTTTGGTGTAGTAACGCTTGATCTCCTCGCCTTTGGTGAAGGTTCTGCTGCAGGTGAGCACGGCGTGCATGTCCTCACAGTCCAGGCCCCATTGTTTCTGACGATTGAACAGAACACTGTTGACGCCTTTCAACTTCACACCATGTTTCCAGTGTCACACGCGAATATTCTTGTCGAAGTCGACGCCAAGTAGAGCTTGCTTCGCAGCTGCGCGACCCCACCAAACAAAGAGAGAGACAACTCCTGAAGCACGCACCCCGACGGTCTGGAGTGGATCCCGCTTGTTGATGGTCGCCTGGTCACTGTCGTTCAGGTCGATGGCGATGTTTCCCATCGTCAGCGCGCCGGCGAGGATGTTGAACATGTCGTGCTGCTCCTGCACAGCCGCAGAAAAGACACGTCAGTCAAGCTTTCGAAGTTTGGAATGGAAGGCAAACAGGGGACTCGAAAAGTCAGCACGCAGGCACTGTGCAGACAGGCATGTCCAAGGTACGAACAAAAGAACACACACACACACACACACACACACACACACACACTGTTCTTCGTCCTGCTGACTGACTGACCATGGAACCAGGTCTGTGTTCAAAGTGCAGGTCCCAGGCTCTCAGAACGCTCAATTCAGGCTCACCTCCAACCAAGCTCTCGGCCACCAGAGGGCCCCACGTACCTCATCGCTGAATCCAACCATGTCCATGGAGTTGACCAGCTCGAAGTATCGCGACTCCTGCAGGTTCGACTTCTCCTTGAGACAGGACGCACCGTCGCTGAAGTATCTGCAGTAACCAAGGAAACGGGCATGGAGGTGAACGTCAAAACCTGTTGGTAATCACGACAACGGAACAGGGGGTGATTGTTGATGAGTCGTCTGCAGAACACGATCGAAATGCAGCTGGTACATTCGCAAAATTTGCACAAGGGAGAAAGACAGCATTGTGCTCACTTGTATGACTCTGGTTTGGAGAGGTGGTACTTGTTCTGTTGCTCCGGAGACAGACCGGCGAACATGTAGTAGAAGATGTGGAAGTTCTGCTCCCCATGGTTCTGACTCACCAAGCGAGACTTCTCGAGCAGGTACTCCGATATCTTTGATCCAATGACTGAAAAGAGCAGGAAGTTGTTTGCATTAAGTTCCCACTTTTGTTCAGACGATCAAAAAGGTGCAATCCGAAACTTGGTATGGAGAACGCTCCAGGACTCACCTTGACCTTGGCTGAACCTCAGTTCAATGTATTTTCCAAAGCGACTGGAATTGTCGTTCATCAGCGTCTGAGCGTTTCCGAACGCTTCTAGCAGAGGATTGACCTGAAAAAGGCAAAGTCATTGTGACCAAAGTTTGACCCTAACGACAAAACCATGGATCCACACTTCGCTGACTTTTGGTTCAAAGCCCAACAGGAAGTTGGTACGTCTAATTGTGAAGACAACGTTCTGGCCACTTTGGCACATCTAGAATCGGAAAAAGAAAATACGCGAAAAGATAAAGGCTCAGGGGTAAAGACATGTTCAGGGCCTCCCTAAATTGGGCGGTCGTACCTGTAGGATTTGCTGCTCGAGCTGCGTGTTGCCGTGACACAGCTCCATGAGCTGGCGGATGATGAACTTGGTGCTCTCCGTCTTTCCAGCCCCGCTCTCCCCGCTGAAATTCACAACAAACATCGTCCTTCATTTGAAACACAAGGAACTTTTTGCAGCAGTGCGACAAACGTTTTGGAAGAAAAGAAAACAACAACAACAACAACAACAACAACAAACACTGACAGCTGTTTCAAAAGAAAATACAGCTCAGTTCTTGGTTCTTTGGTGGACAAGGGTGACAAACCTGCAATGCAATCGTTTGAGGAAAATTGTTTGTGTGCGTGCAAACATCTGTGTGGGCGGCGTGCGTGTGTCAGGGGTAAACGTGAGCGAGATTCCGGGTTGTGCAGGGCAACAGACCTGATGAGGATGCACTGGTTGCGCGGTTGCGTGCCGCGCAGCCCCAGCATGTCCTGATACACGGCATCGGACACGGCGAAGATGTGCGGCGGCCGGGACCCCCGCTTCTGCATGCGGTACCGCTCAGACGCCTGCAGGGGAAATGTGCACTTTTGTGGAGAGATTGTCGAGGAGGGCAAGTTTGGTCTGGACAACAGAGGGCTTTCGCAGAAATGTGCTCACAGCGAAAACAGCGCGTGTCTTTTTCAGTGTGAACTTGCGTGTTCTCGTTTTACGTGGAACTTCACTTTTTTTCTGGTTCCACGCAGTCTGTACAGTCTATTGTGTTTATTCTCAACGACAAAGCGAACGTACACGATTTCATTTGGTTCAGACAGTCTGACAAAAATACTCGCATGGTTTTCCTTTTTGTTGATTCAAATACTGTTCTCAGACCACCGAATGCTAAAAACAGCGACCAGTCATACCACACGCAGTGCCACGAAGTGCATTGTTCACAAGGAAGCAATTGATAAAAGTTGGCAATTCCTAATGGCAACACGACGCACGTTGTTTGTTTGCATACTTACATCTTTTCCATAAATTCCGAGGTCTTTGTACGGGTTCACTGCCACCAGAATGTCTCCCACATACGTCTGTGTAGATGAAAAAAATCACTGTGTTCACAACAAGGTGAGTCGAGGTAAAGGGTAAACACTCACGAAAAACATCACCCTCATGTGCATGAGGTGGAATTTAAAACAGTAAGTGAGACTCCCTGAAATATTTGCCAACAGCGAAGGCAAGCGCGAGATTGTGGATCAAGGAAATTTGTTGTCAAACTTCGCACAACACTGTCAAGATAGTCATTTGCGTGACAGAACTTTTCTTACACGAATGAATCTTCAATGGCCTCAAGTTCTGTCGTTCCATCAACTCACCCCCCAACCACACGGAAAAATAGCACATCAATGACATTTCCTTCGTGATGGATTCCACAATTTTTCTTGACGCGGTGGGTCAACTGAGGTTACAGTGCTTTCATCTCCCGACAAGCGTCATCCTCTTGCTCGCACTCGTATTTGGAGCTGTACGAGTACCAGTAATCATACCCTGCTGTCCGAGGCGGAACGTTCCATGGGGGGGGGGAGACCCTTGGTCTGTGCTTTCCTCACCCATGTTGCCTCCTGTCTGAAGAATCGCTTCACAACAACAACGGGTGGGAAGTCCTTCCCGACAAAAATTTTACTCGTACGTACTCTGGCAAAAACAGAAAACAACTCACGTAGATTTTGTCTCTGCTGTATCGTACTTTCAACTCTTTCAGAAGCACTGTTTCATCCAGTCTGGCCAGCGTTGCCAGATCCTCCACTTCTCCTTCTTTCACTTCATCCATGTTTACAGGTCTCCAAAGGAATGACAACTCAAAAATACTTCCCAACACTTAACTTCCTACTTGTTCGAGATTTCTCGTTTCGTGTAAATGTCTTGAACCCGGTCAGCGTGACTGAAAAGTATGTCAAAACCTTCAAAAGTAGGATGCTTGAGCGGCTTGTCATGAAAGGAGGCGGGGCTTTGTGGGTAAAGTTCGCGAATAATTCATGTTTTGATCCCTGATCCCAATGACAAAAAATGATATCCGTTTTGACGGGTACCATTTGCTAAAAGCGCCGAAGACACCAAAAACTTTTCAATCCCGGTGGCAGTGAACATTTTTCACTCTCAGAAGACCTCAGGATTTGTGATCAAACCATTGAGAAAATGTTTGTGGATAGAGGATCGCGCACCTGTTCGGGCGGCGGTCGGGGCGGCCTCTACCGGAACCTGGATCCAATCACCCACCGCGTGACGTCACTTCAAAAATGGCGCCGTGCATAGGAGGCGTTTGACGAATATTGTGAAGACTAAAGTGGAAAGTATGTCTTGATGCACGAAGTTCATTGCCAAAATGGATATTAAAACGCACCCTGGGCATGGGACGGAGGAAGGGAAGGATCAGTTAAGTCTCTCAGATGAAGACGAAGAGGAATATGAGAACGAACATGCATTGCCGGAATTGCAGGGATCACTTTCCAAGTGGACAAATTACATTCATGGCTGGCAAAGCAGATACATCGTTCTGAAAGAAGGGACCCTGAGCTATTACAAGTCAGAGAACGAGACTTCTTATGGCTGTCGAGGAGCTGTTAGTCTGGTGAAGGCTGTGATTCAGGTAAGTTGCGTGGGACCTCGATCCTCACATGATCATGGTGCCTGCCATGTTGACATGTGATGTTTGTGACTCAGCTTCCACGAGTGGAAACGTCCACGGTGCACAGTTCAGGGTTAGGCTTCAAGGGGTGCAAATCATGAAATGTGACGGATAACAGTGGATGAATTGATCTGTTTGTGAATGGCTGAGTCCCCATTCATTGACATTTTACACATGGACCCATTCCAACTCTTTGACTGCACCAGAAAAGACGACCTGTTGATAGTTTCGAGGTTTGACAGATTTTGACTCGGTCGTTATCAAATCTTCTGTTGACAAGTCTCATATTTTGCAAAGGAAACTGATACGAGTCAAGTGCAGTTGCTCTTCACACTGCGATTGGAAAATGATTTTTAAACAAGTGGAAAGCGATGCGTGGAGGTTCCAAAAAGTTGGGTCAAAACGGACTGTGCGAGATCTTGTGGCCACAGAACATCCAGCTTTCGGTCATTTGCAACAAAACATCACAGCAGCGTACGACGCACTCGTATGACCGGGCATTTTGACCAATTGAAAAGAAACCTGAAGAATCCTCTGGGAATACGAAGGGCAAACCAATGCTGAATTCCGTCATGATTTGAACTTGTCAAGGCATTTAACCTTGTTCTTTTTTTGTACTTGAACAGAACAATAGGCGACATGTTTGTTGTCAAAACAATGATGACAACAATAACACAAATGACCAGATCGTCCGGGAACACTGCCAAAACAGTTCGTGCTTGCCTGTCTCATCCTTTTGACGTCAGTTTTCATGTTCAGTCCGAGTTCTCAAAGTAATTGCCTTGTTCTTGCAGGCAACGCCTCCATCTCTTTGGCCAGGAAACCATGATTGAGTGATGATATTCAAGGGCAGTTATCTGTGATATCTCGTCACTCACACCATCCTTCAGGTCATTCAAAGATGCAAATCTGACTCCTTTGAGATTCCTTTTCAGGCGCTGGAACAACCAGAAATCTGACGGAGCTAAGTCTGGTGAATATGATGGTTGGGGTAACCTTGTCCAACCCAGTTGGTCCACCAGGGCAAGTGTCAATGTGGCGTTATGGGCAGGAGCATTGCCCATATGCAAAAACTTCCTCCCTCTCACTGTGCTGTTTGGCCTTCTGCGCTGGTGTGCTGCATCGAAACGCCTGAAAATTGCCCTAAAGACTTGTTGGTTGACAGTTTGAGGGCGTTGCACATATTCATAATACACCATGCCTTTGGAATCATAAAAAGACACTATCATGATCTTTCCAGTAGCAAGAGTACGTCGAGGCACTTGGGGTCTGGGTTCATCCTTCCTCAACCACTCCTTGTTTTGGACTTTCATTGCAGGGTCATAAACATAAATCCAGGACTCATCCATGGTGACCAAATTTCTGAACACTCTTGGGTTTTGATGCATGAGCCTTGTGAAGAAATTGCACACATCTTGGTGGCGCTGTTTATGCCAGTCTGTGAGCACTGCAGGCACAAAGGTTGCACATCTTTTACTCAGGTGTAAATCCTTCCGGAGGATCCTCTGAATGGTACTGGTGGCAAGTCCACTTTTGATGGAAATCTCCTTCAAAGTCACCCGGCGGTCAGCTGCAACAAAGTTTTCAACTCTCCTAATATTCCTGGGAGAATGCCCTGTTTTCTTCTTGAAAGCTCTGTCCTTGTCCACAATGTTCACACGCCCATTCCGGAATTCATTGATCCACTTGTGGATGCTTCTGTCACAGAGGATGGTCATGGGGTAGCAGATCTGGAGGGCATGTTTGATTTCACCAAATGCCCAGCCCAGTTTGACACAGAAGAAAATATTGACACGCTGCTTCAGATGAGAGGACAGCTCCATAACTCGCTTCATGACGCTCAAATGGTCGTCCTTGAGGAAGGACAAATTTCACAATGAAGTTTGGCATCGATTGACCTCGGCAAAATAGTCACATTGCCGACCAGTGTCCTCAGACTCGTGCGCGACCTTTGACTGGTGCCAATCATGACGGAATTCAGCATTGGTTTCACCCTTGTACTGTTTTGTGACGTGCTTCGAGCACAAATGGAAACTTGTCAAAGGTCACGGACCAAATTCGCATTCACCTGGCAGTTCCACCTGATGTCGTACAAGCGTAAAGGAGGTCAGCAACCAAGAATTGGAAACGAAATCTCGATTGCAGATGCGAGTTGCACGTTTGTGTCAACTGTTGTCAGATTTCCCACGGAAAACTTCAGTCCTTGAGACAAGTGTTGCACGAGTATTGTCTTGATGAGGGCTCTGCGCAGAAGAAAATTGATGCACAACTTCAGAGCACTTTTTTCAAGCCTGCCTGCTGATGAGCAGTGTGCAAAAAAGTGCACCCCTGGTTGTTAATGGGAAACACTTGCCAGTGAAGCTGTTCACAGAACAGGTGGGTGGGCCGTAAAAAACGGGAAATTGTCGTTTATGCTGCCTTGGTATCGGGGGGCCACACCCACTTCTGTTTATTGCTGTTTGCGCCTGAAATTCCGTTGATTGACCGGTACGAGCTTTGCAGACATGCCTAAATTTGAATGCATTGGCGATTGTATCACACAAATTAGGGAAGCCACACACAATGGGAACTCGAAAGCACAACAGGAACTTTGCCATGCTTGCTCGGCGGCGTGCAGAGATTAGATGGTTGTTGTGTGCGGGTCGGGTCCCGGTGGTTCCCGTCCACACAACCGCCGCCATGTGTGGCACCGCGGTACGAAGCAGCCTCGGCTCAGCCAGACTGCCGCAGTGGAGTCAAACTCAAGCGTATGCTTCAAACGTTTATTGGTTCACTCCTGTCTCAAGCTGTTGCTCTTGACAGATGCAGGGTGTCGTGGGCGCAGCTTTAAATAGGCGGCGCGAGTTGCAAGTTCGGCACACAGCTTCAGCTTCGCACAGCTCTGCTGAAGCCGCTTCACCGATACTCAGTACCTCGCCCGAAAGCTGGATTGCGCACGTGGGAAGAGGCAACTCTTCCACACGACAT
>JAAUXT010044442.1_pt1 | contig 15376 bp, 12 predicted proteins | sample 7278171 | NCBI WGS metagenome assembly JAAUXT01 (sample SAMN14350112, study PRJNA611818) | marine sediment metagenome | isolation source: surface marine sediment (1.8m) | place: French Polynesia: Moorea | collected 2018-08 | reverse complement strand
GGGAATAGGGGTTGGAGAAGGGAATTTTTTATGGACTCCCGCTGAAACATCCATTTGTAAAAATGGCTCAGAGGTTCTGGTGCCAAGGTGGAGGATTTTGCATGGGAGAGGGCAAACGTCAGTTCAAGCTTACAAAGGCAGATCCAAGAAGGTTTGTGATCGGTTGAAAAGCACTGTTTCACTGTCGACATGAAAACTTTATTTTGATTGTTGACGTCAAATCTTGACTATCCCTATCCAATTTTGACGTCAACCTCCAGCGTATCAGGACTTCAGCGTAGAAACCATGAGACACTTGAGTTTGCATTTCTCTCAACAATCTCCTGGTTGTGTCCCTGCATTGTGCTCCAGGTTGAAGAAACACGATTCCAGAATTGCAAATCACTGCGAACAGTTTTGCACCCAGACCCCAGGTTCACATGCCTCAGGTATCAAGAACTCTCACTGGCATATCAACTTGTGCAGAAAAACGGTGCAGGCAGTATGGCCAGGCTCACATTGGGCGCGTTCCATTTACCCGTGCGGTTGGGCCACGGAAAAGTGGCGCCACTTCGCCCCTGGGTTAGAGATGGGGCGAAGTGGGCGAGGTCCACCGTTTCAGCTCACTGGTGCACAAATCAAACACGCCCAATGACCCTTATCACTGAAAAGCACACTCTCTTCAGTTTGCGTGTTCACCAGAAAACAATGCATCCTGTGTGAATGAAAATCAGTGTTCTTCAGAAGAATCACACGTGTTCCGTGGCGCGTGTCAAAGCAATAACGAACTGCCCATTGTCCCACGTGACCAGAAGATCACAACGCATCCCATGTGAACCAGGCCTGGGTCCTATTGTTTGCAGAAGAAAAGGGGTTTTTGTGCCGTAAGTTGTGCAAACACTCAGAGGGGTATGGGGTGAGTAGGAGACTCGAGGGGTTGAGACTCTCGAGTAGGAGAGGAGGGGTAAATACACAGATGAGCTGAGGTACAGGACAGGGGAGGGGAACCAGTGCGGGGATACAGAACTGTTCTGTGGGCCACTGAAAGCGAGGGGGTGAGACGGGGGGGGGGGTTAAGTAAAATATTTTGGACAACGTTCCGTGGGAGACGGGTGATAGGAGAGGGAAACAAACACGAAGAGAGAAGGGGCACGGAACGACAACTGAGACAAAAAATGCTTGTGGGTGTCTGTCTGTCTGTCTGTCTGTCTGTCTGTCTGTCTGTCTGTCTGTCTATCTCCACCCTCCCTCTCTATCTCTGTCTCTCCCGTCTCTCGTCTCTCGTCTGCGGCATGTCTGAGAGAGACATGGCTGTGCGATTGAGTACCCTCAGTGTCAGTGCCAGCACTCTGTCTGTCTGTCTGTCTGTGTCTGTCTGTGTCTGTCTGTCTGTCCATCTGTCTGTCTGTCTGCATGTCTGGCCGTCTGTCTGTCTTCCCTCTCTCTCCCTCTCGCCCCTCTCTGAGAGGCACCACTGTGAGAGGCACGGCTGTGAGATCAAGTATCCTCTGTGTCGGTGCCAGCACTCTGCGGTTTCGCTGCATCAATATCCAAACAGCGGAATAATGCTGAGTCTGCACTTCTCACCAACCAGAGGTGCGCCATGTGCTGCGTCTCTGTGCTGGGTATGGTTGGGGTATGGCGTTGGTTTGGGTGAGGCATTGGTTTAGGTGAGGCGTTGGTTTGGGTACGGTGTTGGTTTGGGTATGGTGTTGGTTTGGGTATGGCGTTGGTTTGGGTATGGCGTTGGTTTGGGTACGACATTGGTTTTGGGTGTGGCGTTGGTTTGGTTGTGGCGTTGGTTTGGTTGTGGCGTTGGTTTGGGTATAGGATTGATTTGGGTATGGCATTGGTTTGGGTATGGTGTTGGTTTGGGTATGGCGTTGGCTTGGGTATGGTGTTGGTTTGGGTATGACATTGGTTTTGGGTGTGGCGTTGGTTTGGTTGTGGCGTTGGTTTGGGTATAGGATTGATTTGGGTATAGGATTGATTTGGGTATGGCATTGGTTTGGGTATGGTATTCGCTTTCACTGGGTACATGTGGCCTTGTGTGGCTGTGCGAAGTTCATTCAGACTGGACGCATCACTCCGTCAATGAGCACTGTTCCCTTTGAGAAACGCCTTGCTTGGCGCATCCAATGTGAATATCCAGTGACGTGATACTTGACGTGTCCATGGGACACACAGGGTACGCAGCGCCCATTGAGACTGTTCTACTGGATGCGTCACGCGTGTTTATAGAGTCTTTGGATTGACACCTTATCAAAGTCTTGTGTAGTTCTGGTGTGTTCTCTTGGGATGACCCAACACCAACTGGCAGAATCAGACAAGCACAGGATGTTCGCTGTGTGAGCCCAGGCACCCCACATGTATACTCAAACAGATACCCATGATGCATCATGTGTGGCGCAGCGATGACGTCACTAACCTGAAACAGTGACGTCATCCCTGACGCAAGCAGTGTGAACTGCTAGATGCATCACGCATTCACTGTGAATGACGCCTGAGCTCACGTGTGGAACCAGTGCACGGGGCACCCAGTGTGAACTTGCCTTGACGCAGCGAGTGACGCTGATGTGTGACGCATGATGCATTCAGTGTGACCCAGGGTTGACGCAATGCGTGACGCATCCAGCATGACCTGTGTGAACCTGAGTTGACGCAGAACATAACGCATCCAGTGTGATGTGTGACGCGTGACGCATTCAGTGTGACGCAGAGTTGACGCAACGCGTGACGCACCCAGTGTGAGCTGTGACGCATCCAGTGTGAACCTGAGTTGATGCACGACGCACCCAGTGTGACCCCTCCCCCTTTCACTGTTACCACAGGTGTGGGGAGACATGGGTTGGTTCGGTGCCAACTCCCGTCCTCTCTTCACACAATCGTGCCCAGCATGGCAAGTTTTATGTCACATACATATTACCACAATAGTTACTGTGCAAATCTGGCCCAATTTTACCTGGCATCAATATTGCGAGTCTCAAAGTGACGGCAAAATCAGTTTGAATTCAGTGAAGTATTTTTTTACAATCCGTGTGTTCCATACACAGGTTGCTTCTGGCTGAGTGAGCAAGAATGGCTGACTTGGCCCATGTCGCCCAGTTACCTGTCCCAGGGGCCAAGTGGCGCAGTGCAAGTCGAACACGTCCATTGGTGAAAAGTCCAAATGTAGACGCCACTGTCAAGATTTTGTGGTGACGTCAAATTATGGCCTGGAGGTTTTCTTTTTCTTTTGACGGCTATCGCTGGGTCCCAAATTGATGTTGACGTCAAACTTTTGCCATCGCTATCAACATTTTGACATGGGTGGCACCGATAGAATACCCCTCAGCAGCCATGCTTGCTGAACCCAGAGGTGGACGTAGAATCTGATGCAGAGGGGTGACTCCCCTTTGGGGTAACGTCAAAGATAATACGGAGGGGGCGGGCGCTATGTTTTGAGAATCCCAAGGCTGGGGTGTGTGACCCCTTGAACTCTGTGCCCTGCCCCCTCTCTCCAAGGTTGGGGTGACGTGGGCAGGTCACGTGTGTTACGTCGTGACACTCACGCCACACCAGTCTGCGACATGGCCACATACGTCAGACAGGACGTGCCACGTGTGACACACGCACACACACACACACACACACACACACATACCATGTTGTGTGAACCAGGCCCTGCGCTCCTACACTTTACGGTCACCAGAAAGATAACAGTGAAAAAATAATACCTTTGTGTGTGCATCAGTGTGGAACCGGAAATTGGTCGGGGGCGTGACCTGCCCCCCATGCGGCCTGAATTTAGAGTGTGAGGGGTCAATTTCCAATGGGACAAATGGCTTCCTCACACTGGAAAGTTACAAGCAATGGTGAAATAATAGAGAACAGGGGGATGAATGAATGTGACAGGGAGGTAATGGGAAAGTAATGCTGTCAAACCAAGAAAACTATAGATTACTTGTTGGTAACCTCCTGTTGAGAATAAAGGTTGCCCCCAACGATGTGCCTTGAAAACAGACAGACTGAGGAAGTTTGGATGGGAGGAAGAGATAACATGAATGAGGAAAATTCCCCATCATTATTGTGTCAGTTAAACATCAGGTCTGGGCTGATTTGGGTTGATTTTACTGTATTTATCTTGTACTTAGAAATTTACTGTTGGGAGGGGTGGATCCACTGAGTGAGGACCCTTCCAGGATAATTGTTGAAAGAAAGTATTGTGTGAAAAAGAGAGGGTTGTGTCTCTCAGTTCACACACGCATACACAAAAGCTCACATATACACATACAAGTACACACATTCACACACACACACGCACACATTTCATACGCACGGAGACGCGAACTACACAAATTTGCCTGCCATGCTGCATGCATGCCTGACGCTCACACACACGCTGACGCACACACGCAGAACCTGAAACGCCCCCCCCAACACTGCACGCAAATGAACAAGCTTCCAGTGACCAATCCCTGAGTTGAGATCTCCGTGATAAGTACCCTGTCAAAGTCTCAACTCCCACCCCCATACTGGTCTTGGATCCGCCACAAACTGGTGCTGAAGTGGTGGTTTCACGCACTGCGCCTCCTGGAGGGGATGAGGAAATTTACTCTGACCAATCAGTGAATTTCTCCCATTGATCAATTGGTTGAACTTCCCTATTGAAGTAGTGGAAAGATCAAAGATTGGTGCATCCTGATCACAGTTGGGGGTGAGGAGTTAGCGACACAAGAGGGTTGGGAGAATTTGGACAGAAAATCGCTAGAGGAGGAAGAAAAATATCAACAAAAGACGAAATATTTTCGTCTGTAGCATTTGGAAGGAATATACTTCTCAAGAAGGAGAGCTGCGCGAGAGATAATAACAATAAGAGAGAGAGAGAAGAAAGCAGAAGGGACAGAGACAAGAAAGAAGGGATAGAGAGAAGAAAGCAGAAGGGATAGTGAGAAGAAAGCAGAAGGGACAGAGAGAAAGAATCAGTGGGGGACAGGAGGAGACAATGGAGCTGATCAGTGCAGTAACACGTCGTATGGTCGGACCGTGGCTCCTGTGAGTTTAGTACTCACTGAGTACTTAATACTCACTCAGTACTCAGTACTCACACAGTACTCAGTACTCACACAGTACCCAGACAACAGTCACACAACAGTCACACAACACTCACTCAGTACTCACGCAGTGTTCACACAGTGCTCAGTATTCATGGTGCAAAGTGACCTGGTGTGTTTGGAGAATGAAAGGAGGTTGTGTTGTATTTGGAATGCTCACACACCTTCACACACGCACACACACACACGCACGGAAACTGATCACATGCACATCGTGGGGCACAGTGGCTGAATGAGTGTGCAGGGAGCCAGATCTAAAGCTTTGAATCAGGGGCCTTGACGTGGAATTTTTGATTTCTTGATGGTACTCACATCTTGTCCATTCAAACTTGGCTCAGGTCTCCACTGGACCAACCCTGGGATTCGCGTCCCAATCTTCTCTCTATCACTTCCATCTTCAACCTCGTTTTGGTTTTATCATTTCAGACCACGTGACCGCTGGACCAACCCACGTGACCCGAACCGTCAACCCAGCAACGGTTCTCCTAACAACAACGTCCCTGACCACAACTTCCCTGACAACGGTTCCCTTGAGGACGGTTCCCTTGGCAACATGAAGGATAAGGAGGTGGTAGCAGTGATAGAGCACCACCCATCGGGGGCGGGGGCGACGGGTTCAGTCCCCCTGACGGCTGAAAACAACAATGACCCGAAGCTGACGCCGACGCCCCCTGGTGGGGAGACGGAGAACCACGCGGCCGAGCGACTCAACGGGCTCCCGGGGCTGCCCGAGTACTCGGAGGGTGAGCAGTACTGATGCTGTGGTGCAGTACTCGGGTTGAGGAGTACATGTACTGCATGATGCAGGGCGAGCGTTGGTACACGAAACACACACACAGTTTGGCCCGTCGGCATGGAGACAGAGGTCAGCTTCAAACAACGCGTCACTTGTGACCGCCTGCGCGTTCGTTTTTCGTGCTCCGCGCATACCGCGCGCGCACCCGTCTAGTTACACGGGTGTGCCAAGTCCACACACACAGACACACACACACGTACACACACGTACACACAAACACACAAGGTCACGACACAGAAACTGCGAAACAGCACCCAGCCCAACTTGGGCACGCAGGGTATGCTCCGGGCACCTGTAGTCTTGTTACCACTTGTGCTCATCAAGCTCACCACACCCATGTACACTGCTGCGTCTGATGTGCTCGCGGGGACGGCAAACGAACGCGCCCGAACACAGCACAATGCCCAACGCGGGGAGGTAAACGAACACGCCCAGTTTTGCAGCTTCCTGATTGGTTGTCGTCTCTCCGCAGCGGTTCCGGTGGCAGATCTCCCGGATGTTCGGGATGAGACGGACAGGACGGTGGGAGAACCGCCCGCTGCTGCTGCGAAGGGACTGGATGTGCTGGAGGAGAAGGAGGAGGAAGAGGAGACAGAGCTACAGAAACAACTGCTGAGACAAAATGAGGAGATAGAGAAACAGAAGAAGGTGAGGAGGGAGACATGTGGGATAGACTGAGGAAAGAAGGACCAGAGAGAGAGAGAGACAGACAGAGAGACAGACAGAGAGACAGACAGAGAGACAGACAGACAGACAGACAGAATCAGAAAGGAAGAGAATAAACACGGGTGTTTACGGTACTCCACGCCAAAGGAAGACCGCCGATCGCAGATACTGTAATACTGACTGTGATACTCACTGTGATACTGACTGTGATACTCACTGTGACACTCATCGTGTACTCACTCCACAGGAGCTCGCGGAGCTGAGGAGGATGTTCCTCGAGATGCGGACAGAGAGCGAGACGGCCGAGAAGGAGCGGGACGAGCTCAAGGAGAAGGTGGAGGAGCTCGAGACCACACCCGACAAGGGAGACCCCGAGGTCAGTACTCTCGTGGTACTCACTCAGTACTCAGTACTCGCTCAGTGCTCATGAAGAGGGTAAGGGTCGATCTCAGGCGCAGTCACTGGATCAGGCTCTGGAGCGAGCTCAGTACTCCCTCAGTACTCCCTGTGTGCATCCTGAAAAATAGCCCCACACAGGACTTGTTCTTTTCGTGTGGTTTTGTTGCGTAGCAGCGGGTTCGGGTTCCATCACTTGGGGCGACAGCGACTCGTACTTCCGGTTATGAAAGATTCGCTGACTGCCAATGCGCTGAAAGTAGAATCGTTTTGATGTAGATCTGGAGACTTAGGAGAATTGAGACACAAATCACGCCTGTTGATGGGGAAGTCACACACAGAGGGAATTGCTGCGAAATTTTGGAGACCTTCTAATTCAGACGAAGAATCACATGGATGTAAGACTTGGGAGAATTGAGACACATATCACGTCTAGTGTTGCTGTAAGACTTGGGAGAATTGAGACACATATCACGTCTAATGTTGCTGTAAGACTTGGGAGAATTTGGACACAGATCACGCTTGGAGGACAAGGGGCCCCTCAGAGAGTGTGTGCTCAGGAGGAGACATGTCGGCAGCGTCACAGTTCCAGCTCATCCTCGTAGTCAGTCGGTGGGGACTGTCCCTGTTGTGCGAGCGTCAGCAGAGGGGAGTGACATCCCCTTTCACTGTTCACACAAACTCTGTGCGTGGCTTTTTGTGTTTTTGTTGTTTCTGCTGCCTCAAGCCAATCTCAAATTAGAACTGTCGACGTCAAAACTTTGACGTTGACAGCAGAATTTTGACGTCAACAACAAATTTAACCTGACACCCAATTGGTGGGCACCAAAAACAGTGCAGACTATTGTTTGACGTCAACAGAAAACAAATAATAACAGGGTCATGAACTTGGGTTCATTGCATAATCTCCCACCGGGAAGGGGAACACAGGGAAACGCAACTTTGTTATTGGCTCCTCAATCTAACAAGATCTGTGATTGGTCCTGGTCGTAGATCTAATGCAAGCCAATCACAGCCCTCTATCTCAAATTCAAATTCAGTTTCCCAAGTCCAAATTTCTGCAAGCACTCCGTGTACTCCCACACTGCCGGTGGGAGGAAAAGCTGGCGGCATCACCAGTGTGAAAACCGCTTTAGCTGGTGCTACAGGTTCTAAGGGTGAATCATGCGGAGTCCGGATGTGGGGCAGGTCTTGCTGGGTTGGAGCGCGGCTGCGTGCTCAGAGGGACACAATGAATGCGTTTCTATACAGGTGACACGGCGTCAAAATTTTGACGTCATGAGGGTTGACGTCAGGTGTGCACGATACAGTTTTTGAGGCCCTCCATAGGGTCCCATGTTCAATTTGACGTCGACGTTGCCATGCGTCAGGCATCCAGTGTGAGTAGGGCCTGACGTAAAGCGTGCACTGCCGTGTGACGCATCCAGTGTGAACCTTGGGTGACGCAGCTCATGACGCAGCGCGTGACGCACCCAGCATGCATCAGGCCTGGCGTCTGAAGCGCTGATATTTGCACTGGGATAAAAAAGGCCTCTCCAGACAGCCGTGCCTCTCAGAGTGGCTTTCTTTGTCAGAATTCTCTACTGACAAAAAGCCGCGGAGAAAGGACAACACTTCGCTCCAACCCGCATCCGCGAAAAAGGAAAAGCAACTCAGAAATATGTGAGGTTGGCTCCTTAATACAGGCGCCATGTTTAATTTTGGTACCAATGGAAAGTGAGAAATAGGAAACGAAACAAAGGATTCTTTAGGTTTCTCTGAAGTCAGAAGGGTATTATCCGCTCCCAAAAAAACCCTCCCCCACCCCAAATGAAATACGCGGGTATTGTCAGGAAAGGGCACACATCCCAGCACGAAATCGCCGTCAACTTTTTTTGACGCTAATGGCGCCATTTTGAAATTGCATTTTTTTTCATTGTTATTACAGTGCCTTTTAGGTCCTAACTTCCTGTGATTCAAACCCAAATTGTCCATGAAAATTCGTGTCATTTCAGAAGGCTTTGACCTTCGTTTTGTTGATGTATGAGCTCAAAAAATAGTCTGCCTCCAGCATTTTGCTCTGTACCATGTAATTTTGCTATAATTTGGTCGTCGTGACATGAAGATGAGAAGCCACGATGTTTTGTGGGGTAATTTTGGGGCTTCATGTCAGAGAGGCGGATCCAGGGGCCACGCGGGTGCGTAGTGTGTGTGTGTGTGTGTGTGTGTGTGTGTGTGTGTGTGTGTGTGTGTGTGTGTGTGTGTGTGTGAGTGTGACTGCGTGCGTGTGCGTCTGCGTGCGTCTCTGTGTGTGAGTGTGACTGCTGGTATTTGTGTTTTTTGGGGGCGGGACAGTACTATTTTTCCTGCCGCAATTTTTTGTGACGTCATCTTTACAGTCAGGCAATCCCCCCCTTCATGAGCCCTCCGAATCCACCCCTGGCTCTGTGTCTAATATTTGAGAATGGTGCACCACTCAGACGTTTCTAGACCCCTGGATCCTTCCCCTGGGTTCTGTTCTGGTCTGAGATACCTGAGAGAATTTACACGCATCGCGTGACACTCTTATGGCCCCTCCGCACGAAAACAAACTTCCTTCACTCCTGACGGTTTCGTGAGAAAAAAAAAGAACTTCAGTTTGAGGGTATCTTTTTTTCTTCAATCACCACCAGTTTACGAGTCTGGCAGTGCACGAACGATTTTTTTTTGGGGCGGGGGGTATACCTGACCACGAAACGGTTCCCCGCCCTTCTCTCCCCTTAAGAATTTGTGACCACAACTTGTGGCCTGTTAACTGTGAAGATCATGGCTGTAGACGTTTATTGGCCATGTGTGGAGAAGCAACAGACTGACACATGGTGGATTAGTTTTTTACAAAAGGTGAAGGAAAATGTGACAGGCGAGCGAAAGTGTGAGCCTCCAGGGTTTGAGACCAAGAGGAGTGAGAGGAAAGTCTAATGCCTGTCAGAAAAGAGAGTTTGTTCTCACAGTGGCAAAGGTCTGGGCTCTGACGCAACGGAGAAGACACTGTGAAACAATGGTAATCACGAGGAGCACAAATCACGTCGTTTTGGTGATGACGGTGTGAAACTGACGTGAATGTTGTAGCTTGGTGTGAAATGTTGTGGGAGGGTGGTGTCTGAATGAGACACAGTGTGGCTGAGGTCAGGGTCACACTGGGTGCGTCATGAGTGGTGAGCGCGTCACGTGCAGAACATACAGGCAGTGGCGCCATCTCCAGAACTTACGCCTCCGCTCACAATGTGGCATTGAGCAGTTTGCACGTCCACGATTTGCAAAAACGACCACTAGGGGGCGTTGGTGTTCTGACGTCATCCAGACCCCTTCAGAGAAGTGGTTTCCACACGGGCGACGCCCACCTGTTTTTTTTTACGCTGGCGTCAAAATGTATTATTGAACGCAACGGTTGAAGTTGTGACGTCAGCTCCAAGAATGGCCGCGTATCACCCAACGTAAAGAACGCCTTTTGTATCTTGAAAATGCGTCGCGTCCCAAAGCGAGAGAATCCCAAAGCTGCATCGCAAAGTCAGAACGCGCTGCAGGCGTCTTGGGTCGAGGGCGTGGAGTCACGTGAGGAGGGACAGGACGCACAACACACTCCCTCTGGTGGCGGCGCTGGAATCGCTTCCGGTGTGAGGCTCCCAAGACGACCTCTCCCCCATGAAAGGCAACAGGCGTGGAGTCTGTTGTATTGCGTCCCATAAGTCAGGGAGGGTTTACATTGAAACTGTTGCACGTTTGACGCAAGAAAGGGGGTTTTCACACAGTGCAGCGTCAGAATTTTTTGACGCGCGCATCAAAATTTTGATGAGCGGGCATCAAATTTAACACGACACCCCAATGGTCCTGCAGTCTGTTCCTGGCCTCCCGTCAAAATTTTGACGCCGCGTCATCTGTGTGAGAACCCCAATTCCACCTAAGATGGAAATGTTCTGCCTGTGTGAGCGGGTGTGAGCTAAAACGCGTCGTCGGAGTCGCACCCGGTGTGAAGCTGCCTGTGTCACTCTCCCCTGTGTGAAAGGTAAACACACAGTGGAGTGTTGCCTGGGCAACGTGCCTGTAACTCTCTCACAGGGTCACTGGACCAGGTGTACTCAACCCAATTGAGCTTTGTAGACAACCACTGAGTACTTCAGATACTCAATGCTAGGAGGACCCCCCCCAGGAGGGCCCAATGCGGGCGGGGGTTAGACCCAGTCCTGAGCGTACGACCAGTGTAGTCTACTCGTACCGTTGAGTACTGTAGATACTCAACGCTAGGAAACAGAAGGGCCTGCCCAGAGGAAGGGGGCTTGGGACCCAGCCCTGTGTGCCGGAGCAGATTTCTTTTTCTCATTTTGAATTGATGTCTTGAACGTTTGCATGAAATTTGGCCTCGGGTAGGGAATTTGCCTCCAAAAGGAAGGGGGTGTAACCCCCGTCACCCGATCCGGTGAGATGACGCTGGACGCAACCAGCGTGCGTCAAGGACGACAAGCGTTAGATGACGCAACACGTGACGCAATGCGTCACGTAAAGACGCAATACATGACGCAACACCTGACACGCTCGGCGGTTTTAGCAACACGCTCCGTAGCCGCAAAAACGTACATGTGACACGTAGCTTGCAGATGCAACTTCCCCATTCTGGAAAAGTCCACATAAGTGAAAATATTTTTTAATTCACATCATTTTTCAAATCAAACTAGAGTTGGAGAGCCCATTAAAACTAGATTACTTCAAGAAAAAAAAAGGAGAGATTCTTTGCGATTCTATAACTCGAGAAATTCCTGTCAAGTCAATTGTGGACTCTTCCGGAACAGGGGAGTTGCATCTGTGAGCTACATGTTACGTGTACGTTTTGCGGCTACTGAGCGTGGTGCTAAAACTCCCCAACACGCGACGCAGCACGTGACGCAAACAAAAACATCTCTCTGCAGCATCGCAACGCGTGAAGCAATCACTGCAAACCCACCTCGCCAAAACCTCCATAATTTTATGTCCTCTCACGAACAGAAATTCTCAAATTGAGGTAAAACGTTGACTTGGCAGTGCTCCCATCACAATAGTTTTGAACACAAAGGCAAAAGCCCAGGTGCTATGTCCCTCTGAGGCAGTTCGGTGGGGGACATTGTTGTGGTGGCATCCTCAATTTCTCAGGTATTCAGGCAGCAAGTACCAAGGCTTTGCACAAGTACCACAGTATTGTGCCTCCATCACTCTTGATCTACAGTCGGGTGAACATGTGAAGGAGAAAGTTGGCGGAGGCAGAGGCAGGGTTCACGTAGAAAGCGTCACGTGGTGCGTCACGTCGTGCGTCACGTCGTGCGTCACGTGACATTCGTCGCGTCTGCGTCGCTGTGGTTGTTCAGGCTGGACGTGTCATGAAGAGACAGACAGACAGACAGACAGACAGACAGACAGACAGAAGGCAGACAGACAGACAGGCAGACAGGCAGACAGACAGACAGATGGAGGGGGAAAGACAGGGAGAGAGGGAGAGGAATAGAGAAGGAGGGAGAGATACACAGCGAGGCAGGGGAGGCAGAGAGAGGGAGAGAGAGACGCGCAGAGGGAGATGGAGGAGGAAGGGACACACACACACACACACACACACACACACACACACACACACACACACGCCTTTGCAGAAGTTCACACGTTTAAGTTAGATAACAAAAGAAGTGCAAACGAGAAGAACGTCAAGTTGACGTTTCCACGCAGAAAGAACCAGCCACACAGCACCAAATGGCTGAGGTAGCAACGCGCCACGCAATGCGTAAACATGACGTCAGCAACGCAACGACACAATGCATGATACGTCGCTGTTCATTTTGTCGCCATGACGTCATTGAGGTTGACGTCAAAAATGCCCTCAACCATCTTCTGTACCCCCTCCTTTGAGTCTCACGTCAAAAATTGACGTCAACGTCACTTTTAACGTCGGCGTTCGGCGCTGACCTCCCACACGAAAAAAAGTCTGAACGGACCCAGCGTGAACCAGACCCGAATCTTCTCACCGTGACCTGCTACGTCTGTGCCATAGAGGACGTAAAGCGTGACTCACCTGACGTGAACGTGGTCCGATTCTTTGTGCCCATAGCTGCTGTCATTAGTAAAACGGGCGCAGTGACCCGTGAAGCGACTCCGAGCTGGGATCACAGGGAGAGGAGGAGGACGGGGAGAGAGCAGTGTTCACGTAGGGAACGTGGTCAGTCGTTTTGACGTCAGCGTCAAAATTTAACATTGAAGCCAGTGGTGGAATTTTGACGAGAGCCCAAAAGTAACCGCGCGTCATGCAATGTGAAAGAGGGTTGCCATGACAACTGCGGAATTTAGTCCACTGGTCATGGCAGGTGTCACCATGGCAACGCAGCTGGTGTTGAGACGCAGCGTCGTGTTTGTTAACGTCAAACGTCGCTTCAGTTGACGCTACGTCGCGACCCGTGACGCCTCCAGTGTGAAACAGGCCCGATACCTGTGGTGCCTGTGTGGAGAGAATTGCCTCGACAACTGCGTCGTTATAGATGCTCAGATATCAGAATGACATGTACAAGTAACACGTCGCTATCAGATCGTAGGGGCGCAAACTTGTGCTGACTGTACGTGAAGGACGTTTTTCACAGAAATACACAAGGGCACACACACGCATTTACACACAGGGACACACACGATCCCTGAAGCACCCGCCTTTTATTCACTCTGGAGAGGAGACACACGCACACACACACGCACTCACACGCACTCACACACATACACACACACACACACGCACTCACATGCACTCACACACATACACACACACACTCACACATGCACACACACACACTCACACACATACACACACACTCACACATGCACACACACGCACTCACACATGTATACACACACTCACACATGCGCACACATGCACACACATGCACACACACAACACATACACGAGCATACACTCACACACACTCAGACACACACATACCTCACACACACGCACCACACACATACACACACACGCACACCACACGCACACACACACACACAATATGTAACGCACCCTCTGTGACCCTCCCTATGTCTCCTCTCGTTCCCTCTGAAGTGCAGACACAGACATGCACACACTCACACACACACATACACACACGTACCACACACACGCACACCACACGCACACACACACACACACACACAATACGTAAGGCACCCTCTGTGACCCTCCCTCTGTCTCCTCTCATTCCCTCTGAAGTGCAGACACACACGGCTCTGTTCTCTCGCGCTTTTTACGTCTCTGCCGATCCTTTGTTTGCTGAATCTTGAGTGACATGGCCGCCATTTTGTACCTGGGCTGGTTCACAGGGATTGCGTCACGTGATGCGTCTTGCGTTGCGTCACGTAGCACGTTGCGTCACGTTGCGTCACGTATGACGTCACAACTCACATCCAACGTGTCCGACGCCGGCTACGTCGACGTTGCGTCGCCTCTTGCGCACGTCAGTAGACGCTGCGTCAGAATTGGTGACGCAACGTCTGAGTGCGTGCGCACGGAGACAGAAGGTCACGTGAGCGATGATGTCAAGAGACGCCACAGATGACGCCTCTGGTCCTCGTGACGCAGCGTCATTTGACGTTCAAGAGACGCAACGCATGACGCACCCAGTGTGAACATGACCTCAAACACACCTCACACAAAAATCTCAATGTACACGAGAGAAGCCAGTTTGTTGTTGCAAATGCGTTGCAAATGCAAGAAATCACCTCCAAAGACAAGGAAAAACACCCAAACGTTTGCCTCTATTGACAACAGTGTCCGAAACAGAAAGTCACTTCAGCCCTCACAAAGGCAGAAAATGTCTGAAATTGTTGCGCAAAAAGAAGTTGAATTTCACTAATTTTTCACAGTTTCCCCTTGACCCGAAATTTGAGGCTTCTGCTCTCGAGGGCGACATTGAAAATTCAATACAAAACGGCTTGAGTTTCTCAAGAGGAGACAGGGGTTTTAGTAACGTATGGCATTTAGATTTGACACAGAATTCTTGTCAAGAAACACCGTCTTTTTCTTCACAAGTTTCCACTGCGCTTTCCAAGTGAACAAAGAGACGACCCTGGACGTAAAAGTCCGATTGCACCGCAAATTTTGGGTCCAGTTTGCACCCACCCGAAACAGACTGAACCGTAAAAAGTGAGCCTCCACTGTTTGCAGTGGAAATTTGCAGTCTATTTCCCAAGATCTGTTCGATTGCTTGCACACCAACCCACACTAACTGCAAAATTGCGGTTGTTTACGGTGCAATCGAATACTCCCCCTGTCTCAGGAAACTTGTGACGGTGGATCTCTCCTGGATGATCGTCTTCCGACCGGAGTTTGGGTCACATTCCTACACATCCCGTGTGAACGGGGGGGGGGGGGGGGGGGGGGGGGGGGGGGGGGGGGGGGGGGGGGGGGGGGGGGGGGGGGGGGGGTGGGGGGGGGGGG
>JAAUXT010122502.1_pt1 | contig 15377 bp, 15 predicted proteins | sample 7278171 | NCBI WGS metagenome assembly JAAUXT01 (sample SAMN14350112, study PRJNA611818) | marine sediment metagenome | isolation source: surface marine sediment (1.8m) | place: French Polynesia: Moorea | collected 2018-08 | reverse complement strand
CACAAATCCCACTTGGGGCTACAAGATGGCTGCCATAGGCCTCAGCCAATCAAAGGGCTGGAAATATTCAAATGGACCAATCACAGGGCTGGATTCACTGTCGTCCATATGTCGCCTCAAGTGGGGTCATCTTCTCTCATGGAGAGGCTCCTTCACGGCCTCCCGGCAAGGCGCGCCACCTCGTCCCCAGATACACAGAATCTGGAGAATCAGAGGCTGATCAGTCCACCTGGGACACACCAAATGAACAGCTCTGCTCAGAGACGAATTGCTGCAGGACTGAAGGCAATTGAATTTGAGGAAAGAAAGAAAGCAGAAGTTGACCAAGAGGGCAGCCATTTTGAACCTCAAAACACCAAAACGTTCACAGCACAAGTCGATCCATTCGCGATTAGAGGACACATCTCCTTGAAGTGGTGCCATACACGACAAAACCAACCCCCTTTTTTCGCCCGCTTACCTTTGACGGCCCAACCTCCTACTGCGTTGATGGCGTCCATAAAAACACCGAGGTCTTCCTCCAAAGGGCTGTCATTTAGGCATTTCTGATAAAACAGTTTCACTTTCCTCTCAGCAGACTCCACGTGGTGATATGTGTCAATTGGACTTTCCAAAATATCCCTGAGTTTGGCGTCCCTCAGTCTGGTCATCTGGGCGTCTCTGTTCCAGAACGCCTCCGTGGCGGGGGCGGCGGTGTCCCGCAGCCACGTCCCGCACGAGAAGGCGTAGAAATCCAGGCACGGATCCGCGCTCTTGTTCATCACGGTCCACAGGGCGGAAGACAGGGCGAGGCAGTCGGTGGTGAGGCACAGCAGATCCGCTGCACCGCTGTCTACGTACTGCAAAAGGGCGAGGAGCTCGTCAAGAGGGGGAGGACCACAGGGATAAGATGTCGCGAAAGGGGGAACTTGGTTGGAAAACTTCCTGATATTTCATCTTCACTCAATTTGCCTCCCCGCGGCAAAGAAGCCATGAACAAGAAAGCAAGCGCAATCGTCACCAAGTAATCGCCAGTTTTGGTGGGTCACCCGTGATAACTACAAAGAAGCCAGGGGGAGCGGGGGGGGGGCGCTTGTCACTGCAAAAATGTCAGCGGTGATTCGGGATGAAATTTCTTGTACTCATCAGGGGTGACCATTGCACAGAATTTATCAGTTGTGGTCACCCCTGATCACAAACATATCGCTACGAAGGGGGGGGGGCACTGTTCAGGACACCTGCATGGCAGCTGCTCCTGAGGAAGAGATCAAGGGTGACCACCACTGAAACATTGGTGAGGAATCCCCTGACATCTGCTGGGGATTTCCTGGTCTGGGCACACCCTGAATGGTGACCACAGTGAACACTGAGGGGAGCACACAGGCTGCACCCGCAGGAAGCGCCTGTGTGAAAATAAATCCGCAAGGTCAGAACCTCTTCGGAGTTTGTCAGCCAAATCATGGTGGGAATATAAGGTGGTGGAGGGTTTCTGTGCACAGACAACAAAAACACGCCCCACCACCCCAAGTCAGAAAGTTTGCCCTGAAAACACTGACAAGCGAGTCAGTCGCCATCTTTTCTCTGGCCATTGGGGTTGAGAGTGTTCTGCAAGAAGACGGACAGCGCCAAACCTTACTTCATCCACCACTTTCCACGTGCAGATGAAGAGCACCATCCCGAGCGACGTCCCCACCAGCAGAAACACGGCGATGGCGAACACCACCTCCCGGTTCTCCAGCTCGATGATCGGATACTGGCGCGAGGAGGGTAGAGGCTTCAGCTGAACCCGCTCCGAGGTCACGTGATCCTCGTCGTCGTCGTCGCTAGAGTCCCCGGATGTGGCCCCGTCGCCGTCGACGCTCGTGTCCTTGTTGCGCGGTTTAGGGGACGCCGTCGCGCCTGCGTCGTCCCCCGCCGCCGCCGTCGCGACGCCCGGCTGGAGCACGACGATCTCCACGTCACGTGACGATCCGTGGTGACTACAGGACGGCGTCGGCTCAACGTCTTCTGCTGTGGACGTCATCCTGACGTCGAGGCTGGAGAATCCGTCTCTTCACACGCACCGTGTGTTGCTGACGTCCATATGCATCGGGATGATGACGTCATCTTCTTACGCGCTCCAAACACACTGAGGACAGGTTCTGAAGCGTGAAACTTTCCCAATGTTCCCACAGCTGATAGATACTCGTACCCCGCCGTCGAAGCAACTTTCAATCCGTGTTGAAGTGACATTTCCATATTGACAACTTCCAATCAACTGCACCGAATCCGTTGTGTTCATCCCGCACGGTAAAAAAGTCCTCTTTGACAAAGAAATGCGTTAAAAGGTCTGCACTACATAATTTATAACCGCGATGCAACCACCAGAACAATTATATCTTTTTTCAGATGACAGTAACTAAATGTGTTTGGTATTGATCTCTCGTTTGCGAGCGCGTTCGTTCGTTCAGCCTTTTTGTGCGACAAATTTCACAACAAAGTAAGACTTTTTGTGTGCTCACACACACGTTGTACATTTCCCACTGAACTGTTTTTGAAAGCGCCGACAAAAAATCGATGTTGTTGTTGCAGAGTCAGTGACGCCAACAACTTTCGGCGACTTCCTCGTTTTTTGAAACAACTTTGAACAAACGTCCTCCCAAACTCCGCGCCTCACACTTGTCAGGTCCTCAGGTCCAATTGTCCGTTCTCTCACTCCAGATTCGACTGAAAAATCCCACGACACAACAACGTCCCACAAGTGAACACAGAACTCCAGGTCCTGCGCAAAGATGTCATAAAAGTATTATGAAGATCGATATCTAACAAGCATTTGATCACCCGCATCGTAGTTGAAGCTGTTGGTTCAAATATGGACACGCGATGGGGAGGAAAATCGCATTTGGAGCCCGGGGAGGGAAATGCAGCTTCGTCGATCAGAGCAGCAGCTTCACCGTCAGGAACTCGCGACGCGACGCGGAACCAACGAACCGCGACCGCCATCGGTGCGACGCGGGTGACGTCAAGCCGCCACCAGTGCGATTGTTGAGAACGCCACTGGCGCAACGCCACGAGGCGCAGGAACCAACGGACCGGGACCGCCACTGGCTTCACGTCACGTCACGACGCCGCCACCTGAACCACCAACGTCATGAATTGACAGACTTGGTCTTCAAGGCAGAGGCCAAAAGTCGAGTCAAGAAAGAATTCCTTTCTATGTACGAGCGTGTTCAATACGTAAGGATTCTCGCTCCGCCACTCCAAGTCTTTTTATCGTTTGAGCTTCGGGCACTTTACGGACGCTGAAACGTGCAATACTTGCGAGACAGCACGCCTGGTACGAGCAAGGAGGAAACCGTCACATCTCCCAACCGCAAGGATGACATTTTAATGTTGTCCCCATTTCTTCAATCTGTGACTTTTCTTTTTCAAAAAGAGAAAAACCACTTGAAATCAGATTGCTTCGGATACCCTGGAGTTTGTTCATACCAAACCGGACCTATGATGCCCTTGAGGGTTTTGAGGCTATTTTTATCCCTGGATGAAGAAGTTGAACTGCTCATCAGAGACACGTGGTACTCCGGTCAATTTACAATCCCCGTATCTCTCCAGGAGCTGCTTCCCTCACGTACAATTGCGCGGTCCGTGCGGGGTCGGTCTTCAGACGGACGTCTGATGTATCTTCACCTATCCGTTCTTGCGTTATTTTTTGCTGCCCCCTCTTGACTGATTTCTTTGCAACCCAACGATACAAAACAACTCAAGAAACACCCGCAAACGTAAGATCAGAGCGCGTTCTCCACTGGTCGCGACGTGCGAATCCGAGATGCAACTGACTACGCAATGCCAGTCCTGTAGTAAGGGAGCATCTGGGGGGGGGGGTCTGGTCAACCAATTGTGGGACAACTCAGAAATAGTTCCTGACAATTTTGAAACGGTCCTGGTCCCAAATTTTTAGGTGAGACACCAGCAGCAGCAGCAGCAGCGGCTTCTTGTGTGAACATTTTGGGACAGGTTGACAATAATCAGAAACAACTTCTGACCTGTCCCACAATTTTTTGATCAACCGTTTCTGGTATCAAAATTTGGGTGCGGTTGAAATGGCCAGGGACAATTTCTGACCTGTCTTTATATTTTGGGACCAGAACCCCCCTCTCCCAACGGGAGCACATACAAGACACCACCACAGTACATGTAACTGCGGGACGCGCACAATCACATTGGCGGCTTGAACGCGCTTGAAAAAATCCGGTCTCTCGAACGTTTTGCCACCTTCGCGACCCCTGTAGGGAGGCCTTCTCTCGTCGCAGAGGGCGGAATGATGCATGCGGCGCTCCACGTCTGATCCGTCCGTGGACGCGTCGGTGATGCATGGCCCCCGCTGTCAGCACCGCCCCTCCCGCCCTCTACCCCGCCCTTCCCCTGGCGCTGTCAGCACCGCCCCTCCCCGCCCTCACCCCTCCCCCCGGCTGTCAGCCCCTCCCCGTCCCCTCCCTCTGCCCCGCCCTTCCTGTCAGCACCGCGCGTCCTCTGGTATTAGTGGACCAATTTACTCGGTGCGTTCCGGGAAATCTGTACAAATGAGTGGACGAGTTTTGACTTTCCACTTCATTCCCTCCCTGCTGTTTCCTCCACAACTATGAAAAAGGCCAAAGGTACCACTTTGGATTTCGCTGGGCGGAGAAACGCGTTGGAGCAGGAGATACAACCAATGCAACACAGCAACCCGTGGAGTTTGATCCACACCAAGACAAACTTCAATACAAAATTGGCACACACACGATTGCAGCAGAAGCTGAAGACACGCAGAAAACAAACGCTGCTCAGATAGAATCTGAAGTCTGTCCAGAGCGAGTCTGGTCGGGCAGTGCGCAGCACAGTGGGAGGCGAAAATGGAGTCATCATCATCCAGCGCTCAAACTGTGCGGTGCAGTAGCAGACAGAGCCTCGGGTTGGTGACCATTACCTGACAGCGCCCAGTCCCCGAGTCTCTCCACGACGCCCTGTACAGGTTCTCGTCCCGCCTCGTCCAGGGCGTCTTCATCCAGGCATTTCTGATACATCACCCTGACCTTCAATCCAGCGGAGCCAGCTTCGTGCACAGTTTCCACGTTTTCCAGAATGGTCTTGATTTTCTCGTCTTGCTCCTTTGTGATCTCGGAGTCAATGTTCCACAGCGCGTATGATGGCGGGATGAAGTGGGTCCCCAGCCACCCGCCACACGCGTGACGGTAAAAGTCCAGACAAGGGTCCACGTCCAGATCCATCTGGGTCTGGATGTACAGAGACGCAGCGAGGCACTTCGTGGAGACGCACCGCGAGTTCTCCATCTTCCACTGCAAGTCAAAGTCACATCACCTGAACCACCTGTTGCTTCCGCGCTGTTCACCACGCAGCGTCTCCAAGCGACACACGCACAGGGCACAATTCCCAGTTCCAGCAAAAATGGCCAAGAACTGAACTTATTGCTCGAGCCTGTGTGCACAGGCATGAGTCTGCCGCACGCACACGCCAAACCAACAGGGGTTTTCACAGGTGAGGCGACGTCAAAATTTTGACGCGACGTCAGGAATAGGATGGACCATTTTCTTGGTGAGCACACCCCCCCCCATTGGGCGTCATGTCAAATTTGACACCCGCGCGTCAAAATTTGAGACGCCAGCGTCAAAAATCTACCTGTGCGAAAACCACTAATGTGGTCACAACATACCCACTCGAACGACTGCCACGCCATGGAATCCCAGCAGCTCGACACGAAGTAATTTCGGAATCTCAGTTCCAGTGATTGAGAAGCGTTAACAACGTGGCCAAACAAAACCTCAGACTCGGCAAACACACTGTTTGCCGTCCGTGATCAAATTCCCTCCGAGAAGCATTGAACTCGGCAAATCTTGACCAACCACTTCCCCCCCCCCCCAAGTGAAGCGGTGGCCCCTTCACCGGCTGAAAACACAGGAACCGTTTCGCACTCGCAGCATTTGCCTGTGACTGGAGAAAACCTTATCCCTGTTGACAAAACGTCAGGTTTCGTCACCTGTTTGTGGTAGAGCGTGGTCAGGTTCATGGTGAGTCCGACGGAGACGGACAGAAACAGGAAGGTCGCGATCGCGAGCAGAACCTCCCGCCCCTTCACTTGAACTCGCTCCTCCTGCGTCGAGAAGACCGGCTGGAAGGCGATGAGGCTCCTCTTGGGCGGCTGGAGAAGCGGGTCGCTCTTGGTGGCGCCGTCATTCTCGTCTTTGACGTCACCTTCACCGTCGGCGGCGCCGCCGAACTCCACTCTGCGCGCGCACCCCAAGTCCGCTGAATGGCGCTTGCGAATCGCCGGTTGATCCGATTCTTCTCCATTTGACATTTCCATTGAAAAGTTGCGTGTCTGACTGCATTCAAAACTCCAATATCCAGTGAAGGGAACAAAATGAAGTCAAAGGCTGCGACCAGCAACTTGCGTCCCTCATTTGCACAAAAAATGAAGAAATCCGTGCGTCTCAGTTTCACCCAAGTTTAAAACTGTCATGGTGGTGATGTGAATGGAATGTATTTTTTCATCGCCAACTTCGAATGAAATATTCATTTCTCCGCCCCGACGTAATGTCAGATTCATTCATTATCGCTCAGTACGTCAAGAGCAACAAATCGATCTCGTTGACTTCTCTCCGTCTGCTGACGACATGCAGTGGACCTGTTGCTCGTACGAGCGTACCACTGAAAGAAGTCGCTCATTAAAGTTGGGCCACTTGCCACCAAACAGTTGAAACCCCCCCACAAAATCCCCGTGCACGATGTGAGTACCACACGAGTACCATGCAGAACTATTGAAGAGCCAGACATGCACTCCACAAACTTGTAAACACAATGGGGGTATCAGTTTCACACTCTCTCAATATTGCGCAGGTAACTTTCAAAGAGTTGCACAATCTGGAGCTGGCACGTCCTTCTCTCGAGGAGCATGCGTGGACAAACAGTGGAATCCCCCCATCAGACCTGCCGTGTTCACCCGTGTAACAAGCACCTTTTCACGGGTTCCTCTGAAACGTGAAAGCGAGTTTGAATCATGTCAATTCACCTCAGCACGAGTAAATGGAGGCAAATGTTGGGGTGCATCTTGTTCTTCAGTGAGAGTTAACCCGTGTGAATACGGTACTCAATGGGGCAAAAAGCCGCAGCGGTGGCGCAGAAACTAAACTTCCCAACCTGCAAGGATTTCACCGCCCAACAAGAACCAGAACCATCCACACAAAGCTTTCGTCAATTTGAAAAAAGTTCCACGATCAGTCACATTTTGTCCATTGGCAGGAATCCAAGAGACCAGCTGTTGAGGAATCCAGCGGTACAAAACACTGAAACACTTGATCAAGATGGAGGGGTTCCTCTGGGTTGATTTCCCCAGGTGCAGCAGCCGTTGTTGCGACTGTCAACAACGCTGCGACTCTCTGCCGCAACAATCGTATTTACTCGGGAAATTTGTCTCCTGTCGTGTGAGACAGAAGCAATTTTTTTCATCAATGGGCCGCGAGACTGAATCAACAGACATCCACGTGGAATGAGTTGATGTTGTTACAATTAAGTTGCAGTCATTTGCTCGTGTAGAATTGATGAGGAGCACTGCATTGCTGATGGATTTAATCTCTATTTGTGTGTCCCATGTGGCCTTTCCTCCCCACACACGGTTGTGACTCCACATAAAGGACTCGCAATCACACAGAAGAAAGGCGACTGATTCCACTGCAGCGGTGGGGGGGGGGGCAGTTCGTCCGAGTTCGCTCGGACGCGACTGAGAGGAGTTTACCATTGTTTCAACAATTGTTGAAACAATGTTTCTCGAAAACAGGGGCCATTGATGGTACGCATCTCGAACTTGGATGCGATTTCACACGGGTGGGTACGGTAAGGATCCAGGGTGCGTACCCCGACCACCTCCCACCGTGCAACAAAGCCTGATGTGGGGGCAGAAACTGAAGGTTCTTGCACTGTTCTTGGAACTTTGTGAAAGAAAATCTGAGTGTAGATCTATCCCTCCACATCTTTGGTGTCTCGTGAAACATTGGGGTAAGGGCCCCTTGCTTTGATATCAAACCGTCCAGTGCACCGTTCGTGCCTCGCCATTTCCTGTCTCCAGAAGTTGTCAAAACCAGGCGTGTGGCGCATCATTCAGGAAGAAAAGTTTGACGGAAGAGTTGTTTCTCTGACCTCAAAAATCCAACGCAAAACCATTTCACCTTTCCACGCGCCACAATCTGACGAGCGAGCGAACGAACAGACCCAGAGATTGTGTTCCCTGACACTTGGCATCGGCTCTCACCCGTATCCGGCGATTACCGTCATTCATCACGGGATTTGTAGCCCTGTAATTGTCAGCCCAAAGCGTTTCGAATACCACACAAACTTCAGTGATTTACACGAAATCAAAACCTGCGCATGCGCACAGATTAGCCATGCGTTGTTGGGGGGACCCGTCACCAAGACAACAATGTTGTCAGTTTGCAACATCATTCCACACAAAAAATTCTCTCCCCACGGGGTGATTCAAAAGATCGCTGCGCATACCAATGTAACATGTGGGCGTCGTCTTTGTTTGCTACTCGCGGTAGCGGTTGGGGGGGGGGGGCGGACCTGGCACGGCAGGAGCGACGGACTTGACTTGACTTACCGGTGACAGCCCAGCCTCCGAGCTTATCGATGCCTTCTATCAGCGATGCCCCGTCCAGCTCATTGATCGCCCGAACATTCATACATTTTTGATACAAAAGCTTCAGCTTCCTCCCAACCGAGTCCGATTCATAAGTGTCTATGGCACTCTCCAGGACGCTCCTCAACCGTTTGTCTCTCTTCATCACAGCTCTGTGGTCAGAATAGATGTCCCATTGTCTTTGAATGCCCGACGCGGGGCCAGTTTTTGCGGAGAGCCAACCACCGCAGCCAAAGCGATGGAAATCTGCACACGGGTCCACAGACATGTCCATGAGATCCAGCATGTGAGAGGAAGTCTCTAAGCACTCTTGTGTAAGGCACAGACTTGGTACGTTCTCACTCGGGACCTGCTGCAAGAAAGAGAAACTTCCAAATGCAATAGAAGCAGCAACTGAGCCTGGGAATACTCAAGAATAACTGCCGCATACAGACATACACTCAGCCCTTTTTTTGCGGAAAACGCTTAATTTGATTTCGCCTGCGAGGTGCATTGATGGACGCTTTGCATATTGCATCCGATGAAATTTTCAAGAGCGCAAACCCGACGGGGCCGCTCCATTCTTCCGAGTGCGTGCACGCAATTAGGCAGACGGCTTCTGGTATTTCCTCCCCCTTATTACTGGGGGGGGGGGAAGAGATGCAAGTGTCTGGATGGACCATCGCTGGGAGCCTTACACGTTCCTCAGCTTCCTTCCAGGTCCCGATGAAGAGGAGCAGACCGAGCGCGACGGACACGAGCAGAAACACGGCGATGGCGAAGATCACTTCCCGATCTCCGAGCTCGATGATGAGCGGCGTCGGCAGCGCCGGTTTGAACTGCGCCGAATCGTGCGCATGCGCGGGAGCGTGCGCGCGTCGCGGCGCCGCCTCCGCCTCCTCGTCGGCGTCGTCGCTGCTGTCTGACGACGTCGTCTCCATGTCCGCGAGACGGCAGCTTCCGGCGGCACTTCCGGTGGCGCGGCGACAGTCGCTCGCGATCTCCTTTGAAGAGCTACACGATGGCGTCGGCTCAACTTCCGCTGTTGCCGCCATTATTCCACATCGCCACCTCACTTCCCGCGTTAAAAAAAACACCACAACCCAGCAACCACTTTTTAAATTAAAACTGTCCCTCTGAATTGGCAATTTTGCCACACATCCACTCTCACATTTCAACGATTGAAACAGAGCAAACTAATTTTCTGTCCTTCTTGAGTCTGCGCTGACACCCTGATGCATCAGTTCGATGAATCCTGGCACCTGAAGATGCGTGTGTCACTGATATGCGACGGATTTCACTTTCCCGGCTCCGCTTCTGTTTGCGCTTCACGTTTACCTTCACGAGACACGCGCCCCAATCAATGCTTCCAAGATATGATATCTCAGATTGAAATCTGTCAGAGCCATTCTCAACAGGTTTTTCACAACTGATGCAACTTGAGGCGCACGCTTGTTGGCGTTCCTCCCAGCACGTTCACACGTTCGTCCAGATGGTGTCTTCCTTTCCAGTCAATTATTCGGTGCCGCATCCTGGATTCCGGAAACCAAACTCTATTGTACTCGCCGGGCCTCAGTCCAAACCCAACACACGGTGCGCATCACTCTCTGACCATGTCCTCCTGCTGTACGAGGGACGCGCATCTTGCGCCTCTTACCAGAAGCTGTGTGTGCACCGTCCATCGCGGTGGATGTGCAGCCCAGCCCGGCCCGGCCCGGCCCAGCACGGCATAGCATAGCACAAAGTGAACGCATATGGCGGACGGGGTTTTGACTGTACAGCTTTAAGGATAAAGGGCAGCTTCATTTTAAAAACCAAGCAATATGGAAAAGGCGAGTGGAGCGCGGCGCTCGGAGGCGCCCGTCCGGACCGGGTATCATCCTCGCGTCGTGAGCAGCGTTCAAATGGCCGCTTCATTCACCTGTTTCACGACGCCAAACGTGGCGCCCACGACGGAAATTCGAAACCAAACCAGACTTCTTGGCAGATCGTGCCGGAGAACAGGCAATCACATCACGACACACACAACTCAGAAAGTATCATTTTGCAAACTTCATTAAATTCAACCCCAAACACAGCTCGACAAGTTCAATGAAGTACGTGTGCGTAAGTCTATCCTGCGAGCATACAACCGCACCTGGGCAATCTGCAGCCGAGAGGAAACGACGCGACAGCTTCAACTACTCTCCTCCCGCTGAAGACAACGGGTCTCAATCCTGCAGCAGACCGCACTTGTCTGACCACTTCCGCAGAGCACGTGACTTCACCAGGAAAGCTCCAATCTACACCACAAGTCTCAAGCAAAGGGGACGAGGATACTGCGCGGGACAAACAACGCTGTTTGCACTGGTTCCGTGTCCGTGACGGAATGCGCAAATTGTGCATGAAATGGTGCACACACATTTCAATAGTGCTGTTCACACCGGTTCCTTGAATCCATGATGGAAAGGTTTTGGCTCCAACAGGCAAAACCATCCATCACGGATGCAGTCATCACAGATCGCGGAAGCAGTGTGAACAGCGAGTTAGCATGTTCACCGTCAAGCTAAAGACACAGGTGGTTGATTCAAGACAGTAGCTGGCCAGCTGAGTCTATTGTTCTTCCCAGGGTCGCAAAAACATGCAGAGGCTCAGAACTATGTGACATATTCTCGGAAATTCAGGCTGACGTTTCCCTTTGTTGTCGCATCCAGAAACAACGCACGAGGAAGTACAAGTTGTGTGTCATTTGTGGTGCTTCTGACAAAGACACAAGCCTCACTGCTGCACAGGCAACAAAGGAGTTTGCATCACGGACGACAGAGCACAACAGCAACACACAACAACGGTGTTGTTGAGTGGCTGGTCAAGAAACTGCAGCAATAACTTTTTTCTTGTGAGAAGAACAAGAACAGCAAGCGAGCGACGAACGATCGAGGCACGTGGCTCCCTGACCCCAGACCACGTGACTCCCTGACCCCAGACCACGTGGCTCCATGACCCCAGACCACGTGGCTCCATGACCCCAGACCATGTGACTCCCTGACCCCAGACCATGTGACTCCCTGACCCCAGACCACGTGGCTCCATGACCCCAGACCACGTGGCTCTGTGACCCCTGACCACGTGGCTCCCTGACCCCAGACCATGTGACTCCCTGACCCCAGACCACGTGGCTCCATGACCCCAGACCTCACCTGTACGCAGGGGGTCGTGCCAGACAACACCCCCCCTGGACAGGCCCGTGGTTGGAGGTACCTGTCTGGATGGAGGGGGGTCCTGCACAGGCACAAGACTGGTGCCAGACCCCGCCCCCATCCAAAGTGTCAATACATTCAAAAACGCAAACCGAACAACGCCAAGAGCGACTGCATAAAGCTTGCGATCGACTGATAGGGACCGCGGGCTCAAGAAGAAAACAAAATTACCTGACAGCGCTGGCCCTCCCATACTCTCGATCACGGTCATCAGCGGCTGAATGTCGTCGTGCTCAATCCCGTCCAGATCCATGCACTTCTGATACAGCGTCTTGGCTTTGCGCTCACCCGAGTCCACATCCTCCTCCTCCTCCACTGGACTCTCCAAAATGTTCCTCAGCTTCTGGTCCCGTTCTCGTATGATCACAGAGTCAATGCTCCAGACGCTCCGTGTAGCTGGAATGGTGTTGGTGGAGAGCCAGCCCCCGCAGGTGTACTGGTAGAAGTCCGCGCACGGTTTGGAGGTTCGGTCCATCATGCCCATCATATAGGAGGTGGTGGTCAAGCACTCTTTGGTCAAACACATGGCATCGATTGCTCCATTGGTTTCAATCTGCAGAAAATGATGTAAAATTCTCTGACTCACGTTTGTTGAGCGCTGTGTATATGTGTATGTATGTATGTGTGTGTGTGTGTGTGTGTGTGTGTGTGCGTGTGTGTCACACACTTCGTGTTGCTTCTTGGCCTTCCATGTGAACCTGAGAGCAAGTAACACACGCACGTACACACACGCACACACACCGTATCGCTGCCACAAAACTCTCATCAAAAACTGCGAGTCTGCAACAAAGCAGAGACAATCTCGTCAATGCTGAGCACAGCACCACAAAGGGTCGAGCACTTCCTGAATTCTGATTAAATTTCCAGGTAAATGCTTCGAAGGGTTCTTCGTGTAATTTGTCCATTTTTTTCAAATTGACCTTTGAGGACCAAGACGTTTTGTGAGTGGAAAACGCAACTGTGACACTGCATCTCTGTCGGCTGAATGGGTCGCAGACAAACACGGCGTTTTCTCTGTTCATTAATTGCCAGCTTCAATGCAAGAAAAGAACTCACCGTTCTACCCTGTGTCTGCATCGTGGCAAGAATAACAATGAGTCCTATACAAACTGAGACGAGGAAGAAGGAAGCGATGGCAAATATCACTTCTCTCCCCTTCAGGTCTATGTGCGGTCTCGAAGGGACGGAAGGTGTGAACTTGATGCAATCTCTGTCGTCATCATCGCTGTTATCATCGACCTCTCTTCCTTTCTTCTCCTCCTCTTCAAAGTCGAACTCGATGGTCCGCTGGTCCTGCTGGCGGCTGCAGGAAGGTCCAAGGTCCTTGTCCCTACCGGAAGCCATCTTCGCTTCGTGGGTCGGGTGGGTGGGTGACTACAGCACCGCCACAGCCGCCGTCTCTTGTACTGTCTCCTCTTCTCCCTGTGAATCCAGCTATTGTCACGACGCCGCTGCGCGGAGACGGCACCTGGATTTCACGCGTCTCTACGTAGAGCACTGAATGACACGGGCGTCTTCAGTGAGAAGAGCGCGAGGGTCATGCGCCACGCTTCGCGCACTGAGCTGCTGTGACCTCCTCCTCATGAGCGAGAACAAAGGGACAGTGATGATGCGCTTATTGATCCGTGTCACGCTTCATTGGATCTGGAACACAACAGATGCAGCCAGCCGTGAACAACACCGGGTCCTCTCCACCAGAGGGAGGGTGCTGCCACTGCAATCTGCGCATGCACATCCACGTCCGTGCAGAAAAGCTCTGAGAAACTTCCAGCAGATTATGTCTGGTCATAAATTGAACGCCGACAGACAGACAGAGCGGCGAGGAAAAGTTAATATGTCAGCGCGTGTTTGCCCTGTCAGTTAGCAACTGGTGATTGCATTTGGTGGACAAATTACAGCTTTATCCTGTATTTGTTCTGCCACTCACTCACTCCCCGGACAGACGGAGCACCAGTGTCATCACCCGCCGCAGACGAAGCTGCAGGGGAAATGAATTAAGCGGGCGCACCGTATGTTTCAATTAGACCTCCTGTGCTTTTAAGCCGCCATTCAAAAGCTCCTTCAAGGCATTATCAAAGTCAATGTACAGTGTAGATGCAGCAGCGCTGGAATGTTCCCTCCGCGTCAGGCGTTTTGCGTCAGTCACGTGGTGTTCCTCCAGGAGGCGACGTCCCTGGATCAACGTTTTCCACGTTACGTCCCTGGATCAACGTTTTCCACGTTACGTCCCTGGATCAACGTTTTCCACGTTACGTCCCTGGATCAACGTTTTCCACGTTACGTCCCTGGGTCAACGTTTTCCACGTTACGTCCCTGGATCAACGTTTTCCACGTTACGTCGCTGGATCAACGTTTTCCACGTTACGTCGCTGGATCAACGTTTTCCACGTTACGTCCCTGGATCAACGTTCTCCACGTTACGTCGCTGGATCCACGTCGGAGCTTCACGCGGCAGTTGTTAGCGTCCCTCGATCAGCTGATTCTCCTCCCCTGCACGTGCCTGGCATGACGGACGAGTGATTGTGGCTCCAGCGTGTTTGCAGGCAGCATCTCCGGATTGGTACCGAGAGCACGTCCCAGACGACTTCAGAAAAGCGCTGCTGTGACGAGAATCTCCATATCCACACGTGGCATGACGCCAGCCGCAAATGTTGATCGCATCTCAGTGGCGAGATGGTCGCTGCTGCTGTTCAATTGACACCGAATGTGATAAACGCTGCATCAATTGTTCCCAGGATGTCACTCACACGTTGTTGCGTTTGTTTGGAAAGTTGCAGCCTCCACGTGTGGCAGCATGCCGCAGGAACCTCACCACGAGAGAACAGCACCGACCACCAGTGGATCAGCCCCACCGGAAATGGAGTGTGATCAACACCACAATCGCACCGTTGCTCCACTCAATGAAGTAATGGTCCCAATCGATGTGAAACCTTAAACTGCACAGCTGAGTGCATTACTCCACAGGCAGGTGAAGATGGCGCGCCACAGCTGGTGCACTGGAGACATCAAGAGCAGCTTCACCGCGCAACAACAGCTTTAGTCAACGCTACAAAAGTGGAGAAGGGCTCAAAGTGCGTGTGATGGCGGAGACGACTGTGGTGATAGTGAAGTCCAAGAAAGATTTTTTTTCACTGAATAAAGCCGTTTTCACATTGGTGCCGTCAGGGTTCGTCCATCGGTAGCGTGGTGCGACTGCAAGATCGCACCACGTCGTCGCGTCGCAAGGGCACAGAGGTCATCCACGAGTGAGTGATAGCGAACGAGTGCATGACCTGCGTGTCCGCGGGCGCGACAGGCATGCGATGAGCATGTCGCACCACGCTACTCATGTGTGAAGTCACGTCGACGAACGGCGGATGCTGTGACCTGAGCGGTGTGTCGACCTACATGTGCGATCACTACTCAAATGACCATACAAAAGAGTCGCACTGACCTCATTTCTCTCATAACCAGTTTGACTTTCGTTGAGAGTGTGTCCAGTGACGTTACTTTGAGTTGACTAACTGAAGTGTGGT
>JAAUXT010117297.1_pt1 | contig 15377 bp, 16 predicted proteins | sample 7278171 | NCBI WGS metagenome assembly JAAUXT01 (sample SAMN14350112, study PRJNA611818) | marine sediment metagenome | isolation source: surface marine sediment (1.8m) | place: French Polynesia: Moorea | collected 2018-08 | reverse complement strand
TTGACTGTGATATATTGCAGGATCAATTTGTACTTGGAAGTTGCATTGTTGGGTATGTTTAAAGGCACAATCAATTAAGCATTGAGCATCCGTGTGTTGAATGTGTACAACAGAAAAAGACTATATGGAGTAATAATAGCTCAGTCAATGAATATGCATCAAACAGTAGTGAAGTGTAAGTGCCCGGATTGAAGGAAGCGGCAGCAAGTGCGTAGCGAGTACTCAAGGCGCAGAGTGTGATCTCCTCTGGTGGACCTAACAGCATGGCACAAAAAGTCTGCGTTGGTTATCGGACTGCCGCACCTGACTCGGTTGACTGTCACATGAGTGTGACAGCCGGATGTTTGCAGAGAGACTCAGACTTGCACGTGATTATTCACGGGCTTACAAGCTGGTTTCACACATATAGAGACTGAACATTATGTTGGTCTGGGAAATGCTAGGTCTTCTCATGGGACAATGTCTGCCTCATGATGTTCTGAATACAAGTAATGTTTTCAGCAAAATGAGGAGGCTCAGTTTGCAATTGCTTGAGTCTCAGAGAACATTCTGAATAAAGACTGCCAAGACAAAATTGTCCAGTTGAAGGGAATTTTCAGATGATGAGAGAAGCCATCTGCCTGCAAGATGAATCTATCTGTGGGAAACTATAGCTACATCACCAAGTCATCAACACAAGACATTTTCTAAAACAAAGACTTGTTTTCAATTTCCATGAAAACAGATTCTGACCACTTGCAAATGATAAGTCCCTGAAAATGAAAATGCAATTGCTTGTTGTTTGTTTGCATTTTCTGTCACTTTTCAGAAAATATTTTGGCAGAGTTGCTTGAGAACAAACATCTTGGAGAAACTTATGCAGATGCCAGCACAAACCAAACAAGGATTGGGACTTCCAGAATAAACACACTGATCATAATTGTAATAATATCAGTGGTTGGTGGTGTTCTGATGCTCAGCCTTCTTCTGAGAAGGTGGTCTCTTGGTGCTCAGTTCTCAGCAGGCTCTTTTTATTGCAACTAACTGTGTTCCTTCATTTGATTTCTCCCAATCAATTGCATCTTCACATTGTTTTTGCAGAGCCTTCAGAAAGTTTTCTGAAATGACAAAATTTAACGATCAAATAGCTGACACTGCCAAAAGAAGCATGATATTGGAAACTTTGTCTCTTAAAGTGGGAAATGATTTGGCAGAAGAAGTCAAAAGTTCCTGGATTGATCCCACAAGAGTTGTGATCAAAAATTATCTTGGGCAAGGTAAGAATTTGTTTTCAATCATCTTTTCTTTGTTCAAAATCATCTTTGCCATGATGCGACTTACGAGTACATCTTTGGTTCCAGGGAATTTTGCATGTGTGTGGTCTGCTTTGCTGGAAGTGGAGTTCAGTGTGTTAATTCCTGTGGCAGTGAAAAAGCCAAATGGTAAGAGTGAGATGGTGAAAGACAATATGCATGATATTCAAAAGCAAATCATAAAAGGCAAATTTGGGTTTTTACTGTTCTTTCTATTTTGCTTTCAGTTGAGGCTGATATGGACAATGCTATGCTGGCAAATTTCCTTTCTGAAGTTGCTGTCATGAGAAAGTTTGACCATCCCAATGTTATGAAACTTATTGGTGTCACTGTGCATGATGATAGACCCTGTATCATTCTGCCTCTGATGTTAACTGACTTGAAACAGTATCTGAAGCACAAAAGAAGGGTAAACTGTGCATTCATTTGTTGATATTCTTGCTCTAGTGCTCCACAGAGGGGGCTTCTCAAATCTGTGCCCTTTTACAGGTTCTTTCTGTGGAAGATCTTCATTCCTTTGCTCTTGGTGCTGCATATGGCATGGAATATCTAGCAAAGCAGAACATGGTGCACAGGGATTTAGCTGCCAGAAATTGCCTGTGATTATGCATTTTTCAGTCTTTCTTGCTGTTTGATTTGTCACAAGCAAGAAAAGAAGCAACACCTGAGACAACTGTTTGCAGGCTGGACAACAATGTGATTCTGAAAGTTTCTGATTTTGGACTCTCAAGAAAAATTGTGGAAAAGGAATATTACAAAACTGAAGACACCACAGTAGCATTGCCAATCAAGTGGATAAGCCCTGAATCATTGTCAAATTGGATCTTCAGCACCAAGAGTGATGTGGTACAAACCAAGTTTCCAGAAACATAAATTAACAATGAACATGTTGTTGTTGTTTTTTCAATTGCTGCTGCTTCATACATTCTGCTTTCAGTGGTCTTTTGGCATTTTGCTGTGGGAAATATACACTTTTGGAGATTCTCCTTACCCAGATTTGTCTAATCTTGCTTTGTTTAGCCATTTGAAAGCAGGTCATCGTCTAAACAAACCATTAGCTCTGATGGACAAGAGGATGTATGTATTCCTCTGTTCGCTCACAAAATACACAGCACACTGATATCTGATGGTGAAAATGTACTTTTTATTGTTCTCTGTAGGTACCATTTGATGCTGAATTGTTGGGCATGGGACCCTTCTGTAAGGCCAACTTTCAGTGAGATTCGGAACCAACTTCAAGAAATATTTGGTGAGACTGGTATTTCTTGGTGTTCTTTGTTTTGTCAAACAACATGTTGCTTGATAAACCTAATTTGATTGTTTTAATTTGCAGGTATGAGAGCAGAATATATGATGGTTGGAGATCTCAACAATGAGACACATTGTGGTCCTGGACAACAACAGCCAAGAGCTACCCCCATGAAATAGAACACACATCACCATTTTCAAAAAGACCAGTTGGTTCAGCTGTGCACCTTAGGGGAAAAAGTGACAGCTGAGGATCAGAAGACAAACATGAAAACAGACATAATGAACAGGATGAGTGGAAGGGAATGAAATTGATGTCTAGATTTGTACAAAAACATCAAAAATGAAAGTTGTGAGTGTCTTTGTTGTGTGTGTTGGTTGCTTGGCTTTGTTGTCCTTCACTCAGCAAGATTCTTTTTGTGACTTTGACGAGAAAATATAAAACATGATTTCATGTTGTGTAATTATTCTTTTGAATTTGATTCCGGGCCCATGTGAAGTGGACCTGATCATGGCTTTAGTGACAAATGTAGAAGCCAGGAAACAAGTTTGTCATTTGAGCTCTTTTAGGTCTCCAGAAAATTTGACTTTGTACTAAAGATGTGGTCTGTAGAGGCGTTATCATGTTGAAAATGTTTGCAGTTCTCAACAATGAAATTGTCATCTTTTGACAAGTTTTCCCCGACAATGCTTTGTCTTCACCATCTCACCATTGTCAGCATCCCAAACCTTGACACACATGTGAGTGTTGCACTGTCAGGATCAGGTGGTGCACACAATTTCTGTGTTTTATTCAGTGATTTTGCAACATTTCCTCTGTGTGAAAAGGTTCACCACAAACTGGTGCCAATGTCAATTTTCCAAAATAGTGGCAGTACCTGCAGAATGCCAAATGGAAAGAAAAAGAACAAACAGAAGGCCATACAATTCAATGGGTTCATGCTGGCAAATCAATGTATCAATGACATTGTCCTATTCTGAGAGAAACTTGTAAAGTTTTGGAAAACAAAGATTCCTTGTCACAAACTCCAATCCCATACACCTCAGCCATGAGGCACAAATTCCACAAATCAGACAGAGAGTGCTTGACTTGAGCAAAAAGACAGAGAGAGAAAGAGAGAGGAAAAGAGACCCAGAGACAGGGTGAGGGCAAGAAACCAAAGAATTGGCACACACAAAGCAGAATGCAACCCACCAGTACCACACAAGATGATGATCCCTCAGGTTCCCCAACACCCTGTGGTTTCAGGCAAAATGGGGTCAGGTGTGGTGGTTTATATTTCATTTGAACAACAGGCGCAAATCATGTGAGTTTCATGAAACTATTTTTGTGTGTCTGTGCACCAATTGTGTGCTGATGCGCATCTCTGCCTGCTGTGTTCTGGTGAAAGTTACTCAGATAATATTCAGATAATCCCAGGGAAAGCCAGATGAAAGCCATGTCTGCACTACTTGTTCTGAGAGTAAGAAATAGTTTCCACGTCATATGTTTGGTCACTGCATTCACTGTAACATGAGAACACAGGCAAAATTGGCTAATCAGTGTGACATTTCACAGTTTTACAAAAGCCAGCGTTTGACAGATATCTGAGAGACAACTCCAATGAGCAAGTGGTATCAAATTGGTATCAAATTGGACATCATAACAGGACACAAGATCTTTGTGCTTGTGAAAATACCACACAAAAAGAAGATCAAAGCCAAGAGACACACGATGTTTTACTTGTCTCCATTTCAACAGCAAGTTAAATGTGATGAAAAACAGCCACAAGACTGCCAGCTGACAGTCCTCTGAGGTTCTGTTGCTGAAAACAAACTGAGTTGCTCTGGACATGACAATTCTTGTCCTCCTATGACCAGCCTATAGATGTTGTTGGCATTCTGAAATGTTTTGTACAAAAAATTGCTTTCAGGCAATATAAATGCAACCAATGAGCACTTTTTCTTGAGATGTGTCTCAGGATTTCAGGAGAATTGTACCTGTTTTTGCTGCTGATTCCTCACATGGAAAGCTCTATGAATTGCACAAACCATTTTGATTCATTGTCCAAGCTATATCAGCCTGGCAGGTGTAACCTCCACACTATACCCAAAGGAATCCCTCATGATACTTGGCATGTATCTTTGTGTTGCAATCAAATCACTTCACTTCATAGCGATGTCTTCAGCCTGATATCTCAATGCAAAACCATTGCACTTCACCAAAACAAAATTTCTAGCATTCAGCAAGGAGCATTCAAAAATCTAAAGAAACTCACACTGTTGTTTCTTCAGCAAAATAGAATTCAGGCTGTCAAACTAGGGGTTTTTAATGACTTAGTTCAGTGTGACACATTGTACCTTGACCACAATAGCATTTCATGTGTTGAGAACAATGCCTTCAATGTGATGAAATCTCTAAAATTGCTATCTCTCTATAGAAATGCCATTTCTGTGATTAAAAATGGATCATTCACAGGATTACAGTCCCTTCAATGCCTCTGGCTCAATGACAACAGTATCACTCATATTGAACATGGGTCATTTGCAGGATTGAACTCACTGCGAGAACTGAATCTGAAGTTCAATAAAATCTCAGTAATTGAGCATGGGCAATTCAGGGACTTGTTTTCATGTATCATACTTGTCCTGCACAACAACCTTATTTCATCCATTCAACATGAAGCATTCAAAACTTTGGAATCCTTGGAGATGCTGGACTTGGATCAGAACAAGATTGTTATTTTGAAACATGGACATTTTACTGGACTTAGTAACCTGAGAACACTGAAGCTGGGCAAGAACAGAATTATGGTAATTACGAAAGGAGCCTTTCACCCTCTCTTTTCTCTTAACAAAATGTCATTGGATCAAAATCTACTGACAGTTCTTTCTCCTGATCTTTTCCATGACCTACCCCATCCTCTTGTTCTGTCATTGAGTTCTTCACCTGGTTCAACATGGGACTGCAGCTCACTCTGCTGGCTAAAATATGAAGAACATCACAAGACTATGAGACTGGAAGGGATCCCTACATGTGCTTTTCACAGTGACTGGAAATCCCTTCAATGTGGAAACCCAGGCAAGTTTTTTTTTTTACAGATTTTGTGTAAAGTGGGAAAAAATGTGCCTCCAATTTTTTGTGACTGAATGAAAAATTGTAATTCTTTTCAGCAGAATTCAAATGATTGTGACAAATCTGTTACACAGCCCACTTCCATTCAACAGGTGTGTGTGCAGAACCAGGTGGATTCCCTTTCTTCTTGAGAAGTTGGTACAATGGGCCATACCACACAGGATCCCAGGTGATCTACAATTGTGATCAGTCATCCCTATGTCAGGGAAATACAACTTGGCAAGACAAACCAATTTGTACAGGTGAGTTTCTCTGAATTGACCTGCATTGGAACATCATATTTCTCCTTCAGTAACCACAGCTTTGCTGATTGTTGCAGGAGACTGCAATGACACAGAAGTTGCATTCTACCCAAGGACTCAGTACAGAGGACCATATGATGCTTCTGACATTGTTTTGTTCAGCTGCAATGAAAAAATAACATGTCAGAACAATGGGACTTGGACAAACACAACAGTTTGTGCAGGTGAGATTTGCTCATGAGAAACAGTCCAATGGTCAAGATGTGTTGGAACAGGTTCCCTTGGATATTACATCAACCTCAAAAACAACTGAGTGAGTTAACTCCCGATTCAGTGCAAAACAATTGATCTGGTAAGGCCATACTGAGATTGAAAAGACAAACACCAACAAACCAACCCCATTATGAAGAGAATCAAAGCAAAAGCAGGACCCTTCCTAAGACACACTTGGTTCACTTTAAATGTAGTGCAGCAAGAACAAAATAGCTTTGCTTGAAAATGAAACAGAAAACAAGAAATTGCATTTGCTGTGGTATCTCTTTATGTCACAGATGCAGAAAAGAATAATCTGACAGAAAGTCAGGACAACTCCACAACTGAAGCATTGATGAGTGCCACAACAACATGGAGGGTAGTTGTAACAACATCTGCTGCTGTAGGTGTTGTAGTGATAAGTCTTCTGTTGGCAAGGTGGCACCCTGTCCTGGGTTCTGGCAGAATCCTTTGCATTGACATTGTCTCAAACTCATTCAGTTTGTTTGTTTTGTCACACACTTCAAAGTATCTTGAAGAAAACTTGAGCAAGAATGGTGTTGTTTGCAGAGCGTTTTGCAACTTTTACAAAAAGACAAATTCTCATGACAAAACAACCAACATGTCCACACGCACCACAGTTTTGGAAACATTGTCTCAGAAACTGGCAAAAGATTTGGCTGAAGCAGTTAAAAGTTGCTGGATTGATCCTGAATCTCTTGTAATTGATAAATATATTGGACATGGTGAGGATGTCGGTTCAACACTTTTCTTTGTGGTGATACAATTTTGCTATGATGCCAGTCATTGTTTGCTTCTGTTCCAGGGAATTTTGCAATTGTGTGGTCTGCTTCACTAGAACTGAAAGAGAATGTACCAATTACTGTGGCAGTTAAAAAGGCAAAAGGTTAGTCCTGGCAATTTTGACCATGCAAGCTTTCAGACCATGCTTTGTGACTCTTTAAGTTGATGTTTCCAGCCATCTATTGTGCAAAAATCAGACTGTCATTGGATAAATTGAGGCCAGCTTGTTGACAACAATCTGGTTCCGCCACTTCTGAACAAAGGGCAAAAGCAAAACCAAAGACAAGCACAATGCTGTTTTGCAGATTAAAAAGCCTCATTGATGGCACTACATAAGTTAACTTCAGTTCCAACACACAATTCCAAAGTTACATATTTGAGTGTCAGCTCCAATGCAGCGAAATAATTAATTCTTCAATGGTGCCTCAGCTGATTTTGTCTTTGTGCAGGAAAACAGGAAGAAACCTTTCAAGGTTTCCTGAGGAAGCACAAGGAAAACCAAGATGTACAATTCGATGTCAAGAAGGTTGAAGGTAACAAAGAAACACCAAAAGAAAAAACACCCTCAGACAACAAAGACACCATCTCAGAGTTTCCTGATTTTTCTGGTCTTTCTTCTTACAGTTGAGGTTGAATTGGATAGTTCCATGTTGTCAAATTTTCTTTCTGAAGTGACTGTTATGAGACAGTTTGACCATAGGAATGTCATAAAACTTGTAGGAGTGACAGTTCTTGACAACAAACCTTGTATCATACTGCCCCTGATGATGACAAACTTGAAACAGCACCTCAAATACAAAAAACTGGTATTTTCATTGGGATGTTGTTTCTGTGCTTACAAAAGCAGTCCTGCATGATAGTGATTCCTATTTCATTTGTTGTTTGCAGAATCTTTCTGAGAGAGATCTTCAATCCTTCTCCCTGGGAGCTGCATGTGGCATGGAATATCTAGCCCAACAAAATATTGTTCATCGTGATTTAGCTGCCAGAAATTGCATGTAGATATTTTCAACAAAACCATAAGTTGTTATTGATGGATGTTGATTCTGAAAAGGAGAAGACAAACCAACACACCAAATTTTGTTGCAGGCTGGACAAGAATATGGTCTTGAAAGTGTCTGATTTTGGACTTTCAAGAAATGTTGTGGATAAGGAATATTACAAAACTGAAGACAGGACACTTGAAATGCCAGTGAGGTGGATGAGCCCTGAATCTTTAACAAACTGGACTTTCACAACAAAGAGTGATGTGGTGAGAAGAATTCTGTTGTTGCTTTTGAATGGCACAGTCCACAGCAACCATTTGTTATGAGGTCTTACTTTGCCTTGGATTTGGCCTTTTCTTCTTTTCTGCAGTGGTCATTTGGTATTCTGCTCTGGGAAATTTATACTTTTGGGGATTTTCCATATTTGAATTTGTCAAATCTTGCTTTGGTCAGTCATTTGGGATCAGGGCATCACCTGAACAAACCAGCAGCAGTGAAAAATCAGAGAATGTGAGGAAATTATCTTCTTGCTCAGAAATGCATTGAACATTCAGTTATTCTTTGGGTAAAAACTGGTGTTATTTTGTGTAGATACAAGCTGATGCTCATTTGTTGGGCATGGGATCCTTGTGTGAGGCCAACTTTCACTGAAATAAGGAGCAAACTGCAGGAATGTTTTGGTGAGCGTGATATTCTCCTAATAAACTTTTTCCTCAGCTTTAGCTAGAATTGCCTCACCTGATTTGTTTTGCAGATGTCAAGTGCAACTATATGGTGATGGGTGATGTTGATGATGAGTTAAAAACCACTCCCTCTCATCAAAAGAAGAACATCTTGTGAATCACTCACTGCCATCAAGAAAGTAGTTCACATTTGGTGAACAAGACAAAAAGAATATGTTGAATGTGAAATGTGTTGTGGTGGTGGTGGTTGACTTTTCTTTGGGGATGTGGTCACACCATACTTGCATTTTAAGTTTCAGTCAAGTGAATAGCATGTGAGCAAGCAGCTGTAAAAATGTGTCGTTTGATGCATCACCAACACACACACACAATACAAACATCCTGAACACTTACCATGTGGACATGGCTAGTCAGACTGTTGTAGCATGCCTGAGATTGGTCTAATCAGACTGAACACCAACATCACACCTTGCAAAGTGGATCTCACAAGCAAATGAGTAAAACATTTAGGAGTACATCACATTGAAATTTCTCCATTTCATAGGTTTCTGTGGTCACTACTTGTGATGGTAGTCATTGTTGTCCAAAGGGAAAAGATGAAAATGTTGAATCCGTGTGTGTTTCCAACAGAGTCTACAGGGCACAGAAGTCCGTTTCACTCAAACAGCTCTGATTCTTCCTTCCACTAGGTTGAATTCTCGCTTTCCTGATTCCCTCTGATAAAACCACGAAACAACGTCTCATTTGCTGCCACACAGAGGCCTGACAAGCACGCACGTGTTTTGATGCTGGTTTGACCCTGAATGACGTGCCATCAGGATTGTGGTCAAAACATTGGCTGAACTTTTAGGGTTTACCAAACCAAACAAAGCAAAAGACGAAATCTCATAGCAATAATCTCCCTGGATTTTCCATTTCATTCTTATTCAACATTTGCCTGATGAAAATCAATATGGTTTGTTTGAGTTATTTAGAGTCCTTGTGACGCATCATTCAGGGTCAAAATGTTTGACTCGACGCTCTGTGCGCCACCAGCCTAAATTTCATCAGCCGACATGAGCTCAACTTCAACAATGATTGAAATGGCATGTAGAACAGCCAGACATGTGCACAGTGCAGAGTTCAAAGAGATTGGACACAACCATTGCAAGGGACATCCACATTATAGCACTCATTTACCAAAAACAAAGAAAACTCATTATGATGTTTGATGAAAGTGGAATACAAATTCTGGATAAGAGGGAAATGTCCTCAGTGATCCCAGCTCCACTGATCACCAGTAGACAAAGGAAAAATAAAGCTTTGTTTTCTCCACCAGTGTCTTTTCACAACTATACTTCCACTTTTCCAAATTATCCAAAACTTTTTCTTAGAATGAGAATCCTGTTGTTGATAAATTTTCACAAAAAAGGGAAAGGATCCTGAAGAATTCAATACCTATTCCCACAACAAAGCTTCATTCATGTGGAATCTTTTTGTGTTCACCACAAGCTTGCACTTCCCTTCACTGGAAATACCGCTGAATGCCGAGGAATTATTGCACAGAATAAAACAACAAACAACAAGAGAATTTGCATGCTTCTTGCAAAGGACATTTTGTTGTCCAAAGAAAAATCTTGGAAATCTCTTCAAACTTTCCAAGTGTAACATGGTGTTCAGCAGCAGCATCAGGCATACTATGAAAATGTTGTCACTTCTGGTAGTAACAGCAGCAACAACAGCAACTTGCGTGTACGCGAGAATGAGTAAGTCAGAGCAACAAGTTTGTCTGTTTGGTTTACCTTCTTTGTCAAAATTTACATTCCCACAGACTTCAAGAAATTTTCAAAATTCACCTGGAAAATGTTCTGATTTCTTTTATTTTTCTCAGGTTTACAGGTCAACAGCAGTATTTTTGTCCTTCTAAACCACAAATCCACACACCTGTCTGATGTTGCTGACACACTGAGGGCAAAGTCTCATTCACATTGTGCTTCAATGTGAGGATAAAACACAAAATTTCTTCTGATTAATACACATAATGTCTGGGCTTGTTTTGACACTCACACAGACATGTGTGTGTTGCAGGTGTTCGGTGCTTTTGGAATGTCATAGTTTTGTATACAATACAGATGTGCCGCAAAACTGCATCTTGCTGACGGAGGGAAATACAGACTTTTCTGGAATCATGCCAATATATGTCAGATCAAATGGAGCCACAAATACAGGTCATTTTCTGAACAAGTGGTCTCCAGTTTTGTTTGTGTCTCCTGTTGTGTGAGTTGTGTCATCATGTGAGAAATTACAGCACAGAGAGAAGAATTTGGGACAAGATTTCACACACTCAAAAGACACAGGCACACAAGATCAGTTTTCTGAAGCAAACACAACACTGGTTCAATGTTTTTGTTGCAGAAAATGAGCATTGCATGATGATTGATTTTGACACAGTTTTGCCCTTCAACAATTCTCAAAATGTGTTCACATACACAACAGGACATGTAAGTTGCATTGAGGTCTCCACAAATAAAACCTCTGCTGTGATGACACTTTCCAGAATTGTCACCTTCAACAATGTCATTTTTCTTGAGAGAAACCATGTTTTGCCACACACTTGCAGCTTCATCTGTTTTCATGTGGTGCACTGTTTGCTTCAGAAACACCAAGGAGTGGAGTTAAGAGCTGTTGATTGGTCACAACTTGAGATTGACACATCAAACATGTCTCCATGCATCCTCACCCTGGACCCTGCACACTGCACACAGGGTGGAGCCACCTACATGTTCTGGATAAAGCAGTATGACACAGATCTGGGGGTCATTCTGGCCACAATAAAACAGTTTTCTGTGGCAGGGGGTTTCACCTTTGTCATAGATGGCGTTGAGGTGGCATTTCATGTCACAAATGAGGGTTCCAGTGCAAATGCTCATGATGGTTTTGCTTCAAATGCAGATCAGTACATAAATGTGTGGTTGCATGTTGGATATGTCTGGGATGTTGTCCAAAAAGAATGAAAATTTTCTATAATGGGGTAGAAACTACAGTTCAGCATGAGCCAGCCTGGGATGAGCCCAATGTTGAGGGGTATGGAATGCAAATGTTTGTGGGTAAAGAACATGTGGATGATTTCCAGACTGGGGTTCCTACCAAGAACATGGCTCTGGATGAGCTGACCTTCTGTGACAGGCTCCTCACTGATGCAGAAATTAGTGACTTTGCCAATTTATGAAGGGTGAAAAACAGAAAGGCTAGTTTGCCGTTTTCTCTTGTTTTTTGAGTGTGGGAATAAAGTCTTGGAGAAAAGAAACCACTGTTGCTTGTGTGCCATTTATATTTCAAGAACATCAAACAATGCACACTTTTGATGTAACCTGGGTACCCAAAATTGTAGATTATCATGATAATTTTGGCAGAACACGAATTGTTTCAAGCAACAGGCAGGAAATTCTTTTGTTGTCTCCAAAACTGAGTCTTCAGATTGCACAAGTAGTGGAGAGGCTCTGGACCAAGTTACCATGGCAACCTCACTGAATGACTGAAATGGCCCTGGACACATAAAACATGAAAGGACAAACTGCCAAACACAGGGGAATGTAAGAACGCCTGAATTTTGCCTTCTGTCTGCTTCTTTGACTTTACTCTCAGCATACACACCAGAACCTGAAAGAACCTGAAAGTTTGAAGTGGCTGAAGCAACAAATGTGTCAATCTGTTTTACATCTGAGTTTCTTTTCAACAAACTCAATCTTTACCTGAACACACAGCCGATTGTGATGCCTCCAAGGACAACCATGATACCCGTGGCTTGTCCAGCACGAGCTGTCACACCAGTCCCTGTGGAGGTGAACAACTTTGGTATCAGTCATGGAAGGCACAAGTATTTGCACAAGTTTTTGTTTGGTGGGGGATGTGCCCTTTGTCTGTCAAACAGAGTAAAGTTATTCAGGGATGGAACACCAAAAAATTTCGTGGAAGAGACAAAACATTTTCTGATCAAATGTTTGTAAAGTTATTCATCATCCAAAAAAACACTTGTTGTGTTGTCAATCACAAGAGCTCACAAACCAGAAGTAGATTTTGTAGCATTTGTTTTTCCTGCAAGTTCTTCAGTGCTTGTTGGGGCAGGTTGGGTTGTTTCTTTGGCAGAAGACCATTCTTTCAGCACTTGGGTTGTTGACATTGGGGTGGCTACACAAGATGGTGAGCTGGCTATATTGTAGTAACTTGATGATGTCCAATCTGCAAAAATTAAACCAATAGATTTGTTTTGTGGTTTATTCATTGCTTTGCCTTTGTTGTGATGATTTCTAGTGATGGACTAAAAGTCTGGAAAAAGTCACCTTTTTGGCAGATAAATTCCATTAGGACAAAATTTTGATATTGTTGTTGATTTTTCTCTGGACAATTTGGCAATAAACCCAGTTTTGTTCTTATTTGACATGCTTGTTTCCCAACACACCTGCTCTCATACCTGGACACAAAAATACAAGAATGAAAATGGAAAACTACAATTCCTGGCAGGTAAGAACCAGAACAAAATCTCAGTGTTACTTTTCGAGTCAATCCCAAATGGTGTTGTGGTGGAACAAAATTTTGTATTTCTGTGTGTGGCAAGAGTGGAAGAAAAAAAAATAATGTAACATTCTTACGAAGCTGAACCAAAGCTCTTGACACATCTCCCAAAATGCCTCTGCTGCATCCAACTTCTCTTTTGGTGGATCCACCGGTGAACATTCTGTGCATTGAAGCATCTCCACTCGTTTGGGTCGTATCCCACAAAGTAGGTGTAATCTTTTCCCAGCACTTTCCCTTGCTCACATGCCAAATTAAACTTGACCCTGTCCCCTTCAAAACTGCATGCGCTTTCACACAGAATCACAGCGTTGTCATTGGCAACAAACTGACCTGGAATATTTGAGCAGCTCTGTGTGGAACAGGAACATTTATGTGAACATTTTGGGTGTGCCAATTTCAGGTTGTCAGTTCATTTTGTGATTCTCACTTTTGAGAATGCAAGGGTTGCAAAAACTATCAATTTGTGTCCAAGTATCAGCACTGGTCTTTGTTCAACTGTGAGGAAGATGTGCAAATACCAACTTCAAACTTGTTCCTTTCAACAGGTGGAGGATGGAATCAAAATATTCAATCTGAATTTTTTACAAGTTTTCACAAGAACCAAGAAACAAGGGGTATATTGCTACTGTTTTCTTCACCATTTCATGCTATCAAAGGAGACTTGTTTCAACACTTGAAAAGGGACACATGAGGTCTGAATGTGTCCAAATAGCCAAACTTACCTGTAAAACAGGAACAAGTCAAGAGCACAGTGAGGAAGGTGTGTTCTCTCATTGTTCTGTGGACACAAGGCAGGGAATGGTGTGTTAAACTGAACAGCAAACCTTCTTGTGAGATGACAGAAAAGCAGAAACCATGATCTGTGTTCTTTCAATGTGTGCATTGTTCAGCAAGTTTATAGCTGCTATGAATCTTTTCAAATGGAAATACTTGTTTGTGATAAGTCAAGGTTCTCCTGACAATAGGCTTTGTAATTTGTCACTGACCTGTATCCTTGAGCTGTGCAAAGGAGTGTCTTGTCTCGCAGAGCAAGAAGAAAGTGGGTGTCAAGTTTCTCCACAAAACAACAAGTTAATTAAAACTTGTTTTCTTTTGTTCAAGTTTGGGTTGAGGGCCCAAACCTCAGTCTTAGCCAGAGTCTGACTGTCAGGAGTACTAAAGTGAGTCTATGGTCACAACAAGTGGGAATTGGAGGTCACAGTGGCATCACACAAGTGGCACTGGCCCTTCACTCAATGCTGGAAGGACCCTGCATGCCCCAATGTTGATGGACAGCAAATATGTTCCCTGTTTGCTGGATTCTTGGTTGGGTTTGCATTTTCGGTTGGTGCAAAATGCACATGTGTGGGTAGGTTGTTTTCAAAATGCACTTGGTGCTTAGAAGATGGTACTTGAAGTCAGTACCCCAGCCTGTTGAGAAATTGTTTTCATGTACATCTGAATCCTGCCCATTGGGTACACGAATTGTTGGTGGAAGCCACTGTCCCAACAGCAGGTGAAGGCAAAAGGTGCTCATCCTGACAATGAAAAATTGATGCACCAAAAGACAAGAAAGAGGTAGGTGTGTGTGATGTTCTCTGTCTCATTCTGATCACAAAAGAAACCCAACGTCAACGTTTTGATTGTAGTTTCTTCAGAACCTTCAGCACAAGGTCTACAATTTGTACGTGCACTAAACAGTGTTTTTGTTTTTGTAATTACATCTTGGCACGTTGTTGGCGAGTCAGAAGGGTAGGGTCCGAAAACGTAACAGTACACTTCTGACTCGACGATCATCTGTGTGGAAAGTACCTATGGGTGCTTCTGACACTGAATTTGACCGTTTGAGCAGAAAGCACCCTGCTGTGCTCAGAAGTATACCGTTGGGGGTACCAACAGTGCACTTCTGACACTGATGGTATACTTATTTCTACTGTTTTCATCCCAACACTGCTACCCATCACTTTTCACCCCGAACGGGCATATTTTCACTCGTATCTGCGTTTCGATGACAACACTGCACTTTTCACCCCAAACGGGCATGTTTTGACTCGTATCTGTGTTTCGATGACAACAATGCACTTTTCACCCTGGATGGTTACATTTTCACTCATCATCTGTGTCGAAGTCATTAGTAGTCTATTATGCATTGTTATCCAGGTACATTCCTATCTGAACGGTAAGCTTTTCACATGTTTGTTAATGTGCATTCTTATCTGTTC
>JAAUXT010087432.1_pt1 | contig 15377 bp, 17 predicted proteins | sample 7278171 | NCBI WGS metagenome assembly JAAUXT01 (sample SAMN14350112, study PRJNA611818) | marine sediment metagenome | isolation source: surface marine sediment (1.8m) | place: French Polynesia: Moorea | collected 2018-08 | reverse complement strand
CCACACCCACACTCACACGAGGGCCACATCTAGGCGAACACGGGCGTTTTGTGGCCCCTGAACAAGTTTATCAATCAATCCTCATTTTGTGCTCCACCATTCGTCGTCTCCACTGTGGCCGCGATATGCCTCGCGTGTATTGATCTCTCAACTGATCTCCAGGTGGAGAATTTCTTTTGTCGGCTCCAGGGCGAGTCAGAGCTCTTCGGTTCGGGAGAAGTCGAGTCATTCTGACGTCGACAGTCTTGTCGTGTGTTCGGGCGAATTGATCCTGTGAGCTGGAGGGGGTCCAAGGTGTGTGACGTTCAGGAAGTGGATCAACCCCACGGTTGGGGGGAGCAAATTCACGCCTGTGGTACAAAAGCACTGTGTGTGTGTGTGTGTGTGTGTGTGTGTGTGTGTGTGTGTGTGTGTATGTCGCGGGATTCTCAAGTTTGAAACTTGGTGCCGCCCCCTGGATCCCCGTGTGTGTCACTCGCTGAGTCCCAAGGCTATCGTCACGATAAAGTGTTTCACACACGAGTCGCAGCGATAAGACGACCCGTGGCGCCTGCGGCTCGTTCTCACACTGGACGCCATCGCGGTCATCGGGACGTCGCGTCCAGCTGCGCGTTCCCAGCGACAAGAAGCGTTCGCGTTTGGGAGCGCGCTGCGCGTCACTGACGCTGACCCGCAGTGCGCGCGTCGTGCGTTGCTGTGCAGGTCAGTACGGCGCTGCGTTGTTGGCGGAGCACACGACGTGCGTCACACGTCATAGGGTTTGCCCACGAACAACGCAATGGACGCCTTTTATCGCGTATGACACAATTCGCTTTGAGCGGATATACGAAACTTCAACCTTGATTTGTTTTGCGTGAAACAGTGCAAAACAAAAGACAGCAGGGACGGGGTGTTTTCCATGGGGTGCAGGGTCAGGGCCATGGAATCACACACCCGTTGGAACGTCCAGTGTCAAAAGGACTTCACAAATCCACCACAAGAGATGCGTGTGCACACGCACACAGAAGGACGCAATCGCTGGCGAATACATTCCCATGCGTATACCCACTGCTCTGGAAGGGCCTTGGGTCATTTGATGAGTTCACACAGTTGTAGAACAGGCGAAGATGTGGAACATTGTGGACGTCCTTCTGGTCGCAGCTCTCTGCGGCTGCACTTCTGGTGAGGGAAAGGTACAGTGTTGTGTGGGGTGGAGAGGGGCACAAATGGCTTGAAAAGGCCCAAACCCCCCACGGAAGGAAAAATATTGCAGTGCAAAAAGTTTGCGGCACCTGACGGCAAGGGTGTTCTGTGTGTGTGTGTGTGTGTGTGTGTGTGTGTGTGTGTGTGTGTGTGTGTGCGTGTGTGTAAGAGTGAGTTGGTGCGAGGTGCATGAGAGGGATGAAACGGGAGCCCACTGACCCACTGGTCCGCTGATCTGTGCAAACATGTTGACCTTTGCAGGTCTTCTCTGGACAAGCCAACTCTCTTCATTCGCACTGACTGACTGACTGACCTCTGGTTTCAGCGGTGTTCGTCGAGAGCGGGAACCCGTACGAGCCGGGTTCGCTCAGAGAACACGCCACCAGCTTCATCCTCAACCCGCAGGATGACGACATCCCCATGCAGGTCAGAGGTAGGTCACTCCTCAAGGTCACTCCCAAGGTCAGTCACCAAGGTCAGTCACCAAGGTCAGTCATCAAGGTCACTCCCGGGTCAGTCACCAAGGTCACTCCCAATGTCACTCCCAAAGTCATTTTCAAGGTCACTCTCAAGGTCACTCTCCATGCGGGGACCTCAGAGGAAGGTCATTGTCTGAGGACACCCCGTGTGCCTGATTTTCCTCCTCGTGCGCATGTAGGATCAAGAATCCCGTCTGAATCCAGCTCCAGACCCAAGCATGTAAGTTGGTGGTAGACCTACGTCCCGGGTCAGAACCTAGGTCCGAGGTGGGTCCGACATTCGTCTGAAATCGATGCGAAGTCTTATCAAGTTCTTATCAGCAGTCTGCACCATTTTTGAAATCCACCACCCAGGTCAAAACTTGACGTCAACATTTGGCGTCAAGATTTTGACGTCGACGTCACCAACGTGAGGTTCCCTGTCAGTGAGTGTGCGTTTTTCACCTTTCCCCTCGACGTGTACCCTGACCCTTGGTGTACCCTTTGCAGTGGACTACCCGAACGTACCCGACGACTACGCCGTCGTGCTGTTCATGGCCGGCCTGAATGGGCTCGTCCCGCCGCTCCTGTACAAGTGGGTATCACCGTCCCTCGCGCACACTCACGCACACATCACACATCACACACGCACACACACACACACTCACACACTCACGCGTGTTGGCACACGTGTACCCACACACGCACACACTATGCTCACACACGCACAATACAAAACACGCACACGCACACACACTCACACACGCAGGCTCACACACACTCTCACACACACACTCACACATACGCAACACACACTCACACCTCCAGAGGATCCAGGGTTTGCGTGAACAGCCCAGGTTCAGACGACCCCAATCTGCACATCTCTCATGCAGTGTCCGCTCCTCACAGTGACACGTGACATCACCTCTCTGCATATACGAGCAGTCCGTTCCAATGTAGTGTCCGTTCTTCACAATTACATCACCTCAGTGTCCCTTCCTTGTCGTGACTCGTTTTTGTGTTTCTTGCTCCTTGCAGTGACATCCTCACGGAGATCGCGTCGCACGGGTTCATCGTTCTCACCCCGTTCATCCTCAACAAGCAGAGGGGCGCCACCGTCACAGACGCGCTCCACTGGGTGAGTACTCACCACGGAGCATACCTGCAGCGAGTACCACTGAGTACTCAAGAAGCAAGGTACATTGGTCGCACACACTGGTGTGTTTGTGTGAAACAGGGCGTTTGGTTCTCCCTGATCCTTCTGATGGAAGAAGTTCAGCCCGGCCTGGATTCCTTTTCCGTGCGATGCCCCAATTGCCAGATCAGAGGCAAATGCAGATTACACCAAAAACCAACAAGGGTTTTCACATTCTGGGGCCGACATCAAGAATTCCACCATTGGGTTCAATGTTAATTTTTGACGCCGACGTCAAAAACACGACCGCGCGTCACCGATGTGAAATGACAAGCAACCAGAATAATTTATGTGTCACTGATCTAGCAATTGTCGCACGTGTGGATAATCACACGGATCTGCTCGACCCCCCCCCCCAAACTCCTGAGTGTTGATGCTTGTGTACTGCACCCTCGTCAGTTGGAGCTGAACCTGGGGAACTACACGGCGGGGCCGGCGGCGGCGTGGGACCGCCTCGGGATGACGGGGCACTCCTCCGGGGCGGGCGAGGTCATGGACCTGCTGCTGCAGGACCAGGACGCCGCGCTGGTACACACACGCACGCACACACGCACACACGCGCTCACACACACGCTCACACGCGCACACACACGCTCTATTTTCATTTCTCTTCTCTTCTCTTCTGTTCTCTGTCTCTCCTGCACACAGGCGCGCGCTCTCTCTCTCTCTCTCTCTCTCAAGCTCTCTCTCAAGCTCTCTCTCAAGCTCTCTCTCTCTCTCTCTCTCTCTCTCTCTCTCTCTCTCTCTATCTCTCGCTCGCACACACCACACACACACACTCACACACACACACACACACCACACACAGGGGCAATAAACGAAGCCCACCATCCAAATGTGCACATTCGCTGACATCGCGCGTGGCACACGCCTTGTCGCATGAATTCGCCTGTTGCAGGCGGTCGTCATGTTGGACCCGTCTCTCCTCCTTCTGGGCGGGAACGCGACGCTGCCGCCACTGCTGCCCCCTGCCGTGTTCTTCGGAACCAACGGGTCGTGCAACGTGCCCGGCATCGACTACATCGCTGGGTTCGACGCGTGGACCGGGCCCAAAGTGCGCACAGGCAACGATGTGAGGACACGCACGCACACACGCACACACACGCTTGCACGCATACCCTTCTGTGCAACAAAAGCGGACATGGCCTTGGAACGTGTGAGCTGGTGAAACGTGCACGCTCACATGATCACACGCACGCACATGCGCACACCGACGTGCGCACACGACACAGTCACAACAAGCTCGTCTCGCGAGGGGGCGTCATGTGAGTCCCTGTTTTGCGCAGATTGAGTGGTTCGGAACCATTATCTCTTGTCTGTCTTGTTCTTCGGAAGTTCGAGTCAGCTCCCCCTGCAGAGTTGGACCTCATGAAGTCAGGACTTCGTCTGCCCCTCACCTGGACTGAGTTCCCCCCTCTTGTTCAGACAAACTGACTGGTATTTTGTTTTGTTTTGCAGAACTTTGGGCACTGCAACTTCCTCGACAACATTTGGTTGCCAGGTAGGTGCGACCATCCGAGTTGGGTCTGTGCCCGAGCGAATCCATGGGCGGCGCGGACAGGCTCGGTCCTGGGGAGGGGGGTTCCAGAGTCTGCGTTGAAGCAGGCGCTAGGGGCGGGTGGGTCCAGGGTCTCAGTTGAAACGGGTCATGGAGGGAGGGCAGGTCCAGGGTCTGCATTGGAACGGGCCCCTGAGGGCGGCTCCACGGTCTGCGTTCGAATGGGTCCTGCGGGAGTAGGCGCAGGCGGGTCCAGACAAGGTCGCGGAGGGGACATAGGTCACAAAGGGACTGGGACAACTGCTTCCACTGACATCAATTTTTCTTTGGTCAATTTGGATAAATGAGAAGCGGGCGCCGCGCTTTTACTCCATACTGTGGACGGGCGTGACATGATGCGTCGTACGCCACACGGACTGTGATTTGGTCGGGCGACACAAGGACACGGACGCCTAAACTCCCTATTCGCCCAAATTTATTGCAGTCTGCAAGCTCGTGTGTCGGGAGGGGAACGGTCCGCCGGGCGAGTCGCCCGAGTTCAGGGACATGATCCAGGGCGTCGTGTCCGGACTCTACATCCACGAGCTCCAGGGGCGCGAGGACGCCATCGAATTCGTCCTTGACCCCGACCTGTACCCGTTCCCACCCACCGACCACGACGCCAGTCTCTGGTAGACCCTGTGGGGCCAGAGGCACTTCTGAGGTCACAAAGGTCAAGGGCAACCTGAAGCCCAAAAAAGTTCGTTGTCTAGTTGTATCTCACAGATGCAGAGTTTCATTTCCAGTTTCACAGGATTCCTGAGAATCAAATTTCTTTGGTGTGAAAATTTTCTCTGTGAATCAAGGTTCTTCAATTAAAAAAAATTCTCTGGCTCTGTTGGTTCCTGTTGTTCATGTGTACAACTCGCGCTTTCTCGCGTTTTCGCGTCTGTTGTTTGCGACGAGAAATGGCGGAAACCCAAAGGCAGCTCTCTCATTGTCTCTGGAATCTTGTAACGTCCCAGACTTGCTCCATGCAGGAGTGTTGTGTGCTTTTGTTCACTCGTTGGCCACTTCCGGCAGATCCACGGCGACGTCCCTGGGCGGATCCACAGACAGACAAAAGCATCCGTAAGGCTTCAAAGTTTTTCACAGCAAAGGAAAGCGCTGCCGAGGATATCCTGAAGGAAGCGTGGCAGTAAAAATTTGATTCCTGTCGCCCATGGTTCCGCCCGTGGGTCTGTAGCCCTGGACCCAGGGACTTGCCCTGGATCTGCCCCTGAATCTATCGCCATTTTCTTCTCCTGGATCTCCGCCCAAATCCGGCCGTGATCCCTGTGCCCGGAAGCCGGCACTGGATCTGCCCCTAGAACTGCCCTTAGATTCACCCCTGGATCCAGCCTGCGATATGCCCTGGGTCTGCCCCTGGATCCGGCCCCAGGGTCCGGCCTTGGTCTGTTTCTGTGGTTCCACCTCAACGCTTGTCACTCGTGCGCGAGGAACACAACACAGTCTCTTGGGGATTCTGACGCCCGCATACATGTTTCAACGCTGTCGAGAAAAGTTTTTCTTTGGCCCATTCTACCTCGTGTGTCCACGTCCTTGCGAAATACTGGATGCACTCCAAGCTTGACTCTCCACAGGCTTTGTGTCAGTGTGTGAACCTTGATATCACCATGGTGAGCAGCAGGCTGACGAACGGCTGGAGGGCGGGGTGGATCTCCGGGGACCTGGACCTCTCGGGGTCCCTGTAGCAGTCCGACTTCCTGCGCCACCATTTCTCGTAGAGTTTTCCCAGGCCGTTGTCCTCCTGCAAGCAGAGCGACAAACCAGAATGCAACGCGCGAAGCGGTCAATCCAGTTGGACCAGGGGACCTGGGACCTGATTCAGGCATGTTTCTCTCTGATTCAGGCATGTTTCTCTCTGATTCAGGCATGTTTCTCTCTGATTCAGGCATGTTTCTCTCTGATTCAGGCATGTTTCTCTCTGATTCAGGCATGTTTCTTTGCGTTTCCGTGTCAGAATAAGGTGCCGTGACGCAGCAATCCTTGACTTGTGCAGAATACAATGTTTGACACATCCAGTGCGAAACTGCATCTGCAGGTGGAGTGAGCTGTGGCGACAAGGTGCCCCATTCTGCCCCCCACAACACCCCACCCCAATGGCAGCCCGCAACACCCTGCCTCACCTTTCCCGAGCCCCACCCCACCCCATTTGCATCACTCTGCCTTGCCTCACCCCCACAGGTCAACGCACCCCACCCTGCCGCACTCAACCCTGCTCTGTCCCACTGCCCGCTCTACCCAAACCTACCTCGCCCCACCCCGCTCGAGGCACCCACCTGCACATAGAGGAGCGCTGCGTTGATCTGGTGCAGCAGCGGGTGGTCCCTGGGCATGGCGAGGCTGTAGCTGGACGCACGCCTCGAGATCTTGAAGCTCTCGATGATGCGCAGGTCACACGGCTCCTGCCCTGCGAACACACAAAATGTTGGCCACTTAACACGCGTTTAGCAAACACGTCCGCTCCTTTTCTGACGTGCCCTAATTGCCAGATCGGTGACGCAGGTTTTATTTGATCACTTGTCATTCACTCTCAGGTGCCCCTTCGGGGAACTGTGCCACCGATCTGGCGATTGGGGAACCGCACGTATTTTATGGCGTGCTGAACCTCCCCATTACCAAACGCCTTCCTGTGACCAAAAGTTGATCTGCTGTGACTGACACATGGTCATTGCATCTGCGTGGACCTGTCCCAATTGCCTGCATTTTGGCTGCAAAATGGGCTTCCTGGGCTTGCTGACCTGCGATGTACTCCGCGATGGGTTTTTCTGTGATGAAGGCGAGTTGTTTCTCTCCGTCGCGGGGCCCGTCGGCCCCCGCCCCCGCCCCCGCCGCCGCCGCCGCCGCCGCCGCCGCCGCCGCCGCCTCCCGGACCCGCGCGACCCCGTCCTCCCGGTCCCGCAGCAGCCCCTCCCGGCCCACGCGCTCCCAAACGGCGCGGAACCGAGGCTCCCGGGACCTGCAACGCACAGTGGAGGAACAACACTTCAGCGTCGCTTTGGGCTCATCGCATCACGCACAGCTTTTACGACATTCCGCACCATGTGCCAGCACATGGTTGGGGTTGGAACCCATCCGCGATCATGGTGGTGCACTTCAGTGTGAACAGATCCTCATACAAGTATGAGACCCATTTTGGTGCGCTGTGACCTTGGTGTGCCACACGGTGTGGCTGAAGGGTTCGTCGTTGGGTGTGTCCAATGCAGGACAGAAAAAACTTGTGGTTGTGCACAGCACTGTTGTTTCCGCTGTGGTCACGGTGAATGGCCGTGGTTGCGAACCCCCGAATCCCAACCCTGGTCCACCCAGCCTCCATCGTTCATTGCCGGACTCCAGACTCTGTCATTGGAGTGGAAGGACCTTCACATTGTTCAATCCATTGTGTCGTGTTCCAGCCTTGGTACCTGGGACACGGGGCACGATGACCCTCAGGGGAAAAAGACACACAAACACACATACACATACACGTGAAGAACTCAAACGCTCTCACGCACACTCTTGCTCTTACTCACGCACACATACATTAACACGCACACATGTCAGTAGCACCCACACAACCACAGTCACACACGCACACGCCTGGACGCACGCCCACATTCTTTACAAACTGCGTGCATTTGACACACTCAAATTATTGCAAAAACGTTGGTGCACATCCACTTTGTTTTGGTCGTATTTATTACAAAAACGTTGGTCAAAATTACAAATTTTCTTTGCATCAAGCATTTCTCTACTGACGGCGGAAACACGTTCAATTTCGTCAAGTTGGGTGCGCCTTGGATGGAGGTTCGTCGGTCCCTTCGCTGCCAAGAGTTTCTTTCGCAAACTCAAACGTAGAACTCGACTTTCAAACGTTTCCTGTGCGATGTTGGGTTGTTTTGCCACGTGCAGCTGCACGTGTTGATTAAATCAGCTGATTCAAACGTGCACAGGAAGCGGAAATACAACCGGAAACGAAGCGGAAGACAACAGAACTCTCTGCACCCAACCCAACCAAGGTCAGCGGCAATTTCTGAATCTGAATTAAATTTGTGACCTTGTGCAGTATCGCAATTTCGAGATGTTGAAATTTTGCAGCGATCTCACATAATTTCATGTCAGTCGGGTTGCAGCTCCATCGCGAGTGAGTTCTATTGGCTTGTGAGGCAAGCTACAGGCAGCGGCTTTGTGTTGACCAGCAGGGGCGGATCCAGGGTGTGGCCACAGGAGGCCCGAGTCCAGTGAGAAGTGTTTGCCCATTGGACGCAACGTTGTAGGGGCAAGATTACTTTGTCGGGGGTCAGGGGTCAGAGTCTGCTTTCCCAGATCCACTCTGAGCAGAATTTTGTTCTGCCCAGCACAACGCACGGCAAGGACCTGAACAGGATTTCTATACATGACCTCCCCAACCCCTTTCAAATATTTTCCACATTGGATTCCAACAAGTGCAATGTTGTGTACTTTTTTACATCTCAAGAATTTTTTTCCGGATATTTTGGCCAGACCTCAATGGGACTCCACCTCCATGTGTCACCCTGGATCCGTCACGGAAGACAAAGAAAGCGCGATGATCAAAGCGAGGCAAGCAGACGGACAACAACGCCGCCAGGGGCCGCCACAAGCCGACGGCGCTGCCTTAGTCTGAGCGGCGGCGTTCAGAGTCAGGACGGCGGCGTCAAGGCGAGAGCGAGGCACGCGAGCAGCAGCGCCAGCGACGCCGTCACCGCGCAGCCGGCGCAGACGCCGCCGCGGTAACGATGGTGACGCCCGCAGGTCCCGGCCTTGTAGAAGTGCTCGTAGTACATCCGGTCCAGTTCGCCGTCATCGCTGAGACGCTCGATGGCGTCACTGACGATCGCCGTGAAGTTCCTCGTGTCGTCCTTCTGGAACGCGAAGTTGTAGGTCAGTGACCCGGCGTCGGGGTCGGCGTCGAAGCACCCGGCCGCCATCAGATCGCACGGGGGCTGCGACGCCGCGTAGTCCGCCATCGGCTTCTCGCAGATGAAGGCGAAAGCGCCGTCGTCGACGCTGCGCGCGCGGGCGGTGCCGTTGCCCATATTCGCCACGAAGCCGGCGCGGCCGTCGGCGTTGATTCGTGACCACAACGCCTGGATCTGGGCGTCGGTCGAGCTGGAAACAGGCAAGCGGAGAAAGAAGCGATTTCATTGGCTGAGTCACTGAGCATGCGCAAAGGACTTGACCGCGTGAGGAGCTTTGAGGTTGTGTGTTTGTGTGTTTGTGTGTGTGTGTGTGTGTGTGTGTGTGTGTGTGTGTCTGTGTGTCTGTGTGTCTGTGTGTGTGTGTGTGTGCATGTGTGTGTGTGCTCCTGCTGAATTTTTTTGTTGTTGCCACAAAATTGGAAGGGTTATAATTTTGAGTGGAATTGGGAGGCTGAAGGTCCCGTTCCCCTCTGAATCTGGACCTACAAGAGGGCTGCTGCGTGTGTGTGTGTGTGTGTGTGTGTGTGTGTGTGTGTGTGTGTGTGTGTGTGTGTGTGTGTGTGTGTGTGTGCGTGTGTGCGTGTGGTTTCCGCTCCTTGCGGCTCAGTCTCTTTCGTGGTCAAGCGGCCCAGCCAATGAAGAGAAAGGAAAGTGCGATCGAAAACATTCTCTGTCGGATTAATTTTTCATCAAATCGAATGTGAACTCGATTTGATGGAGGAAGATTGCAGACCTGAACTCGCGTGTGCGAAGCGCCAAACCTAACGTGCAGATCTACCTCCGTGTTCTCATAGCATTGCGCCGTCTGCGTGAACGCGTGCCACGCCTTCATGCAGTTTTGTTGAAAACAAGCAATTTGAGCCGGACGAGCACGTGGGTGTTCGATGGGCACGGACGCTTTGCGATGCACTGTCTATTGAGACCAGGCCTAGACGTGCACGTGGCAATTGCTCGCCACATCTGCCCTGTCATTGTGAACCTGACCCCACCACGCCCACCAGTGAGGCTGGATATTTAGTGCAGTCGGCTCGTCCCTACGTCTTGCCGTGTGTGCGTGAAGCGTGCTTTGACGTGGTCACAAATTGAAAACACGTGTTACGTGAAGATGTGAGAAAAGACACGTGACGTGAAACGTGAGACTGACCTGAGCAGCAGTTTCTCTGTGGAACCTCCCTCGATCACGCCGAACGAAACATCTGCAAAAGAGTATCTCATTGAACAAGAGTAAAGATAGGGAGCACACACGGACCAGTGATTCCCACACATTTTTATTTTGATTGGGGTCCGCCTCTGACCCAAACACTTAGATCTGCCCCTGTCCCCTGGATTTGACGCAGACCGAAGGCCCGGCCTGTGGACCTGATCCTTATTTCAGCCACTCCTTGGCCCCACCCATGACTGTGGTCCTTGGATCTTTCCTGACCGTTGGATCTACGTCTGACTGTGACCCTTCGACCCGCTCCTGACCCTGACCCCTGAATCCGCCCCTGATCCTTGACCCCCAGTGACCTCCGTCCTTGACCCTCACCTTCATTGTCGAGCAGGTCCTGCAGGTTCTTGGCGCGGACGTCTTTGTGCACGAGTGCCGTGAGCCGCGCCGTCATGATCGGGTACGAGAACTGGACGACGGCGTCACGCTGCGGGGTGCGGGTCAGCGGCGCCGCCGCCAGGTCCGCCTCCTGCCGGGGAGAGAGACGCTGAGGCCTGGGGAGAGAGATGCTGAGGCCTGGGGAGAGAGACACTGAGGCTCGGGGAGAGAGATGCTGAGGCCTGGGGAGAGAGATGCTGAGGCTCAGGGAGAGAGACACTGAGGTCCGGGGAGAGAGACGCTGAGGCCCGGGGAGAGAGAGATGCTGAGGCCTGGGGAGAGAGACGCTGAGGCCCGGGGAGAGAGACGCTGAGGCCCGGGGAGAGAGACGCTGAGGCTCGGGGAGAGAGACACTGAGGCCTGGGGAGAGAGACGCTGAGGCCCGGGGAGAGACGGGCAGAGACGGGGACAGAATGAGTACCCCAGAGATGCAGCCCTGGGTTGATGCGGTGGATCCGGGTGGACAAAGGAAACACGGGAGGGCTGAGTCATTGGTTTCGTGAGGGGACGATTCTGACTTGGATGGTGCCCTGCGCCACGTGGGCCTCTCCACCCCTGCCCCTTTCCCTCCCATCCCGAACTGCCCCCCACATACCCTCTGCCCCAGAGACTCCTTTCCCTCCCCGGTCTCCTCGAACCTGCCCCACGGGCGGCCTCTCCTCCCCGGGCTATCCACACGCACCCATGCGGTCCCCTCCTCCTCCCTCTTCGGGCTATCTACACATACCCTGCGGCCCCCTCTCCCTCCCTCCGTCCCCGGCCTCCTCACACCTGCCCTGCCTCTTGCACCAGCCTCCACTCTTCCCCCCCACACACACACACCTTCGGACCCTCCCTCCATCCCTCCCTCCCTCCCTCCCTCCTCTCCCTCCCTCCCTCCTCTCCCTCCCTCCTCTCCCTCCCTCCCTCCCTCCCTCCCCCCTCTCCCTCCCTCCCCGGGCTATCCACACATACCCTGCGCCACCTCTCCACCCCTCCCCACGCACGCACCTTGCGCCCCCCTCTCCACCCCTTCCAGGCACGCACCTTGCGCATGACCTCGCCGATCATGCCGGTCCAGGCGCCCGTGTCGGCGTCCTCGCGGCCGTACTTGCCGTCCCTGACCGGGAAGATGTCGTACCCGAGGCCCGCCTCCCCCATCACCCGCTCCAGCAGCTCCGCGATGAAACCTGCGAGCGAGATACGTCAAGCGGTTTTCACATTGGTGACGCGTGGTCGTTTCTTGACGTCGACGTCAAAATTTAACATAGAATGCAATGGTGGAATTTTGACGTCAGTCTGTCAAAACGACCGCGCATCACCCAATATGAAAACCCCTTCAGGGAGCACAGCAGACCTGTATGATTCACCATACGTGCCCTGATTGCCACATTGGATGTCATTTATTCCCTTGTCAATGGTTCTCAGAGACATTTGGTCAGATCTGTCTGACCTGGCAATTAGGGCACGTCAAAAATAATGAAAATTGCTGCTGAAAACTCGTGATTACTGTGAGGAAACCAGTTGAAAGTTGCCTCAGTTTGAACGTGAGTCAATGCCCAGTAAGAATTTGAACCAATCAGGGCAGATTTTCAATCGGCGTGACGCAGTGAGCGCCCCCTGTCGTACGGTACCTTCGTAGCGATCGTTGCCCTCGAGCGTCTCGTCGTCCTTCAGCATCATGAACGGCGGTTGCTGCAAAACGAACGCGCACACGTGTCAAACGTCACGTTCTACAACGCGGCCATCACAAAATCTGTCGTACGTGCTCGCATCGTGGTAGAAATGGGTCTTCACCTTACAGAAATGGTTCGTGTTCAACAACTCCTTTCTCGACCAAAGGTTTCGAAAAGTCATTGTGTCGTTTCACAGGAACCATCTTTGAACATGCGCACTGCAATGGCGCTTTTCAGAAGTTTGTTCAGAAAGAGTGACTCTGGATTTTGGAAGAGATTTTGGACTTGGGAGTTGAATGGTGAGCGATAGAGAGTGTCACTATCCAAGCCAAGCCCCACTCGCTCTGCTCAGGCATTGATTGCGTCGAAAACGTTTTGTTCCCATGTGACACCGATTACCATGGACTGGGACGGTGATGGCGTGCCCCCCCCCTGGTGCGTTGACGCCCCCACTGCCAAAACTGCCAAAACTGCCAAAACCAAACCCAGAACGCCGGTGTGTGTTGAGGGGTTTTCACACAGATGACGCGGCGTCCAAATTTTGATGCCATGGCAGAAACGGACTGGACCATTTTTTTTATGTTCTCCATTGGGCGTCATGTTAAATTTGACGCCTGCGCGTCCAAATTTTGACGCCAGCGTCAAAAAATCTGCCTGTGAACTCCTTTTCCCCGCGAGACTGACCATGATGGTGGTGACGACGAGGTTGCGGTCCGCGCGACGCGCCCTCTGCACCTCCCGCTCCGCGTCAGAGCCCCCTGGTGGGAAGAAAATAAACGAGTCATCAAACTGGGCCCACGTTTGGCGAAGTTGCATTGTGGACGACCATTCCGATGCCATGAGTGGTTTCACATTGGGTGACGCTCGGTCGTTTTCTGGGCTGACGTCAAAAATTCCACCATTGGGTTCAATGTTAAATTTTGACGCCGACGCACATCACCAACGTGAAAAGTCGCATTCTTGCAAGAGTGCATGCTATGGTGTTCAAGTCAAAAGGGCCAGGGTGGAATGAAATGAGGAGGCAGGGGTACTTCCAGGCCTGGGTGTCCAGCCATATGGGTGGGAACCTGACATGACCAGGTGTGGGTCTCCTCATTGTCAAGCCTTTGAGTGCCATGTCCTTGCCGGCATGTGAGCAAACTGAAATGTGGAGGCATGAGGCAAGGGGGCCGGTGACCAGGCCTGTATGACCTTCGGCACAGCCTTGGAGCCCCCACCCACGTGTCTGACAGTTTCACTGCAGGGGCCCGCTTCGGACTGAGGCGGCACGATGCAGCCCTTCCTCAGATCCTTCCCAAGATCCACCTCCCCAGCGCTGTGCGGGGATCCAGATCTTCCCCAGATCCTTCCCAAGTTCCACCTGCCCAGCGCTGTGCGGGGATCCAGCTCTTCCTCAGATCCTTCCCAAGATCCACCTCCCCAGCGCTGTGCGGGGATCCAGCTCTTCCTCAGATCCTTCCCAAGATCCACCTCCCCAGCGCTGTGCGGGGATCCAGCTCTTCCTCAGATCCTTCCCAAGTTCCACCTCCCCAGCGCTGTGCGCGGGATCCAGCCCTTCCCCAGTTCCCGCCTCTGCGCAGGTGTTTGATCCGATAACCGCTGATCTCTCATCTCGTGTGGAATGTGAAACCTCGCGAGATCTTCGCGTGCGCCTCGGGGCTGGTGCACGTGCGAGGCTGGGTATTCACGGGCTGATCCAGATTCTGATGGGGCAGAACGGGACCCGTTGGGAAGTTCCTCGTTTGGATTATTTGAAGAGGAGGTCAGGTAAAGTGTTTTTCCTGACTGTGGAAGCGAATTGGGAGTTTGTTTTTGCTTTGCGTTGAGGGGTCCGAGGGTGAGGCGAAATCTAATTGGAGACACCCACCTCTCGGAAGGAAAATCAAAGGTGGCAAAAACAGAAATGAGTGACAGAACCATTGCAGAAGCTTCACCGGTGGACCTAGGATTTGGTCAAGGATCGACCCCCCTCCAGCGGGTTCCTGCTTGAACTGCAAACGCACATGACGACAACACAGCGCTGCACTGCTGGAAGCGTCTCGTTCGGGGATCAGGGCCTCAGGCTCCTCGGGGTGGAACCCCCGCGCCCCTCTGCCTGGGGTCCGTCAGAAAACGTGAACGTTCTTTGGATCCGGTCATGGCTAAATTTCCTTCAGGTTTTTTGTTGTCTGCCACACAATCCCAGAGCAGCGCAAGTTGACCCCAAACCTCAAGATGTGTTGTTGAAATACACAAAGCCCAATGTGAATTGGAAACACCAGACTATCAACGAGGAGTCCACGCGTGAATAGGGTTGCCATGGCAGCCCTTTCTTACCTGGATACCAGGATCCGGCGTTTATCGCTTTGATTGAAGAGGGAGGTTTGTGTGATAATCAGATACAGGCACGCGGGTGGATCCGGGAGAGGGTCCAACCGTAAAATTTCCACAAGGAGACGGAGAAATTATGCGCCTTCACACGTGTGCAAGACCAGTGGGCTGAATCTATTTTGTTGGGGCAATGGTCCCTGGATCTGTATCTCCAGTTGCGTTCAGCTTTGTTCGCAATGAGAACCCCTGCCGGACTGTGGAGCACCAACAGCGTCTTTGGAGCCATGTTCTCCGCTCTCTACGCCGATTCTGAGCAGACGGAATGCAGACAACCAGGAACAGATTCGGGTGGGTGGAGATCCGACGGAAAAATTTGCTTCTCAATGAAAAGAAAGGATTCGTATTCTCTCTCTCTCTCTCTCTCTCTCTCTCTCTCTCTCTCTCTCTCTCTCTCTCTCTCTCTCTCCCGATCTCTCTCGCACTCTCTCTCTCTCCACTTGTCACTCACACTGTCTCTCTCTCAATGAAAT
>JAAUXT010068140.1_pt1 | contig 15379 bp, 16 predicted proteins | sample 7278171 | NCBI WGS metagenome assembly JAAUXT01 (sample SAMN14350112, study PRJNA611818) | marine sediment metagenome | isolation source: surface marine sediment (1.8m) | place: French Polynesia: Moorea | collected 2018-08 | reverse complement strand
TGTGTGTGTACACGTGTGTGTGTGTGTACACGTGTGTGTGTGTGTGTGTGTACACGTGTGTGTGTGTGTACACGTGTGTGTGTGTGTGTGTGTGTGTGTCCGAATGTGAATGTGAACGAGGCATGCACCCAAAGTTGTTTTCACGGACTGCGATGTTTTTATGCGCATGTGCACGGGTCAAGCGACATGCTTCGTGCGTGTGCGTGTGTGTGTGCGTGCGAATGCGCAAGTCTGTTTGCACTGACTGGAACACGACACGCACCCTTGCAGGTCTGGTCCGATTCGTCGCGCGCGTAGCCGTCCCTGCAGCGGCCTGAGTCGCACTTGTTGACCCCGGCCGAGCTGCACGCGTCACACTGGGTCCCGCAGGCTGAAATGTCGCAGGTCAGAGATGTGTGGAGGAAATCGTTTCTCTGCGAAAAGTGCGAGTGGTCAAAAAAGCCCAGCCAAACTACTTCATTCATGTGTAAATCAGAGCCCTTTCCCACCCTGCAGTTCATAGTGTTGTTAGTTCAGTCCTGGTGTTGCATGTCCAGCTGACAGGCATGTCCCACTGACACCATGTGGGACATGGTGGTAGAACCAGTCCAACTGACACGGTGTCGGTGGGGCATGCAAGCCAACAGGAACAGGACATGTAACACCGGCTGAAAGCGGTTTCGTTCTGTCTTTTCATGCACCCAAGGAAAGTGATTCCATCTCTGCTGTGGCGAACCGGAAGCCGTGATTCGCGAACCGGAAGCCGTGACTCGCAAACCGGAAGCCATGATTCGCCCACCCCCTCGTCGCGCTCTCACCTCCGCACGTCTTGGACGCGATGAGAAACGTGTATCCCGTCAGGCAGGCGTCCGAGTTGCATTTGCCGGCCGACTCCAGAGAGCAATTCCCGCAGCCCGTGTAGCACACTGCAACGACGCAAACCGTGCTTCCGTGTTGAGAAGGCAATGCACTGTCCAAGGACACGCCAGTGCGACAAAGTGTCGTTCTCATGAGGAAGTTCCTTCCTCAAATGTCACGCCATCACATGTCAAGAAGCAAAGTTTGGTCAGATCCCCACGACGCCAGTCAGGTTCCCCTCCATAACCCCACGCAATCCATCGGCGCAAAATTTGCAGTCCGCTTATCTCTCAAAAATGAGAACTTCCGGGGGAATCGTCTGGAGCTGAGGCCCAACGCCCGTGGTTCAGCGACCATGTACGCTCCGAGTTGCGCTGTCGTTGTTGGTGTCGCGTTCAACATGTTTACGCAACGCAAGCATCCCCTGCCTTCCTTTGTTGTGTGAAACAAACTTCAATTTTTGTTTTGGTGAAACCAGAGACAGCCAAATTCTTCGTTTGAACATATCAATTTCGCTGTTTTTGAGGAAAACCGGAACTTCCGGGAGAATCGTTTCTGCCTGAGACCTGTCGGTTTTTCAGCGGCAAAAGTAGGCTCCCTCATCAAGTTGCGCAATGACAATTTTCATGGCAAACGTGCTTGGCGTCCAAAATGAATGTGAAAGAAATCTGTCTTGTTTGCGAGACAAAAATTCTTGTGTATGGATCTCAAATTTCGCCCATTTTTGCAAAAAACGGAACTTCCGGGGGAATCGTCTCAGCCTGAAGCTCGTGGTTCAGTTGCGGCTCCCGAAACAAGTTGCGACTTCAGTGGCAGTTTTCTTTCGATCGTGAAAGCTTTCTGCAAGTGCTCCACAAAATCTGCATTTATGTACCGGATAAAATTTCCAGTACCCATTCTTTTCATTTCCGTAACCAGTTGCCACATTTTTGTACGTTTAAATAAAAATTTCGCTGGTTTGCGAAAAACCGGAACTTCCGGGGGACATGGTCTGTGCCTGAGGCTCGTGGTTCAGCGGCAAACTTCGGCTCCCATCGCCAGTTGCTGCCTTGCTCCGCGCAGTTGCACAACATGTTTACGCGTCGTTTCCCTTGCTTCAACATGTTTCATGTTTCGTTCAACGTTTTTTCCACTTTCATTGAATAATATGAATCTCTTTTGGTTCCTCCTTCTTCTTGTCAAGAAAGGTTAACTATTTTTTGGAAAAATGTTGCTTCTAAAGGTCAGAACGGTGGAATTTACCCCCAAACCGGAACTTCCGGGGGAGATAGTCTGTGCCTGAGGCTTCGTGGTTCAGCGGCAAACTCCGGCTCCCTCCGCCAAACTCCGTTGGCAAGTCGCTCAGAGCAGTCACCTCAACATGTTTACATTGCATCGTTCGTGAAAATTCAACATGGTCTTTTTCGCTTCAGGATGAAAGAGGTCTCACTGAACCTTTTAGACACATTGATTCCTCCTCTTTCTTGTCAAAAATCTGAATGTGAATTATTTGTGGCAAAATGTTGCTTCTGAATGTCAAAATAATAGATTTTGCCCCCAAAACCGGAACTTCCGGGGGACATGGACTCGGCCTGAGGCTTCGTGGTTCAGCGGCAAACTCCGGCTCCCTCCGCCAAACTCTGTTTGCAACGTTTCGCTCAGCGCACTCAACATGTCTACACCGCGTCGCTTCCTTCACAAAAATTCAACATGGTCCTTTTTCACTTCGGGAGGAAAAAAGTCTCATTTAACCTTTCAACCACATTGATTCCTCCTCTTTCTTTTTAAAAAATATAAATGTGAATTATTTCTGGCAAAAAGTTGCTTCTGAATGTCAAAATGATGGATTTTGCCCCAAAACCGGAACTTCCGGGGGACATGGTCTCAGCTCGAGGCTCATGGTTTAGCGGCAAACTCGAGCTCCCTCCGCCAAGCAACGTTTGCACGTCTCACTGAGCGCACTCAACATGTTCACACTGCATCGTTTCCTTCGCGAAAATTCAACATGTCGTTTTTTTTCACTTCGAGAGGAATATCTCTCACTGAGCCATTTTGCTACAACATTTGTTCCTCCCACTTCTCATCGAACAAATGTGATGTATTTCTAGCAAAATATTACTTCTGAAAGTCAGAATTGTGGATTTCACCAAAAAACCGGAACTTCCGGGGGACATGGTCTTGGCCCGAGGCTCGTGGTTCAGCGGCAAACTCGGGCTCTCTGCACCAAACTCCGTTCTCATGTCTCGCTGGCTGAGCGCAGTCACCTCAACATGTTTACGCATGCTTTCCTTCGTGAAAATTCAACATGATTTATTTTTTCCACTTCAAGAGGAATAATCTCTCACTGAGCCTTTTTGCTACAACATTTGTTCCTCCCACTTCTCGTCGAGCAAATGTAAAGTATTTCTGGCAAAATATTACTTCTGAAAATCAGAATTGTGGATTTCACCCCCAAACCGGAACTTCCGGGCGACATGGCCTCAGCCCGAGGCTCGTGGTTCAGCGGCAAACACGGGCTCCCTCTGCACAAGTCGCGCATCGGCTGGGTTTGCTCAAGTCGCGCGGCTCGCGATCAACATGTTCAAGATGATCATGTTGCGACCGACGGCACAGGGTGAAAAAACAATTCTACGAGTACTCGCCCATCCAGCTAGAAATGCACAGAAATCCGTTCAGAAAAAGGCCCAAGTACTTTTCGTAAAAACTAAACCGTTGTGGACCGTGAATTTGATGAATTTGTGTGTAAACCGGAACTTCCGGGGGACATCGTCTTGGCCCGAGGCTCGTGGTTCAGCGGCAAACATGGGCTCCCTCTGCACAAGTCGCGCAGCGGCCGCTTTGCTCCGCTGTAAAATCTCACGGCTCGTGCTTAACATGTTTACCATGATCTTGCTGAGGCCGACACAAAAGGGAAAATTTTCTTCGAGTACTCGCTCATCCAAGCCAGAAATATACAGAATCCATTCAGAAAAAGGCCCCAGTACTTTTCGTAAAAATTTAACCGTTGTGAACAGTGAAATTTGATGGATTTGCGTGTAAACCGGAACTTCCGGGATAATCGTCTCGGCCCGAGGCTCATGGTTCAGCGGCAAATTTGGGCTCCCGCAGCGCAAGTCGAGTTGCCTCTGTACAAAGCACAGAGCTTCGCGTTCAACATGTTCAACTCAACTTCCGGGAGAATCGTCTCGGCCCGAGGCTCGTGGTTCAGCGGCAAACTTGGGCTCCCTCAGCGCGAGTTGCCGTCTTGGATTCATTGTCGCGGTTTGCGCTCTTCAGCATGTTTATCGACCACCATGTTGAGACGACATGCAGCGCGCAAAATTAAAAGGTACTCGAAATGGCAGAATTTCCCCCGAAAATATTTGTGAAAATATCTTGCAATGGTCTGCTTTTGAAATGCCAACTTTTCTGACAAAAATATGGGATTTTTGGTGAGTTTTTGCTGATTTTGCTTTCAAACCGGAACTTCCGGGAGACTGGTCTTGGACCGGGGCTCGTGGTTCAGCGGCAAATTTGGGCTCCCTCGCTCGCTCAGCGCAAGTTGCTGTCTTCGATTCATGGTCGCGGTTTGCGCTCTTCAGCATGTTTATCGACCACCATGTTGAGACGGTTGCAGCAAAAAGTAAAATATTTGCCGTTTTCCCCGAAAATATTTTTGAAAAAGATCTCACCAGGGTCTGTCGTCGAAATATTAATATATTCCCACAAAAATATGGAATTTTTGGGTAAATTTTGCTGATTTTGCTTTCAAACCGGAACTTCCGGGAGACTGGTCTTGGACCCGGGCTCGTGGTTCAGCGGCAAATTTGGGCTCCCTCGCTCGCTCAGCGCAAGTTGCTGTCTTCGACTCCCTTGGCTTCAACATGTTTATCGATGATCATGTTGAAGCCCTTGCAGCAAAAAATAAATAATTTGCAGAATTCCCCATAAAATTTTGGAAAAAAGATCTCGAAAGATCCTCTCGTTCAAATGTGAACAATTTCTAATGAAAAAATGTAATTTTTGAGGTAAATTTCGCTGATTTTACTCGCAAACCGGAACTTCCGGGAGAAAGGTCTTGGCCCGAGGCTCGTGGTTCAGCGGCAAATCAAGGCTCCCTCCGGGGCTCGAGCCGCGAAGTGGCTTGGTCGCGCGGCCGCCGTTTCGTTGCGCTTCAGCGCGTCGACTTGAACATGTTCGCGCTGACCTTGGAGACGCGGCGCGTCGCGCGATCTGCTTCCGATCGTCATGATAAACGGCTCGGCGCGCGGTTTTATCGCGCGGATTGAAAGCGCGCTCGTGAAATTATGCGAAAATTTTAAAAAATAATTTTAATTTTAATTTTAATAATAATTTTCTGCACAGGCACTCACAGTCACAGGATTTGGTGCTGGCGACATAGATGGTCCCCTGACCCGTGTTGGTTGTGGTGCACTGGTTCTCATCGCACAGCCCCGCGCCCGCGCCCGCCGAGTCGCACTGATCGCAGTATCGACCGCAAGCTGCGAAGGGAAAAAGGTACGTGTGTGTTCGAGGTATGCGTGCGTCAAGCAACAGACTAATCGACAACAATTTCGGGAAAAGCCGTGGCAAAATTCTGCTTGTTGGGTTGGCACATTCGGGTTTTTTTTTTTCGGGTGTTGTTTTCTTCAAAAATTCAAGATGGAGGCGCACCGACGCAGTTCTTGCCGCTGTCGAAGGTGAATCCTTTTCTGCACTTGTCACACTTTGCCTTGGTGTTGCCATCCGCTTTGCAGTCGGCGCAGTTTGAAGGGCACGCTGCAAAACAGGGTGTGGCGGGTCAGATGCAAAGGGAAGTCATGGAAGCGGGACTTCGGTGCTTCTGCACAAAACAACTTCCGTGTTTTCTTTCGGTACCAGGTGCAACTGACCATCCAGTCAGCCAGCTTCACAGAGACAAGCAGATGGAAATAGACAAGCCGACAGACAGAGCGAGTGAAACACTGACGGAGGCAGGCCTTCCTGTTGTCGGAGCGCACGTAGTTGGTGGGGCACGTGTGACACTGCAGCGCGTTGTTTTCGCACTGTTGGCAGTGGGGGATGTTGCACGCCGCTCCCGTGACCGGCACGCCATCTGCCGAAAACAACGAGCATCAAGGTAAGTTTTTTTTTTCCGGGAAGTTTTCTGCGCTTTCATGGATTCGTTTGTTGCAAAACTCTGCGTGTGTGTAGACAAGAGCAAGTTTGCACAGGGAGCGAAGAACACCGATCTAAATTGCGCAAACAAGGTGATCTTTCCTTCTGTACAAACAGACGTTCTCATTGCTCCAGGGGCGACATGCAGCCTTGAATCAAAACCCCTGGAGGCAGGTAGGGCAGACTTTCCAGACAAAAAATATTTTTTTCAAGATGAAAGGCCAATTTTGTTCTGGAGCAAACAACAAAAATCATCGTTTGCACGCAGACTTGAGCAACAGCCATTTGCTTGTTTTCTTTTGCAAAACAAGGGCCCATTTTTCATTTTCCCGCCTTCCTGATCAGCAGGGCATCCATGAGGTGTCCTGAGGGCCAAGACCCCCGACCCTCGTGAAAATTGATTGACCCCCCCCCCAATTTGGTACCGTAAAAACTAGAATTTTTTTGTTTGTCTCGTTCAAAGTTGACGTTGGGTCCCAATGAAGTCGCCCTCTCGATCAAATCCCGGATCCGCCCTGCTGATCCAGGGTCCCCCTCCCCACGAACCGAAGTTCAACCTCCTGTCCCCGAATTCAACCCCCTTCTCCCGGGTTCAACCCCCCCCCTCTCTCTCTCTCTCTCTCCAGGTCTGACCCTCTACCCCAGGTTTGACCCTCAGCCCCAGGTCTGACTCTCCCCGGGGTTTGACCCTTTCTCCCTAGGGTTTGAAACTTTGCCCCCAGGTTTGACCCTTTCTCCCCAGGTCTGACCCTCCGTCCCGTAGTTTTCCCCGGAATTACTGACCGGTGAGCGCGATGAGCAGCGCGCAGGTCGCAGCGAACAGCAGCGCCGCGTCTCTCCACCGCAACCGCGTCATCTCTGCGATGCTCGGGGATCTGCAGCATAATCACAGGGTTCCAGATCGTGGGGGAGGACGCGACAGTTCAGGTCAGGGTTTTCATGTGGGTGGGTGGGGGGGCGTGTGGTGGAGTTTGGTGCGTCTGCATTGAGTCACTTCTTCCTTCGTGTGGAGGCCAACACCGGCGCCAAAACGCACGCAGTGCTCGTGCTCGTGATTCGTGCGCAATGGCGTCAGCAGATGTTGAACTGAGCTGGGAATGAAGGACCTGGCTTTGTGAACAGAGTGAAATTTTGAGGACCGATTTGTCCAGATCAATTCATTGTTGCTTGAATGCGGTGGAAAACATCGGAATTTGAAGGCAAAAACGAGGATACTTTTGCACTTCGAACCCCACCACTTCAACCAAAGTGTGCAGCAGGTCCCTTTGGAACTTCTGAGTTCTTTTTGGATGTGAGGGTTCTTTGAATGAAGGGATGGGTGGGTAATCTCTTGGAGGAACTCCACCCATCGAGACTGAAGACTCGATGGTCTCTGTGCATTTTTCATTTGCGATGAACCGGTGTTTCGGACAACGTTCCAGCCTTGTTTGGAAAAGGCAAGAACTGCGTCTTTTGCGCACTTCGTTGTTTGTTGAGGGTTGTTTTGTTTCTATCCAAGGATAAAGTTTGTGTACTGGTCTGTTTGCGTCAGGTATCCAAGTACCCGCGTTGTACTGCTCAAATTAATTCCCATTTCACGGTCCCGAGTCACGCGACTGACCAGGAAACTTGATTAACTTTCAAGTGCGACCAAAGAATTTCATAAGAAGTAGACAGCGAAACCAACGTCAGCTTCGTCAGGCGATCTTTGATTTCTCAGGCAACAGCAGCTTGTTTGGGAGAAACGAATTTCACAACAGCCGAACCTGATCATCATTGATTTTCCCCAGAACAAATTTGAAGAAAACTTTTTTCCTGAAGCAATTATTTTTGTACAACTACGTAAACAGGGTGTCGTTCAAAAGGTTTGTTCACCCCAGATCCACGGACTTTGTGTCCTGGGCCAAACGCTCGAAGCCTGGTCTGTGCTGAAGACATCACGAACAGTGCAGAAATTTTCTGCAGCAGCACCGTCACAACCGAGCAAGTACCCTGCGTAGTACACCATCCGCAAAAAGAATTTTCCTCTTGTACTGCCTGCGCAGAACCTCATCACTGGACATGACCAGTCACCCGGCTTTGGCCCGTGCCTTTTCCAGGCGCACAGACGATTGGTCAGAAAGTTGAAGTGGTGGAATTTTCACAATGGCATCTCACCACTGTCTCTGCCACAACATCGACACTCACAAGTGCACATTTTTTGGGCACCAAATTTCACTTGACGCATTTTGGTGCAAGTCGCATGAAGGTGCCACGAGTGGCGTTGCGATGATGGCAACCGGTGTCGTGGAAATTTGAACGTGGAGTCAACATCGTGAATATGTAGAGAGTCTCGCCATTCTCATCCGTCGAGGACAAGTCAAACATCACGAAAAGTGTACGCATCAGGCACCAGCGCATTGGAAAAATCAATTGCATTTGTTTGTGAAATGCAAAAATCCATCCAACGGTGGTCTGAACCTGAAATGCTTGATTTCAAGGGAACAAAATTGCGTTCAGCAATCTTTTTTTTTTTTTGGCACACCTTGTTTTTTTCGTCGAGCTGACACAGGCTCTGCGCCTGATAATTTTGTAGAACAACCCAACCAAATGCGCACGTTCGCTGTCCGCCAAGAGGAGAAAAGCGAGGTTGTCAAGAGTTGTGTTGGAGAAGTCCATATGCGTACCATAGCACCCATTTTGCCAACAGTTCCGACTGGACAACAAAAAGCAAGACCTAGTGCCTTCTAAAATGCGAGACTTCTCCAAAAGAAACATCCTCCGAAATTGCGACAGTGAATGAAGGAACATTTACCTCACTTGGATGACTGTTGGATCCTTCAGATTTTCCAAATTCTCAATTAATCTGCGCGAATTTCCCTTCTTCAGTGTGCTCGAGAAAGTTTTGCCAACTTTCTTCTCGCCGTGGCACCGCGGATCTGAAGTCGGAGTTGCGCTCTCACGTCCGCTTCGTTTGTGGACCTGTTGTCAGGCGTCGTCATGGGGACCGCAGCTGCAGGACCTGAGGCGCTCACAAGTTTACTCGCCACGTACTCGCTGCGTGCACATGGTGACGCTGGTCTCCTGTCACCAAAACAGCACGTACACACTTCCCTGGCCACTGTGAAATGGGGTGAAGCAATTGAAGTCAGATGATTTTTGAGAAACCAAAATTGCGGTTGCTCTTCAGCAGAGTTAAAGCTAGAAATATGCAAAGAGACAAACTTCCACAAAAGGCCCCCAGTGGGCCTTTCCGTGCATGCTCGTTGTGGAAAGAAAAACCTGTGCGTCTGAGAGTGCAGTGTGCAGGGACACTGGTTTGGAAGACATTAGTTTCTGGGTCAATGTCTCAAGATATTCTGACTGGGACTGCAAGTCCAGGTGACAACTGAACAATTTTCAGGAGAGCACAAAGCCACGGATCATGCCGGACACACGTTTGGTCAACGTTGACAATTTTGCAGGTGCGCGGTGCTTCCTTGGTTCCCTCTCACAGCACCACAGTCTGCTGGAGCCGGTGTGTTAGAGTGCTCCCCTGACCACAGCGAGTCAGCAGCTTTGCGTGCCAACAACTTTCTTGAGGCACAGACCTGCGTGACGCTTCATGAATAACTTACGACTCGAGTTCTCAGACCCAATCAGGAGATGGAATCTGCGCCCAGGAAACGCGAGGCAATAAACTTCTCCAGGAAACTGACTACGAATTGACTCTGGGTGGATGTTTTCGAGAACACTTCGCATCAAATCTCGCGATGCTTCATTTCAGCTCCGTGCTGAGTGTAGATCTACGCGCCATTCTCAAAGAATGATACGTACAAAGTGCATTGAACGCCAGGCCGATCCGGAACAAGAACTTTTGGTTCGAAAATCGTCTGTTTCTGGGGGTCCAATATGGTTGCGGGCGTGACAAATTTGCAGCGTGAAAGGGACAGTGTGTGGTGGGGATCCGTGGACATGATGGACAACCTCTGGTCTGAGACTTCAATTTGAAGTTGGGGAGGACCAGAAGAATGGGATTGACCAGGTTTCGTGATGCCATTCTTCTTCCTCCTGCTGCCTTCAGGGTGGGGTCCGGAGACAAGGAAAGTAGCCAGGGCTTCGGTTCCTCTGATCTCTGGTGCGGTGATTGATACCCTCACCCGCAAATGTTTCATTTGCCTGTGCAAAATTCACCAAGATGCGATCGGCGCCCCCGTCCCGGGGGCTGGCCTCCGAAGCAATTCCTGGTTCTGCGCCAAAGGCATCGGCTTCAGCGGCCACGCACTCGCGAGAGAAGATTCTCGAACTTCGCGCACGAGGAAACAGACGCTGATTGTGTATTGATTGATTATCGATTCATTCAGATCGGTTGTTTTCTGCGATTAGCTGGACACGTCATGCGCAACAGGGTGGATGCCAAACTTGACAACAACTTTGCAACAAGTTTGGCAAGCAACGAGATGGCATCGCATTGGGCTGCAGGGTGATCTGCCTTTCTCCATATTTTGTGTCTGACCAATTCAAAATTGGCGAGTGAAGGCTTTTGACAAGACGGGGTTTGCCGTTTCCAAGTGTCCAGCACCAAGGAAATTATTTTTCTGTCCTACCCTGTGCCCCCCTCGGCAGCAGAGATTTTCAACTCATCCACGGTCGCGAAAGTCTCACGTGACCTTTTCTGGGACGCGCTTCCCTTTTGGTCATGAGGATCGTTCTGATTTTGGGCATGTGGGCCACGCGCACACGAGCACGGCAGACTTACACGGTGACACAATCTAGAGCAAATCCTTTACGTTCGAGTATGCACACAAATGTGACATAAAATCGCGGAGCACCATTTGGTAATTGGTCTCAGTTTATTGTGCATGAAATTGGCGTGATTTTGGCGGATTCTGCTTGCGGTATAACACGAGAATGGTTCCTGTGAGTTGAATATTCCGGAAAACGCACCTTTCCACGGTGAAATTCAGGTTCGTAAAACTTCGACACAATCAGTGCAACATGCTGTCTGTGCTTGCACCAACATCTTCCGAGGGCCTCATGGTGCTCGATGTTTGAAGTTTCCAGGGAGAATCCGGCGGGGGGGGGGAGGGAAGTTAGGTTTGCACAGTGAGCTTGAGCTTGCGCAACAAAGTCAACCGAGTCATTTGTCAATTTTGCACACACAGATGTGTGGTGATGTGATGTGATGTGATTTCCCGTGGGAAGTCTGAACCAGTTTCCTGACAAATTTCTTCAGCCCTTCCGCCAAACTCCGTGCCTTTTACGAAGCTGCAGGCAAACCCAGAAAATTTGCAGGTGCAGCTGCAAAACAATGCAGTGGTGCATTCAATCAGCAAATCTGTTACAAGTTGATGATGATGGAACCGCGATATAATTGTTTGCACACGTGCATACAATGATACAAAAGCATTTCATTTCGCATGCATCCATGATGCGTGGATGCGTCTGTGGGTCCCTCGCCACGGAGTCCAACGCAACACCAATTGACTTGCGCAACAACGCAAAGTATGACGCGTTCACCCCAAACCCGACATTTCGTGACGCTCTCGTCTCCGTTCGTGCTGCCCCCACAGCAGCAGCAGCAGCGGCGGCGGCAGCAGCAGCAGCGGCAGCAGCAGCGGCGCGCGATGGACGGCGCGCCGGGCAAGCCGAGCGTCGAGTTCTACGCGTCGCGGGAGGAGCGGCGGCGTCCGCGGCGCTGCCTCGCCTTCTCCGCCGCGCTGCTCGGCGTCGCGCTCGTCGGACTCGTGCTCGCCGCGCACTTCGTCGTCAGGTACCAGGTGAGCATGCCGGGTGCCAGGTCAGGACGGTGGGTACCAGGTTAGTATGGTGTGTACCAGGGCAGGATGTCCAGGTCAGGATGGTGGGTACCAGGTGAGCATGTTGGGTACCAGGGTAGGTGGTGTGTACCAGGTTAGGACAGTGGGTACCAGGGCAGGAGGTGAGTACCAGGTTAGCATGGTGGGTACCAGGGCAGGATGGTGGGGTGGGTGTCGGGCAAGGATGGTGGGTACCAGGTCGAGGTGGAGGGTACTAGGTCAGGATGGTGAGTACCAGGCCAGGATGGTGGGGTACCAGGTCAGGATGGTGGGTACCAGGTCAGCATGGTGGGTGGGTGGGTAGCAGGTGAGAGTGTCGGGCAGACCATTCGGCGAGTACGCTGGCGCCACACCACATGCGCGCAAATAGCTTGAGGTCAGTTTTGAGCCAACTGACTGAAAACCAAGGGGCTGCAGAAGAAATTCTCTCCAGCGTCACACGGTGCACGTGAAATGATTTTTCACTTGTTGGTTGTTTGCAGGTGCACGGGGCGTGGAACTTCGAGCCGGCGCGGTGCTCCGTGCTCGGGGTCCAGAACACGACGCTGCAGCTGTGCCCCGTCAGCAGCCAGGTCTGCGTCGAGCACAGGTACGAGGGGCGCAGCGGGTCTCGACAACCCAGCAACGTGGTGCTCGCATGTATACGTGTGCAAGACGGATTCTTGCACCTCAGGCTCCTGATGCCTTCCCTTCTCCTTTGAACAACAACGGTGCAAGTTCATTCCCAAGTTGTGTCGACATCGGGCTCTCCTGAGGGTTCGGCCCCTGCAGGAAACCGTACACACCGTAAATACTGGTCCTGGAGTGTTGGAAGATTGAATTGTTTGTTTTCGAATTGGACAGTACAACGTGCTGACCCATCTGCCGCTTCTCGCCTCTCAGCGGGTCGCGCTGTGACGTGATCCTGACGGGGACGGAGTGCATCGTCATCCGACTCGCCGTCTTCCCTCCAGGGGCCAACTCCACCGGGAGCTCCAGTCCCTACGACCCGGCCATGTACCATGAGGACGTCAAGGCGCTCTGGGACAACCCCGAGGTAGGAGCTGCACCGCAAGGCCCACCAAATCACACGCCCAGATGGAGATGTAAGGGTTCACCCACGCTGCAAAATGGTTCCTGTGAAATCATGCGACTTTCGAGACCTTTGGTCGAGAAAAGAGTTGTACGATTGAACAGGAACCTTTTTTGCAGTGGGTGAACTCACTTCACGCACGACAGACTTTGTGACTGCAGCGTGGCAGAAACCTCTTGCGGACCCAGTGTGGGCCCCACGCCAATTGTAGAAGAGTCAGAACCCTAGAGGTCTTGACGCTTGGGCACAAGAGACATTTTTCACAAAGTTCCTTGTGTCCCTTGTTCCCAGGTCCTATTGACGCGTCTCTATTGCCTGATTCGATTCCCCATACCTTTCCAACAGATTTGCTTCTCTTTCAGTGCTCCCTGCGGTCCCCGCCCTGCTCGAGCCTGCGCAGCGACGGCCCGCGGTTCTACGGCGCGCTGCGGACGTGGAGGCGGCGGCGCGAGAGCGGCGAGACGTTCCCGTGTCACGTGAACGCGGAGCAGCGGCAGGTGCTCGGGCGCCTCCGCTTCACCACGACCATCGCCTTCCTCGTCATCCTCATCCCGCTCCTCTTCGCCGTGGCCGGGTGAGGATCACGAGGGTTATTTGGTGTCATTCGGTGGGGACCCTGGGCTTATATCCATAAACGGGACCTGGATTGACTGAGCAAATTGGAAGCGCCCAATGTTGCATCAAAATGTTTATCTGTACTTTTGGACTGAAATTGACCGGAGGCCTTCTGCACGTGAACATAAAAGACGAGCAAATCAGTCGGGTTTGGCGCAAGGGTTGATTGTTGTGCAAAGCCCGTGCAGTCGCTTAACTAATTTCTGAGACAAATGTTGTACATGAAAGAACAACGCACCCAGTGGTGTTTTGTTAGGCGTGTTCCGCAAATTTACGTCTGCGGCTAGTCACGCGCAACTTCGTCCCTGGGTTGCAGATGGGGCGAAGTGTGCAAAATCAACCATTGCCAACTGGGCTGGCCGTCATGCATGACGCGTAAATAGAACACACGGATTGTTTGTTTCAGGGGCGTCATCATGACGTGGAGCTGTTTCGAGCTGCTGTGCTGCAGTCCGCAGGCGCTGGTCGAGCGGCACCGGGAGAAGCGGGCGCGGCGCGGGCGGGGCAAGGCTGCGGGCGGCGGCGGCGGGTCCCCGCCCGGCCCCGGGGGAGCCGCGCCCAGGGGCCGCATCGGCGCCCAGGCCAACAGACAGAAGTACGCGCCGCTCAAGGTGGAGGGGGAGTCGGATGCCATGCTCACTGAGGAGTCGCAAACCTGAGATCTGAGGAAGTGATTGTCTCTCCAGGTGTGCGTGCGTGTGTGTGCGTGCGTGTGTGTGTGTGTGTGTGTGTGTGCGGGGTGAGGGTTGCGCGACCGAGGGTTGGTCAGATCACTGCGAAAATGCGCTTGAATGACGAGAGCTGCGTGGTTTTGCAGTTAAGCAATGTGCGCAGGGTCGACTGACGCCTTGCTTGCCAATTTCGTAGAACAAAAAAAATTCAAGCTGTGATATTGGTAACTGGTGAATACTCTTTCGTACTGCTGATTTCTTTGGAAAATCTTTCGTTCTTTCTCATACATCGCGTCGTTTAGTTTGCAGAAAAGCAATGTGAGTTTTGCTCCAGGGTTTATTTCTTGCTGAAAAACGTCAACAGCCCAAAGATCGGCGAAAAATGTGCACAAATTGTACGTTTTGAGACAACGAATATGTTGCGAAAAAAATAACACGAGATCGGTTCTCAAAGCTTCTGAACATTTCTCACTTTGCATGAAAACTTTGCATGAAAACTTTCACCGGAAATTCTTGCATCTTTGGACGGATTTGCGCTTTCAACGCGCTCTTAAATCATTCTTCACATGTTTGTGCTCGATTCCACTCACTTTGCATTTTTTCTGCAGTGTCTCACAAGGAATAGAACCGTTGAAACGATCACAATTCAAGTCTCGAGAACGAGATCAGTGTTTGGACGGAATACACGCTTTTCCAAGTTGTAGACAACTTTACAGTACGAGTATTACACAAGCTTCAGAAGTCTTGTGTGTGTCGGACGGACTTGTGCTTTTCTCATGTGCGCATGGATCATTTCTGTTTGACAATAAAGAGATTATTTTCAGGAGTCTTTTTGTACATTTTGGCAAAATCCTGCTGAGAGCAATTGTTTCGCGAATCGTGCAAAATCGCGCCGTGGTTTTGGTTAGAACTGCTGTGCACAGCGCAAGAGACACCGTTTGTGATATTTATCGAAAACCCGTCTGTGCCTAATTCGGACGAAGAGCCCGTCTCTAAAGGCGACAGCGCGAAGTTCTGACAGAAGACAACATTTGTGATATTTATCGAAAACCCGTCTGTGCGTGAAGAGGACGAAGAGCCCACTGAACACAGCGCATCTGACGGAGACACCCCGTTTGTGATATTTATCAAAAAACCGTCTTTGCATGATGTGGCCGAAGTGCCCACTGAGCACAGATGGAGACACCTCGTTTGTGATATTTTTCGAAAAACCGTCTTTGCATGATGTGGCCGAAGAGTCCGTCTGTGACGGAGACACCCCGTTTGTGATATTTATCGAAAAACCGTCTTTGCATGATGTGGCCGAAGAGTCC
>JAAUXT010041117.1_pt1 | contig 15381 bp, 23 predicted proteins | sample 7278171 | NCBI WGS metagenome assembly JAAUXT01 (sample SAMN14350112, study PRJNA611818) | marine sediment metagenome | isolation source: surface marine sediment (1.8m) | place: French Polynesia: Moorea | collected 2018-08 | reverse complement strand
TCTCTCTCTCTCTCTCTCTCTCTCCCACTCTCTCCCTCTCTCTCTCTCTCTCTCTCTCTCCCCTCTCTCTCTCTCTCTCTCTCTCTCTCTCTCTCTCTCTCACTCTCTCTCTCTCTCTCTCTCTCTGAGAGCGCGCAGATCCATCCTGTCCACCCCGGGCGCAATGAAACTTGGGACGCCGAGGGTCCTGGTTCAAGCACTCCCTCTGTGTCTCCAGCTGAGCCCCTGGCTCTCACACGCTCTGTGTCTGCAGGCGAGCCCTGGTTCATGTACAATGTGTGTGTGTGTGTGTGTGTGTGTGTGTGTGTGTGTGTGTGTGTGCACGCCCGACATGGTGGTGGGTCCCTAGCGCCCTCGAAACATTCTGTCCTTGCTGCCCTGGCCTCAGGCACGTTCTGTGCCTCCAGTTGAGCCCCTGAGTTACACATGCAGGCTGCCCCTGCCTCAGGCAGACTGTGTATGCAGAGGCCTATTCGATTGCACCGCAAACAACCACAAATTTGTGGCTAGTGTGGGTTGGTGTGCAAGCAATCAAAAAGATCTGTGTGAAAAAGACCGCAAATTTCCACTGCAAACAGTGGAGGCTCACTTTTGATGGTTCAGTCAGTTTCAGGTGGGTGCAAACTGGACCAGAAATTTGCGGTGCAATCGAATATGCCCCAGGCAGCCCCTACCTCAAACACGGGTCGTACCCGTAGGTGGACGTCCGGCTGCGACTCGCACCCCTGCCTGAACGGGGCGGACTGCGACCCCGTCACGCTGCAGGGAGGCGCCTACTGGTGCAGGTGTCCACAGGGCTTCGTGGGCAACCAATGTGAACACCGGGTGGGTACACGGTTATTGAAGTTCTTCTCACATAGAGCTGCGTTTTTTTCACATGCGGGACAATTTTTTTGGCCTTCAAATTCGTGCAGGAAATTTCCATTCAGTGGAGACATTTGCCCAGATGTGAAAAATGATTGAGACAATTTTTCCTGGGTGGGACAGATTCTGTTTGTACGAGTAGTGACACAGTCCCGGACCCGCAGAATAGATCTACATTTTTGGACCAAAAAGCCTTCAGTCCGGACGATAGGTTTTTGGTGGGTTTAGCACTCGAGGTCAGTTAGGGGGACAAGAGTCTCTGCAAGTTGGGCCACAGGGTCTGGACCCCAGTGCAACGAATTGGCCAGACTCAAAATCAGGGGGCACAGGGTGGTGGAGCCCCATGCCCAAGGTCAGGCAGGTCTAGCTGCAGGCTCCAGTTCCTCACCTTGTACACTCAGAGCCTTGAGTACTTGGCCATTTCAGGTGATAATTGAAATGATGAGGCACAAGGCAAGGAGCTATTGCTAGACCTGCCTGACCTTCGGCACCCTTCACCCCGTGCCTCTTGATTTCCGCTGTCTGGCCATTTTCGTTACACCGGGTACGTTGGGTTCTGGACCCTGGATACACCACGCGCGCATCTCGTTTCCTCGCAGATCTACACGGCTTGCATGTCCAACCCGTGTCGCAACGGCGGCGCGTGCATCCCGATGGGGCGTGGCCACTTCCGCTGCGACTGCGCTTCCGGTTGGGTGGGGCGCGCGTGCGACCTGCAGAAGCCCGACCCGTGCCTCTCCAACCCGTGTCAGTTCGGCGGCACATGTCAGCAGACGCTCAACAGCTTCCACTGCCTCTGTCACTGGCGTCGCTACGGTCACACGTGTGAAAAAGTTGGTGCGTGTCTGAAAAAGAATCATTGTCAGACCCATTGAGCAGACGTCCAAATTTGACATTGAACCCAGTGGTGGAATTTTTGACGTTGACCCAGAAAACGACTGCGCGTCACCCAATGTGAAAACGCCACAAGTTGTGTAAAAAATTGCGGTGAGACCAGAGACGTTTGGCTGTGTGTGGAAATCTGTGCTCTGGCCCGTCGTGGCAGGTGTTCACGCGTTCACGTCGTCTTTCCTTCCGCAACGCAGCTCGACACGTGACATGGGGGAGGTTCGGCACGATTCTGCAATCGGTCCGGTCTAACGTGGCTGACGTCAGGGCTGGGAGGAGATTGCATAAATTTGCCTCTACAGTGAATGTGGTACATGTATGGCAGCCATGTGCTTGAGCTTTGCTAATTGGCCACCAGTACTACAGTCAAAACAAACTGCCTCCTTTCACTGGACGTTTGGTCCATGTGTTTTGAGGTTTCTACCGATCTCCCATGCAGTGTGGGGAGGAATTCAACAGCCAGCGGACCGATGTCATTCACTTCTCGCTTGCCATGACGTTTCGCTGCGCTTTCCGTGCTCTCTGTCCACGCTTTGTTTGTGTTTTGTCCGACAGAGGAAGGATTCGAGCACTGTCCCTTCGTGCCCTGTCCTCACGACTGCATCTGCCAGTCTGGCGGCATTTTCGTGAAGAGCACGTGTGTGGCCAAGTACCACAAGGGACCCTGCGAGTCGACCATTCCGCCGGAAAACGTAAGTCGAACGCGCCCAGTGAGGAGGGGCGGGCGCGGGTCCAGGGTGTGGTGAAAGGGGGGGGGGGGGTCACCGTCTTGGAGGGGGCACCACTGAATGTTTCACAAACTCCAACGAACTTTCAACGCGAAGTGTGACTTTGGGTTGGGTTCAGTTTGTCCTTTTGGGAATGTTGAATCGATTAGAGCGAATCCACTTGCAGGACGGAAGCGTCATTACAGAATTGTTCCGGAATTGCACATGAATTCCAGACCAGAATGGCAAATTTTCGAACCCAAACTTGGACAACGAAAGTACATTCCGTCAGCTCTGGCACCCAGCTCTGGACCAACTCTGGAATTTTGTTTTCTCCCTCATTGCAGGAGGGCTTCTGGAACTCGGAACTTCCATGACGTCATGTCGGGTGGTGACGTCACGATTCCGGCATCCAGACATCATCATGGCTCGGCTTCAAACGTTGCAGATTCTTCCTTTTGCGGCCATGACAGTCGTAACGTTCACAAAGCATTTTTCTCGTGAAATCGGACACTTGTAACCATGGATGAGGCTGTCAATGTGGACCAAAGAACTTGTGTCCTTGCACGTTCTGATGCGATATTAGGCAGATTAAGCACGACGTTTGAAATCACCCCTCGGGTCAACGTCGCGTCAAAATTGCTATTTTGACGTTCAAGCGTCGCATCGGCGACGTGACGTTGGCGCGACGTTCAGCCGCTTTCAAACGTGGTGCTTTATCTGCCTAATTAATCACGAAAGACGCACGCGTGAAATCAAGCTTCGAGGTGAGATCAGAAGTGCAACGCTGGGCCTTCCTGAGAACAATTGCGCGAAAAGGGAAATGTGGAAATGTGGAAATCGAGTAAATGGGTGGAGGTGGTGGTTGGGCCTTGTTGTCACGTGGGGCTCCACAGAAACGCAGGCGCAGTGCAGGATCCTGTGTGGTGCAGGTCCCACAATAAAGTTTGGACTCGCAGATTCTGCACGTTTTGGAATCCTGCAGTTCTGAATCACGTGCGTGATTTCGAGTTGCAGGACCAATCGTCATCTTTCGATGACAGGCTGCGTGAGATTTTGGTGTGACCTTTGGGCGTGGAGTCAATTTCAACTTTGTGCTGAAAAAAGAGTGAAATATCCAGTTTTGATGGCGACACTGATTTCTGGATGGGTACGATGAATGGTTCCTCGCCGGCTATTTTCGGCTATTTTCGCCTTGAATTTTCTTTTCGTGAAGAAAATCTGATCGCAACATCTCGGGATATGTCTCAAAAATTCTGCAGATAATTTTTCGTGACCTCAGAGGCAAAAATGGCCGCCGTTTCGAGGCAAGTTGAGACAGGCAGAAAATGTGCTGCGTCAGCGACCTCGATCCTACAAAACTGTCATGGCGACGTGACGTCACTTCATTCACTCGCTCTCTCTCGCTGAGCACACACCGGGAGAGTGCACACCGGCAAAAACAGCTCGCGATTTAAACTGACAACGCACGGTTGATAAGGCAGCACGGTTGCTGAGGAGACAGAGGCGTTGTGGGGCGTTGTCATGGCAGCGGCGGCGCATTTTGGGGTACGGTGCGAGGAAGCCAAGATTCAAGGTGAGAGCTGCAACGTTTTTCTGCTGCACCAGCTCAACCAAAACATCACACGCATCTCGCGTCTTTCTGAATTCCACATGAAAAGCCAAGAAAACACATCTCAGAGTCAAAAGTTTGCAGTGCTGTATTTTGATATTTTTTTCTGTGGGTGGCACACATCGACGCACTCATGCGCACGGCTGCCATGTTCCTGCTGTTCCGCCGGCTCCTATCGATCTGCGCTGGCGCCGTTCCATACCGAGTACAAAGAGTAGTACATGTAGTACTCGCTCACCCGGCGCGGCTACAACCCGCCCCGCCGCAATTGAAGCGCGTCGATTTTTGCACACAAACACACAGGCCGTCTTGTGCAATGAAAATTGCTTTCAAAATTAAATTTGTCTTGAAGTGAAAATTGCTGTGCAATTGAATTCCCGTCTGCCTGTTACAAAGCAAATCTGTCAAGAACGCAGCAGAAGAATAGAAAACAACAAACTTGATTCACTTTCAAAGCAGCAATAAGATCCACAGAAAACAAAAGCGCGTTTTGTGTTGTTGTGAGATCAGGAGGAGATTTCACCACTCGCGCGCAACTGTGGCGGGAAATTCGGCTGATGCAGCTGGATGACTCATCGCCGCAGACGTCATCGTCATCGCAAACGAGAATCGAGCCGGCTTTCTTTCACACTTCGTTCTTTTGTTCTTGTTTTGTTTCTTCCTCTCGTTCGTCCGTTCTTTCGTTCTTTTTCTTTGTTTCTTTGTTTCTTGCCTTCTTCCCTGCTTGCTTTCCTTCCTTCTTTCTTTCTTTCTCTCTTTCTTTCTTCTTTTTTCCTGTCTTTCGTCAATTTTCCTTCTTCCTTTCTTTCTTTTCGTTCAAAGTTCATCCCATCCTTCTTTCATCCTCTCTTCCTCTCTTCCCTCCTTCCTCCCCTTCTCCCGTTCAATGACCTGTGCGGCTCCTCTTGCAGAGACGCTGGACGGGAGGGTCGGCGCGCACGTGCAGATCGTCGACTGCGCAGCCGCCGTGACGCTCAGCGCCACCTACAGTCTCACTGCCGCCGACCCCGACCAGGTGGCGCGCAACGCGTTTCCATTTCTCAAAATATTCACAATTTTGAAAATCTTTGGATGACCATTTAGTTCGTGAAGCATCCGAAATTGCTTCTTTGTAACTGAAAACATTTTGTCAGACGAGAAGCACGTTCACAGTGACACCTTTCTTCCCCACCAGTTGGCGCGCGTGTCGTTCTTCTTCCCGCGCTGCATCAACGACCAGCGTCACGTGATGCACGGGCTGCGCGCGCAGTTCTCGGATTTGGCGGGAAACCCGTCGCCGGTGGAGGGCGCTGGAGGTCACAATGAGACGGCGCTCGTGTATATGGACAAGGACAAGGTCAGTGAGGCTAGGATGGGTGGGGTTGGGCGAGGCGGGGCGGGGCGGGGTGGGCGGGGTTGGGGTGGGGTGGGGCGCAGCCGGGCGGGGCCGGCGTGACTCGAAGGATCCCTTCTTCAAAGAACGCATTGAGAACTGAAGCCGAAAACTGCGGAACAAAACTCCCAACATCAGCAGCGGCAGCGGCGTTCCGTTCGATGCGTCAAGCGGTGCGTGACGCCGTCGGGTGACTGAGTGGTGACGCCGGCGTTGGGGGGACGGCGTCAGGAGTTGTGGCGGCGTTCTTATACACGACGCCACCAACGTGTGTTACAGCTGCAGCAGGCGGTGGACGACGCTGCCGCAGCGGGAGGCGGGAGCGGTGACGGCGCCGGAAGCGACGGCAGCGACGACGGCGGCGGCGTCCACGCGACGCCGGCGTCCGAAGACGACCTGATGCTGCGGTTTCCTCTCGGAGCCGTGCGCTGTGGGACCGGACAGTGCGTTCACACACACACGCACATGCACATCCACACACACACACACACACACACACACACACACACACACACACAAAGAGTCACGAACACAACAAATGCGGGCGCACATACACATCCACACACACAACTCACAAACACTCACACACACACACTCACACAAATGCACACCCATGCACACCCACAGAGAACAGTGCACACACCCATACACACCCGCACACACACACACCCGCACACACACACCCGCACACACACCCGCACACACACGCACACACGCAGGTGAAGCACACGCACACACACACACACGCACACACACGCACACACACGCTCAGCTCCAGCTCCGCTGACGCCCTCTCCTTGTTCCCAGGCGGGTGGCCATCACACTCAATTACAGCTGCGAGCTGCCGGCCGAGGGTCAGGACACCGTGCGCCTCTGGATGCCCGACCTCTCCACCAAGGGTACGTGTGTGCGTGTGTACGTGTGTGTTGGCCTTCTCGTGTGTGTGCGTGCGTGTGTGTTGGCCTTCTCGTGTGTGTGTGCGTGTGTGTGTTGGCCTTCTCGTGTGTGTGTGTGCATGCATGTGTGTTGGCCTTCTCGTGTGTGTGTGTGTGTGTGTGTGTGTGTGTGTGTGTGTGTGTGTGTGTGTGTTGGGCCTCCAGTGTGTGTGTGTGTGTTTTACAGCCACTGGAAAGGGACGATGTCAGAAGTGAGTAGATGTCTGACCTTGGCATCAAAGTGTGCTTGTACGCGTGTGTGTCCCAAAATGTGTGTGTTCGTGTCTGTCAGCTCTGAGAGGCGACAGCACCAATACAAGGCGCACACATGACTGTGGGCGTGTTTGCATTCGTGTGCGTGTGTGTGCGTGTGTGTGCAAGTTTCACACGGACCCAGTTGCCCGTCGGTGACTGACCCGCGCCCTCACGCCGCCCTCCCTCCCTCTGCGCAGGCGCGGCGGCGCTGGGCGTGCTCGACTTGACGGCGCAGGTGCGCTCCTCCTTCCCCGTCGAGAAGGTCGAGTCGGGCGTCGCGCAGTTCCAGCTCTGCAGCTTCGACAACGGCGTCACGGACGTGAGTTCCGCTTCCGGTCCTGAGAACACTTCCGGTTCTGAGTTTTACTTCCGGTCCTGATTTGCATTTCCGGTCATTGATCTTCTACCGCTGTGGACAACATCAACACAACATGGGCCTGCCCGTTGTGGCCATGTGAAGGCTTGAAACGAGCTATTTGAGTGATTTTTCTCATTGGGAGGGTGTGGTGGTCCTGTAAAGACCGAGGTTTTCGTGTCCACTGCGATACAGGCGATGCGGAGGCAGAGCCACAAACAGCACGGGTTCTGTCGGCTGATTGAAAGGTTCATCGCGTGGTTCCGTCCCGCAGGTGACCCTGCTGAACCCGGAGAGCGTCGGCACCGACGTGGACGTCGTAGTCACGTACCGCGACATGGAGAAGACGCCGGGCGTCAGCGTCGAGGCTCCCGCCGAGGGTGAGAGGGGGGTGGGGAGGGGCAGTTACCCTGGGAGTGAGATGGGGACGGGGAGGGGCAGCTCCCGCCCAGGGTCAACCCGGCCGACGGGGAGGGAAAAGGGAGGGGGAAGGACAGCATGATGGGGACGACATAGAGGGGTGGAGCCTGGGGGCTCCACAAAGGGTAAGAGCCTCACAGGAATGGAGAGAACTTGAGGGTGGGGATCGGGGAGTGTGAGACGCAGGGTCTGAATGAAAGCTCATTGAGGTGGAAGACCTCCCGTGCAGTGTGATGTACGAACACGCCCGTTGGCGTCTGGACGCCGCGCGTGACGTGATGCCGCCCTCCCCTCTCCTCGCAGACGTCGGCGGGTGGCTGGGCGGCGCGGCGGCGCTCGCCATGCTGACGGTGACGCCCGACATGACGGACGCCACGCGCTCCGCCGGCGGCGTTCTCGGGGAGTACATCTTCGTCGTCGACAGGTGCGTCACGTGACCCGGTCACCAGATGTCACGTGTTTAGCGGGAGTTGAAAGTCACGTGTTTACCCCAAAATCACGTGATGGTTGCAAGTCATGCAAACCTGGAGATCTCAGGTCAGACGCAATGCTCACGCGCACTGCGGAATCTGTTATGTTCTGTTCTCACTCACTCCCTGTGTCTGTCTGTCTGTCTGTCTGTCTGTCTGTCTGTCTGTCTCTCTTCCTCTCTCTCTCTCTTTCTCTCTCTCTCTCTCTCTCTCTCTCTCTCTCTCTGAGACACCACTTGTTGGTCGAAACCATTATGAAAGAAGTTATTTTGAGACAGTGAACCAAACGCTGAAGTTTTCCGCAGGTCCGGCAGTATGGGCGGCGCCGACAAGATAAAGCACGCGCGGGAGACGCTGCTGCTCTTCCTCAAGTCACTTCCGGTCGGCTGCTACTTCAACGTCGTCGGGTTCGGGTCGAGACATGAGACGCTGTTCACAGGGTCAGTTCCACCGGGGGCCGCCAGCCTCACACAACCGACGAGCACATGTCTCACATACACATCTCACACACAGGCCTCTGTCACACTTACATGCACATCACATGCACACCTCACATTGCACACAGCACACACACCACACACAGTCCTCACATTCAGGAGTGTTCTCCTTCATCTGACACGCCTCATAACTGACAAGCATAAGTACACACAGCTCACACACAATGTCACACACAGCTGTCACACCCACACACATCTCTCACACACAACAGGCACACTGCACACACACACACACACACACTGGTACACACACACCGTTCCTGACCCACAGAGGCAGCGTGCAGTACAACGGGGAGAGCCTGGCGAAGGCGATGGCGCACCAGGCCAAGATGGAGGCGAACATGGGCGGGACGGAGTTGCTCGAGCCGCTCAGGGTCATTCTCAACGACAAGGGCGTCAAGGGGTACGCGCGCCACGTAAGTACTGACCCGGCGGGACCGGAAGTGACAAGTGTTCAACCGGAAGTGGGGAGTATTGAACCGGAAGTTGGGAGTATGAAACCGGAAGTGAGGAGTGTTGAGCCGGTAGGGTGGGGCAGAAAGGTCAAAGGAGCTGTAAGTGCAACAAGGAAGAACTTTTCCCGTAGAAAACCGCGAGAAAACGGTTCTTGTGACGGGTGACCAGGCTGGAGGAAACTTATGGTAGAAAAGGCATATGAAGCACCGATCGAATGAGCTCTTCTGTGAACTGACAGGTGTTCGTGTTGACTGATGGTGACATCTCGCAGCGAGACGCCACGGTGAACCTCGTCAAGGCGCACTCCAGGGACGCCAAGTGAGTGCGCCCGAAGCGCGCGCCGATTGCACGGTCTCACAGCACGGACACGTGTGTGCGTGCGCGTGTGGAATCGAGGTGTGTGACTGCGTGCGTGTGGCATAAGTATGCGTGCATTGGGTGGGTGTGCGTGCGCACCCATTGTTCTTGATCAGCCCCTTGCACTTGGTGGCGATGATACACGTGCGCTACCTGGCACACACAAGTGAGTGCGTGTGTGTGAAGGTATGCGTGCACCCCTCACCCCACGTCTCGTCGGCAGGGTGCACGCGTTCGGGATCGGCACGAGCGCGAACCGCGAGCTGGTGCGCCGTCTGGCGGCGGCGGGGCACGGCGTGCACGACTTCGTCGAGGCGTTCGACCGCAGCATGGAGAGCAAAGTGATGGACGCGCTCAGGGACGCCATGCTCGTGAGTACTGCACGGGTGTGTGCGTGCGTGTGTGGGGGTGTGCGTGTGTGAGTGCGTGTGTGCGTGTGTGCGTGTGCTCGTGAGTACTGCAAGGGCGTGTGCGTGCGTGTGTACGTGTGCGTGCGTGCGTGTGTGTGCACAGGGCGCGTGTGAGTGCGAGTGTGTAACCATGTGTGGCGGGTGTGTGCGTGCGTGTGTGTAACCATGTGTGGCATGTGTGTGCGTGCGTGCGTGTGCGTGCGATGGTGCGTGTGACAGGACGTGGGTGTGTGTGCATGTGGGTGAAGTGTGTCAGGGGAGTGTGTTGGTGTGTGTATGTTGGGGGGAGGTGTTTGGATGTTGTGTGAGTTTGTGTGTGAGCGTGCGTGTGTGCTTGAGCACTTGATTCTTTGTGCATGTGTGTGTGTGCGCGGTTTGTCTGCAGTTGTGTGTTTTGGTGTGTGTTGAGAGCGTGTGTGACCTTGCCTTTGCTGGCGCAATGGAGGGTTTGCCCGACGGACTGAACAAATTTTTTTTATGGCGAAGCACACTGACCCGCCACCTTTTGGTGTCACTCAGCATCACGTGACTGTCACATGGTTCATCCCCAGGCATCAGCCACGGACCTCTCGATCGACTGGACGCTGCCGCAGGGTGTCAAGGCGGAGGCGGCGGCGCCGTCGGCGCTGACCCGCCCCCTGGTGGACGGGGAGCACAGGGTCCTCTACTTCCGGCTCGTGGGCGAGGTGAGTGAGTGGGCGGGGGCGGGATGGCGTGGATGAAGTAAGTGGGCGGGCGGCTTGGTGGTGAGACGGGTGTAGATCTTGTGGGCGAGGCTGTGCGTGCTGTGGATGGGCGGGCACTGCAAGGCAAGGCGCTCAGAACCAAGTGCAGCCGACGCTGATCAGCTGCAAAACACTGACTCACGGACCCGACCACAATCCAGCCGAAGGTCAAATTTGGCACGGCGGCTGCGGCTGCGGCGGGAACTGCAACTGTGAAATCAAGGGTCGAAGGGGACGCTACGCGTGCGACGCAACACAAGAGGCAACAAAACATTGTTTGGGTGTGTCGCCCCCCCGCCCTGAAGTCTCGGTGTTGTCGCGTCTCTCGCAGTTGGGCGGGAAGTTGACCGGGGCGTCGGTGCGCGTCGCGTACGACGTAGACGGGACGCGGCGGACGCACGACGTGCCCGTCGCCATGGAGACGCCCGAGCCGGGTCGCGGCGTCAGCCTCGTCCAGCGTCTCGCGGCTGCACAGCGCGTCAAACACCTGCAGCAAACAGGTGACCTCCACTTCCGGTCTCAACTTCCGGTTGCAACTTCCGGCGAAACTTTCGTGTGACAATGATGATTTCGGCTGCCTCCACGAGCTTAAACTTGTCCAACAATCTTGTCACTGCTGTATAAATTTCCCATTCAACTGGAGCCGAAACGAAACATTCGTCTCAAGCAGAACCACGTTTGTCACCACATTTTCAAGCAAAATTGCGGTGCACAGTGCAAACTTCACAAACCTGAGATGCTCTGATTGGTTCCTTGACCAGGTGGCGTCAAAGCGACCGTGTCGTCGCTGAGTGAGGAGGCGAACGTGGAGAGCGACCACGTGACCATCACGTGCTGCAGCACGGCGACCAATCAGCTCGTGTCTTACATCGCAGACCTGCCCGCGCGCTCCGTGAGTCACGTGTTCTTGTTTACACAGCAGAATCACAACAACGAATGAAAATCCAATGCTTCGGCATTGCACACACGTTGGCAAATATGAAAATACGCAGAGAGGTACCCAGCGCTCCTGAAAACGGTGTTACGTGTCCAATTGACCTGTGTGTCCATATTCAGACACCCCGTGCTGATTCACACATGTCAATCGGACGCGTCACACCGGGCCCTGTACAGTGGCAGTGGATCCAGTGGTCAGGCCACACTGACCCACATCGCGCCGCTGCAGGGGCTTCGTGTCTGTTGTCACGCCTTGGTTTCATGCAGTAACTTGTTCCTCCAACTGCAGCTATTCGGAGCGACACCCGGCCCAGCACCAGCCACAGGATTTGGCACCGGTTTCCGGAGTACAGGACCCGGTCCCGCTTTCGGCGCTAGCGGCGGCGCTCGTTTCGGCGGCGGCACCACACCCTTCGCCGCCAGGCGGCGCCAACGCCAGCTCAACATCTACATGCGCGACAACATCCTGGGCGTCTTGACGAAGCCGGTGTTGAAGCGGCTGATGCGACGCGGCGGCGTCGCGCGCATGAGCGGCCTCGTCATGGAGGAGATGCGCGGCGTCCTCAAGGTCAGTCAGGGGCCGGGGCTGGGGGTGGGGCTGGGGGTGGGGCTGGGGCTGGGGCTGGGGCCGGGGCTGGGGCTGGAGCCGGGGCGGGGGCTGGGGCTGGGGCTGGGGCTGGGGCTGGGGCTGGGGCCGGGGCTGGGGCTGGAGCCGGGGCAGGGCCGGGGCGGGGCTGGGGGCGTGTTAGAAACGACGACGCCAACGTCATTGACATGTGGTGGCGCACACTCGTTCATTTCGGCAAAAATTTCCACTTCAAATGTGTGCGTCGCTTGAACTCCTGGCCGCGTTCCAAACCACAACAAACACCACAACGATTTTTGCGTCTGAACCAAGAGCACGTCAAGACTGTTTCTCCCATTTCACGTTTTGCGTCATTTTCATTCCCACGTGACGTCATTACCGGTATTTGCGTCTGCACTTCAGCGCTTCCTGCAGCCAATCGTTCGCGACGCGATCCAGTACTGTTGCCATGGCAACCGCAAGGGCGTTACGGCCGAGGACGTGGACGCCGCGCTCAAGAAGAACGGAATCAACCTCTACGGGATCGAGGGTCGGTCCCGCTGCGTCACGTGACAAAACTGTGTTGACCTTTGACCTCAGAGTCAGATTCAATAAGTGGGGGCTTGAACGTTGAGTGTTAACCCAAGATTTGGCAATTTGCGCGCAGTATCAGAAAAGGAAATTGACATGCGATGGCGTGTGTGATTTCCTGGGGATCACAGGGAAGATCCAGCCTCCGGCCCCTGGATTTGTGCCCATGTGGAAAATCTGTTGCGTGTATCAGAACATGCGTTTCACAGTGCGTCTCGGTTCTGGTCAATGGGCGTCAATGGGCGCGTCAAAAGGTCCAGCGTGCAGCAGCGGGCATTTCCCATTGAGTTGACGCAGGATGCCTTGAATGACGCTTCACGTCTTTCATAGGGACTTTATGCAATGACGTTTCACTGAACGCCGCGTCAACGCCAACGTCGAATGGTGTTTCGTGATTGGCCAGTGCCATGGAAACGGTGCTCTTTTTGACGTTGGCGTTGGCGGAGCGTTCAGTGAAACGTCGTTTCATAAAGTCCCCAATCCGTTCTTGTTCCTCAGACCGCAGTCTCTACGCCTTCGAGGGCCGTCCCGACGCCACGTCCCGCCGGCGGCGCCGCCGTCCCCCGACCGTGCGCCGCACGACGCCGTTCGGCCGCCCCGACGCCACCACCTCCACCGTCACCAGCGTGCTGGGTGTCTCAGCAACGCCGCCGCGTCGGAGCCTGTCGCGGGCGTCGTCCACGGCGTCGACGTCGGCGTCAGGGCGTGGCGCGAAGCCGGCCAGACTCGCCAAGCAGCGGACCAAAGATATCTCAGAGGTGAGCGCCAGGGGAGCCAGGGTCGGGTGACGGGCATGGTGTGTGTGTGTGTGTGTGTGAGTGTGTGTGTGTCTGTGTCTGTGACGTGTGTGTGTGTGAGTGTGTGTGTGTGTGTCTGTGACGTGTGTGTGTGTGTGTGTGTGTTGGGGGTGGATAAACATGGCGGACGCAGTGCAGCATGCATCACTTCCGGAAATTTCTTCATTGAACCGAATTGGACAGCGATGCTGGGCAACAGCGTAGCCTTTTCTCATCGCCTCACCAGTCACCATGGAAACCTGAGAAATTGCAGGTCACGTGAGTCGAGTGGCTCAGAACTGACGCCCCCCCCCCCCAAACGCGCCCGTGCTCCGTCTCTCGTCAGTTTCTCACGCCGTGTCTCTCTGACCTCAGATCCCGTCCAACCTGGCCCGCACGGCGTCGCGCTCCGCGTCGCGGCTCGGCTCCCGCGCGTCGGACGACGCTCCACCAGGGGGCGCGAGGGGCGCGGGGAGCGTGCGCAGACAGGGCAGCAGCAGCGCGTCCGGCGGGGCGCAGCCGGCGCTGAGTAAGGTGAGAGAGAGAGCGACAGAGGGAGACACACACACACACACACACACACACACACACACACACACACACGCGCGCGCGCAGTGTGTGTGTCTGTCAAGAAACACGTTGTTCCTTGAGCTGTCACCATTGACCGTCGGGTGGAGCAACATTTCAGAGAGAGAAAGAGAGAGAGAGAGATAGAGAGAGGGGGGAGAGTGAGAGAGAGATAGAGAGAGGGGAAGAGAGAGAGAGAAAGAGAAAGGAAGAACGAAACAGTGCTCGGGTGAGTTTGTGTGAAGTTGGCTTCACCAAGACGAGAAAGAGTTTGCGTTGCCTGGCGACTGAATCAGATTTCCTTCGCTTCTTCTCTCAGCGCGCATCTCTTCAGAAGAGCGTCTCTGGCGCGTCGGCGGCGTCGACGTCAGCGTCCGCGGGCGGCGGCGTTGTGACGCCCGCGATGGCGCGGCAGCTCTCGGGCGCCAGCACCAGCGCCGCCGAACCCGTCTCCATCTCCGTGACGGCGCCGCCGCCGCCCAAGCGACGCGCCACCAGAGGGGGACGGCGCGGGAAGATGGCGTCGGTGACGCCGCCCGCCGTTTCCAAGACGACACCGATGCAAAAATTTGCCAGCACCACCGCGACTGCAGGGGCAGGTTGGTGTGAACAAAGGGCAGCAAACAAAAATACCACAATCAGTCATGCGTGACACGCGCATTTTGCACCAAAAGATCAAACAGAAAGAAAGGGACACCAGTGCGCATTGATGGATCATTACGGTACTTCTTTGCGCATGCGCAGGTGGCCGGAAGCGGAAGGCCGTGGCCAGCGTCGCCAAGACGACGAAACGCGCGCGCAAGGACACGAAAAGTCCCGCGACGAAGAAAGCTGCTGCGGGAAGCAAGAAAACGTCCGCTCTGGTGAGAATTGCTTCCTGACTTCCACCTTCAACAAAATCAGTCGTGCTGCGAGGACGCAAAATTGAGAACTGTACCGCTGAGGCTGAGACGCATCGCCACGAACAAACTGACTCGTGATGCAAGGACGCGGAATTGATCACACACGCAAACACACACACACGCACGCACACAGTCACACAAACACCACACACACTCACACGCACAATCGCTACTCCTCCCCCACACTCGCACGTACATGTGCAAACACACACACACACACACACACACACACACACACAGACACACACACAGACACACAACACACACAGGCACAACACAAAGACACAACACACACGTACACAAACCACGCACACTTACGCCACGCGCACACACGCAGACTCACACACACACACACACACACACACACCATTCTCGTGCAGAAGACCGCAGTCAGCCGCACCCGCAGTCAGCGCTCCCTCGGCGCGACGGCGTCGTCCTCCGCCGGGCCTGGTGCAGGGGCGGCGGCGGGACCGCGGCCTGGCGCCCCGGACTTCACGGACATGATCGGCGTCATCACGCTGCAGACGTGGGACGGGTCGTGGGACCTGAGTCGCCGCCTGGCTGAGATCGTGGGGCGCGGCGTGGCGCCGCTGACGGCCGCGCTGCCCAGCCCGACCACGGTGGGTACAGACCACACACACGTGCCACACCCCCACACACACACACACACCCCCCCCCCCACACACCCCCACCCCACCCCGCAGGCCCCCGCCACCCGACC
>JAAUXT010103114.1_pt1 | contig 15383 bp, 19 predicted proteins | sample 7278171 | NCBI WGS metagenome assembly JAAUXT01 (sample SAMN14350112, study PRJNA611818) | marine sediment metagenome | isolation source: surface marine sediment (1.8m) | place: French Polynesia: Moorea | collected 2018-08 | reverse complement strand
TTACAGCTGGTGTGTCACACCACACTCCTCCCCAGTAGGGGGTGTTGGCAGTGCCTAACAATTTTTAATATTCTGAATATTTTTATAATAATTAATTGGATAGAAAATAGACACATAATAGCTCAGTATCACTATTTTGCTGGCTTTTTAGCCTGCATTCCTCCCCCCCCCTATGGGGGTATCATGTAATCATGTGACCAGGGTTTTTTCTCTCTTACACAATCCAACATGGCTGATGCTGTTGAAATTGAGTATTTCTCATTTTTGAAGCAACAAATAGTCGGGAGAATTTACTGGGAGTCTGAAAGATTGGGGTTATAGCCCCTGAGTGGTCAGGTGATCAATGCAGTAGTGCAGTTTTACTGTGCCAGATCACCTATTTGGAACTATTCTCTTCGCACTGTGGTTGTCCGACTCGCCTTGAGCATCCACCTGGCTCCCTTTCAACAATAGGTGAGTGGTTTTGGTTCATGTCACCCCACAACTTGTAATTCAACGGAAATTTGCAAAGAGGCGTTGATGGTGAACAGCAAATCGGTCTGAAAGCTACGGGGATGAATCACTTATTCTTGGGATTTTTCATGCACATCGACACCAGCATGTTCTGAGGTGTTGTGCAATGGAACGACTCAGCATTTTAGAAGACTACAGTAACCCAAGCACAAGTGCCAATTGTGGTGCATTCCAAGATTCACTGTCAAGTGTCAAAAGTGAGAATGCCACCGAAAAGAGCATGCCTTTCGTTGGAGCTGCCGATGCAACACATTCAAAGGGTGTGCATCTGGTACTCAATGCGGCTTGGCCACACCCAGACTCAAACCAACAACAATTTGAAGACATGTTTTGGAGCTCAGGCTTACTCGAGGACAACTGTGTTCAGACTGTACACGGAATTCAAAGAAGGATGTTTGAAGGTGGGAGACAAACACAGAACAGGGCAACCATTGAGTTCCAGGCAACCACAGAAAATCAAGGAATGTGAGGCTCTTGTGAAGAAGGACAGGCGAGTAGGCATCGCCCAATTGTCCCGGACATTGAGCATCTCTTACGGCAGCACCTTCAGAATTCTGCACCACGACCTTGGCTTGAAGAAGAGGGCATCAAAACTCATCCCTCATGAGCTCACGCCTGCTCAGAGGTGTGCCAGAGTCAAGTTTTGTGTGGATTTCCTGGATTCATACCCCAATGGCCAAAACCTCAGTTACCTCATGATGACCGACGAAGCCTGGTTCTACCTGATCGAGCCCAGGACCAGACTGGGTAATCTCCAATGGTTGAGGAAGGGTGAAGATCGTGCTCAAGTTCCCCGCCAGCCAAGAAACTGCAAGAAGGTGTTACTCATTCCTTTCTTTGACAGAAACGGACTGGTTCATTGGGAGTACTTCATCGACCAGACAGTGACCAAAGAACTGTTCAAACCACTCCTCCAAAGGGTCAGAGAATCACTGGAGATCAGATGCCTGTGGCTCCTGTCCAGAAGAGTGGCACCAGAGTACAAGTTGCACATGGACAACGCCCCCGCCCATCGCAGTTACCTTGTCAGAGATGCACTTGCAGACATGAATTGGCCCAGAATGAAGCACCCTGCTTACTCACCCGATTTGTCACCTGCAGACTTCTTTTTGTTCCCCCTGATCAAAAGAGCCTTGCGGGGACGCAAATTCCCAACAGTGGAACTCCTCATTCTGACTCTTGACCGGGAGCTTGGCAACATCACCCATGCACAGTGGAAGACTTGTTTTCATCAGTGGATCAAGAGGTGTCAAAAGTGCATTGCATTCGACGGACATTACTTCAAGGAGATGACCCAGCCACCGCCCCACACATAAGTGACGCTCTTTTGGAACTTTCTGCATGTTGCCAGTTGCACAGTGCCTTGTTTGCAAACAAAGAGTTGTAAAACTTGACAATTGTAGTACTAGTTTTCAGTCCATGTCGGTCAGTTCATCGGTAATTGTGTTAAACACCTTCGACATGCTGTGCATGAAAAATCCCAAGAATAAGTGATTCATCCCCGTATTTCTGCCAAACGTTCAATATGTACGTCACATTTCCGTCCCAAATGGATTTTTGCAATCACCCAATTACGTTTTCAGCGACATTTTTGGCATTGCAGGTAACATTTCCGTTTTCGGAGCAACAGGTCGCAGATCGCAGGAGGCTCACACCTTTTGCTTTCTTCTTTCCAGTGATATCAAAAATATCCGAGAACAATCAGTACTATGTGGGCGGAAGAGAACTGCTGAATGAGGCGACGAAAATCGTCGATTTCCTCGCACACCAGAACAAAGTGAGAGCAATTTGTGTACATCAAGCATGAACGATGTGCTGTGCAAAGATTCGTGTCTTGTGGATTACCAGTGCCACAAGTCTTGTCGACAGAATAACCTAGATGAACAATTGTAGGTTGAGGTTCTGTACGAGTTGGTGGGAGACGAATTCAACGCTGCAGACGGAAAAGTTCGCGTAAGGATATCGTTGGGATCGGAGGAGTGCCTTGGAGGAGGAAACACAGAAACTGAAGCCAGACAAGCAGCTGCTATGCAGGTGCGGGCGGATCTCTGGTCACAGTGCTGGTCTGGTTTTCATTCAGCAATCGCCGATGGACAACTTTCCCGATTTCTCTTCCTTTTGGCTTTCAGGCGCTTGTGACCACCAAATACTTGTTTGAGCATCTTCCACCAGAGCTGAATCCAGCTCAGGAAACACCAGCTCAGAACACGTCACAAACTCCGACGACTGTTTCGGCGTGTCAAGATTTGCCGAATGCCTCAGACAGTGTCTCAACAGCACCAGTGTCACACATCACGTTGGCGGATCCTTCTGTTTTGTCAACCGCCTCGGCAGGGTATGCGCGCAAAAAACTTCTTTGGTACACTCTGTGTGTGTGTGTGTGTGTGTGTGTGTGTGTGTGTGTGTGTGTGTGTGTGTATGTGTGTGTGTGTGTGTGTGTGTCCTTGCTGCTTTGCAATGTAGATAAGCTAGTTTCTGGTATTGGTCAGGATGTGATTGATGGACGATTCATGCTTCCAGCCCAGACCTCAACGACGACGATGTGGATGATATCGTGTGTGTTGCGTCGATTTGGGATTTTGCCGGTGAGTGTTGCATTTCACTTTCACCTACTTCAACTGCTGAATGTCATGTTGGTGTCTTTGAACACACAAAAAAGCCGCAAAGAAATAAGCAGGGTTGTTTTGTGCGTCAGGTAAAATTCGGGTTTCCGACAACGAGCAGTACTTGGTTGGTGGCAAGGAATGTTTGCAGAAAAGTAAGCAACTGATGGGAACATTGGCGGAGCAGAATGAGGTAACAAACTGCTTTCTACACCCTGTGAACTTGCCCTTGTCATTTCGCTCTTCGGAGCGTGGCCTTTGAGTGTGCAACTCAGTGTGTTGCAAAAACTGACGTCGTTTTTTGCAGCTTCGTGTGGAGTACGAGGCGGTGGACGACGACGAGCTGCCTCTCGAGGAAGGTATCGTGATGCTCAAGGTGGTCGTCGGCGACGAGGAGTACTTCAGCAGCGGAGATTCCGTCAGTGACGCCAAACAGGCTGCCGCGCTTCAGGTCCGGTCCGGTGTGTGTGTGTGTGTGTGTGTGTGTGTGTGTGTGTGTGTGTGTGTGTGTGTGTGTGTGTGTGCGCGTGTTTCAGTTGCACGTGCGCTTGAATTTCATGTAACAGACGTTTGAAACTCTGAAAACAGTCAAGGTCGTTTGCTTTCTAGGTTTTGCTGAAAACGAATCACAGATTCAGCACATTGCCGTCATCTCTAACTCCAGCTCCCGCCAGAGTGGAAGGTCAGTTTGCTGCGAAATTGGACAATGAGTGGACAGCGACAGCGTTTCCCTTGTTGGGTATGGGAATTGATCATTGCTGTTTCAGGTGGAAAAGTGATCACTGAGTACCCCACGGAGTTGGATGGCCTGTCAGCAGACAAGAAAAGAGCTGTGAGCAACGTTGACACATCAGCCAAGAAAGAGGACGAGAACCAAGAATTTCCAAAGGAAGCCGACGACGGACTTATCGCCGCGAACGGTCAATACTATGTGGACAAGGACAAAGTGGATCGACAGTCTCAATACCTCGTCTCCACCATGGCCAGTCAGAACAAGGTTCGAAATGTGTCCAGGTCGTCTTTTCCTCGTCAGAGTGGGCAGGGTTTCTGAGGTGTCGTGCTTTGTCAGGATCGAGAGACTGCAGTTTTTACACGCACCTACTTGCTAAAGCCTCGACAGTGGCAACATCCGTACTTTTCTCGAACGTGTTCGAACATTTTGAAACATGGGTGGGGGGCGGGGCAAGGAACATTTGCGTATTTGATGAAACATCCTAATCTGCAAAAACGTTTTGAAACCAGGGGTGGGGGGCAGAGAAAGAAACCTCAGTCTGATGCAACACCCAAATCTGAAAAAAAGACGCAAAACAAAATCAAGGTCCCATTGGTTTTGTCTTCTGTGGATGATGATGATGACACTCCTTGTGTTGTAAAGGTCGTGCATGGTGTGTTGGTGCGGCCTCAGGTTCACAGGTCAACACGGCTCTGGAGTTAGCGCGTGTCTACACCAGACGGTGTTCTTCTGTCATTCAGTTGAACCACGGGTACGAAATTATCGAAAAGTGCAAGAGCTCGGCGTGGGTGAACTGGGTGGCGGTCAAGCTGAAACTGGGAGAAGAAACCTTCAACGGAAGCGGCGAATCCGAGAACGATGCTCAGAGGGCAGCAGCCATTCTGGTTTGTCCAACTAATGTTCCAGACATACAGAAAAAATGTCCATCATTCATTTGAACAATTCGCCGCTTGTGTTTCACAAACATGCGTCTCACGTACTCTTCGGCAGGCTTTGCAGAAAACGAAATACAGGTTCAAGTCGCAGTTTCTTCCGGCAGGATTGAAGCCCACTCCGCAACAGAAGTCCTCCGGTGAGAGTGATGTCTACGTACTTTGATGGTGTGTTGGGGGGTAAAATCGGAGGATGCGACGTGTTGTCAGACAAGATTCTCATTCTTGCAGAATTGGAAAGCCTGGAACAAGGTATCGAAAAACTGCGACGAGCTCCAGAAACAAACGATGCGGGGTCGACTGCTGCAGCTGCAAACGCGGCGTATCTGCAGGAAATGGAGGTGAGGCCGTCGAGACTGAATTTTGGTTCGGTTCACGTCACCAGTCGTGGTTTCTTTTCAACACAAGTTCGGTCAAGACAAAAATTTGTGAAAAGGTTCAAAGACACCTCAGAATTTTTGCACATTTTGGCCGCAGACGGCGAAGGAGATGGCGCTCATGTTGTCGGGTGTCGACATGGAGGCGGGCAGCGGGCAGTTCGTCATAAACGCCTTCGCCCGCAAGGCCTGCAAGTACCTCGTCTCCAGGCTCGCCAGTCAAAACAGGGTTTGTGTTCACTCATGTCCATGTCCATGTGTGTTGGGAAACACGAGAGCGACGTCCCTTTTGGTTTTCGTTGCACACGTCGTTTCCGACTCTGCACGCAAGTTACTCTTCGCGAAACCAAAGCCGAACTTTGAGTGTCTTCTTGCTTTGCAATTAGTTTTCAGTCCGGTACCACGTGGTGGGTGAGAACTTCAAACCTGAAACGAAGCGATGCAAAGTTCGATTGCGCATGAAAACCGAGGAATACACAGGAGTTGGTCCAACCATTGTGAGAGCAAAGAAAAACGCTTCACTGAAGGTAAGGCCGTATTCTCGGAACAGGTTTTGTTTTGCTTGTCTCGATAAATAATACACTCGTGGTCCAGAGAGCTCACTGCTTATTTGCAGGCGTTGAGGAAAACTAAATTTACGTTCCGGTTCCTTCCAACCCACGTGGAGATGATTCCAGGATGGAAGGATCCAAGCACACAAACACCTGAGTTTGTGACACAAAATTCCCCCGAAAACGAGAAAGAATCAGTGAACAGTCCAGAACCACAGACAAAAGTGGTCGAGGAAGAATTGGAAGAGGGCGAAGAAACTGAGGACGGGGAGGATGCTGACGTTATCGACCTCACTGAAGGGAAGGTACCAGACGCGGAACCGATGGAAGTGGATGATTCACAGGAACCTGTCGTTGTAACTGAGGACGAATCTGACAAGAGTGAACTTGAGGAGGGCGAAATCGCCTCTTCCGATGACGAGGAGGGTGAAGTGGAATCACCCACCAAGCGGCCTCCTCCCCAGTCACAAAGGACAACCCACAAAAACCAGTTCAATCCACGTTCAAAACAGTCGTCGGAAAAACGAGAATTATCGCTGCAAGATTTGGGACTTCCCACAAGTTTTGCTATGAAATGATATTGCGGTGCAAGTTGTTGTCAGACTGGATTCAGAAGCTGCCTTCCAGATCTTGTCAGTCGGCGGACATCTTGTGCGCACAACGTGGGCCGAGCTGCGAACTTGACCCAGGCTCAGGGTTTGTCATTTGTTTTTGTTTTTTTTGGGGAGGGGGGAAAAAACCGTCGTTTCCCCATTTTGTGCAGTTTTGTCGCTTGTTGCTCTTTGACGTTGTAGAATAGTAAGAACGTGAAATTCAATTGAGGCACACTGCGGAACAAGACAGATACAAATGTTATGACGCACAATTTATTGCACAGTGCGGAATAAAAACACAAAACAAACAAAAAAATACCCAGCAAACTGGACAGTAGCTCAAATTGTACAAGCTATTTCTGGCACTGGGACAAGAAAATTGCGTGAGGATAACCACAGTCAACAGCAGAATGATCAGTGAAGTTTGTAAACTGCTTTTGAATCACTCCTCTTTCTTTTCGTCTGATCTGGCAGAACAAGAGAGCATTACATGTCCCTCTCGAAATGTGCGTCTGTTCATACAGAGTACGTGTGGACATCCAATTCTGCTTTCCGATGTCTCACTCAACATGTCAATCTTCGACACATTTCCAAGCAATTGACCACCAGTGAACCGACCGGTCTGATTGTGTGGCGACGAAATTCAACATGACCTCGGAAGGCAGAATTCGATATCCCTCGTACAATCGGCTGGCACTGTGCGGTTCTGGGTACAACGGCTGGTTGAAGCTTGTTTTGTTTGTTCTTCTCCGAAATGACATCACGTATGCAGAACAACGATAGCTTCTTCACTTCGAAGGGATCTGTTTGGAACCGAACGTCATGCACAACACCAAACGCCTAGGAAAGAACATCGTTCCAGTCTGTCACCACGGACAACAGAAAGTTTCACGTCCAGTGATTGCACTTCAGCCTCGTCATCTTTGAATGGTCTTCAGTTGATCCTGAACGTCGTCCGTCAAAACCACCCTGAAAGTAACGTGCAAAGATAAAATCATCAGTCTGGGGTGATTTATCGTGTTGCGACGGCAAAACACCTGAAAAATACGTGTGAAGAAACTCCGGAGACAACTCACCCGTTTTCGATCGCATCAGCCCTGCAAAACAACGCTTAAAATGTTCCAAACGGTAACATTCAGATCGCCACGTAACCATTTCACATCTCTGAAGAATCAAATTCAAAATGGCACAAAAACTCACTGAAACTGGAGGTGTGAAGCCAACAGTCCCATTTTCTTCAGAGTCTGGAAAGAACGAAATCGGCAGCTGACGAAAGAACAGAGATGCGAAGTGTTTTATTTTCGCGACAATCGCAAGAGAAAGTGCGGCGCATCTGTCTCGGTTCTCTGTGCGTTTGTGCACAAGTTGACTGGAAAGCACCAAAGTACACTTACAATCGATGACCCTTCTATGGCACTCTCCTGATGAGCGAAGTTCTTGGCTGCCTTTTCGAGCAACTGAAGAATCAGAGTTAAACACATCAGAATTGAAACTGGTTCGTTTTGACCACCACACAACGCGCATTTACCCAGTAGCCTGCGTGCACAAAGCGCATTCCTGAAAAAGAGCCTGCAATGAAAACGTCGACCAGATGCACACGAGCAACAAGAAGACATTTCCGGGGCTTACCCAGTTGGGGGGTCCGTCCTGGGGCGGACTTAGGGCCCGGGTGGACCCAGGGGGCCGTGCCCCATCCACTTGTAAGTTCACTGATGCAGGCCCCCAAATGATGCTCCCAAGCGCAAACCAATTTTCACGTCTCCCTTGCCCTTTCAAAGTTGTTCCTGGATCCCCTGCGTGCCTTCCAACTTACCGCTCTCCGTTCTGACCTTCTACTTTTGCACTGTCAGGGCAGGTTGTGCCCATCACTTGATATGGTACACCTTTGTGCAAATTTTTCTCTTGCTTCTCAAACCAGCTCAGACAACACACTGGACACTAAGTGGGCGATAATGGAGACAATACGCAACAGCCTATGGCTGCAGGTGATCACATGACCGACATTTTTCATACCTCACTGGACTTCGATCCTCTGAGGATCTGCCTTGTCAAAGACGCGACATCGTTCATGTTTTGAGCAACCTTGTCAGAAAGACGCGCTTTTGTTTCTTGGTTCCAGCTGCTCGATCCTGCCGTCATTTTGTCGTCAGGTGGAGCTGCGAAGTGTTTATTTTCGCGACAGTCGCAAATCGTCAGAAGACCAGAGGCAATTGCACAACTGCAGACGAAATTCAAAAGTGTGGTTTCTTTTGAGCTGTAAACATGAAATTATCAAAATAGAGAATGTTGGAGACTTCCTGAATGTGTACTGTTGAGAATTGACGACATTTGAGTGCAAAAACTCAAGGCTCCGCAGGTGCCCTCCAGAAAACGGCTCTCTAGATCGACTCTAGGAAGTGTTCAGAATCAAAGGCTGTGGTCAATCCTGAGAAAATATACAATCCACACAGACCTGACCCCCAGAACAATCCCAATGGCGAACAAGGAGAAAGTTAACCCAGCACAATGCGAGGTCATGGCCAAACTTGTTGACGATTTGACAACAACTGGGAAGCCAATCCTGGACGAGAAGCAGATGAAGGCTTTCAAGAAGATTTGCAAGTACGAAAGGCAGAAATTTCAACGTCGAACGTTGTCAAACTTTCTTCACATAAGACAAGATCGTTTCCGATTTTCCTCATTCTTGTTTCAGGCAGTCAGACGCGTACGTAAAACATGCCTACCACCTGCTGATAACACAGCTGGAGAAGAAACACTCTGAGGTCAGACTCTCCTGTCTCTTGATGATCGACGAACTCTTCCAACGCTCGCATTGCTTCAGGGAGGAGCTGCTCGGAGACTTTCAGTTTTTCCTCATGTTGGTGGCAGGTGAGGAGAACAACGGAGAGTGACCAATCTGAACAAGGCAATGTTGCCAACCAAGACAGTTTGCTGAATGGCCTCGTGCGCAATGGTTTTATTTCAGAAACGGAAACAGATGTTCCTTTGCCGCCACCGAAGGCAGCAGCGAAAACTTTGAAAAGCAAATCGTTGGAAACAGTACAGAGATGGCACGAACAATTTTCCGGTGTGCACAAAAAGTTGGCTTTGGGTTACAACTACCTGCAACATTGCAAAAAGGTGAGGTGTGAATTTGCCCTGCTTCAAGTGATGATTGACATGATGCTCACAAAGCGAAGAGTGCGTTCAACGGTTGTCTTCTCAGGTGGACTTCAACGATATAAGAGCACGAAACATGGCGGAGAGAAGAAGAGAAGAAGAGGAATCAAGGAAAAGAGAACAGCAACAGAAAGAACGAATTGAAACGGCATCAAAAGAGTTGTTTGGTGGGTGACAGTCGTTCGGGGAAAACAGTCCAAGGTTCATGAAGGACGATTTTTGTCAGCACTTGTTTCATCTGTTGCAGAAGGGAAACTAGAAATAGAGAGTGTTGTAACGCAATTGGAAAACTGTCTGCAGCTGCTTCTTCCGGAGGTAGATTCGTTCTCCCTGCATGGATTGGCTTCTCCGGAGTACCGACCACATTACAATCCGTTCAGGTCAGAGTAATAACGTTGAACAAAATTTGATAGCTGTTGGTCACGATTGACTTGGAGAAAACAAATCGAAGCCAATTGAAAAATGTTTGTGTCCGAGCAGGATTCCTAGCAGACGACCTTCAGCTACACAGGCAGCGCCAACTGCTTCTGAAAATTCGAGTGGTTTGGATTTCACTGAACCTTCAGCATGTTCCCCTACCAAACCGAGAAAAACTCGCAGATCTTCCACAAAGTCTGTGCAAAGTGACCCAGAGGAGTTGAATCGAAAGAGCAACATGCAACTCAACAGAACAGACAAAGCCAATGAGTACCAAGTGATGAAAGAGTCAACTTGTTCCAAACCAGGCAGCTTAGCCAAACATGACAGCTGCAGCAGTGACAGAGCACATCAGGCAACAAATTCGGACCGAGCGCTGTCACACCACGATTGTGAGAGTGAAGACGACCTGGAAGAGGTACGTCGTGTCCAGGTGTCTTGTACTTTTCACCACTTCAGTGTCAACGCGAAGAACCTGCTCTGTTGCAGTGAAATCGTTTCACAAAATGCTTTGTCCAGTGAATTGTGCGGAAGAGTTGCTTGCAATCAACTTTCCCATTCTTGTTTTGTTTTTTGAAGATGTCAGGCGACGAAGACGATACCTTACCCCTCAGTCAGTTCGTTAGGGAGTCCGGTCTGGGTTCAAACAAATATTCGCTCAGTATAGATGTGAATCCTGTCACTGAAATCACAGAAACGCCAGACAACATCGACATCATCCGCAGCATGAAAGATCTCAACAGGGAGCTCACGAAAAAGTGGCTGCCGGCCGTTGGTAAATGGCTAGAGGCAAGAAGCAGTTTCCTTGAACTCACGACATGTGAACATGCCATTGAAAAACGTATGGAATACGGATTGGGATCTGCATTGCAATTGAAACTTCTCTCCTTTTTCAGGTGCTGACAAAAAATGGTGCTGTCAAAGAAAATATCTTGAAGGCGATCGATTTGAAGAGACTCATCACCAAAGTTGCAGAAAAGATCAACAAAATACGAATTTTGAGAGCTCCAAGAATTGCCTTTGAAGGACCGTCGATGTCAATGGAAAGTAAGACAACATCTGCAAATTGTTCAGAACATGCAAAAGGAACACTCGTAATTTTTGAAACTTGTTGAAAGTTTCAACAGCATTATTTTTCCACGAAGGCAAAGCTGACAGTGACAGTGACTTTGAAGACGTGCCAGAGAAAGAGGGCTTCGAACCGCGCATTGCCGACCACTTGAGAGAAGAATACGGACTTGTCAGCAAGGTGAGCTGTTTTTGTGCTCACTGACAAAAATCTGATGCGGTTGTCTTCGGATATCTTCACTATCATGAGTGAGAAATTTCAAAATCTTGTTGTGTTACATGCAAACTTACGGTATCTCACACAGCCTCCGAAACCTTCCACAAGTAAAGACTGGAAGCTGGAGGATACAACAGCTGAGTACAACCACGCATCTGAGCCAACTTCGTGGCAAGCAACCCTCAAGAAACTGGAAGAGAAAATTCTCAGGTGAAGCTCCGGTTTTCCAAGGCGCAGCGTGAACAAATAGAACATGTCACTTCAAATGGTCATCGCACCTTTCAGATCGATTTGTTTGATTGCAGTGAAACTAAGGACAGCCCGGGAGCTAAAGTTTCGGACGGAGTGGAGCCGTCCACGAGTGGTGTGCCTGCGAAGAAACCCAGAAATCCTAATGTTCCAATTCTTCCTTTTGGAACCGATCTCCTGCACTGGGGCGAAGAGAATGTAGAGGTTCCTCTGATTGTCAGGTGAGTCACACACATGGCATGTCCGATTTTTACGTCGGCTGTGATGCTGTGATTCTTCACGACTGGGTGGCTTTTGCCTCTCTGCTTCAGATACGAGTCGGACCTGAAAGGGTGGGTGCCAAAAGGGGACGAGGAGGATGTCGTAGACGTGGTGAGCACACTTGCGTGATGGTTGGGGTGAACTGCGGTAGTTCAGGATATCTCTGCTGATGACCACGTGTGTTGCGTGTTGTCTGTTCTGTGTCACAAATGTCTCGATTTCAAGAAGTCACCATTTCTACATTGCAGAATGCGTTGGAGTCCATGAAAACAAGAGTTATGAATTTTGAAGGAAAATTTGTTCCAGTCAAGTGGAAGTGCAGAGCTGTGATGCCGAATGGCAAACTTTGTCCGAGGATGGATCGAGTGAAGGTTTGTTGTGTTCTCACTGTCAAGTCTAGAACATTCAAACGAACACCAGCGGTGGAATTGAAAACAAATGTCACAAAAAGTCTTGTTCTGCAGTGCCCTTTCCATGGGAAGGTGATAGCACGAGACGAAGAGGGGAGACCCACCGACCCCCAAGACATTGCACGCTTGGCTCAGCAAGAGGCCCACAGGCAGGAAGCTGGGGCTGCCGACTGGGAAGACAGAGAGCTGCAGGCCGACATTGAAGCACAGACAGGAAAACAGCTTCTGCGAAAAGGCAAACGCAAAAGCAAAGGTACATTCACATGCAACCCGATTCAGAAATTTGTGTTCAGTTTCAGACTTGTGTGAAACTGCGCACAACAAAAGTGTTGGTTTCTTTCAGGGAAAGAAAAAGACAAGAAATATCCTGGTTTGACAGACGTGAGAAAGCCGAGAGACACTTGCAGAAAGAGGCTGGAAAAGAAGGTTCTCAGTTCGTAAGTTCACCTTGCTGACAGTTGTGTTTTGGATTTTGAAAACTTGTGAAAAAACAAGACAAACAAAAACATTTGTTCGTGACAAAGACGAACATTTTCAAAGCCCTTCTCACTGTTTGAAACGATTGTGCCTCCTCGTGTTGACACTGATATTGCATTGCAGGGGAGCTGTGAAGCGAGTTGCTGCGGCCATGGATCGTGTGCAAGAGAGAAAAATACAAGACAAATTTGGCAACAACTTCGCGTACGCTGTTCCACGAAGGGTGCCACAATTTCAGTGATGTCCAGGCGGTTGAACCAAAGACAACGATCAAGTTTTTGTATTTTTCAAATGACTTTTGATTGTTGCGAAAACATTGTTTCTGTTGTGATTTTCAAAGAATATACGTGAAAACTTTTGTTTTCCAAACTTGATGCTCTCTTTTGCATTGAATTTCGTTTCAAAAGAATACAACGAACACGATAAGATAAAAATATCACAAGTTGCGGAATAGAAACCAACTTGGGTTCTGTTTATTCCATTCAAACAAAAGAAGACGCAACGAAAATGTGAGCGTGCGCCGCTGGTTACCGTTGATTTCTGGCTCATTTTCATGTTGGCGAAAATATAACACGCAACGCGCGTGAGTTCGTGTTTGTTGCTCGAGCTGAGTTTTCAATGTGCCACTCTGGAGCTCTCGGTGTTGTCTTCCAGGGTGTAAGTTTGTAGCTTGTCGCACAGCGTTTGCCACTGGTCCAGCTCTTCCTCTTGGAAGCTGATTGTCGTTTCTTGCACACTCACTTCCTGCATGTCGTTCTGAAAGGCACCATCTTTTTGGGTGTTTGCTTGCTCTGCTCTGGAGTCATCAGAGCTTGCTTTGCAATTTGTTTCGCTGTCTCTTGATGAAATTACTTCAGCAATGTCGTCTAGCACCGTTTGGTTTGGTTTGGCAAGAGTATTGGCACAATCCAGAGATATTTCGAAACTTTCGTCCTGCTGAGTTTGATTTTTGTCGTTTGCGTCACTCGACGCAGTGTGGTGATCTCCTTCCGGGAGCCGGGGAGCTCTTTTGCGGTGATGATACTGCAGAGCCTTCCTGTGCCTCTTCGACTTGGAGCTGACTTGTGTTCTCTTTGGTGCACTTTCCTCGTCGATTGGACTGAGCTTCACCGCATCAGAATCGAGAAAGTCTCCTGTGGTTTCCCTGTGTGTCTGGTCGTGCACCTGCGCGTTCTGCAGCTGCACCGAGTTTTCTTCGGGAATCTCCACTTCCTCTCCAGACCCGCTGAGAAACGCCACGTCGTCCAGGGGCTGTGACGCCTGCAGAAGGGACTAAATCCATGTCGTCTCTGTATACTCACGTCAGCGATATAGGGCCACGAACGCAAAAAAATAGCTCCATGGAGCTCGCGGTGATTTGAGGAAATTCTGATTTCGGTCACTCTGATTTTGATCACTCTGAATTCACTCACTCTGATTTTGATCACTTTGATTTCACTCACTCTGATTTTGGTCACTCTGATTTCAGTCACTTTTTTAACCAAAAATTCTTACTTTTTTCACTCAATATTTACAACTTGGGAACTCATTTAGTACACTCATTATATAAATATTAGTATAGCAAATGGAACAAATTTAACCAAATGGAACTTTTACACATTATTTCACAATAATATCCATATACAACCAAAATAGTTGCCCAATATCTATTTTTAAATTTTGTTATTAAAAAAACTGACTTTTCAACTCAAACTTTAGGTCTACTTGAAAACCATATAACCATTTTCAAAAATCAAAAACCAAATGTTATTACTCAAACCTCCATACAACAGACTACATTTCATCAATATAATATACTTCTTTCACCAAATTTTTGTACTTTCTCAGATATAGAGCCATTTCTACATCCATACCCTATATTTTCCACATTTCTAAATTTAAACTTTTTGACCTGAAGAACCCCAAAATTTAAAATTCCTGAAATCTTTCCTAGCACATTATCCCCAACCCAAATTCAACCAAAAGAGCCCAAAAGATCTAAAATTAATCCTCATTTTGACCATGAAACAGGTGTACACATACTTTTGGAAGACCCTGCCTGTGGGTAATTTGATTTCGCTTGCTCTGATTTCACTCACTTTTTCCAAAAGCTCACAAATCGGAGCAAGCTCCACAAATCACCTGAAAAGCACAGACCAATCGGACCCCAATCCGGTGCGGTGCCTCCAGCAGGAACAAACGAAAGTGTTTTTGCAAAAACAAGTCGAGCCCGCAGAGGACACTTTTGATTGTTGTCGTTTTCACAACCACACAAAGTGTCTCGCCTCGGTATTGCCAAAGGTGCTGTTTATTTCGCGCCCATTGACTGCAACTTTGACATGTGTCTCAAGAAACGAACCCTCTGAGTAACTTTGATCGAGCTCAAACTTGTTCTCGTCCATTGCAATGGATCGCTATAGGGCTGCATACCTGGACGCTTTGTATCCACTTCATGCAGCGCTTGTGATTCTCGTCGCGATAATCGATGCGCTTCCTGGGTTGCAGTCCCAGCTCCCTCGAGTTGGGATCCGCTTCCGCCAAAGTGACGGTCATTTCGCCTGCGAAACAGAAACAACCGCGGTTGGTCCAAGAATATAGAGTTCACATGTAGCCAGAGACATCCGGCGGACAAAGGACTGGGGTCAAAAGAAGAATCTGACTTGGAGGTTTGGCTTTCACTTTTTCCTGCAGGGAAAAGGCAAAAAGGAAGCATGCACCTGACAGTTCACCAACTTGTTACGAGGCGGTTTTCATAAGTATTGATTCCTCGGCTTGTGTACTCACGGCAATACTTTTGAGAAAATTCCAATGAGAGTTTCTCACAGCCATGGTCATGATCTTCAT
>JAAUXT010131186.1_pt1 | contig 15386 bp, 14 predicted proteins | sample 7278171 | NCBI WGS metagenome assembly JAAUXT01 (sample SAMN14350112, study PRJNA611818) | marine sediment metagenome | isolation source: surface marine sediment (1.8m) | place: French Polynesia: Moorea | collected 2018-08 | reverse complement strand
TGTCAATTCACACATACAAAATGTCACTTTACACAGACTGAATGTCAATTTACACTGACAGAGTTTCAATTTACACAGCAGTATGAGAGGAGGATGTGGATTTAGGCTACACCGTTACAGCATTTTCGCTTTGCATCTGTGACAATGCTTTGTGAACCTCTGTCTGGATGTCAACCAGGCGTGAACCCAAGATCAGCCGAAGTATCAGAGACAACTCAGAATTGTAGAATTCCATTGAAGGCGATCATTGGTGCATTGCAGTGGGAATTTCTCCAGCGAATCCAGCTGCCACAAACATTTACAAGATGCACACAAAGAACAAGTTTCCTTGTATGACAACAAATCAGAACTGAACTTTCTATTGTGTTTGACCATTTAGAAGCAACAAAAAAATGATTCGCTGGTGGAGTCCGAAACTTGCACGGCATTTCATGTCATTTGTGTGATATACTCAGATGTGGTGATTTGTAGAAGTTTAGACAAATTCTGACGAGTGCCATTTCTTCTCATACACGGTGATGATGTGATGGTTGATTGTTTGGCATTGCCAACGCACAGAGAGCTACAGCAGAAATTCAAGAAAAACCTGTACTTTTTGTCATTTCATGATAAATTGCAATTTATGCATTGCAACTTGTATCACTTGTGTGTATTCTCGAGCCAAGAATGCGTGCAAAATTGCAGGCGTGCCAAATCCAATGTAACTTTCAGATCCTCTTGCATCTGGGCAGAGATGTGAGAAGACTGAACGAAATTGGGTTCGACATTTTCAAGGTTCGACGCATTTTTACCAGCAGCCACGGTGAGTGTGCACAGCCACTGGAGAATAGCACGGAAATAGCCAGTGGCCAGCAGATTTGGCTCATTTGAGCGTCTGGGTCAGTCAGTCAGCAGTCACAAACCAGGTCACACACCCACATTTCTATTTCTGTGGAAGCTCACATGAAGGCTTCACTCCCCCTCAGGGTCCCAACCCTTTTCCGCCTGGTCTGCTGGTCTCCATTCCCAAAGACGAAAAGAACATCTGTTGGGAAGCACAGAAACGAGTGAAATTTGAGCACTTTTGTTGCACGTGCAAACGGTTTGAGAAGTTCGGTGTACTGACAAAAAAGTAGCAGCTGCCTTCGTATGTCTGTATGACAAACACGACACACAGCACCAGTACCTCCAAAACTATTTTTAGTTCCAATACACGCAGTGCACACACGCCCCACCTCTTTTTGTCACACATACTTGTGCACAATTTTCTTATTTCCTGTTCTTTTTCAGACAAAAGCAGCGCGCATTGGGGACCAGCCTCGTATCAACAACTGCGTCTCGGCGGCCTCGGAAGGCAATCAGTGGAATTGCGCTTTTTCAGCCCCTGCAGTGAATATCCAAGTACAATACCGGCGCTACATCAATCGTGCACCGGACAGGTTGAATAGATAGCCTTGACAAACGCCCGGCCCAAGGTCACGGGAACGATCGCTTTGGGCCACGTCCGACAACCTGGATGAAACGAGGAACCCATCCATTTATTCATCGTGCCAGGGGAAAATTCCTGCTTGTACTGAACGGTTCACATTTTTCCAGCACACACTGTGAGAATACAGGAAGGAAACGGGACACACACACACAGGAGGACCGTGTCACCTTGAAAGCTGTTGGACCAAATGGATTCGAAATTCCTGATACTGGGAAGGGACACTGAGACGAATTTGGAAGACACGAGCTGAGCAGCATCCCTGCACCCTGTAGAACCGAGCTTTGGTGGGGTCTCGACCCTTTACACACACCCGAAGCCAGTTGTACAAGGTATAGGGCTGTTTGCTCTTTCCAGCCAATTTCACTGATGCTGCCTGAGACTATGCAAGGAATTCGAGGGAAAAGCGCAGCACCAGGTGTGCTACAAATCAGCCTGAACGAAGCCCCCATCGAACAACGATGAAACATCTCGTCTGCAGGCCACCAAGATCAACACATGCTTTGATTTTTTTCCTGCATCTGCAAATGCAATGCAGCGTTTGGCGCATGAATACACGCGCGGGAGATCATTGGAACACAACGGCGTCAAATCAGCGTTTGTCTCAATCGCATTCTCTTCCAATCAAATAAGTTGCCCAGAGATTGTGGTCAATTTCACAGGTGAATGCAGCTAAATGCGTTTTTATCAAGGGATTGACACACACGTGACCTTTGCTACATTTTATCGTTTGCTTTTGTCGTCTGCTACGTGACGTCACAGTTTTCCGCAGATTCCATTGGCTGCGAAGCCCCCAACATGGCAACCTGAGTTTGTCGTACTCCGTGGTCACATATCGCTGGGTGATATTCCCGTGTTGTGGGTCGGGTCCTGACCCTCCAGGGGAGGGCCAACGAAATCAGAATCGCTACGTCAGTTGGGGATCCGAATGATACGGTTTCTGTGCATCGTCAGGGCCCTTTGAGTTGACAACTTGCCGAAGATTGTTTAGCCAGAGGCTTCAAAGACCTCGGCTCTGGAATGCAATTTTGACATCACGTTGCCTGTGTCTGCGGAACTTTATCAAAATCTAGATGACAACCTTTGACATCTTAAAACCCGGGTTGGGATAGTTTAATTCAAGAAAGAGATTTATGGCTGGCTCGATATCTTAGATATCAGTGCGACTTGAATTCTTGGGTGGATAAGTTTCACAGCCTCATTTAGATATACGCTGTAAATCAAGTTGGAAATTTATTTGCAGTTCCGTCTGAGAAATGTCAAAGGGAGTCATCGAATCCAGAAGAGGAAAATTGCGTCTTTTCTTGGGTCCCCAATCAGACGTTCACACCTCGCATTCGGCGCGGAGGAAATAAATCACAGTCCCTTTGTTGCAGGGCGAAATTATGAAAAATTATCATTGAGGAAATGGCACTTAAAGCTCTCATCAGAGAGCAATAGAGCAGACTTGATCACACCTGGTGGTAAAACAAGCATGAATCAAATCCCACTTAATCCAGTTAAAATTCATGAAGGGGACCACTGATGTCGAGTTAAGTATATAATCCTTAAATTGACCGAGGCTTATCGGGCTTGACCATCTTGTGAGGTCATTTTAAATAATCCCTTTATGGGGAATGGGCAGCTATGATTTAAGCTACTTTTGAAATGTCATGCAGGTCAAATGTAACACTCCCTGGGAAGATATTTTCGCTCGGCTACACATAAGGAGAATGGTCCTAAAACGTCCGGCCCAAATCCCTGCAGAATTTAGTTTGGGTAATAATCTCATTATTGAAAAAAATCAACAGAAGTTCTGTCACAGCCTGATAATTGAGTAAATTTTCACCGAAGGACGCAAAAAGGGAAAGTGGCGCTGGGCTTGAAATGACCAGCCACTCACTGCAAGAAAGGAGCGAAAAGGAACCCGGACTGCAGCATGTGTGGCGAATGCAATTTGCAGTGGCCCCAACAGACTGACCAGTGGCCGCAATTATAATGTAGAGTTGCACGTAGCCAGTGCCCCCGAACACCAACCTCATCAAGGTTTCATTAAAACTTTAAATGGGAAAGGTCAGCGCAGTTTTGAAAAATGTCACCGAGGGAATTTGAAGTAATCAAGGAAAATAACCAGATTCAGTGACCACCTGTGAATTGAGCTTTCATCGGAGACGAATTTCGCACCGATTCCACGCACGCCAAATTGTGGTGTTGCCACTGACCAGTGTTTTAGTGTGACATTGCATGAAACACTTCGACGGCGGTTGTCGTGCCTGGGCGTTGGGTGCGGGATGGTTTATGGAGATTGTGGGTGCCCGGGGTTCAAAGGTCAGTTCCGTAGGGAGAGGCTTTGGTGCGGAAGGTGCGAGGTTCCTGCAGGACATCGCTACATGCTCGAGTATGCAGGACAGCGCTGACCCTCTCTCCCTACAAGCCACGACCTATATTGTTCCAAGCAAACTTCCTACGCTACCGCCCCCCCACCTTCGTCCACAGATATCTGAGAAAGTGAGTCATGAGCTCAGCTGCATTGCGTGCTGCTGAAAAATTGAATCGTTTGCGCTGATTGACTTTTTCTCATCAACCCAACGCACGGATTTCTCAACAAAATTGAAGCAACATGGGAGAAAGGCTGCATTTTAACACCTGGCAATATTGTGATGCCAAATGACTGGAGGAGAGAAGGAAACGTGTCAATAAACGCCATCAAAATGAAATTTTCCAAATTCAAAACATCTTCAGAATGTCCGTGTGAATTCAAAGACCACACCCAAGGTTGTTTGAACAGTTTTTGGTTTTCGTTGAAACAGAAACCAAATTTCTCATTGGTGTGCCAATTCTCCACTCATTTCAGGAGCAATTGCCCAAACTGCACGTAATGTGTGGTTGGCGTGCCACGCTGACAGCATGCTATCTAAATGAAGGTTCCCACATCATGTGAAAAAATCTCAACTCATGAATCTTTTTTTCTCCTTCCCCCTGTGTGCGTGTGGTGTGTGTGTGTGGCATGGAGGAGTAAGATGTTTTTCTTCAGCCTCTGAGATCCTCGTGCTGTTGTTTATAGGTCAAGAGGATCGGGCTGAGATCGGTGGGATTCCTCTCTCCGCCGCGGGGGGAGGGCGTGCGGCGCGGGGGGGGGGGTCGTCGGGGGGGGGGCGGATTCACAACAACCAGAACCGTGTTGCGACCAAAGGCCACACGACCGAATCGTTTTCACTGTGAATGAATTGTGACTGCGCCAGTCATCCTCCAATTGAATTTTGTTGGACTGCTGTAAATTGAGTCTCACAGATACACACCCACACACACACACACACACACACACCCACACATATCACAAGCCAATGGCAGGTCAAATTTCTTGAACTTCAGAACAATGACAGTCAGTAGCGCTCGCTTTGCCCACAAATGTACCAACGGTTCAAAAGTCAACAGCAGCATCATCAGAGCGTGCACACCACCACCAAACAGCTGAAAATACACAATTATCCTCGAAGCATTCCTCCAGCTGTGTGGTTCCAACCCTCGCCGCCGACATCGCTGGATCCGATCAAAGACTGACACACATTCTTGACATAAGTGTATCGATTTCAGCAGAAGCAAAGCCAAGGAAAATACAGGCTCCTTGTCTCCTTGACCTTCGAGGTTGCAAGGAGTCCCTTTGAAACCTGGGTAAAATATCTTGAGAAAATTTGTAGAGCGTGAAAAGATCTTTTCAAAGCCACAGGAAACTTCCATCGTGCACAACTTCAGGACAAGGTTTTGCATTTCTGTTCATTCCTCATCTCAGCGAGTCGAATGTATTGAGAATAGGAACGGGGAATGAACGGATTTGATGTCCGGCCGGATGGGAGTTGGGCAAATCACATTTGCCTACTTGGCTACACCAGCCCAAAGCCCAACACATGAATATCTTCCCTTCCAAAATGACTCAAATTACCGAGATCGAAATTGGTGGTTTTGCGGATGGAAATTGAACAATTTTCATGCAATTGAGTGCAGAAGGATCTCTCCCATGCATTACACTTGGGGCCAACTACAGGGGGCATAAGGATAATTTGCTGGTTATAAAAATACATGCATTTTTTATCCGAGTCAAGTTGAAATGCATTGAGCAAAGCGCGTGTTGTACAGAACGATGCCCCACTGACAGATGCAATGTCACGAGAGCGAAAGTAAATGGGAAATGAGGGAAATAGAAGGGATTTTGATCCCATTCCAGAAATTGACTGATGAATAGAAGTTTTCACTTTGTTGTGTGTGGACAAACAGGATGAGTGAAAACTTATCAGTTGTGCCCATGAATATTTACAGAAAGGATTGGGCCTCCAGTGATGCATAGACACTGAAGGAATATAAGCTTCTTTTGCTCGTGTCCTCAGAAATGAATCGAATTTAATAAAAATCCAGAAATAATAAGTACAAAAGCAAACGAACGGAATCAATCTGGATCTGTCAGACCGTTGGGCGGGGGGGGGGGAGGTGGACAGTGGACTCCGACTCAACTGGCCTGCGAGGAACGAAATTCACGCCTCTGCATTATTTATGTCGGGGATTTGGGCTGCAACAAAAGAAACAGAGCCTTCCTGTTCTGCTTCGGAACACAGGGAGGATTTGCAGATGGAGAAGTGAAGATATCCACGATGAGAGCCGTCCACTCTCTGTCTAATGCGATAAGACTGCAGCCTCCGGCCTCCCAGAGCCACTGTCCAGGAGAAAGAAGACCTTCTCTTTTCTTTTTATTTTCTCTGTCTCAGCATTGGTGAGACATAAATTTGAGAAAATTTGTCTCTCTCCCTGTCTGAACTATTTTGGCATCATGGCGAAGTTCAGATGCCCAGAAGAACAAAATAGCTCAGCTGACGCTCACTTTTTCGATGCTCCTTGCTATTTTTCGTTCACATCATGTTGTAAAGTTTAGTCCTTGACAAACTCAGTAGCACAGAAGCTTTTCGTTTGAAACCTCCTTCCGTTTGGGTTTTTCTATTCACAAGAATTTCCAGGTTTCTGCTTGTTGTGACTTTCTCCACAAATTTCACCGCGCCAAAAATATTTTCGGAGATCCAATCAAGACCAAAGGCTCAATCTGAAACGTGAGGATAAAATCTACATCGGGACAAAATCACACTGTTGCCACGTTCTGCTCACTGTACTGATACCGATATCAATTTATTAACCCGGTTTCCCCACCGTTTCGAGCCAGGTCGTTTTCCTCCATACGACAACAAATAGAAAATCAATACCGTAGCAACAGCTGCCTGAGTTACCGTCTATTTTTCGCTTTTCACAGCACAAGCAGCGGTGACATTGATTTTTGCATGCAATTTTCTTCCTTCTTTTCTTTCCTTTCTGTTTCGTTTGTCCTGTGATGTCGTCGTTTGCCAAAAACCAAGCAACGAAAGGTTCCAATAGCTGTGAGCGTTTCTGTTTGTGTGGCTGTGTTGTACATTGAAAAAATCTGAGGCATTTGGCTCAGTGTTCCTCAGCACGAACGCATTTTGCTCAAAATTCACAAGCAGAAGCGAAAGAGGATGTTGGTGAATTTCTCCTGCAGAGCCAGTGCAAAACGAGCAAGAAATATCTACAGGAAACCTCCCCAGACAAGCTACACTGTGCGTTCAACCTATACTCACCCACACTGTATTCCTCCAAGATTTGCCCATTTCATATCCACATTTCAGACAATAGGAAACCACTATCTGGTACTCACGATGCTGTAATAACGCGCTGGTGCATTCAGCCACGAATATGCAGTCTGAGCTTGCATAATCCCGCACGAAAAAGCCGGCAACTAATGCCAAAATCCCACCGGCAAAAATTCAGCACAGACGGAAAAAAAGGGCCAAGCACATCGATCGGTGGAGGCCTGCATACTTTTTTACACTAGACCACAACATTTTGATAAATTTCGCAATTCACCTACTTTTGTTTTGCGTGAAGAAACAAATGAATAAAGCCAGCGAGTGCAAAACTATAACCATAATTCAAAGTTAATTCGAGGCCGTCGGTGTGTATTTTTAGCTTTCACCACTGTAGGTTATGAGTCTTCTCTTTACAGATGATCAAGTGTATCATTGCACTTTTTACATGCACTGTGACCCAGTGTGATCACATTGCAGACTTTTAGTACTGATTTGCGAGGAAAACAGAAAGAGAAAGCGCGGTTTATTCCTCTTCCTTCATTTCATTGGGAAATGAACCCAACAACAACAAAAATTATTTTAATGTGCATCCTCTTGGGCGTTGCAGAAAAAATAAACCTGCTGATCGCGTGTATTTTCAGTGTTCACTTTCAAGGAGAAATGCACAAAAAATAATTTTGAAAAAAGCCTTGATCTGAGTGTCCGGTCGCCGCGGGAGGGAGGCTCCGGCGCGAAGCCTCCGCGTCTCCCCGCGAGGGTCGCTGCGGCGGCCGCGGCAGCCGGGACGCCGCGAGCCGGGGCCGCTCCCGTCCCCGTCAAAAACCCTCCAAAATTATCAGTCTACCAAGAATAAATATCAGTTCTATCTGACAACATTTTGCGATATATTTTGAATCTTCCCAGCAAGTTGGCAACAGCACCACATAACAACAACAAAAGGAAAACTTATTGTGTTTCCAGCGAGGTTAGACTGATCGTCTCAGTGCTACGCTTGCCTGCTCCCTTCGACAAAACGGAGCCTTTCTCAGAATCTTCTGATGGGAAAAAAATTGCAAAGCTTTGCTGAGCGTTGCAAAACCTTCCCAAGAAGTTCCATTGCGTGAAAGGGCAAACGTGTACTCTTCAAAAGAAATAACAGAACCAACTGAAAATGAAAACTACATTGGATCTGCGTCACAATATTGCACGAAACCAGTGTCATATGTTTGAGTTGTATTTTTCAGAAGGAACCATTTTAAAAATTGCTGAGAAATTTTGCTTTTGCCGACATTGTTATTCTTGTCCTGCAAACGTTTTGCCAGTGTGTGTGTGTGTGTGTGTGTGTGTGTGTGTTTTTCGTTCAAAAATATTCCCCGTCGCACCAAAACTAAACACTAGGATGAATAACCATCTTTGACCAGTTGGAATGGTCTGTTCAACTCACAATCACGTCGATCTGGACGAACAATGGAAGAACTCAAAACTCAAACACTATTTACCAAAATGTAAACAAATGCCGAAACTTATTCAGATGAGTTTCTTTTCAAAACGTGCCAACAGATCTGTCTGTCCAGCTGTGACAAATTTTGTGTTCAGGTTCTTTGTCAAATTTTGAAAATTTTGCTGAAAATATCTGTGAGACGTGGACGCGAGTTCTTTCAAAAGGCTTGGTTTCCATGGCGGGACAATTTTCAAACATGGCGGCGCGACCTCGTTTCGCAGCCTCGAAGCGCTTGCGCAAACCAACAAACTCAAACGAAATTTCCACCAAAAATCATCTTCCAACGAGCAATAACTTTCCAATTCTCGAGGTTTCTGTTTGTTTGCGAGTGCAAACTGTAAAAGTGTTCAATTTGTGGAAATGTTGGCTCAGAGTGCGAAGTTGAGAGCGAGTCTTGTGCTGTGGCAGTATTTTTTTTCCTGCTGGCTTCACGACTCAGCAACACATTGAAGCCTTTTTGCAGCACTGACAGCCCCATCGACCAATAGAAAGATTTTTGCTCGCCATTTTTACCAGAAATCAGGAAAAAATCAGATAAACTTGGCTGCAATATTGTTTCAACACCACAAATCCTGCAATACGAGTATCTTCAGAAGCCTCCGAGTAGGTACGTACTCAAGCACTCAAGCTTTCTCTTTTCTGTCAGATCTCAGTAGAAAGAGCTCGTAGCGTGAAAATTTACACCTCTCGCCGCACACAGATATTTTACCTGTAACATTGGGTCTACCAAGAATTGATGACACAAATGATCAGTTAGCGCCGTGACAAAACACAACTGTTTCCCATCCGCATTTGTTCTGCCGTCAAATGTCTGGGGTCTGGAGATGAAATTTACTGCGACATTTATTTTTGCTCGCTGCGATAGTGTTTGGTGTCTGCTAAATCTTGTTCCTCATGATTTTGTTTTCTGTTGATTTTTGTCTTGATTATGATCAGATCGGGTCAACAATCGATGATCACTTTGCACGGCAAGAATTTTTATCACCTGTAATTGTTTGTCAGATTGTTGTGTCTGGCATACACACAACGCGCGTATGTTTATGCATCACAATTCACACAAAGCAAACACCTGTGGCAAAAATATCTGCACGCGAACTCGTGGCTATGAATTTTATCAGGATATATACAAGAAAATTCGCCCCAATTGCCAGGCAGAGAAGGATCTCAGAAAACCAGCAATGCACCCAGTGCCTCGAACCTGAGGCTTCTTCGGGTCTGCTCTACGTGGCAATTGAAAGCAAAAAATTCTCTGACCTTTTCGCTGGGAGTGATCCCGCCTTTTCAGCGGATTCATAAAGTTTCGCCTGTGAGGTGTACGCCTCGTTCATCACCGCCTGATTCGCGCGGAATTTTCCATTTTCATCTGTTTGCTCGGCTGTTGAGAGTTGGAGAGGAGTTTTCAGCCCTTGGAAAAGAAATCTGCTGATGCTGCTGCTGTTTCTGCAGTCTATTCTGCAGTCTGTGTGCACAACGGGAGTAAGTTGAGGGAGGCTGTTCTTTCTCTTTGTTGAGAAAAGAGCAAAAAAAAAAAAATGAGGTTCCTCAAAATGTGCCATTTTTTCGAATGATATTTTTGGTCATCGACAGAGTGAAAAAAAAACTCTTGGCTTTTTCATTCCAATTTCCTTCAGCATTTTCTTTGAGAGAAAAATATTACGCTTGGTGTGAGAAATTTTCACTTGGGCAGAAAAGTCGTGAATTATTGCACGATATTGGCCGTGCTCGTGTCGCTGACAGCACACGAGGTCAAAACGCAGGAGGAGGTCCCAGCGTGAAACAATGTTGCAACATAATTGCAACATAAACGCAAGCATCGGTGGCAACAAAAATGTTTCCAAAAAAATATACACAAACTGAGACCGCAGGAATCAAGCTTTTCTTGCTTGGAATGAATGCCTGTGACCAGTGGGCTCTGGAGACAGACCTCTGCGGTCACCTCAGTTTCTTTTTTCCTGCAGTGAGCTTCTCTTTCTCTCGCGGTGGAGTCGAGGAGAGATGATCATGATGACCCGCGGCTGGGAACGCAAAATGTTGTTGGTTCGTTCACAACACAATTGCCTCAGACAACGTGCAGGGAAAATTACTTGAAAAATGTCACAATTATTGCGTCGAAAATGCCGTGTCAATGACAGACCATCTCGGCCAACAAAAATGCGTCATTTTGGCTCAATTATTTTGGACCTGTATGCAATGTTTACAGCCATAGCTATGATAGAGTCATCGTCATGTTCTTTTGTCACTCGCAAATTTTCAGCACTTTCTTCGATCATTTCAAGTAAGAAATTGCGTGTGTCTTCAAACTGACCACAAGACCACAAATTCTTCCCTTCAGTACCTGAGAACAATGAACAATAGCTTTGCGTACTTACAATTCAAGGAAGCGCCTCTTTGTAGCTGAACAGTACAAAAAATACACCGCAGCATGTTTTTGCAGAGATCGAAGCCTCAAATCCCATGCACATGCAAATGGGTGCAATTCGACAGCACGGAGTCGGCGGCGAGAACACACGTTTGCATTTACATACAGAGTGAGAGGTGTCTTCGCGCACACTGCATAACATTGTGTAGCAATATAAGCAGGTATTTGTCTCGTGACTTTTATATTGCACTGGCCCGGGGACGTTTATTACTTAATGTCCATTAAACCTACATGCTTGGCTTGGGAAATGGTGGGCTAATTGCTCAGGGTTCAGTGTGTACAGAGGAAATTTTCGAGAGTTTCTGTGTTGAAGGGTCCAGCTGTGGTGGTCAGAACGTTTAGGCGCCGTGGCAAAAAGGTGATTTCAGATGAGTGAGGCGACTATTGTGCCGCTTTTGTTCTTCAGCCAAAACGTCTCGGAGCTATTGCTCTGAATCACCAGTTTTGACCATTGTAAAAATCAAAGGAAAAAAGAACCGTCCCTAAATACTCATGTTTTGTCAAATCGGCAAATTTGAACGGTCAGTGCGCTGTGTTATGGGTGCTAAACATGGGATCTCGGTGCGCGCTCTTTGACACAGCTGGTGTGACTCGGGCTGAGCGGAAATACCGCAACAGGGCGACATAAGAGTCATAAACCAAACCGCAAACATCCAGAGTCAGGTGAAAATGTCCCGCGCACCTCCGACTTCGCCTCAACGTTGGAGGAATAAATTGAGTTTCACTTTTCTTACTGCAATTAAATTTGTCTGCTTGTGAAAATATTTTGCCACGTATTTTCACCATTTTCATGTAATTCCAGAAACAGAGAAATATTCCTTCAACCGGCTGAGCAGAAAGTACAAGAACTGTGAAATAATTTGAGATCTTGTAGAGAAAGAAAATTGTTGTACCTACAAAAAATTGAACAAACTTAGCGAAGTAGCTTCAGTGTGTTGAAACTCATATTTTCGTGAGCTGTCAAAGACAAATCAGACATCTCAAATGACAAGCAAGATTTTGTGGCTTGGGCGAAGAGTTGGGACTTATTCGGTGAACACAGCGGCTGCATCGACCGTGGGACTGGAATTTACATAAACTGCACTTTGAAAAAAAAAAACTTCCAAAGGCTGTGAGGACAAAGAGGCAGAGCAACAAACGGTTGATTTGAGTACTGTGTCCTGAATGCATTAGTCTTAATGGAATGGACACAAATGGAAAAGCTCTGTCCTGGAAACGCACCATGTTGATTTGCTCAAACTCAGACTCCCGCTCCAATCCATTAAAATAAATCAAAACCTTTGGACGGATCTGCCGTGGTCCCATATCCATCACCAGTGCGTGCGACATATGCTTGTATTTCCCCTTTTTTGGGTCGTATTTCTGCAATTGGGTGATTTACTATTGTGCAATGGTTGTAACTTTTGTGAAGCTCGTGGCATATTTTTTGCCGTTTGGAAATGTTATCCAACAGGCTTCCCTCCCCACAATGTGTTTCTTGTGTGTTGATAGGGAACACCGAGCCAAGCAGGCAGATTTGAAATTTGCGGATTTTGCGGATTCAAAAATTCCTGTGGGTGTTGCAGACAATACGAGAAGAACTGCAGCTGCATCCTTGCACGTCTGGTCAAAATTTACAGAACCCACCTCTTCACGCCCTGGGTCCGCCAGTGACCAGTGACCAGTGACCAGTCCCTGCTGCTTCCAACCCAGTCATCTTCTGAAGAGTTACGCGCAGGACTCACCATTATGTAAACATGACCCCAGGACTCATTACAATTCACTTATTAACCTTCGTGACAAAAAATATTACCCTTCCGATTTTTATGGGTGGCTCCCTGATTGATGCTGCGGGCTTCGCTCAGGCTTTTGTTCCTCAGTCCGCGGTGAGTGTTCTTCCAGAAATCCCCGTGGCAATACAGCTGAAGATTTTAGTGGCAAATCGCATGAGCCCTGCTTCTCAACGAAGGTTGGTTCCTGCATTTCAAACGCAACAATAGAAAAACAAACATTTGCGGAGAGAATTGCGATTTGCCATGCCTTCACAACAAAGGTATTTGCTGATGGTTTTTGACCATTGCAATTGGGCTCTGCAATTTGCAGGGGAATAGGCTTCTAGTTGTTCCCAAACTGGAATTGATAGACACAAGCACAGGAATGTCAAAAGAACTTTTGTCGGAACAAACGAGGTAAAGTTGGAGCGAATTGATGTTGCTTGGGAACAAGTTATTGCATCTCACAAGGCCAGTAGAAATCACAGGGGTCTTGATAACACTGAACCTTCCACCCATTTCACACACTATTTTCTGTACAAACTTGATACACACTGTTTGGTGTCCCACTGCTGGGCCAAACAAATTACGAAAGTGGAACCCCTGCCAACCACACCCAAAAACTCTACCCTCTCAGGACGAAGAGCGTTTTACGGAACCAGCACATCGAACGTCACTTTGGGCGCGTTCTGTTTGAAGACACTGCTTCTTGAACTATTTCAAGGTGTTTATAATCTGAGGAACATGACAAGGGATTAAATGATGGAGAGTGATGGATCCACATCAAGGGAAGCGGCGTGGGGCCGAGGGGCCCTTATCTCGAAGCCCGAGTACTCCGATGTTTACATAGATTCCGCTTGTCTTCCTCTTATCTTCCTTTTATGGGTTGATTCAACTGGAGCTGGTTTTTGCCTGAGTTCACTGCGGCAGGGCGTGGGCCCCCGAGATGAGACGCAGACAGCGCGGAGCTTCTTCTTCTCGTAGGGGCGGGGCTGGTTCGGTGCAGGGGGGCTCACCCTGAGGAGCATACTGAAGGGGGGCTCACCCTAAGGGGTACTCATACTGAAGGGGGCTCACCCTGAGGGGTACTCATACTGAAGGGGGCTCACCCTGAGGGGTACTCATACTGAAGGGAGGCTCACCCTGAGGGGTACTCATACTGAAGGGAGGCTCACCCTGAGGGGTACTCATACTGAAGGGGGGCTCACCCTGAGGGGTACTCATACTGAAGGGGGCTCACCCTGAGGGGTACTCATACTGAAGTGGGGCACACCCTGAGGGGTACTCTTACTGAAGGGGGCTCACCCTGAGGGGTACTCATACTGAAGGGGGGCTCACCCTGAGGGGTACTCATATATACTGAAGGGGGGCTCACCCTGATGAGTCAGCGAGGGGGGACTCATTACGATTGGGGTTCACCCTGTGGCGGACACCCAAAGGGGGGCTCATCCTGAGCAGTGTTGGCAAGGGGGGGGGGCTCATCCTGATCGGGGCTTGCTCTGGGGCGGGGGGGGGGGGCTCGCCACATGTGAGGGGACTCACGCTGAAGAGGGTTCAACCTGAGGGAAGATCTCGTGGAAACAAACTCCACAAAATCATACAAGACAGGAAGAATTTGGAGGTGACGAATTTGGAGGTCAAGTTGTCCCTGCGTGGTTGGGTGTGCCTCTCTGTCATGTTCAACAATCAGTTGCCAGAAAAAGAACATCATTCATATATTTGCAAGTGAAAAGAGACCAAGTGAGAAGTCGTCTGTCCCAGATGCGGACCAAAGAAAACGTTCCGTCTGCCGAACCGTCTTTATGGCTTTGGCCCGAGATAAACTGTGAAAACAGTATTGAAATGTGACAGTTAAAACAGTCGGATGGTTCTGGTTCAAACATCGTCTCCAAAAGCACAAACAAGGTGTGATCCAAAAGGTTTAGAGAACGAATGAAAGGGTGGTTGAGTGCCAAATTTGTGGTGCAAAGTTTCTCTTGTTTCACTTTGCTTCAAGACCCCCCCCCCCTGTCCACTCGAGGACCAGAAGCCCTTACACGTGATCTCACCGGAAGTGACCTGCACCACACGTTCTCCGTCCTCCTTCTGATTCCTTTCCTTGACCAGCCTGAAGTTTGCAAACAACAACAACTACGAGTAGCCAACAACCCACTCAGGTTTCAAAAGGCATTCTCAAATTTCCCAAGCCACACAAGCATTTCTCGTTCCGCAGTCGATCTTGTACCCAAGACCCCTTGTCACACTGAGGCTTGAATTTTATGTGAACATGGCGATGCGGTGTGAATCCAATTCGTGTCTTATACGGGGCTGTAATGATGGTCGGCTGACTGTAATGGGAATATACGAGGGTTTATTCCGCCCCAGCATTGGCATGATCAGTCCCTTTGATGGATGCGTAGGACTCGGAGGGGAATTTTGTGTGCATGTACTCCATCCGATGTAGGGAGTTTGTGGAGATTTCTTCTGCTGTGGTCGATGTGAGTCGGGGACGATCTTGTGGGTGGGCGTGGCACCTGTGGGACACAAGGTGCTGGATTTGTTGATTCGGGGAGGGGGGTGGACAGACGTGGACGCACACTCCTCCTTACGTTTGTGGTCTGCTGAACGAAATCTGCTGGAAATGGCCACAATTGGGATGAGTCAGGATTTT
>JAAUXT010105093.1_pt1 | contig 15387 bp, 25 predicted proteins | sample 7278171 | NCBI WGS metagenome assembly JAAUXT01 (sample SAMN14350112, study PRJNA611818) | marine sediment metagenome | isolation source: surface marine sediment (1.8m) | place: French Polynesia: Moorea | collected 2018-08 | reverse complement strand
TCCTCTCCTTTCCTCTCCTCTCATCTCCTCTCCTCTCCTCTCCTCTCCTCGCCTCTCCTCTCCTCTCCTCTCCTCTATATATGATTTGTCCTTCCTCTCACTCTCTTGTCTCTTGTCTCGTTCTTCGTCTCACTCATCGTTTTCGTCCGTTTCTCACCACATACGTCTCTCACTTCTGCTCTTTCTTTCTCACACCATCTCGTACGCTATTTTTCATCGTCCCTCTGTCTGCCTGCCGTTCTCTCCAACCTCTTTCCTTTTCCCTTCTCTCGCAAATTCCTCTCTTATCCTCTCCACATTATGACATCATCGAGAAAGCCTCAAATCATGGCAACGCCATATTGGGGTACTTTTTAGGATAACAGTCCTGTCCATTCATTGAAGTCGGTAACACTGATAATGGCGTGACCATACAATTCATCACACCCACAGCACGTTCATCAGAACCCAAATTTAAAATGCATTTTCCCCTTCAAAATAACACACACACACACACACACACACACTTCAGTACATATCTTTTTGAATGAAACAGTCACATAAATACAGGCAGACTACTTGGAAGATTTGTGTCCGTGACAGTAATCTCACGGTGGTACACTGCCCATTGGTGAAAGTGGATCTACTTTCTTTTATCTCTGCAACAAAAATGCCCTTTCCTCCTTGAAATCTTCTCTGCTTCCTGTTTCCTCCTTTCGTCTTTCTCTCCCTTTGTCATTTTGCCCCAATTGCCTTCTCCCCATCTCATTCTCCCTGCCTCCCTGCCTCCCTCCCTGCCTTCCCATCCTCTGTCTTTTCCCACTGCGTCCTCCCTGGCACCTCTTCCTCTTGCACCTTTCCTGGACCCTTCTTGCTTCACACTTTCTGCTATCATTCATCCAATACCTCCACCGTCATTTCACCTAGCATCAATCTGTCTGTACACAAGTGTCCATCCAACCATCTGTCTACTTTTCCATGTTTCCTCACTCATTCCTGTACAGATTTGCTCTCCAACTCGTGCCTCGCTCTCCATTCTTTATCTCTCTATTTCTCTTCACTCTTTCTTTCTCTTTCTCTCTCTCTCTCTCTTCCTTGACTCTCTCTCCCTCTTTCACTGCCTGGCTACCTCTCTTTGACTCCGTCTCACTCACCATCTTCCAACCTGTCTTCTCTCCCAACTTCTGTTCATTTCTCTCAGTGTGTGTCTCTGTGTCTCTCGTCACCCTGTGCTCTGTAAATTAATTGTTTTGCTGATTACTTCTGTGTGCCCAACCCATTGTTTCTTGCTCCCATCCTGCTCTTCTTTTTTTATCTCTCTCATAATTTCCCTTTTTCTCACTCCTTCCCCCTCACTCTTTCCATCTGCCTCTTTCACCTCTCCTTCCATGCAACTCCCACTTCCTCTCACTGCTGCTATCTTTCTCTGTCTCTCTGCCTTACTGCCTTTGAGTCTCCCCTTCTCCCTTCCTGCTTCTCATCGTTCGCTCTTGTGTTCCCTGCTGAAACACTCTTACCAATCCCAGATCCTTCCTCTCTCGTTCCCAGTCCCTCTCACCTCTCTCACAATATTTTGCTCTCTGACTGCTGTCTCCTCTCCTTCTCTGTCTCTCTCATCTATCTCTGTCGTCCTCTCTCCTATGCTCTCCCTGTCCTTCTATGTCTCCTGAAATTTTTCTGCTGTCTCTAAAGCAACCAGTTCCCTGCCTCCTTCTCTGTATCTCTCTATCTTCTTTCTTGAAGTCTTCTCGACTTCCTCTTTCCCCTATTCTCTTTCATCTCTCTATCTCCTCCCTCCTCCCACCTCTTTCGACAACACCTTTCCTTGACCCTCCATGGTTGCCTCCCACTTACTGTCCATTCACCCATGCCTCCTCCATCTTACCACTTATCTTTTTGTCTGTCCTTCTGTCTTTCCATCCTATGACCTGTGTATCCATTTGTTCCCCATCTCTCTTACTTTTTTCTCCCTGCTGTCTCCATCATTATCCTTTCTCTAACACTCTCACTCTTATTTTCTGGCTTTTGCTTTGTGTCTGTCTTCCCCCTGTCTTCTCGTCTCCATCTCGTGCTTCCATTCTTTGCCTTTTATCTCTTTACTTCTCCATTTCTTTTTTGGCTTGTATTCTCTTCGCCTCTCTGTCCCTTCTCTGATGCTTTCTCTCCCTTGCTCTTCCCCTGCCTCCCTTTCTTTGAATGCATCTCACTCACTGTCTTCCTGGCTGTCTTCTTACCATCCTTCTGTTTTTGATGATTCCCTGTGTATCTCCGATCCTTCTTTCTTTTGCTGCCTCAGTTTTAAAGATTCCATCCCATTGTTTCGTTCTCTCCTGCGCTTTCTTTTCTCTCATCTCTCTCATTCTCCGTCTTTTTCTTGATCTCTCACTGAATGCTCTCTGTCTGCCTTTGTCCATGTCTTCACCCCACCTTTTCACAAAATTCCAGCATCATCAGCTCCCCTTTCCCTGATGCCCTTTTTCTCTCTTTCTCCATTTCTGCCTTTTTGTTTGCCCTCTCCATTTTTGCTCATTTAATTTTTTCCTTCTTGTGTTCCATGCTGAAATACTCTCACAAATCCTACCTCCTTTATCTCTTCTTCATGGTCTCATTCTCTACTCCAGCACACCAAAAAAACTCTCAAGTTATTGTTTCTTCCTTTGTTTGTTCTTTGTCTCTCTCATCTGTATCCCTCACACATGTACTGTCTGCTCAAAATGTCTCTGTGTCCTGACATTTCATGTTTTACAACAAGAACTGTTCCCATCCTATCCCTGTCTATCTGAACCTTTGTGTTACTGGATTTCTTTGTATGTCTGTGTTTCTGTTTATCTATCTGCGTGTGTGTGTGTGTGTGTGTGCCTGTCTATTTGTGTGTCATCACTACTCACCTCTCTCCCCTACAACTTTCTACCAACCCTCCATGTCTCAGTTTCTCATTCCAACCATTTCGACCATTTGTCTCCAATTCCTCCCTCCTTCTCTCATTGTATCCCTCTCTCTGTCACTCGCCCAATTCCAATCTCCATCTCTCCACCATCCATCTGTCTCTCGATCTGACCAACCCTCCCTCTTTCCTCTTTCCCTGCCTTGCTTGCGTACTCTCCCTCCCTCCCTCCTCTGTATCTCTCTCTCACTCTCTCCTCTCTCTCTCACTCTCTCCTCTCTCTCTCTCTCGCACCCTCCCTCATCTCTCACACTCTCTCTCTCTCTCTCTCTCTGTTTTCAACTGCATCTTTTCTCAACTTCTTCTTTCCCAGTCCTGCTTTCCCAACAAGCACCCTCCATCCTCCCATTTCCTCATTCCCTCCAACTCTTTCTTCTCCCTCCCTCCTACACCTCCTTCTGTTTTTCTCCTTTCATCAAGCAACACTTTTTCCCTCTCTGTCTTGTGTTCCTTCTGTCTCTTGCCCTCTGCTCTCTGTCCATCTGTGTCTTTGCTATTCCCTCTTCATATCCATGTCCAACTTGTATCCCCCTCTTTCTTTTCTATGTGTCCTGTTCTGTTTTTCTCCTCTCTGATTCTCTTTCTTTGACTCACAGAAACACAAAACAAAAACAGGCACCAATATATTTTGACTTCTGCAATTGTCCAGATGGGAGTTTTCAGTTTGACAAAGTGTGTGGGTTTTGGAAAAGCAGCACACAATTTGTCATCCTTGTCATCATTGGATAAGGTTGAAAACAGCCCGGAAGAAGTTCAAAATTCTCCAAACAGCTGCAAAAACAAAGTGGATGCAAGGCAGAAAGAAGCTAATTTTATACAGGCAGACAGAGGATGTGGTGGAGACAAAGATATTTGCAAGAAGAAGAAAGATGTACATTCAGGAGGAAGAACAAACACGAACATGAGGAAGAAAGAAGATGTAGGAGGACGAAACAAACAGGGGCAGAAAGAAAAACAGAAGTACTCATAGGAGGAAGAAGAAACACACGTTGGAGGAAAAATGAAACAGAATAAGGAGAACTGGAAGGAGACGTAGTTGACGCAAGAGGAAGAAAGAAGTGAAAGCAGGCGGAAGAAGAAACACGAACATGTAAGCATTGAGTAAGAAAGTAAACGATCTCAGAGAAAGAAAGAAGTAAAAGCCACAGATGAAAATAAAAAGATACAGGGTGGAGAAAGACTCTGACAAGATGAAGTTCTGCAGAAGACAACTCTGGATGAAGAACGAACAAGAAGCGGAAGGAAGAAAGAGAAAGAAGAGAGAAGCAACTTTATGCAGGAAGAAGAAACAGTAGGAAGAAAGATTTGGTTCAGACGAAGAAAGAAGTTTGTTGCCAAGGCTGGTTGATAGAAGCAGACGTGGGATGAAGAAAGAAGGAAATGAAGGAAATGAAGGACATGCTGTCGGAAGAAATAAGTGCATACTGATGAAAGAGGCGGAAATCAGATGAAAGCGAAACAAGGCGCAATCGACCCAGGCAACAACTTCAATCTTACCAGGAGGAAAATGGTGGCAAAGACCTCTCGAGACTTTGAAAAACACACGGTATCTGCCCCCCCCTCCAGCTCTCCATTGGTGACTGCCTGACTCTTTTTCTCTCACATCCTCTTTGACTCCATTTCACTCACTCACTCACTCACTCACTCACTCACTGATTCATTCATTCACTCACTCACTCACTCACTCACTCACTCACTCACTCACTCACTCGATCACAACTGACTCATTTAACTCACTCAAAGACTGATTCACTCACTCACTCGTTCACAACTGACTCATTTAACTCACTCAAAGACTGATTCACTCACTCAATCGCTCACTCACTCACTCAGTAAGTCAATCACTCTTTCACTCTTCCTTTGCTATTATTTTCCAAAAATTATTTGTTCTCACTTGCTCTTCCTTTCTCCCTATCGTCACTTACTGTCTTCGCTTTTCCTACTCCTCTTTGTTTCTCTCAGTATTCTGCTCACACACTCCCTTTCTCGTGGCCTTTTCTCCACCTCTCATTTCTCTCCTGCCACGTACAATTTGGTGACAGTTGCTCTCTCTCTCTCTCTCTCTCTCTCTCTTTCTCTCTTTCTCTCTTTCTCTCTTTCTCTTTCTCTCTCTCCTCTCTCTCCTCTCGCCACCTTCTCTCCCACTGTCACTTTCCCCTTCTCTCACTCTCTCTCCCTTTCTCTTGATCTCTCTCCCTCACGCCTCCTCTCTCTCCGTCTGAGAGTTCAACTTGTCTCCCAATGTTCCGGTCATGGGGCGACCCCTCCTTGGGCAGTTCGTCGATATGAAATATTCTTTTTACCCTCTCTCTCCCTCTGTTTCCCTCCCTTTGTCAATTTTCTTTCCAGTTCTCCGTTGACCCATCAACTCTGTCTCTCTCTTGTTCCCCTTCTCCCTGTCACTGAGCCCTACTTCTATCTCTTTCTTCTCCCCTCGTGACATGTGCTCTCTCTCTCTCTCTCTCTCTCTCTCTCTCTCTCTCTCTCTCTCTCTCTCTCTCTCTCTGTTCCCTCTGCTGCTGTCCATCTTGGTCTCTCCTTCACACCTTGTCTCACCAGTCCATTTCCATGCCCACCTGCCTGTCTGCCTGCATACATGCTTCTTTCGCAATCCTCTTTCTCTTGTCTTTCTCTCTCCTCCTCTGCTCTCCCTCCTTTTCTCTTGACCTTTCTCTCTGAATCTCTCTCTCTCTCTCCCTGCCCCACTCTCTTCCCCCTGCAGTCGTGATCCTGATCAGCCCGAAGGAGGACCGTCGTCGCTTCATGCTTGAGGCGCACGACCAGGGCATGACCAGCGGCGAGTATGTCTTCTACACGTTCGACGTGCTCCCGGACACCGACGTGCTCGACGCGTCCAACGTGTGGGCGGGCGGCGACGGACGTGACGTGGCGGCGCAAAAGGCGTTTGAGTCTGTGTTCCACGTGAGTGAGTTCAACTTCCTCTCTCAAGGTTCTGGTCATGGGCCACCCCTTCTCTTTGAGCAATTCGTCCATATGGAATATTCTTTTTGAATTCTTTGTAAAATGTCTGGTGAAGAGCGAATCCCTGAGTTCAATGAGGAGCTGTGGGTGCCAACGCAACCGATATTCAGAAGTCTCTACCTCCAGGACCCAATACTCGAAATGTTCTTGTGACTTCGCAGTGTGTTGGACTGCAAGAAGACAACAGGGGTCCACAACCCCTGGATGATTCGTCCTTCAAGAAAAAAGACTTCTGACTGAAAATTTCAGATCGTTCTGGCTGCGAAAACAAACGAGGATGTCAACGATTTCCGAGTGGAGGTGGCGCGGCGAATGCGAACTGACCCCTGGCGGCAGTTTGTTCCCAGTAACATAGACGTAAGTTACTCGGGTCCTGATGGGGTGAGTCAAGCTCTTTACTCGGGGGAGGGTGGGCGTGTCTCGTACGTGCAGTGTTGTGTGTTGTTTGGTCAGGTGTGTTTGGGTGGAGACAGTGTGCACATTTGGCTGAATTGGGATGGTTCTTGGGGGCGTGCAGTGGGTTGTGATTGGTCAGGGGTGGCGCTGTACGGATGGAAGAAAGCTTTCTCTGTTTAATTCTGTTGTTCATAGATTGCGCGTAAATCAGGGAAACCACGTGCGTGCTGTGCACGCATGCGCGTTCTGCTGAAGGTCTCGGGGTCAAGAATGATCAGCAGGAGAAAAGTAATCTCATCAAGTCAGCGAGCAAAAAGTCTTTCTGAAACACGAAGGGGACAGGATACTTCACGGTGTCCAGGGACCGACCCAGCTTTGAATTTGGACACGGCAAAATGACCAAAAACTTGTATCAGGTGTGGGGATTTGTCCCCATGGATGTCCCTTGACAGCCGACTGTGGATCCGTCCCTGAGTAAGCAAAGGAACATCACAGAACTTTTGGTCACGGCTTGCCTAACGCAGGCTTTGCTCGGGTTTTTTTGTGCCAGATGCGACGCTACTCAATGGGCGACAGTTTTTCGCCGTTTCTCTTTGACGCCGTCCTTCTGTACGCCATTGCCGTCAACGAAACGTTAATGGCCGGTCGGAATCCTCGGAACGGAGAGGCCGTGGCGCGAAACATGCGGGGCAAGGTGTTCCGAGGTAACTGCGTCGGGAGCCGCGGAGGGCCTGGAGACGGTGACATCTGTGTGCGCATCCCCGAACAGGAACACACTGCCCATTGGTGTTCGGCGGATTTTAGATCTACCAGTGTTTCTGCCAAAACCATCTTGGCCAAAACGGAAACAGGCCAAATGACCCAAATTGAAAATGACCCACAAAAATCTGGAAAAATGCGCGCTTGAAGCTCTTGTATTCACACAGCATGTCCCTCCAGGATTCAACCTCCCAGCATCCCAACACACTGCTACGCACTCTGTCTGGGTCCATATTCGTGCACCGTTTCTATGCATTCAGATGAGACGCTTCGCAATGGGCGACAAATTTTCGCCATTCCTCTTTGACGCGGTCCTGTTGTACGCTATAGCCGTGAACGAGACTATAGCCCAAGGCAAGGACCCTCGCAATGGAATAAATGTCGCTGGGAACATGCGAGAAAAAGTCTTTCAAGGTACAGGATTTCTCCAGTGAAAACGGACAGCATTCGATTTGGCCGAGGACGAGAAGAGACGTCTATTTCATGGGGAACTTTGGACGGACAGGTGTTCCATGGAATTTGGATGGACCTGAATGTCCCTAGTACCATCGTGTGACCCATTGACAGAACCAACCTGCGACAAGTGTTAAATGTTGTAAAATGGAATGAGATGCCGACAAAAGTAGGTCTTGGTACTCTGTTTTTGCCGGATTTCTTTCATGATTCAGACCTTCAACATCAAATTTTCCCAACAAAATTTCACTGGCCATTTCAGAAAGGGAACAACAAAGTGCAGAGATATCAGTCAAAGTGCACGTGTGATTTCCTCCAGGAATAGATTTTACCCCACATCGCCAAAAAAAGTGTGATTTGGGATCAGTTTCACTTGGCCCACATGCAATGGTAGTAAGTCTCTGGTGGTTGTTGTGGCAAGAAACAGCAAAGGGTTCAAAACAAAATACCTTCCTGTTGTTTTGACCAAACTTCAAACCAGAGCACCAAAAATAAAGAAACAAAGCCAAGCCGAATGCTGCCCGTTCCAATAGCGCAGTGGACCCTTTTAGGGACGGTGCCACACGTGCGTGTCAGCCTCCAGCGGGTTCAAGTCTCGGCTCCTTCAAAAATACTCCTCAACCCGCCATTTTCTTTCCATTCTTTGAAGTTCAGTTGGGTCATCCGACCCAGACGGTAATGTCGCTGCCTCCTCCCCCCCTCCTTCACCCGACCGACCCTGGACCCCTGGATCCGCTGGAGTAACTCAAACACGCACCCGCATTGACGAGGATCTCAGAGCGAGGGAGTCACAGCTATAGCATCCGGTGTGCTTGCAGGAATGACAGGCAGCCTTGTGCTGGATGACAAAGGTGACAGGGAGCCAGACTTCTGGATCACGGATATGGCTCCCAACGGAACTTTCATCAAAATAGCCGAGGTGCTCAACACTGATGATGGCACGCGGGTAAGCTCCTCACTGACTCGCACAAGTCCGTCTCCGACACAGTAGATCTGTATTCTTACCATTCTGATTTTTTGGCAACAGAAGAGTTGTCTTCGCGTTTTCGCTTGGTGTGTTGAGCACACCTCGCGCTTCTGGGCAGGTCGAGTGACAAACGCAAATTTGACGCAAACAAAACTGAAACTGGGCTGGGTGAAAAGATGCACTTCTTTATCGTTCCAAAATTCATGACAGACTTCAGGATTTTGAAGCCACTTTTATTCTGCAAAACGCGTTGTGTGTTGTGAATGGCGAGGTCACAGCTTCATGCTGTCACTGGGTAAGATATTCAACTTTCGCGAAGGAAGGCAAGGGCGGAAAATCTTTCCAAAAGCCCGCAAAACCTGCCCACTTGCGCTTGGTGGACACACAGAGTGCTGAGCTCGAGATCAAACACATGAAAGTCAGGAATGACAGTTTTCTGAAAGTCGTCGGTTGACAACCACACATTGATAGATGAGTTTATCACCACTGTCAATGGCCATGTTGCAAGTTAAACACGACAGAGAGTGCAGAGAAAGGTACTGCTTCACTAAGGCCCGTCAATTTAGTTTTCTGCTCCACCACTCGTGAGGTGTAAACCTTTCGCAACGTGCACCGCTTCCATGCGATAGGCACGTCCAGCCACGGCAATTTTGCTTCTGTGGTTCGTGGCCACTGGCGTGTGAAGAAATGTTCTGGTTTCAAACCTCGCCTGAGTGAAGTGTTTTCTTCCGAATTGAAGCTGAGTGAAGAGAAAGGTGTTCACCTCATGTGTGGCCCAGACTGCCGTACCGTCTGTCTGAGACATGACATGACAGTGATTTTCCCCATTTTTGGCGTTTAGGAATTTAGAAAGGACATTCGGCCCCCAATGTGGCCCGGCGGGAAAGTGGGACAGCAGTTTGCACCACCAGATGCACCACTGTGTGGCTTCAATGGGGAACTTTGTCCATTGGAGAGACGTAAGTGCTTTCTTTGGATATTTTGATTCCAACTAAAATGCACGGGGTGTCACTGGAATTGTGAATCAATGGTTGGTTGTTGTCAACGCAATTCCTTTTGCTTTGCTTTTAGAATGGTCTTCTCTATTTTAGAGTAAATCTTTGTTTGAAGCTATCTCTACGTAAAAGAGAGAGAAGCAGGTAGGTGGGTGAGTTAATGTGTGTCCGCCAAGATCAAACAAATTCAAAAGATTGAGTACAAGTGCATGGGGGAAGAACACATCGTATTCTAATGTGTTCTTCTTTGTGAACAAGATATCTAACGGCAAAGCCGCGCGCGACCTCCAGGCAAAACACAAAAGTGCTTTTACAGAGAAAATCAAAACCCGAACAGGTTTTGTTTCTTTGGTGTGGAAATAACTCTGAAACAAAGGCAACCATTACTTCGCCCGTGTCCGCCTAAATAAGTCCCAAAGCGTTGTTCTTTCAAAAGTTCCACGAACATGTTTCTGTCTTCAACTCGAAACGTGAAAGGCAAAGGTTGTGCTGGTCCCTCGGGTCTACGCCAGGAGACAACAGGTCGATGACAAAGAACAAAATAAGCTTCTGGGAAAAACTCACCGTTGTGTTCATCGCACCCTGCTCGGACAAACCGAATGACAGAACTGTTTTCAAGCGAATTATCTGGAACCCCGACTGAACCGTAATTTCTCTTGTCCGAGGCAATTGCCTGGTGGCAGCCAGAAAATACGAAATGCGAGTTTGCAGGTTCACAATTTAAAACGAGCTCGCATTGTCCGAGCTGGGTGTGGTTTCTTTCACAACACCGAGAAAAATGAGTCAATACTCAGTACAGGCGCACAACTGGACAATTGCAACAGCCCTGCATCCTTGGTCTGAAGAAGTGGAAATTGTGGGCTCCAGTGGATCTGGTGTTCCACACTCAAGTTCAGAATCACGCAACCACCGGTCCCTGGGGGAACCTTGAAGCGTGCAAAAGAAAAATTCAATTTAATTTCAAATAAATTTAATTTTGAGTTTCAAAAAAGTGATGGACATGCAGGATCAGTGAGAGAGGTGCAGCTGGTCCTGGTCAACCAGGTGAGAAAAACTGCTCAAGTTTGTGCAGCTCGAGAATACTTTCACAGGTTGAATGTTCGCATGTTTGAATGAGAGGATGACATTTCACACAGTGACAGGTAAGTCAAGTGTTTCAGTGTATTGGGTATGGATTGTGATGCCCACATTTTTGTTTGTTCTGTGTGGTTGCCTCTTACATTCACACAGTTTGTTCCAAACGTTCTACCCATTTGTGCACCTCCAATGGACCCATGTTGTTTGGTCTCTGCGTGACCCTCTTGTAACCTGCATTGTTTCCAAAAGAAAACCTGAACTTCTGAGCTGCTTGAGTCTTGATGTTGACCCGTGTACTGGACTCCATCCCTGCCCAGCGTGTGCCCTGACCTCACTGACCCCCGCCTGGAAACCCTGACCTTGAAACGTGTGCTGTCTTGACCCCGACCAGGCACCCCCGACCTTCATTTGACCTTGACCCCACAGGTGTTCACGAAGAGCCTGGCGCAGCCGCGCTGGCCGGGCGGACTTATTGGGCATGAGTTCGCTCCTCCGGACACGCCACCTTGCGGCTTCCTCCGAGAACACTGCGCCTCGGACGAAAGTAAGGGCGCATGCGCACACGCATGCGCGAAGGAGGAATATTTCTGCATGGTGCTGCGGTATTGGGCACCTGTGCGAGGATTTTCTGCAGTGAATTCGCACACACCCTGAAATCTGGGTGTGATTGTCATCGTGGACCTGCGGTTTCTGGTGCCGACTATAACACAAGGCAGCAAGTGGTTTCGCTTTGCGCTGATTGCAACAGCCGTTTAAAGTTTGCGTCACTATTTCTTCTGTTCTGCAAATTTTGCATTGCAGGTGGTCCTTCTCCGGGAAAGGGGACAGATTCAGGGGAAAGGGAGCTCGTTCTCCTGACCTGTCGTGAAAATTGGCCTCCCCCAACGCAGACAAAGACTTGTTGATGTATAGAACCTCCCTCTCTACCCGCCCACGCGCCTCCTTCAGTATCAAAGTGACATGGGTCCGTTTCCGTGTTTCTGACGCGGTTACCGCGGAGACACTGTGTTTACAGTTGACAGCTGGGTGATCGCCATCTCGGTCGTCTTTCCCCTCATCCTGGTCGCCATGGTGATCGGTCTCGCCGTCTTCCTCGTCAGGTCAGTGCTGCTTCTCTCAGTTTGTTGGAGGGAGGCAAGGAGACCAGGGTTTCATGGTCAACCCAGCTCTTTTGGGGAAAAAATTGACAGTGCTTACTTCGAGCCCTGTTTGGTTTTCCTGTGACGATTTCAATCAAAACTCAAGTGCCTTTCTGGAATCTTTGACCACTCCGCAATGTGTGTGACACACACACACACGTAGATAACACAGCAACTGGGTCGCGTTCTCTGAGGCCAGGCTGCAGCTGGCTCATTGGTAAACTCAAGGTGATGCATGCACGCACACACATGCACAAACACACACGCACACAGTGACGCTCACGCGTTTTCACAGTCGTATCGACACACACACACACACACACACACACACACACACACACTGAACAAGTGAAGGCGGCGTTATGCACTATGTCCTGTACTTGTTCTGGCTCATGGACCGTCACACACGCGCACACGCAAACACAGGCACACACACGCGCGCACACGCACACACACCCGCGCACGCATGCGCACTTTTACACGTCTTTCAGGCGGTTCAAGTTCGAGAAGAACCTGTTGATGCAGTCGTGGCGGATCCGCTGGGACGAGGTGGAGCCGATGAGGGGGCCGCTCGGCTCCACCCCGCGAGCCTTCACCGGCGCGTCCGGCTCCGTGAGTCCACACACACACACACACACACGCACACACACATACACACACATACAAACACACACACACACACCTGAACCACAGGTGTGAGTGTCCACATGCGCGCACACACACACACACACCTGGATCACAGAAGCGCACACACACACGCACACACAGACACACCTAGATCACAGAAGCGCGCACACACACACACGCACAGACACACCTGGATCACAGAAGCGCGCACACACACGCACACGCACACCTGAACCACAGGTGTGAGCATCCACACGCGCACCATGTACACACACACGTGTACACACACACCTGGATCACAGAAGCACACACACACATATATACACACACGCTGTCCGCTCAGTGCAGGTGGGGGCCGCCACGACTCAAGAAGCAACGCATTGCGTGACGCAAAAAAAACAAACAAACTGCGAGTGAAAAGCAAACAACACGCGTTGGCTCCGCATCTGCCCCACAGTGAAGCATTGCTCACTGTTTCAGCTCTCGGACACGAGCAAAGCGAGCAAAGAGAAGTCGGAGCAGAACTCGGGAAGCAAGGACTACATCGCCGCGTCCACCACTGCAGCGGCGGCGGCCACCAACGTCTCCAGCTCTCACGTACTTGCATGTCCTCCTGCTGTAGCAACAACGTCCACCCACCTTTACCCCGCAGCTGTTACCATGTCAACGGGTAGCTTCATCTCCAGTAGCTCCAAGGTTCCTGTTGTTCGTATATAGAATAGATTTTCCCTTTTGTCATTGTGTGTTGCTGCATTTCAGTTGGTCCACAGCAGTTCAGAAATGAGAGATGGACATAGTTCACAGGTGGGGCACGTTCCAAGTTTGACACGCACTCTGACCTGGTGAAGAAGCGGCCCAGTCTGGGCCTCTTCCACCTGTTCACTTGGCATTTTGTTTTCAGGCCTGGGCTCACCTCACACAAACTGAAATTGTGGCACTGTTCAGGGGGGTCGCGCACTGGGCGTTGTATGACGTTACACGCCACACTGGATCATGCGTTGTACGACGTTTGACGCCACGCTGGACCGTGCATCGTACGACGCACCTCCATCAGACACTGTACAAAAACAGCGTCTGAAGAGGCAATTACATGCCAATGGTTTTGGAACCATTCAGAATTGCGTGTAACAACGTTGAGCGGTTGAATTTTTTCAAATCACGGGGATTTCCCAAGGAAAGTGGAACCTGGAGAGTGCGCGTGAGACTGACTCCTGTGTCATTGAATCCGCTCCCGGACTCCAGCCACTGTTGGTTTCGGGGTAGAAATACGCAGCACTGGACAACCTGTTGACACGCACACACGATCCTCACCTACTCTGCTGACATTTTTGCCTGCCCAGCTTGATGGCGTTCGGAACCATTGGACCGGGAACGCTACTTGCCAAATCCGATTTGTTGCGTTGAAAGTGATGAGTGGCGGTACGAGAAAATGCAGTGGAGCAGGCAAAAATGCAGCAAAGGAAAAAAAATCTCAAAATAAATACCCGCGTTGCATGGAGATTGACTGGATCATTCACTGCCTCCAGGTTTGTTGTGACTAGAGATAATTTGGTTCCTGCCCTGCGCGTCTGTATGCCCCGCCCCGCCCCGCCCCGCCCCGCCCCGCCCCGCCCCGCCCCGCCCCCGCAAGTGGTATCGTCCTTGCGCAACCGGCTGTGCCGTGCCGCAACACAGAAGCGAACCCGTTGTCCTGGGCCCAGAGCGAACATTTGTGTGTTTTCTATGCCGTCAGTTTTTGACAAACGTTCTGTTTGATTTCTCACAAGTGTGAATCGAGCCCTCGCAATGGTTTTCCCTTGGACCGCAGCCTTGGCCCACGCAGGCCTGAACAAGGACACGGTGCAGTACCCCCAAGTTGGGAACACAATCCCCGCGACGCGGCAGCAGCAACGCAACCAGCCACGCGACCATCCCGTCACCCAATTTGGTCAGCATTGGGCTGCTTTCACATTGCTCCAACTGCTCCAGGAGCAGTTGGGGCGATGCAAATGCAGCCCAATGCAAACCCAATGCGGCAATGCCACAGCACGATGGGGCAGAACGACACTGGTTGCTGCGTTACTGGGAGTGTGTTCCCAGCCTCAGGCGTCCTTTGCAGTCTCGGTCGGCTCCGAGCGTGGCGACGGGCGGGGGCCAGGTCTTCTCGGACGTCGGTCTCTACAAGGGCGTCATCATCTCCATCAAACACATCAAGAAGGAGCACATCCAGCTGACCCGCGACGTCCTGCTCGAGTTCAATGAGGTCTCGTGCTTCCGTTATGTTTGACTGGTCCGTTTGGCACGGGCGGAGGTGCGTCCCGCCCTCCAGCGGATCCCGGATTTTCAAAGTAAACGGGCAAATCATTTAGGAAGGACCTTAGTGCAATGCGACACACTGCGACTCATTGAGCCCTGGATCCGCCAAAAGATCCTTTCGCGATGAAAGTTGTTTTGGATACGACCCCCCACCAGGCTCACCAAGACCAGGCTCCAGTGTGCAGTATGACTCACAGAGTGCACCTTTGGGCTTCCACCTCACTTTCTCTGCGTGTTGCTTCAGATGAAGGACATCGCTCACGAGAACCTGAACGTCTTCATGGGAGCGTGCATCGACCCGCCCAACATCAGCCTCATCTGGCACTACTGCAACAAGGGGTCGCTGCAGGTAGGTCCGGCTCATAGCGCAAGACACACTGTGGTGGCTGCGAGGAGAAGGCTTGATGCTTGCAGACCGGCCGTGCGTTTTGAACCCACAGGTGGCGGCTGCTGTTGTTGCAGGTTCAAACTTGCTGCAGGAAGTCATAATTTCTTCATGTTGGTGCTCCTGTGAGAAGTTGTCGTTTGATACAGGTTTCACCTCTGCTCCCTCCTGCTTCTGTCTGCATGAAGGATGTCATCTGCTCTGTGCAGGATGCACTCTGTTATTGTCTCTGTACACAGGATGTGCTGTCTTGTGGATGCAGGATGCACTCTGTTCTTTGCAGGATGCACTCTGTTCTGTGCAGGATGCACTCTGCCCTGTGCAGGATGCACTCTGTTCTGTGCAGGATGCACTCTGTTCTGTGCAGGATGCACTCTGTTCTGTGCAGG
>JAAUXT010097738.1_pt1 | contig 15387 bp, 21 predicted proteins | sample 7278171 | NCBI WGS metagenome assembly JAAUXT01 (sample SAMN14350112, study PRJNA611818) | marine sediment metagenome | isolation source: surface marine sediment (1.8m) | place: French Polynesia: Moorea | collected 2018-08 | reverse complement strand
CTTTTGGAAGACCCTGCCTGTGGGTGATTTGATTTCGCTTGCTCTGATTTTGCTCGCTTTTTCCAAAAGCTCACAAATCGGACCAAGCTCCTCAAATCGCCTAAAAACGACGACAACAATGTGTGTTCCTTGGCGTGGCAATGCATGAAACTGTTTCAGGTTCCACCAGCACGTGATAACCAGTTTCTTTCTGTTTCTTTTTGTGTGTGTTTGGCATGTGCGTTGTGTGACTATTGTGTGTGATGTTCTCTGTAGATAACCTTCAGTTATGTTGAGTACGCCGGCGACAATGGTTGGAACAGGGTGCACGTACCATTTCAGTATTCAGAAGGTGACGATCCGACGAGGTAATTTGCCCAAAAATAACTGTTGCACAAATCTGTCTGAAAATTAGCAATGAACAGCCCTCTTTCGAACTTGGCCATTTTGCTTGTGGCACTCTTGTCCAGTGGTTCAAGCTCGCAAAAAAATTCAGCTTTTGTAATTGTTGGCGAGTTGCCCACTGAAGGTGACTCAGAACAAGTCGAAACAAGTTTTACACAGAGTTTTCGCACGTGTACCGGCACATTTCTTCACTTGCAGGTTCTACTCAATTCACTGTGTGCTGAACCCACATTTGGAATCCTGCAAGAAGAGGTGATGGTCGGCTGTGCTGCGTGCTGACCAACGGTGCCACAAGAACTGCTGACAGAACCGTCCAAACTGGGAAGACTGGCAAAGTCACAAACTGCCTTTCGTCCCAGAATACCTCGAACCTCACAGTGGAATGAATCAATCAAAATGCGTCACAAAGTTTGTTCACTTGGACATGTTCGTGTTTGGTCCACAGTCTATTGACCAGTTTTGCACAAGACATCAAGCACATCACTCAATGTGTTCGATCCAGTTTGCAGTGTCTGACAGGTCCACCATCATTTTGGTGGTCTTCACTTGCAATCGTCACGAACTTTTGGGCAGCTCGTATTGGTGTTGTTCAGGTGGAGTCATTGCTCATTTTCAATCTGCTTGTAGTTTTCAAACAGGGCTACACGAATCAGTGTCACATGCTTGAGACGTCGCAATTTATCTTGAGTTTGCAAGGAGTACAGGAGTAAAAATGCACGGTTTGTTTGCAGTGATACTACCAACGGAACCTTTGGAAATGTGCTCTCGATGTCGTTTTGAGCTGCGCACATCTTTTTGGTTCATATTCCTGAGGGAGTCCTCTGTTATTCAGTTGTTGCCAACATACTCAGCCAAAGAATCAGCGTTTCTCCAGAGATCTGCACATCACGTGTTGCTGACAGAAGGACACAAGACAAATTTTCTGGATCACTGCAACTTTTATTCACGTGCAAGATTCGGGCAAGAGTAGATTCCTGGTGATGCGCTGTTGAGTTGGGAGGGGAGATATTTTGTCCAGGGTGGGGAGGGATCAGGACTGTACTTTGCTGTTTCTTATCGACGTACTCGTTATGTATCTCTAGTCATGCACTTTGTAGAAGACTTTGCAGGCATTAGTTGTTGACAGGATAGAACATTCCTTCGGTGCAACATGAAAAACAATTCATCTGGTAGTCTAGTTGCCAGTTACTTAAGACAGTTGGTTCGATTCTTCGTGTTTGCATGGCCACATTGCAAAACAATAAAAACTTGGAAATTTAATGTGAACTTGTTTGTCAGGTGGGAAAAAAGATTCAGGCTTCCTGGCAGCACATCACATCACACCAAAAACTTCTTCGCAGGATTGGTCGAATTTTGTTTCACATTTTGGCATAACAAGCAGCTCTCTTGTGGTCGAAAATTGATGTTGGGAGGAGAGAGATCTTGGGGTCCAGAATGGGAAAATGCGAATTGTCATTTTGGAGGTTAAGTGGGCCTCTTGGATCCGCTGAGGGGGTCGAACTACAACCTTCGAAAAACAAACACTCGCACGAGAAATTAAACCAAAAGACCTGATACGAGATGCTATCATTCATCTGTGAGAAGAGTTCATCATACCAACTGTGGGACCAAATCCACCACCAGTTGCACCACCACACCAACTGGTGGTGCCAGGGTCATTGCATCGTTCACCAAGTACAAAACCCCACAAACGAAGGACAACCACCTTGTAAGTTATTGAAACAATAGGTGTGCGTGTGCGGAAATCTTATGAATGCTCTCGATTTTTGAACACGAAAAAAACGACAACACTGGAGCAAGGGCATCAATGCCATTAGTGATGGCAAGAAAGATTGCTTCACAATGAAGATAAGTAGTGCAATTGGATTCGACCGTCTCCTGGTGGTCGGAACACCGGGAACTGTGCAAAAAACAAAACAAATGCAATTGGTGAAAATCACATAGAAAACAAAACTTGACTTTCAGGAACAAAGTCAATGTCAAAATAAGGCTGGGAAATAAAAAGTAGTGCCCCGGGTGAGGCTCGAACTCACAACCTCCGCATTTCTTAGCTCGCCAAGCTCGCCGAAACGAGCATTTGTTACTGCGATATAAGTACGGCGCGCTAACCGATTGTGCCACCGGGGCAGATGCCGAGAGCCGATCGTAGAGTCCCTCATGCTCCAAAGGGTCGGCTCCAAATGCGAAGTCGCAATTTTATGAAGCGACGAACTGATAAATTCTGAATTCAGAAGGTTCACAAAAATTACGAGACACCCAGTACCTTGTGTAGTTCCCAGAAAACTCAAAAAAGCCGTGTCAGACTGACAAATGAATCATTGACAACCTTCACCTTGCTAGATCTACGTCATCAAATATGGTGGATCTTCCGTGTCGACTATCGACTAGAGTAAACATTAAAATGTCGGCTTGAGTGGAGGTTGTGAGCAGTTCCTGATGTCAAGTGTGAAAGAGGGAGTGACAGGATTTTGAGAAGGCAACAATAGTAAACCGTGAGTACGGCTTCAATCAATTGATATCTGCAAGCAGACTAGAATCTCGTGGTCTACTGTGGAAACTTCTTGGCTTCTGCGAAATGTTTGAGAAAATGTGAAAGCTGTTATGCTCTCAAATGCTGGTTTCTGTGAACGTGGGGGTTTACAAAGCAATCTGGGATGAATTTAGTTTGACAGGAAGAAAGGTCAGCAGTGTTGCAATTCTCACCACTCGCTACCCCCCACATTTCCCCTCACTTGTTCTCTCATTGGCTCTGTGGCAATCTCAAGTCTGAGTCACCCCAGACTCAACAAACCAACCAACTGCATGGCGCCCCCCCTCCCGAGCTGTTGCCCCTGGAGAATTTCTGCCGGGGGGGGGTGCTGGGTAGATGACTTCTGCGCCGAAGGAGAGCTCGTGAAAACAACCAAAATTCACATCAGTTTTGGCCAGTCGTTTGTTAGGTTCTTTTCCAAACACCAATTTGAACCAAATCATCTGGATAACTTCTCCAGAACGGTATCATTGTGATAATCGTCTGCTTGGCAGTGCTTGCTTTCTTTTGCTTGTGCGCTCCCGTAAGTCGTGACGTCATCAATTCTGTGCGTCACAATATGCAGTGTGCGTCACGTGACGTTCATCCGTAAAAAAAAATTGGGCGTTGGCGGAGAAGTTCTCACGCGCACATTTTTTGAATGAAAATTGATGTTCTCGTATATATCGATCTCAGCCTTGTTCCCAGGTATTTATGCTTGTATTTCGCAGCACAGTGTTCAAACTGGTGGTGTTGTGGTCTCCATTGTGACTCGGCACACACTTTTTGATGCGAAAGGTTGCAGCGTCTCTGATTTCACCATGCAGGCAAAAGTCGTGGCTGGTTGTTTACGTTTTCGTTTCAGCCAGCCGTCAGAACCAAACTGCGCCGTTCAACCAGTGTTCACAGAACATATGGCACCCAGACGTGAAGAGAGTTCTGCATTGTGAATCTTGTTCATTCTCGACATAATTTCAGCAGAACGCTCGTTTTGCAGATGAGTTGGTGGGATTCTGGATTCAGCAACTTCGCGAGTCAGGCGACCCAGGCTCTGCAGAAGGCGCAGAAGCGGATCGACAAAGCGCTGGACATCAAGGAGGACGACACCACGACTTCTGCTGCGCAGTCCACCTCAGGTACTTTCCAAAAGTTTTGTGAGGAACGCGCCTGTAGATCTAATTTTCTCGCTTTCTGGTGTGAATTTGCTCATCTCAAATCAGTGGTCTTTCGTCATCCTAACAATCTGTTCTACATTTAGATCTGTGTTTATTGCACATAACACATTTCCAATCGCAAGGGCAAGCTGCGATCAAACTCAACGCTATGGTCTGACACTGGCGCGCCCAACTACGAAAGTTTTGTTCTGGCTGGGGGAGCCCTGCTGAAAATTTCGTCTTAGTCACCGCGACCACTGCCAAGAAATAGAAAGTTGTGGTGACCCCTGACACTGCAGAAAAATTTTCAGCAAGACCTGAAGGCGCAGGATCATCCCTTCCGCCGACAAGTGGTGAACACTTCTCAGTCACTTGATCCCTGTCGAAAAGTTCGACCGACTTTGTAGCAGTGATGAAGTGTGATCGCTGGTACCTGATACACAGGGGATTGCTCTTGCGACACGCTTGTGCTCAAAGCTCATGTTTCCTGTTCCACTTTGAAACTGTTGTGGATGTTGAATCTTCACTAACCAGAGTTGGTCCTTGTTTTCTTCTCTCAGGTTGGTCTTGGACAGGTACGCACTCTCAAATTTTTGGTCGACTTTTCTTGCCTGTGTTGTCATTGCAGTACCTTTTGGAAAATTTTCATAAGTGAGCAAGCACTGTGATGGCTTCAAAACAAAACAAGCAATTCAGTCAAGTTTTTCTGCCCTACAGGTTTTCAAACCAGCGGCCCCACTGAGACAGAGGTGGCGTCTCTGGCCGTCTCACCCGAAAAGGAATCCAGCAGCGGCGGTGACGACAGTTTCTGGAACGCCTGGCTTCCCGACTCTGGATCCAAGGCAACTAAGAAAACAAAGCAGACCATCTCGTCTCCATCCATCTCGAGTGTTGAGACATCTGAAGCAACTTTGGCTTCAACAGACCGCAAGTCAGTGTCGAAAGTTGATGCCTTGTTGGAAAGCAGAAGAAAAGCGCCAGACAAACTTGGTCTGAGGAAAAGCAAGCGCAAAACGAGTGGTGAGATTGAAAAAGAACCAGCACTGGACAAAAGTCCTTCAGAACTTCAAAAGGAAGAGAGTGTGACACAGTCTTCGGACTCCAGCAGCTCGTCATTCCAAACCATTTCTCTGACTGAAGTGTCTGAGATATCGTCAACCCACTCTGTTGAACACACAGCAGTTTCGGCATCTTTGTCTGTTGAGACTACACCAAGCAACGAGAGAACGGAATGGAGCTCTGACGGTGCAGAAACCTCCAAGCATGGCGGTATCAAGAGCGACTTGCAAGAAACCGAAGGAAACGTACGCAACGCTTGTGATTCAGACGAAGTCAAAGGAAGCTTGCATGTTCCTGAAAGCCACACTGTGGATCCTGAATCTGAAACGGCCCAGAAAGCCAGCGAAGACACAACGGCAAAGCGTGAAACTGAGGAAGCAAATGTTGAAAACATTGACATGGCACGCGAAGAGTCATTGCCCAGCAAGGAAGCCGCAGCAGAGGTTTGCGTCGAAACGTCTGACACAGTTGTGCCTGTCGAAGATCCAGTTGTTGACAGAGGCGGTGAAATGCTATCAGAGATGAAAACTCTGGTGTCAGAGGATGCAACAAGTTTATCAACCAGTGTGATTGAACCTCAAGAGTTCGATTTGGCACCCACGAAGTTGTTGATGTCACTTGAAGACAGTTCTGTGTTGGAGGAAGAGGAGAAATCGTGGTGTGAAGAACTAGCAGACGTAGACTTGACTCTGGCTAAGGAAAAGGAGGAAACGACTGAAGCAGCTGGTCTGTTGGAAGGGTCTGAAGCTGTGGAGTCTTCAGAGGAGTGTGCTACTGGCGGCCAAACTCAAACTTGTGATGATAGTTCTGACCAAACCACTGTGATTCCTGAAACTGATCAGGGAGAGGAGGAAAGCTGTGACTCAACACCTGCTGAAGAGACCATGGGCGAAAGTTTGAGTGACAGCAAAAGTGAAGGGAGTGTGATTGAGAAAACCTCAATGCAGGTGTCCAGTGAGAGTGGGACAACCAATTCTGAGGAGGTGGATGAAAACAACAAAACTCTTACCGAAGACGATTTCAGAAAGTTGGCGACTTTGGGTGCAGAGTCTGACGGAGCCGTTGCTCAGAGTGAGCAAACGGACGGTGCGAGTATCAAGTCGAGTCCAGAACACGGAGTGACAGCTGGATCCAGCCCCGAACACTCTGGAACCGCCTCATCCAGCTTGACCTCCAGTGGCTACGTGAAGAACATGATAGAGGAGGCGATGGTGGAGAGCCTCAAAGAGTCCGACTCCCACTCAGACAGATCGTCCGACAAATCGTCGGACATGGTTCGAATCGAATCTGGCATGAACAGCGGCCACACATCTGGAGATGAAATCGACACAACAACGTCTTCGGACATAGAAATCATATCCACGCCAACGCCCAACGGCGAGTACAAGCTGATGGAGCGGCCCTTCGACCTGTCTCCGCTGCGACACGCCCTGCGGAAGACGGTCCGGAGAGGGGGCAGCCCGCTCGGACACATGAGATCCGACAGCGGGTCCAGTGCGCAAAGCAACTGGAGCAAGAATGGAGACGACCTGCTGAGTCCCGAGGGAGCCGTGTCCAGACCGCGAGAGGTTGAAATCGCGCACATTCCTGGTAGGCGACGTGCGGGAATGATTGTGATTCAAAATATTGTACTTTCTGAGAGTTGAAACAGAAAGACAGTATTATTAGTATTTCTCTGGGGTCAGTGGATAGTGTCAGACGTACTTTCAGCTTTTTTGCAAACAAACAACTCTTACTTCACCCAAATTTTATTTTACAGGTGTCATTGAAAGCACAAACAATCCACTTGAAACAGAAAAACTTCTGAAGGTTTGTCATCACCACTTCTTCCACTCTTTTATGTTTTGGAGACTTGACCTTCATGTTGTTGTTGATTTTTTTCCGATTTGATGTCCTGTCAGAATCGCAGTCCTTTTTGCATGTCGTAACGATCGAAAACAGCCTGAAACTGCTGTAGGCAGAGGCATTTTGCAACAAGCATTTGCACCTTTAGTAACAACAATGTCTTCGCTGCTAGATGGTGAACTGGGGACTTTGCTACATATTTTCAGACGATTTTCCACTGTTCGTTTTGGGAGTTGTTGCTGGAAGTGGTGTCTTTCAATTTCTCCTTTTGTGTAACACCTCCACACAAGATCTGGAATGATCCAGTTTGGTCTCCCAAGAAGACATTTCAGTAATTCGCAAACTTTCACGCAGGTTTTCTTCTCTTGATCCAATTTGAGAGAGACATGTTCACTTTGCGATCACTGCAGGAAGACACTGGAAACGCAAAACCACTCCAGCCCATTGCTGAAAAAAGTGAACCGCTCGATGTGGTCCAGTCAGACCGAACCTTGCATGTACCTGTGCCTCCACCGATACAGCAGGTTGGCATCAAGAACCACGTGTCAAAACTGCACTCTGCTGCTTCTGTTGTTCTTGTTCGGTTGTTGGATCCTGCTTTGTTCTTGCTGACCCACAAGATAATTCCTCACCTCTAACCAAGCAATTTCGCGTTCTTGTTGTTCTTTCAAGATGTGTCATGTATTTCAATGCATCTGATCTTGGTGCGGTTCCTCTTTCATGGCGATGTTTGCGGTTGTTTCTGAAGGACGACTTGTTCGCTTGGTGTGGCACTGTGCTGAAGAAAGGCAAATCAACATGGCTTTCAGAGGTCTCGCACCTTCGTTGAGTGTTTGCAACAGCCCAACAGGTTCGACCTGTACAAAGTGATTGGAATTTGATTTTGAAGGTCCCTGCACCCATGGACACGTTTTTGTACTGCCGAGAACAGAAGTGTCCTTGGAACCAAGGAGTTTGTGACATCAGCCACTCGTACACACAGACGTTTGGAGAATGTGCACAGTAACCGCACGAACACAATGCACTCACACACACAAAGTATGGGGTTGGTACCTGATAACAAATGTCCAGTTAGTGCGTTTGTATTCCATTGTTGTGCAGTTCTGGGTGGCTGATATGTTGGGCTCTGGATTTGCTCACATTATACAGAACAAGCTTTCTTGTGGTCGTTCTGTCGCAACTTTTTGTGTGCAGTTTATTGTGTCAGCAATAAGGTGGTGAGATTTTATCACTCAAGCTGTCGCAACATTCTCAAGAATAAACATTTCAGACCGAATTGATCAGCAAGAGAAATAGAAAAGTAAACTGGAACCTGCCACAGTTCACCCGTCCATACGTAGTTCCTTTGAACGTTGCTACGTTGCACAGAATAAGTGGACAAAGCTTCATGCTTCATCCGTTATTGACATATTGACCTGTTATTGACATTTATCTCATTGACATTCTTTGAATGTAACAAATTAATTCTGCAGGATGATGATGCTAGTGTTAAGGATCTGAAGCAGGTAAGATTCAAAACTGGCGATTGGAAGGGTTGGGCGCGGCGACCCGCTTGAGAGCAAAGTTATTAATGAACTCCAACTCACCACTCATACAGTTCCTTTCAGCGCAGAACACGACGCATCAAAAATTAACCGAGCTTCTCTCAAGGCAGGGGGCGTGGTGCGCGAGGTGGGTGATGGGCAGTGGAGTCAGTTTGATCACCTTTGCACGTTGGATTGAAATGGTGTAAATACCACCTCTGAGCACGGGTAATTTTTGTGAGACCTTGAAACAATCGACAGTTTCTTCTGTGGTTGTTTCTTTGTATAGAAAATGCACACTTCGTTCTTTGCAGGCAGTGATTTGTGGCGTGTCCTTACTCTCAGTGTTTCTTGTGCTTTTTTTTATCAACATTTCGTCTGGAAGTGTGGTTGTGTGGTTTGACATCTCATTTGCTCGTGCTATTTGTTGACAAACGCTCTTCGTTGTTGCAGAAACTGGCGGATATGGCCGAGATCATAGAGCATCGAGAGAAGAAGTTACTGGAGCTCAGCAAACAGAACATTGACATGCAGGAGACCAACAACATCCTTCGCAGGTGACTCGTGTTTCACGATCAGCTTGTCGCACTGATGAATCTGCTTCTTGCGTATAATTGTGTCTGTTGTGCTTTCCAGTCAGTTGCAGCAGGTGGAAGACGCGCGAGAGTCCGAGATGGCCGATCTGAATGAAATCACCAAAGAGTTCACCGACAGACTCACCGAGTCCGAAAGGAAACTGAACCAAGTTTTGAGGGTGCGTGCATGTTAGGACCTTGTGTCGCAGGAAATGGAATGTTGCCTGCTCGAACGCCAGAAATTGAAGACAACGTGATTTGATGGCGTTGAAAATTTGCAGGAGAAAGAGGCTGTGAAGAAGCAGTTGGACCAAGCGCGCAACGAGTTGTACAAAACGACGGACGTGACGACGTCGGCCGAGAAGCTGCTGCGCGAGAAGGACCATCAGATCACCGAACTCATGGAAGAAGGTGCGTTCTGTGTGAACAGGGAAAGGTTGACCCAACTGAGGGTCAGTGGGAAGCGACCTGCAGTGAGAGTCCCGATTTCAACGTTCGAGAGAACTGGACCACGGCCGAGATTAATTTTACTTCTGGGGTTGAGGGACCCAGCCCTGAGAGAAAATAGATTTTGGTTTTGTGGTCGACAAACAAAATCGCGGGTTCTATTTGGATCTGTTCGGACGCCATGGTGTTTGCTTGTCAGGTGAGAAGTTGATGAAGCAGCAACTGCAGACGAACAACATCCTCAAGAAACTGCGAGTCAAAGAGAAAGAGAGCGACGCCACCGTGAAGTCTCAAAAGTGAGAACTCCAGGTTTTAGTCAGCTGCATGTTTTGGTCATCACCCTACGTTACTTTGCCAGTGAAAGTTATTGCCAGATTTGAAAAACAGAACAACTTTGGCCAGATATCTTGTGTCAACAGAAGAAAAAAATCGTTGCTTTGCAGAGAGAAACTGCAGAAACAGAAAACAGAACTGGATCATCTTCAGAAAGTTTTGGACGCCAAGGAAGACCTGGAGAAGAATCAGATCGGTACGGTGGCAGCAAATTTGGTTGTATGTGCTCTGTTCCACTCAACTGCAAACAGTTGCTGTGTTTGAACAGGAACCTTTTCATCGTTTCTTTCAACAGAGGCCATCAACCAGCTGAACAACGCGGTGAAGAAGCAAGAGATGGAAATCAACACGTTGAAGGTGGGCACTCGAATTTGCTCCAAAAGACAGGCACACAAGTGTTTTACGTCTGTACTGCAGGATACCAGGTGAGGAATGAGAGCTCACCAGCTGTCTCTGTTTTGCAGAGTGACCTGGAAGACTCGCAGGAAAAGAACAGAAGTTTGCAGGTCATTTTGGACAACTCATACAAGTAGGTTTGAATGGAGATTTCTTTCTTTGGTTTCAAGAAACGTATTCTCTCAATGGTGACTGAAAACTTGATTGACAGTTCGAACGCACAGAGACTGCATTCATTCACTCACGCACAGGGAGATCGCGGAGCTGCACAAAGCGAACGCTACGAAGAACAGCGAAGCTCAACAGGTGGTGCTATCTGCGGAGATGGCGGCGCGTGAAGAGCTGCGTCTCGCGCTGGAGCGCCAACAGGTTCAGAAGAAGCAGGATCAGGAGGTCCTCGTCACGCAGGTGACGTCATCGCATTGGAAAACGCGTGACAACAATGGTATTGCTTGGCGGTTTGACAACCCGATGGGCTTTGTGGCAATGAATGTTCTCGCTTTGCAGATTGAGGATCTTCGAATGAGTATCTCGCGCTCGGAGAAGGAGAGTGGGAGGCGAGAGGACGTGTTGCGACAGGAGATCTCAGATCTGCAGCAGGTAGATCTACCTTTCCCCATTTGTTCTCACGTGGTCGATCAGTGTTCAACACGAATCGAAATTTGTGCCTGACGTCGATGAAATAAACATTCAATGTTTTCCTCAAACAGAGACTGCAGGAGGCAGAGGGAAGAAACCAGGAGTTGACCCAGAGCATCTCTGCAGGTGAGGCACATTTCTGTGTTTCGATTGGCTGTATCTTTGCACACCTCTTGGTCAATTCTTGGGTCTTTGAACTCTGTCCAAAATCGTTTCAGCAACCAAGCCTCTCCTGCGACAGATCGAGAATCTGCAGTCGACATCTTCCGCTCACACCGCGTCGTACGAGAAGGTCGAGAAGAACCTGACGGACAGACTCGGTAAGTGCAGTGAACAACTCCCATGTGGGCAGACTGAGCGTGACACGTGAAGATTCTGATGTTTTCCGCAAAGTTCACGAAGCACGCTTTGAGGATCTTTTCAAGTGGGCGATCTTCCTTGAGGTTGTTTATGGACGTGAAGTAAATAACAATTTGTTCTTGGAACAGCGGAGGCACAGGAGCAGCTGGCGCTCGCAATGGAGAAGGAGCGCGCGGCGAGTGAGAAGCTGCTGGAGGTAAACGCCCGCCTGGCATCGCTCGAGTCGCAGGTGGCGTCGCTGCGCCAGGACAAGTCTCGGCTCAGCGCCGAACTTGAGATGGAGCGAGCCAAGGCCGAGGTGCTCGAGGAGGCCAAGATGACGTGAGTGGGGACAAGAATCCGAGACTAAAATGTGAATCTGTCTGTCTGTGACATGCCAAGCTCAGCTGTGTGGCTATCGAAACAAAAGACATCTAGCACACGTGCCTCAGTGCCAAACAGGAACATTGTGTCGCGGATGAGTCAAGTGAGTTTTGTTACTTGTGTTTGACAGCGAATCAGTCCACCTGGAAACAAAACGACAAAGCATGGAAAAGGACATGGCGGAGTTGAAGAAAGAAAAAGTTCTTCTGGAAAATCACCTGGAGATGGAGAAGATGAAGGTCGAAGCAGAAAAGAAGAAATTACTCCTGGCGCACGAGCAACTCCGAGAAAAGGTCCGCCACCAGTGATACGTCACGTATCCTTAAACCTTGTGCTCAAAGAATTGCAAAATAATGACATCTCTGCTTGACCGCCGCATTCCGCCGAGCTGTGGAACCTTGTGCTCAAAGAATTGCAAAATAATGACGTCTCTGCTTGACCGCCGCATTCCTCCGAGCTGTGGGCTTGGCGCGTTCCATGCTGGGCGTAAGGGTGTGTGTGTGTCAGACGATCCCCCAACACACACTGAAAAGTGCTCAGAATTTGTTCCCAGTCATTGTGTGGTGATAATGCTGGCCACGCGTAGCCGCGAGCTCGTTGATCTTTGATATCCTGTGACAGGAGCTGCTGTTGGAGAGGAGGTCTCCGAGTCCAGGTCTGGCTTTGTCGCGCACAGCTAGTTTTGCCGGAAGCGAGTCTCCAATGACGACCAGCTTCACTCAGGTACACGTGTTCCAAAGATGGCGAGACACCAAGTGTTTGTCATTTTGCCTTTTCTGAAAACAACAACCGAAGTGCCCAGTGTGAACACCAAATTGCTGCCTTGTACAGGAAGAAATACTTGAAAAGACGCTGATGGTGGCTTCTTCGAACGGCAACAAACCGTCGTTGTACGAAAGTTTGCGTCACACCAACGCCACGGCGCTGCTAGAAAATCTGCAGTCACAGCTGAAGCAGAAGGAAGGTGAAATTGTGCAGCTGCAGGTGAGTTGTTTTGATGTGCTTGATTTTCACGTTCTTGTTCCTTGCTCATCATCGACATTTTTCGCTGAACCTGAATCGATGTCCAAAACAGAAAGTTCGCTTCTGTTTGTAGAGCGATATCACTGAGCTGGAGCGCACGAGGGAATCAATGGCCCGAGAACTCGTCAACCTGACCTCTGAGAACGATCAGCTGAAGGAACAGCTGGAAGACTTCCCTGAGTTAGAAGCCAAGTTCAAAGTGAGGAACAGTCACGCAAAGATAACCAGCGTTTTGAAAATCTGTGCTCCAGTTGCCCGCAAGAATGTGAACTTCTCGTGACGTTGGACCCTCGTTTGTCGTTGGCATTGCGTCGCCAGCGAGAACACGTCGCTCAGTGACGTGTTTTCCAACACACCCCGTACGAAACAGACCTCAATGCATTGATTCGTATTTGGCAGGAGATGGACGGTCGGTACCAGGCGCTGTTGCAGATGTACGGAGAGAAGGTGGAGGAGACGGAGGAGCTCCGCCTCGACCTGCAGGACGTCAAGGACATGTACAAGGCGCAGGTGAATCAGCATTCAAGCTCCTCTTGTGTTCACAGCTGTCCCATTGGGAACAATGGGTGGAGGAGCTTTCCTCACCGGATGCTGTGCGTATCCAGACGTGGTTTGAAGCTGTGAAGATGGTTGAGGGCGACTAACGATCTGCGCCAGTTTTAGAAAGTGCGACTCACTCAGAACTTCGCGCGACACCAACAGAACGGTGCACATCTAGCTTTCCATTCCAGATCAACGACCTACTGATGAGCCGATAACAGCGCGCGAGCAAAGGAATTGGAATTTGATGACAGCGCAATGGGCGTCGTCCAGCTCGTGTACATTCCTGCAGACTGTTGTGATGGATTATTTATTCTTCGCCAAATACTGACCATGCATATCTTCTTCTTTGTGGGACAATTGTGCTCTATGGTGGGATCTGTGATGTGTCTCCGGCACATCTTTGTTGGAGCTGTTTCGTAGGAGCAACTTGAGGCTCAATTTGGGAACCCGCTTCCGTGAAGGAAGTTTCAGTATGAAATGTTCCAACTCTATTGGTTGCGTTGAAATGGGGAGTGTGACCTGTCAACAGCGGATGCTGTTGCCTTTGCAGTGCTGATGGGTTTTGTAAACTGTCACCAGGGAATTTTCTTCCAAATATGGTGCGAGGATGGAGGATTATCAGCCAGGCGCTGTTTTTCTGTGCAATTTTTGCAAGGAAAATGTGTCACCTCAAGCATGCGCAAATCTGTGCCACACCACAACACTGAAACTGCACCAGTGACCTGACGCTGTTCAAGAGAAGTCACATGAAATGTTGGGGCACCGATGAGTCAAGTGGGGTGTTGATGCAGATTTGGTGATACGATTCCACAAACTGGCCGCTTCGCTGTGTGACGTGTTCATTGGTTTTGGCGATTTCTGATCACGCCGTCACTCGTCAATTTGTGCTGGAGCATATTTGCCGAACCGGATCATTGACAATGGTTTGGCGTACGACACACCTCTGTTGTGGGTTGGATTTCTCGTTTGGTTTCATGTTGGGTCAATAAAGTTATTTTGCACCTTCAGGCAAATGTGTCAATTTCTTTTCAAAATGTCAGACTACCCGCCGAGGGATGTGCATGTCGATGTCCGTCTGGATTTGCGCTTGGGACTTTCTTTGAACTGGTGCGCACCAGCTTCTTCACGACACACCGGAAAACAAAAATTCAGAGTCCAGGTTACAGGCCATGTTGAGTTACCAAGGGGGTAACTCAACATGCTCATTTGCATATGTAAATGAGGGCACAGGTCAACAAATGCAACATATTTAGTAAGACCATGGCTAGGCCCACAACATATCTGCACACACTCAACTTTGACAAAGAAATGAGCTCAGGACAGCCTCAAGTGTTTTCACAAAATCCAAGATGGCTCCCATACTGCTTCACCCACATATCCCATGACACTTGCATGTGCGGGACCACAAGACCACTTAACCATGCAAGTTTAAACATTCTCTGGGCAAGCATTACCAAGTTACAGGTCATGCTCATTTGCATGTGAATGATGCCACAGGTCAACAAATGCAACATATTTTGGAAGACCATGGCTTGGCCCACAACATATCTACAAACTTAACTGTGACAAAAAAATGAGCTCAGGATATTCCCTAGTGTTTTCACAAAATCCAAGATGGCTGCCATACCTCATGACCCACAAAGCCCATGACACACATGCATGTGGGGGACAAGATCACTTGACCATGTAAGTTTGAACATTCTCTGGGCAAGCATTACAAAGTAATGAGCCCCAAGTGTGTTTTCACAAAATCCAAGATGGCTACCATACTGCGTGACCTACATAGCCCAGACACACTTGCATGTGGGGACAACAAGACCACTTGACCATGTAAGTTTAAACATGCTGCAGGCAAGCATTACCAAGTTATGGGCCATGTTGAGATGCCCAGGGTGTGTGTGTGTGTGTGTGGGGGGGAACTCAATGTGGCCAAAAAATGAGAAATGCTTGAAGTGATCCTGGCTAATTTTCACCATGTTGAGTTACCCCCCCCACACACACACACCCCAGAAACTCAACATGTACCAGTCCTCATACAGCAATTTTCAAAAAATAAAAGCAAAAAAAGCACTTTTTGAAGAAAAAAAAATGCTTTTTGAAGAAAAAAAAGCACTTTTTGTGGGGCTTTCTATCATATATTCTGGTTTGAAATCAAGTCTTGTTTCAGTGACTATTCTCTGATTATGGTGAAAAATGTAATATATTTGTACTATTCTCTGATTATGGCTAAAATG
>JAAUXT010002709.1_pt1 | contig 15387 bp, 16 predicted proteins | sample 7278171 | NCBI WGS metagenome assembly JAAUXT01 (sample SAMN14350112, study PRJNA611818) | marine sediment metagenome | isolation source: surface marine sediment (1.8m) | place: French Polynesia: Moorea | collected 2018-08 | reverse complement strand
TGTGACACCATAGAGGAAGGTAGCCTAAACCACTGAGCTCCAACTCATACTCTACAATAAACTATACTACAACATCACTACTGGGGCTTCACTCATATATACAACAGTTTACAAGCGAACAAGAGAGTTCGCAGATTCTGACGCTGCCTGGATTCTTCTAACAACGTGGAAACCAGCCACATTTCAAACTCATCTGCACTATCAACCATTCCCAACTCGATCAACTCCGAGTGAACACAATTTCTAAATCCGCAACTGCAACAACAAATTTACAACAATCACACAACATTCGAAGAAAAACAAAACGAAAATTGTCCTTTCCTTCGCTTCGTACAAACCATTTTTCCCAGGAAATTACTTTCCAGTACAGCAGATTGAAGTTTGGAGAGTTTGAGGACAAAATCAAATGCAGAACAACGCAACTTGGAAATTTCTCGCAACCGCATCCGAATGACAGATTGATTTGGCGCAAGCACGTCAACGCAAATCACTCGAACACCTCTCCGTTACACCCACCCGCGACTTCGTTCTTGTCACGATTCAGACGGACACGGTTTGTCCACGAATTTCCCGTTTCGCGCCTTTCCTACCATTTCTTTGACTCGCTTGATCCAGCCAACCAACTGGTGAGGTCAAATTCACACCAACTGGTGGGGTAGATCCACCACACCACCTGGAAGGGCCAAATTCACCACACCAACTGGTGAGGCCAAATTCACTGCACCAACTGGTGAGGCTAGATTCACCACACCACCCTACCAACTGGGGGCCAGAGCCACCAGATCCACACTTTTCTAAACGGGAACTTCGTGCACAAACCTGGTAAATCGCTGGATTGAGTTGCGCGGATGATTCAAACAGAACACGCCCCACGTTTTCAAATTGGCTTCGAGGTGAAGATGCGGCGCCAAAAACGAAGAGCGGCTGGCGTTTGGATTGAAAATGACAAGGCAGCTGCGGGTTTCCATGACAAAAGTTCGTGCGCGTGGGAACGCAGCGCTTCAGTCCATGAAGACGTGGACGCGCCCGCTCGAGTTTCCGCCGACGAGGGCGCTGCGTGTCGGGTGGAAGGCGTTGAGCGAGCACACGGACGCCAAGTGCTGCTGCCCGTCGGTGAACGCGCGCAGCAGACGCCCCCTGGTGTCATACAGCTCGATCTGCAGGAGCAACTTCCGGTCAAGTCACGTGCAAAATTAATTTCAAAAGAGGAACTTTTGATTGGTAGACCAGGTTTTTGCTGAAGGTGTCTTCATCCCGTGCGCCCACAGACATGTGCAAGAATAGGGACGCAAGGAATTCAGCCTGCACATGTCGAGTAAATTTTTTCAGAGTGCCCCTTCCCCCACCGCCAGGGGGCCAGACATCGGCCTAACCCTTGTACCCGCTTCAGAATTGCACTGACGGTTCAGGACTGAGGCGGCAAGGGTGCCAAAGTTCCTCTTCTGCATTGAATGTAGTTGCAAAGCAACGAATCAATCCCTTCCCCTTCAACGCAATTCTAACTTCACCTCTGGCTCGAGGCGCAAAAGGAAACGGGTACCTGTCTGGGGTGCTTCATGCTGCCGACCACGAAGAGGTCGTCTCGCGCCGGGTGCCAGGCGGGCCGGAAGTTGCTGAGCCAGCGTCCAGTGTGGTTGTTGTGGGGGATGGAGTGACGCAGCGTAATGTCCGTCAGGTCCGAGCTGTCGTACAGTCTGCAACAGAACAAGAACAACGACGTATTGAAGACTCGCGATCTCACGTGCACTAATTTCCAGAACGTCCTCAACCTTTTCTCGTTTCAGGTGTGGTGTGGGGTGGGGTTCAAGTGAGTTCAGGGGAGGGGGACCCTGCATCGCCCATTGATGTTTCCCAGAGAGGTCATATCTGCGTGAATCTAACCAGCACGCGACGCGAACGCGTACTCTATCAGAACACATCTGATTTTGTGTCACCGATGGGACAAAATGCGGGGGGGGGGGCGGGGAATTTTTCGCCGGAGAAGACGAAAACCCTCTTCCGATGACTCTTGCGATTGTGAATCCAACCTGATCTTGTCATCCATGCAGATGGTGACCACGTGACTTCCGGTCACAGGGGAGAAGACGGCGCCGTCGGTCGACTTCGGGTGCGGCAGCTCCAGCAGCGGCTTCGGCCTCTTGTTCGTTCGGCTCAGTTTGCGCGCGTCAAACAGGCACACCGTTCTGAAAATACCCGTGGGTGGTGCAAGTGGATGTTGCCTCTTCTTATACAGTGATCTCAACACAGCACGGAACGCGCACAGATCCACAACACTTCCTGCAAAGCAAATCACACAAATGCGCACGCAAGCACACGAAGCACGTGTAAAATTGAAGGTTCACACACACACACACACACACACACACACACACACACACGTACCCAGAAATGGCGGCCGTGAGGAAGTAGTGGGGCTGTGTCGGATGGACACTGATTCCCTTCACCGCGAACTGGTCCACGTGGTGTTCGGACACCAGTCCACTGCAACACAGAGTCCAGTGACAAGTTGGAATCACAACACACCAAACCCGAGACATATTGTGCACATTTGATGCCTAAAATTCACAAATCAAATAGCTTGTTCAATTTGGCGCGCCAATCTGAGCACCCTTTTGGAAAACCGTGTACGAGGTTCCTACCAAAAGAGATGCATATGGGCGTGTCGTACATCCAGTTTTGGACTTTTGGTCATCCACCCTAACAATGTCGACTTCCAGCATGTGTCCTTCATGTATGTCACTTTGACTCATTGTGCACTGACTCCAGTACACTCAAAACTTGCACTGAAGTTGCGGCATTTCGACTGGTGCATCAAATTGTCTGCCAGCAGCGAAATGGATGTTTCAAAGAAAGAACAGAGATCTGAGATGAGGTTCCTTTTTGCAGAAGGACTGACTGCAAAGGAAATTCATGACAGATTCATGACAATGTGCATGGAAGGTTTGCAGTGTCCAGGTCAACTGTGCAGCGATGGGTGAACAAGTTCCGGACTGATCCAGTGAATGTTCAGGATGGTGCAAGATCCGGTTGACCACTTGTGCGGACACAAGCAAACATTCAGAAGGTCAGGGCAGTTGTGCAAGCTGACAAGAGAACATCTGTGAAAGCTGCAGCCTGTGCAACCAGACTTTCCATTGGGACAACTCACTGGATTTTGACCAAAGATTTGAAGAAGACCAAGAAACCAGCGAAGTGGGTGCCACACCTTCTTAACCAGGCCCAGAAGGACACCCGTGTGCATCAAGCCTGCCGTGCACTTGCTGCTTTGCGCCGGAGGCAGAACCCAGTTGAACATGTCATTGCCGAGGATGAATCCTGGTTCTGGGTGTGGGATCTGGAATCCAAAAGGAGCTCTTCCCAGTGGTTAGATCAAGGTGAAGATCGGCCTCAAAAAGCAATGAAGGAGCGATCCACCCTCAAGATGATGCTCATCATGTTTTTTGATCGAGAAGGCATGGTGCACAAGGAGTGGGTTCCGGATGGAGTTGGCATTTCATCAGAAGTTTACATTCAAGTTCTGGAGGGGATGAGGGTGTCTTTGCGCCGCAGAAGACCACATCTCTGGGCTGGCAATGTCAATTGGGCTCTTCTGCATGACGGAGCACCAGCCCACTGTGCTGGACCGACCCTCCGGTATCTCAACTACCACGGATTCACCCTGATGCCACACCCTGGTTATTCCCCTGACATTTCACCATGTGATTACTGGATTTTCAGTCGGATCAAGCGTGAAGTCCAAGGGATCAGATACAGGAGTCTTGCAGACTTGTCCACAGCTGTTGACCAAGTCATCCATGCCATCCCCCAGCGTGAATTTGCTTCAGCAATGGACCGCTATCCGGAGAGACTAAGGAAACTGATCGCAGCAAGAGGAGCTTATTTCGAGCGCAAATAGACTGAATTTGGACAATCTGAAATATGGAAATCATTGACAGAGACACTGTGTTGTTCTGTAGAAAGTTTGATAAATCTGTTGAGGAATCTCTGTTCTGGATGACTCTTAACATGTCAAATCCATCTAACTTGTTTCCGGAATTTTGACCATGTCAAACATGTTGGATTGATGCGGTTTCTTTGTACACACATTGCCAAAGATGTCGACTAAACAGTATTGCATACTCAATAAATTTGGTTCATTTCGGTACTCGCGGCACGCCCATATGCATCTCTTTTGGTAGGAACCTCGTACGCTGAGCAGTTTGTGGTGCAGGAGTTGAACACTTACACGCAATTTCAACACTTGCGCGCAACGCAAAACACGGTGCGCAGATTTCTGTGCAGCCTGATAGAAAGCTTTGGCGATTCGAGTGAACCAACATGTTTCATATCGAACGCGCCCACTCGCGGTATTCACCCATCCGTTCTGAAGTCGACGACGCTGACGAAGCCGCCGCTGAGCCCGACGACGGCCGTGTCGCGAGACGTGAAATCGAACCCGTACAGCCGCACGTATTCATCCGCCGGGGTCGCGAACACCTGCGGTCAACAAACAAGAACACTTCTCAGTGCAGACACTCACCTCGATGACCATTTGAAATTCTTATGCCGCACAAACAACGCACCTCACTTTGTGTTCTTGTGCACTAAATTTTGTTATCCAAAGGAAAGAGTTTCGAATATTTTTTTTTCTTTTTTCAAAGATGGCGTCCAGCCCCGCTGACCACACCCTGAATCTGTCCCTGACCTGAGAGAAAACTCCGGCGCACAGATCCCCGCACTTGAGCGTCCCGTCGTAGCTGCTCGAGAAGATCTTGGTGGCGTCGTGCGGAGGGATCCGCAGCTCGTAGATGGGGCGGGACTGAGGGTCGTAGCAAAACACTCCGTCCTGACCCAACTTAGAGCCCTGCAGAAAACAAGAATACCTGTTCGCCACGAGTATTACAAGCGACAGAGAATGGGGTTATTCAAACTCATTCATTGTTTTGGGAGGGAGTGGGGCCAATGTAATAAACAGGTGGGCAGTGAGGCTGTCTGCACACAAACAGACGTCACAGAATCCTGCCTCTGAAAAAGGCCCAGTCTCAACTTCTGACGCCCCCTGCACACAAAACTTTTTTGTGTCTTCTTTTGTGGTGCGAACGTATCAATTGAACGCACGTCCAAAAGGCCTGTGGTCGCTGTGCCGACAGGACCACTTGCTGAGGAACACGAAATTGAAGCATCCGATGTTCACAGGCCCCGAACATCAGGGCGTCGTTTTGTTTGCACATCACTCACCACATCCCAGATTCCGAGTCGGCCCCACTTGTCGCCGACACAAGCGAGAACTTTATCCGCCCTCGGGTGTACCGCGATGGAAAATATTCTCTGTGGAACGACCTTGGCAACCAGCTCCCCCCTGATCTTCATCCCCTCCAGGCTTTCCACAAACCTGGAACAAAAATGACTGCCGTGTTGAACACGCGCCCACCATTCACGAGCGTTGTGAGTCCGAAACTCCGCAAGACTGTTGTCAGTGTGTCACAGGTGTTTTCTGAGTCTCGAGTCAACGTGCTGGACGGCATCCACAGTGACCAGTGATTTTGGTGGACGGAGGTTCCGCTGAAGAACAGTGTTTGTTTCAGTCGATTCGTGCCATGTTTGACGAAGGTACACAGCCGTCCCACGCCACACACACACACACACACACGCACATGAAACTCGAGAAGATCCTCACTCTGATGTCTTTCATCGATAGTTACGACTTGACATCAAATTCGTACGCACTTTTCCGTGTCCGTTTGGTGGTTCGAGGCCTTCTTCTTCTTCGGCTTCGTCAGCTGTTTGAGCGAAGTGAGGAACTTCTGGTGAGCATCATCCCACACGTTCTTGTATCGCAGACAGTCAACGAAGGCGGTTGGTTCAGCCGACTTCCTCTCCTGAAACAAGAACCGCACGTGTTGAAGAAGGCGTGGTCCATACGAGCGCCATAAACGCCATTGTTTTTTTCCGAGCACGAAGCACGAAGCACAAATCACGCATTTTGCGCCTGTGTTCGCAGCTGTTGACGGAGCTCACGTGTATGTCCTCTTCGAACAGCGGAGTGACCACGGGACGCGGAGGCAGCTCCAGTCCATCCGGGTCCTTGTTCTGGATCCGCAAACTGGAGCGTCGGGGAAGCACCACCTTCTCTCGGGGTTTCCTGCAACAAGAACACTTGTCAGTGAAGACACGCGCCTCACAGAATTTTGACAAAGGGTGCGTCTTTACAGCTGCAGACACTAAATTGCGACCACAACACACGCGCGATGTTTCAGCCGTCAGGCCGGGCAAAGATTCACAGACCATTCTTTGAGGCCTCTTCGTGTTGGCTTCTGGTTCGCAGTCACCAAACCCAAGTGCGCTTTCGCCTGGAATGACAAATTGTAGCCTTCAGCCCGGTTCCACAAAGAAACGACAAGCAGACAAACGAGGATGTCTCTAAAGAAAGCGGCACTGTGCAGTTCTTCCGCCTCCAAGATCATGACAGAATCGGCCAGTTGTCTCGATTCAAGCGCCCGAGTCTATCAGCCCGACAGCGAACGTGCAAAGTGCCACTTTCTTCTGTACATTCTTCGTGTCACGAACACGCACGAGAGCTGTGGCTATGCGCGTGACAGTGTGTGTGTGTGTGTGTGTGTGTGTGTGTGTGTGTGTGCGTGTTTTGAACTTGACGTGACCTGCTGGCGTCGCCTGCAACGCCAAATTCTGCGATCCAGTGTCACATCGCCAGGTCTCACCTCGAATACACCCAATGACGACAGGAACTCCGCGTTCGCCTCGATATTCTGTTGTCGCAGCTTTTCAAAATTCTGAAACAATCGTACCACAGTTGCAGCAAACAATACACGACCTGGGCAACCTCAGCTTGAACAATTACACAACACTCCAGATTTGACAGAAAACCACCTGATCAACGCACGAGGTCTGTCCACGAATTAACCGGTTCTTTTTGTTCAAGTCAACCTGCCAGTTGGTGTGGTGAATCTGGCCCCACCAGTTGGTGTGGTGAATCAAGCAATCCGAGTTTCCATTCTGAGAAAACGGGAAATTCGTGGACGAACCACGTACAGGTCTCTCGTCTTCCACGTCGCTCGCGGTCGGCGGTCCGTCAGTTTCCACACCCACTTTGGCTTCAAACTTCCTTCTCTTTGAGGGTCGCGCTTTGTTCAGGCTGTTCTCGTCGTTTTCTTTTCCACGTGCAGCTGCCTGAAATGTCGACCAACAAAGCTGCCAAGGACTGATCCTCAGAAGTGACGTGCATTTGAGTCTCATACCCTCAGTTCATTGCTCCCCATGGAATCCAGTCCAGATCTCATCTGCAAATTCACTTCACATCCTCATCTTGATGACAAATTTCGCGAACTGTCAACAGGCAGATCTGTTTGGCAAAACACGTACCTTTCTCGTCAGTCGAGGCTTTTCAGGCTTCACCTCCACCTCCACTGACTCACGGTTCCTGTTCCTAAGAGCCCTTGTAGTCGGCATGACGGCTTCAAGCAGTCAGAGACAAGAAAACACGGCAAAACCAACAATGTTTTCTTTCCGTCACCAATCTCCCGCCACCGAAGCGCGCACCTGCAGTTCCGCTCTCGAGCTGATATCGCGAGGTTTGTACAGACGAGAATTTCACCTGTATTGCGTCAAATATCTCAATTCACCAAAGACTCGAGTATTGTGGTGGTATGTGCTACATGAAAAACACAAATCCAACAGAAATAACAAGCGATTGCCGTGTCCACCCTGGGCGTGTTCGAGATTTGTGGTCGCCAAAACTCATCGCAGTTTCCTGCTCAACTCCCAGTCCGGCGAATCGGGCAAAGTGCGAAAATCCGCGGACAACTTTTTCAAAAGTTTGGAATTTACATTTTGACAGATTTCGTGAGGTAAGTCGACTTTGATTGAACTATACTGGTGTAAAATTGCAGCATAAGTGCTCTCTGCACAAATCGATGGAAGTAGTTTGTTGGATATGGCTCACCTTCGTGGGAATTTATCGTGAAACTACACAAAAGTTTTGAACTGACATGTTTCAGGTGATTTGTTGGCACACGGCTGTGCTCCACAAGTTTTGAATTGTCAACTTTGCACAGAGTTCAGACAAAGAGGCACAGATGGTGACAGACAGTTTGTCTGGACACTTTCAGACCTTCTGGATCTACCCTTCCGTGTTTGTTCCGTTTTGCCAACATTGAGATCTGCCAAGTGTCTTGATCTGTTCAACACAACGGACTGGCCGTCAAAGTTTCACAGAGGCAGAAGTGAAGTTCTTGCCTCGCATACCATTCTTCACAAATCCATCACAATTCCGTCCATCACAACTGGCTGGTCAAGATTTGATCGATCTCGATCTCAGCCAAAAGAACAGGGATCGTCAATGTTGTGGGTCAATGATCCCTGCACGAGACCCTGAAGGCCCCGAGAGAATCGGCGTCAAATTGTGCATTGCGCAGTGAGAACTTCGCGCTCGTCAGAGACTCGTGGACAACAGTTTCTTCGTTCTCCAATGATTGACAGGGCCAGGAAGTTTGGAAGAGTCTCTTCTTTGGTGCAAAGTCATCGTTTTGGCCCTCGTAGTGAACTGTGCCGTGCATACGTTGTCCAGAATCAGTTATTTGGCGGTGAGTTCCTCCAGCACAAGGTTCCCATCAACAGAAATATTCCTGTCGTTTGTGCTAAAATGCTGGGGCTTCTGTTTCAGAGGTGACCGTAGGAGGGACGGTGAGTCTGTCCTTTGTTCAGGAAGTTCCCCACCGAGAGGTGGAGGTGACCATCAGGAAGCCGTCCCCTCCCCCGGGACCACTGCTCCCGGGGCTATTCACCTGCGTATCAACGGACGCGAGATGCGGTACGATAAGAGCCTCGTCCTGTGAAAGACGAACCTTTGTTCGCATGGCTCCAAATTTGAGCTGACCTCTCGCATTCCCTGCCTCCAGGGCGGTAGACCCCTCCGACTCGACCAGAGTTCTTGCACCCGCAATTGGCCAGGTTCTGTTGACTGGGTTTGGAACTGAAATGAACACCTTGCAAACGGGTCAATCGGATGGAATTTTCAGGGGTCACTGCACCTCAGTGGGGCCAACGGGAAAGATGCTGCACGGGAAGAGCCAAACACTGCAAACCGCCTTGTCAATGCCGCCACCACGATACATGCATCACAGGGGCGGATTCAGGGTTTTGTTGAAGGGGTACAATCCCTGGGAAACAGTTTGCAGTGGATCTCTGCTTTTCACCGATGGCGCACATTCACGGGTGGGGGGGGGCAAGGGCAGGCAGCGGGACATGGCCTCCTGGATCCACTCTTGCCACCAACAAGAGAGCAGCACACTCGGTGGTGGTCGGCCCGAGCTATCTTCTAACAGCCCGCGATGAGGGGGAGGGGCGCGCGGTGTAGAATTAAGTGTTGTCGGCTCAACATCAAAGTTGGCGAGTGGCCCAGAGGGGCCTGGCACCTTGATTTAAGACTTGGGCTATCAAGAACGTTCTTCTGCGCACATTGATGAATTTGGTAATTGCTGCACATGCAAGTCTTTCAGTGTTTACAGGGGGCGGACGCTGTCGGGTCTCAAACTCTCGAGAAGGTGGGCGGGGCAGCGATCGCCACTTTGAATGAAAACAGTTTGATCTCCCGGTGCAGTTTTTGGGAGAGGGCAGTCTGTTTTCGAGGATTGCCCCCCTGCCCCCCTTTGGTTCCACCCCTGCTCGATTCATTCACGGAACAGAGTCCATTTTGCGGCCTCCGATTAAATCTTGGAGAAGCGGCCATTTCTCTTCACGTCGAGAAGCTAATGAGGCAGCGTTCTCCAAAACGCAGTTTTTCTCAAAATACTCGTTATCAGTTGGGTTCTGTCCCAAAAGCGTTTGACAAGGACTCGTTGTGTGTGCAGATCCCTCCGATTGGATCGTAAACCAAGCGATCTTGAAGTCTTCAACCTCAGAGAACTTGTGTTGCTGTTGATTTATTTGCCTGACCTCAATTGGAGTGAAATTCCTTGCATGCTGCGAAGGAGTTTGATCAGAATACGGCTTTTTTTTCACCCAGGAGCACTGAATATGAGAGAAGCCAAGGTTGAAATGGCACTGAAAATGGAAGATTTGGTGATTTTGTTGGTGGGTGGTTGAGAACTTGAGTCAGTTGAATTGGGATGTCTTGCGCAACAGTGTGGGTCTTTTACACGCATGTGCTCGGACATCCATTCCAGAACTGTACTTGTCCTGTTTGGAAGGGCGGTGGGGGCGTTGATGGGGGGGGGGGGCAAAAATGATTGAGTGAGTGGCATTTTTTGGTGTGCTGTGTCCCTTCCTTCTCTCACCAACATGGATATTACGAGTTTCTCGGCCTGTTTTTTTGGTGAAGCAGGCTTCTTGTATTAAAATTCACCTCAATCTATTGATTTTCCATTGAGATTGACTGAAATCGATTTTCTTTCCACACTGCAGCGCTCAGAGTTTGGTTCAGGCCTGGTTCACCCTGTGTGGGACACGCATTGCCTCCCTGTACAACTCAATGGGGGTTTCGTCGCTTGCGCCACTGAGTTGTACAGGGAGGCAATGCGCATTCTTATGGGGTGAAACAACCCTCAGGGAAATGCTTGCGTGTCTGTCTTCAGTCAGAGCAAATTTAGGAGCTCGCCCGGGAAAGGTCAAGCACTTTCCTTGTCAAATATTCTTCTCCCCACAAAGGGCAGGTGAAACGGAGAGTGAGGAAGACTCGGAGGCATCTGGGGGCATCTCGCAAACACACGATGACATCTAAATGGTGAAATTGCCTGTTGATTTTGGGTGTACATCAACATGTTCGGAGAATTTGTCCACTTTCTTGAGGCGTGTTTTCATTTGTTGCTCAATGAAGCAAACATTGGGTTTCCTCTCGATGAAAGGTTGGTGTGTGTGCGTTCAAAACTGTTGCAATAAATATTGCACCAATCGTCGCGGCGCTATTAATTGCTTTTCCTTTGATGCGTAATGAAGTGGCCGTTGCTGTGTGAATTATGGATGCGGGACTGTGTGTGTTCGGGGCCGCGGGACCGAGGGCATCGCACGAACCTGGCAGGTCCTGTAGCGCCGCAGCTGGGCGGGGGCGGCGCCGGCCATTTTGCTCAAGAGGGGGGGGGCAGCCCTGGGCCCTGATTTTCTGGAGTTTTGGTCAAGTACGGCGAGGGGGGGGGGGCGATTCCACTCTGCAAAACACGCAAGCACATGCACACGCAAACTTTCGGGGAATTTGTTTTTCTTCATCAACGCAGGAGTGCCAAGTGATTTGAGTAAATGCGCTGTGATGTGGAAAACAAGATCACTGCAACGCAGCTGAAAAGAAATATTGATTTCTCAATTTCTGGTGCCATTTTCAAGATTTTGAATTTGTAAGCTGGTTCAAGCGTGGCTTCACGATGTTTTCTTGGACCAAGTGTTGATATTTTTTTGTGTCGCCAAAAAGTGGCAAATTCCTCTCTTGAAAATTGTCGTTTTGAACGGAACCCTTTGCGACACCGAAGCAAAAGCGACAGTTAGTTCACCCAGAAAAAGGAATTCCATTGTGGCGAGGCTCGTAGCCGGTTACTATTGAGGGCCCGGCCGACAAAACGCCTTTACTCGTCGCTTTGTTTAGATAAATGTGTTCTTGAGCTCATCACACACTCGTCTCGCCGGAATTTACAGGTATTGTCAACATGGGCGAAGGTGCGAGGGCGGATCTAGGATGAGAGCCAGAGGACTGATGCATTCTGGGTGTGTTTGACGGGAGGGGGGAGCAGCATCCCAACTTTGTAAACGTGCTGACACAGGATTTGGAATTGTTGTGAGCACAAGAATTGGCGAGGGCAAAGAAGAAATTTTTACTGAATGAAAGCTTTGGTTTCCTGAAGTCTGGGTCCGCCCCTGGGGTGATTCGCTTTCAAGGTGCCGGAGCCACATTGAGATTTGCTCCGTATTCATTGCTGTTGACCTTATCGTTGGCAAGGAACGCGTGGGCTTTTCAGGCCCAACTGTAGTGTGTGTCTTCCGTGAGGCTGTGTTCACACCGAACGCGCAACGCATGAGCGTTCCTGTGCAATGGACGCTACGTCACGTAGACGACGCAACGTCCTCAAAATGCTTCGGGACGCAATGAAATTCGCACCCACTGTGAAACACTGAAATCTTCCCCAGAGAATTTGTCCTTGCGAAAACTTGGCAGTTCTGCCCCAGTTGCCACTGTCTTCACCGCTACCGTTGGGGATTTTGCCTTTCACCGTTTGCCATCAAAGGTGGAAATGCACACACGTGAGGACTGTGTGTGGAGGGGTGTCGTCTCATACTTGACCCGTGAATGGAAATGCCAACACGCCTGATCCCTCGTTATGTGCGTGCGTCGCTTCAGGCGGAGACGCAGGTGTTCCGTCTCGTGATGAACCGAAAGGCGCGTCTGTGTTGGCTTTCACTCGGGCGAAACGTTTCTGGTGTGTCAGTCCATCTGGCGACTGTGTCCCCCTGCGCTGCCCTCGGGGGGGTGGTGGTGGTGTGTGTGCGTGTGTGTGTGTGTGCGTGTGTGTGGAGGGGGTTGCCTCCCACAAGGACATGAACATTGATGCTGAACTCAGCTGTGCTCACCGAGATGGCTGCGAAAAGCCCACGGGTCCATCCGGAATTTGTCCATCCAAACGAAGCTGTGCTTCCCCCCCCCCCCCCCAAGCGTCTGGTCTGGCTTGTGGACCACAGGTGATGGCAGGCGGCCATTGGATTTGAAAGTTCCTAGTTTGCCACAGATGTCCAGAATTTTGAGATTGGAGTGCACTTTTGCGTGGAGACTTCAAGGCTGGAATGACTGCGTCGTTGATTCCAGGGGCAGCAGCATGCCGTGAAAATTATCACCTGTCGGCGAGTTTCCTTCGACTGGGTGATTGAACTGAACTGGAGCGGAGATAGATTTGTTTGTTTGTGCAACAATGAAATTGGATCCAACACTTCCACCAAAAGGGCTTTTGAAAGTCGCAAAGACAAACCTCCAAGAGTATATTTCGAGCAGCAGACCTCAGACCTGAGCCCTGCTGGCTCAATTCGTTGGACGTTCCACACCCACCCACCCAGTCAGAACGATCCAAGTGCTCGCATGTACTTCACCAAGTTGGACTAAGTTTGATACAGTCTGTCTCAGATTTGTCCGACATTTAGTCAGTCCTTTCCTGGATCCAATATCAGGCGGACCGAATGTGACGTGCGCGGGACATTGTTGAAAGTTGATTACTCTTTGTTTGCGGTTGATGTGACCGACCCCACCAGTTCACATGCGCTGGAGGTATATGGACCCAATTCAGAGGCGCATCCAGAAATTGGTCCAGTGGAGGCCCGACCTTGGAGAGAGGGGTCCAACTGAAAATTTATGGGGGGGGGACAAATTTTTTACACGCAAGTCCGCCTCATGGCACCTCGGCCGGACGGGCGGACCCCCCCCCCCCCGCCCATCTGGATCGTCCGCCCCCTCCCAATTTACCAAGAAAGGAGGGCGGTTTGATGACGTGATTCGCGTGCACGGAGCACGGCGATTGTTAAACTCGAGTGCAATTTCCTACGCAGCGCTTTCATCATGTGTGTGCATCCCAAATCGGCTCGGGCACGCAACGCAAAGTCATTTGGCTATCGGCCAGGTGCAAATGAACTTTCAATGCTTCGCTGAAAGATAATGTGTCATTTTGTGTGTGGCTTCTGTTTTCTTCTCGGAGCAGATAAGGATTTGATCATCACTGGTTTTGTCCAGTGGTGTTCAGGTCTGGGCCTGTCGTCCCCAGGTTCCTTGTGAGGAACGAGTTGCTTTCAGGCCTGTTTCACACCGCGTGCGTCGCGATGCGTCACATTGATGTCACAGCCAATCCATGATCAAGACCAGAACTTCTTGTTCGTCGTTGTTGTATTCTGAGACAGTGCCCCCTGCGCTTCTGGGACTCTAGCCCCTGAGAAACTCCTGTGCCTGGGAGTGAACGTTTGGTTCAGAACTCTATGTGAGACCGTTGGAGCAAAAGGCGTTGAGTCTGCGGTGTTTGTGGCCCTTGTTCTGATTGCTCGTTTGAGGTTGCTCACACTCGAGTGTTGAGTCACGTTTGGATCAAACTTTTCCTGGAAACCACGAACTGTAAAGCACGGCAAACTTCAATAGCTTCACCAACGCGGCACATGAACTGCACAACGGTCCGTTTTGAAAGGCTTTGCTGACAGTTCAAGGCAACATAATCCGTTGTAAACTTCTTTTACGGGCATCGGCTTTGCCACCACATCAAGTTGCCCCAGTGTGTGCCGTTCAGAAACTGGTGTCACGTGCAACACGTTCGGCCTCGAGGCGCAGCGGGTACGGGGCTCGAGAGATACTTGGGTGAAGATGCGACGTGCCGCGAGGGGTCGAGGGTCCCCCAACACGAACCCGTGGAATGTCGACAGTGAGAAGATGAACTTTTGCTGGGAGTGAAATGGAGAGTGATTGGTGTTTCTGGGGCCTGTTTTACACTGGATGCGTCAAGCGTTGCGTCGCTGTGCACAGGCTGATAGGCACTGCGTCCCTGCACACTCGGTGGGCGCTGCGTCGTCGCTCATTACAGTCGCAGAACAGAGCTCGTATTGTGAAGTTGATCTTTGGCTCAGTTGACTCTGAGTGAGTGATCACTCAGGGACGTGTGGTGACAAGGGAGTGAGTTTGGAGTCCTGCTCAACAGCAACACAGGCCTCACAAGCGTGAAATCAGATTCGAGAAGGAAATGTCACCAGGGTTGCAAAGCGAGAACTTGCATTTTCGTGCGCCGCACTCAACAAGAACACAAGTCGGCGCAGGCACGCGCTTCTCAGGCGACCATTTTGACCTGAATCTCTGTTTCTGAGGGTTTGAATCTGTGAAAATGTTCACCCCCATCAGCTTGCGTTATTCGTTGTCATGGAGAGCGTAGAGTACGTCCGGCTAAATTTTCACACAGAGGGGGATTCACCATCACGCCAAACTTTCACACAGTCTGTGCTATAAGAAACAGCGCAGCCACACAAACGCGTCAAACATTCAACTCATGCTGAAGGCGTTTGAAACGTTTTCATATCAGTGCTCGAGCGTGATCGTACTTCAGTACTTGATTGTTGTTGTTTACACAAATAGTATCATCGCTGTGAGCCGTGTGGGTTGAGGCCTGCTTCACTCTGGGTGCGTCACGCGTCGCGTTCTGAAGAAGTTCTTGGTTGCTGCGTCAAGAATTGCGACACATTGCGCACCGCCTGTGGGTGTTTCCTGGACGTCGGCGTTGACGTCGGCGTGTACAACGCACACAGTGTGAAACTGGCCGTTTGACTCGTTGTACGTCGTCGTACATGTGTACGAGGATGTATCCAAATATTCTGAGACTCAGCATGTTCATGCGTCTCCGCGAAGGACAATGGACTCTGCTAGTCAGCTCTTGTCTCAGGTCAACCAACCGTGTCAAT